>ENA-ORXM01002713-ORXM01002713.1-marine-metagenome-genome-assembly--contig:-NODE-2713-length-19692-cov-3.386031_pt1 | contig 19692 bp, 14 predicted proteins | sample MGYA00237867_ERZ511480 | MGnify/ENA primary metagenome ERZ511480 (study PRJEB26309, sample SAMN06266103) | marine metagenome | isolation source: Algal blade | place: United Kingdom:Sidmouth, United...
ACAAAAGAAAAAGGACGGGTGCACGCCCATCCTTTTAAATCAATTTACTTCATTTTGAAGGGAAGTAATACTAATACGATACCATAGAGATACCATATTCTGCAAAATTACAATAAACATTTGATTTCTTAGAATATTTGTCTTCGGTAAATTCCATTTAACACGCTTAAGGTGTGATAAATGTTAACAATCAAAATTAACTAACTTATTTTAACTAAAATTTAAAGTTTATGAAGATTACTTTATTAAAAAGGCTGGTATTGTTTGGGGCATTTCTATGCTTCTCCGCTGTATCGGCTCAGACGGTATCAGGTACGGTTACTGATTCTAGTGGCCCATTGCCTGGAGCAAGTATTGTGGTTAAAGGAACCACAAATGGTACGCAAACCGATTTCGATGGTAATTATTCACTAGATAACGTGGATAATGCTGCAACTTTAGTAATTAGCTATATTGGCTTTGCTACTCAAGAAGTGGCAGTTAATGGGCAAAGTACTATAAGTATTACACTTGCTGAAGATGCAAGCCAACTTGAAGAGGTTGTGGTTGTAGGTTACGGTACGCAAAAGAGAGCAAACATTACAGGTGCTGTTGCAAAAGTAGGGGGTGCAGAAGTTGCCTCAATACAAGCGGCGCGTGTAGATGATGCATTGGCAGGTAAGTTGCCAGGGGTTTTGATTCAGAACCAAAGTGGTGAGCCAGGTGCAGATCCGAAGATTCAAATTAGAGCTGCTTCATCACTATCAGGTGATTCAAGTCCTTTGATTGTTGTAGATGGGTATCCAATTTCTGGTAGCTTAGCAACAGTTAACCCTAATGATATTCAAAGTTTAGAGGTTTTGAAAGATGCCGCTTCAGCTGCCATTTATGGTTCTAGAGGTGCAAATGGTGTTATTTTGGTAACTACAAAAAAGGGTAGATCAGGCAAAGCTAATTTTAGTTACAATGCCTATACAAGCTTCTCGCAGAAGTATGTAAAAGACATTGAAATGCTAAAAACTGCCGGAGAATGGGCTGATGAATTACAAACAAGTGCCTATGATCTTTCTGCGGTTGATTCTCGTTTAGTTAATTATAGAATAGACGCCCTTAGAAATGCCCCAGATGTGGTGAGCATGGAAGATTGGCTATTCAAAAACGGTTCTACGCAAAGTCATGACTTTAGTGTAAGTGGTGGTAGTGAAGATTTAAAGGCCTTCGCTTCTATTGGGTACCAAAATACTGATGGTATTGTAAGAGGACAAGGTTTTGAAAGATTGAATGCGCGTTTGAATGTGGATGCTAATTTAGGAGAAAAGTTAACTGCTGGATTGAGCTTTAACGGATTCTATGGGAAACAAGATATTGTTCCTCACGATATGAGAGACCTCTTGAGAGCCTATAGTATTCATCCTATTTATCATACACAAGCATCAATTGATTTCGTTCAGTCGTTAGATGCACAGCGTCAAGCTTTATCAGATGCAGGAGTTGTATCATACAACGGCGATGGCGGTAGATTAGATGATGCATTTGATCAAGGTTATAGAGGTACGGGTAATATCAACTCTAGTATTTATACGTTACAACCTGGTGATATCGCGCACGAATGGCACTATGGTAGAAACCAAAATGGTATTGGTGGATCAGGAGATGCTGGTCCAGCGGCGAAATTTGACAATGCACGAAGGTATCAAAAAACCTATTTTGGAAACGTAAGTTCTTATTTGCAGTACGAACTTTTTGATGGCTTAAATGTTAAGACAGTTTTGGGTGGTGATTTTAGAGATGTTGAAAACTATTATTATCAAGGAACTTTGGCAGACTCTCGAGAAAGATCAAATACATCTGATTTGGATATTAGGAATATAAGAACTTCTTCTGTTTTAAGTGAATCTACCTTGAACTTTGCGAAAGTATATGGTAAACATGATATTGCTGCGGTAGCCGGTTACGAATTACAAAACACTTATTTCAAGGGAATGAGTTCGATAGGAACCAATGTACCTCTTGGTCTGCCTCAAAATTATGGGTTGTTTGATCCAGCTGACGTGATTACAACTGAGATCGATGAAACGCGGTCAAGACGTAGTGTTTTCGGAAGAATTCAATATGCTTTTGATGATCGTTATTTGGTAACAGCGTCACTAAGAAGAGATGGTGATTCTCGATTTGGAGCTAACAAACGTTTTGCAACATTTCCGGCAGTTTCAGTAGGTTGGAATATACATAATGAATCTTTTCTACAAGATAGTGAAACGTTGAGTCAATTTAAACTGCGATTTAGTACAGGTTCTTTAGGTACCACTTCATTCTTAGGTTCATATGACGCATTGAGTTTATTATCTGCGGCACCAACTGCTGTCGGGACTGGATTCCTAATACCTAATAATGTTGCCAATCCTGATTTAACATGGCAGACCAACACAGAAACGAACTACGGTGTTGATTTAGGATTTTTTAACAATCGTCTAAGATTAGGGGTAGATTATTATACGTCTGATATTGAAGATATGTTGATTAACCAAAGTGTTTCAGAAGTGTTCGGTGTACCTTCTGTAGTGCTTAATCGTGGTAATATAACAAGTTCAGGTTTGGAATTAGAGCTGAACGCTAGTATCGTACAAACAGATGATTTGTCTTGGAGTATTGGTGCTAACTTATCTACGGTTAATCAAGAAATCACAAGCCTTGGTGATTTAGATGAACTGCCTAGAACAGTTTATGGTGGACCGAGTGGTCGTGGCCCAGAATTTAGAAACTATGTAGGTGGCGAACTTGGTGAAATGTGGGGATATGCCGTAACTGGTGAAGTTGAAACCATACATATCGCAGATCCATCAAGAAATATTGGATTCGGCGCCTCGGAATGGTATGTTGTAGATCAAAATGGTGACGGCGAAATTACCTATGAAGGTGATTACGTTAAGTTGGGTTCTGCTACTCCCGATTTTTATTGGGGATTGTCAAGTAATTTAAACTATAAGAATTTTGATTTAGCACTCCAATTTCAAGGATCACAAGGAGCTGAGGTTTTTAATATTGATCCTATATACTGGAAATCACAATTTGGTGGCAGAGTGCGTGATAGTTTTGATGCTAATGATGATGGAATTGCCGATGCTAATGGGCAACATTATGTACAGACTAGAAATGCACATGGTTCAGGTGTTCAAGATGCGTCGTATTTTGCATTGAGAAACTTAACTTTAGGCTATACGCTTGATTCAGGTTTGACTGATAAAATAGGTTTAAGTTCATTAAGAATATATGCTGCAGGTACTAATTTATTGTATCTATTCGGAGATGATTATACTTCGTTTAACCCTGAAGGGGTAGAGACCGGCAATGGTGGCTATCTTGGCCCTACAACTTATGGGTACCAAGAAGGTGCAAGTCCGATTGTAAGAAGCTTTACACTTGGTTTAAATGTTAATTTCTAAATAAAAAAAAATGAAAAAAATATATTTAATATTAGGATTATTGCTGCTTATTACAGCATGCGACAATGATTTGGACCAGTTTCCACCCAAACAGCTAGAATCAAGTTCTTTGACCGATTATTCTGGAGCTTTGAATGCTGCTTATCATTATCAGACAGCTACTCCAACGCCATTGGCCATAATGAGTGACTTTAGAGCTGATAATATGTTGATGGCTGAAGAACCCTATCCTGCGTTTGACAGATTTAATACAGATTTGGCTGGTGGAGATTTAGTAGAGCAATTTTTTCGTCCGTTCTATACCAATCTATATAAGGCAATCTTAAGCGCAAATAACGTTATTGATAATTCCACAGATGGTACCGAGGTCGCTGAAGCTCGATTTGTAAGAGGGTTGTCTTATTTCAAGCTTGTAAAGGTTTTTGGTGATGTGACTGTGAATTTATCTCCTTCGCCAGATGTGTCTGATTCGTCAATTTTGACAAGACAACCAGCAGCTAGCGTTTATAGTGACGTAATCATTCCAGACTTGCAAGCTGCAATAGCTGGTTTAGATAATTCTGGACTTGGAAGTATTCGTGGAACTCAGATTGCAGCTCGAGGATTCCTTGCCAAAGTATATATGCAGCAAGGTAGTTATGGCCCTGCAGCAACTGAACTTGCTGCTGTTATAAATGCCGCGGCTGGTCTAGGGATTAGTTTAGAAGCTGACTTTGCCAACGTCGTAGTTGACGGAAATTCTGAGGTTATTTATGCAACAGAAATATCTTCTACTGTTCCTGACCTATATACAGCAGGTACTGAGTTTTCAGGATGGTTTGCGGGTGGTGACACAAAATCCCTTGCGCCATTAGATGCAGACTTGATTGCTGCTTTTGATGCGGTTGCAAATGATACACTTATGGGTGGAGACTTAAGAAGAGCTTTAACTATTGATGAAGATAATAATACGGGGCCTAAATTTACTGGAGGTCTTGAACAAGACTTTATAGAAATTAGATTATCTGATATTATTCTTTTGTATGCTGAGGCATTGAACGAAACTGGTTCTTCAGCGGCCGATGTTTTAGGTCTTTTAGATGATATAAGAACTAGAGCGGGATTAAACCCATTAGATCCGATGGCAATTAATACATCGGCTTTAGTGAAACAAGCTATTGCAGATGAGAGAAGACTAGAATTAGCCTTTGAAGGTCACAGATGGTTTGATTTGGTCAGAACAGGTACTGTTGATGCTGAAATGGGAGAAGCAGTTAGTCCTAATTACTACGTGTTTCCTATTCCAAACTCAGAGGTTCTTGCTAGTGGTGGAGTTATCACTCAAAACCCTGGATATTAATTCTGGTTACATATATTGACGTTGCCAGTTAAAGATTTAGCGTAAATCAAAGTGTCAATTTTTATCGGTTTACACTATATATTGTTTGAGTTAGTTTAACATTGTTTTGTCGGTCTTTCACGGGGCCGGCAGAACTACTCAAACTTAATTTGTTGAATGGTTGTTTTTTGGGGACGAACAACATTGGAAGACCTTTTTTGATTGAATTTTTTTTTCATAAATTTAACAAACCAATCTGGTTAACCAGTTTTTAATAGCGACAGATATTAAATAGCGTATGAAATGAACCAGATCAGGTTACATATAGTATTGGAGTTTAAACGCAAATTACATCTGTCCTCCAAAAAATAAATATTTAGCTGCAGATGAAATTAGAAATCCTCACAAAAAACGAAAACCGGGAAATCCAAAATATCATAATCTCAAAAATCAGAGATTTAATTACTTATAAAAATTTGGAACCTGGCGATAAATTGCCTTCAGAAAGAATGCTCTCTGAAAAGTTTGATGTGAGTCGAAGTAATGTTAGAGAAGCTATACAGAAATTAGAGTTTTATGGTATATTGAAGTCAAAACCTCAAAGCGGTACTTTCATTGCGGACATCGGTCAAGTAGCTATGAGCGGAATGATAGGAGATATTCTCCGATTGACAGAACCAGATTTTAGATCATTGGTTGAGACAAGAATTCTGCTAGAATTAAAGACTGTTCGATTAGCTGCTCTGAGAAGAACAAAAGAGGATTTACGACAAATGGAAGAGGCTTTGGAAGCCTACATCAAAAAAGCACTTAACGGGGAAGACGCGGTTCAAGAAGATCTGCTTTTTCACTTGGCAATAGCAAAAGCTAGTGGTAATAGTACGATGAATACATTTATGTTAGTTATTACTCCAGAGATAATAAACAACTTTGAAAAATACCATATTTGTGATGCTAATCTGACCCTTTTGGGAATTCAAGAACATAGGGATATTTTTGAGGCGATAAAAATGGGCGACCCCCAATTGGCCAAAGCGAAAATGAAAATACACTTTAAAGAACTGTACCAGTACTGTTACAATATAAAAGATTAAAAATTGAGTTATTTGAAAGATAGAATTGCACGCTTTTATCTTTCTAATTAAAAAGATTGAAGGGAAGAAGTACTTAGAGCTTAACTATATGAATTCGCAGTAATTGAACACTCGTTTAAATTACTTCCAGAAATTTTAGCTAGACCATAAGTATTCAAACAAGCATATTGCTTGCTAGAGTGTTGATGCCATATTTGGAGGACAAAGATTGATTATCAAACAAAAATAGTATGAAATTAAAAGGCTTGAGGTGGTGGGTAGTAGGACTTGTGGCTTTAGCTGCAGTCATAAATTATATTGACAGACAAGCTTTTGGAGCTTTATGGCCAGACATAGCTAGCGAACTATTTCCTGATATGGATAAAGATGGACATAAAGCCATTTATGGAACTATTTCAACTGTATTTATACTATCATATGCTGGTGGTCAAGCGCTCTTTGGTAAAATTTTCGATTGGATAGGTACCAGACTAGGTTTTGCTCTTTCAATAGGCGTATGGTCTTTTGCAACTATGTTGCATGCATTTGCTCAGGGAATGCTAAGTTTTTCGATTTTTAGATCGTTATTGGGAATTGCAGAAGCTGGAAACTGGCCTGGTGCTGCTAAGGCTAATGCAGAATGGTTTCCAACTACAGAAAGGGCCCTTGCGCAAGGAATCTTTAATTCAGGTGCAGCAATTGGTGGAATTGTAGCCTATCCAGTTATTGGTTTATTGTCCATTTATTTAGATTGGCAAGGAATTTTTATAGTTGTAGCGGCCCTTGGGTTCTTATGGTTACTACCTTGGATGTATATAGTAAAAGGCGATCCTAAATCGCATCCTTGGTTATCTGAAGATGAAAAACAGTATATTTTATCTGGACAAAGAAATCAAGACGTTGACGACGATGGAAATTATGATGAAGGGTATACCCCTAGTACCGGCCAATTATTCAAACACAAAGAGAGTTGGGGAGTAATAATAGCCTCAGCCGCAATTGACCCAATCTGGTGGCTTTTTATCGTTTGGATACCTATTTACCTGTCTGAAGTTTTTGGAATGGATGTCAAAGAAATTGCCTTCTCGGCATGGGTACCTTACGTTGGGGCAATGATTGGAGCTATATTCGGTGGTTTACTAGCAAAAAATAGAATAAAAGCGGGTTGGTCTATAGATAAAACACGAAAAATGACTATCACATTAGGTGTTGCCATTATGATTCCTTGCTTTTTTCTTTTAAAAGCACCAGCATCGGCTATAAATGCAGTAATTATTATGGCAGTTTTACTTTTTGGGTTTCAAGTAGCAATTGGAAATATACAAACCTTGCCAAGTGATCTTTTCAGCGGAAAAATAGTTGGTACATTATCAGGCTTTGCAGGTATGGCTGCTAAACTAGGAGCAGCTGGACTTACTTATTTAGTTGCATTTATAACAACTGGAGGAAACTATACACCAGCGTTTATAATTGGTGGAGCATTAGCTATAATAGCACTTTCAGCTGTTTGGTTTTTATGTCCAAAAATTGAACCATTAAAGCACAATTGAATTTAAAAAAATAAAAGAAAACAGATTAAAATTAATATAACATGAGTAATAAAGGAAAAATAGCAGTAGTTACCGGAGCAACTGGCGGAATTGGTTTTGCAGTAGCCAAAAGATTAGGGCAAGATGGCTATACTGTGGTATTGAATGGTATTGAAGATGAAAAAGGAGCTGAGCGGGTAAAAGAGCTGACTGCCGAAGGCATAACTGCCGAATATTTTGGTTTTGACGTTACTAGCGATGATGCGGTAACTTCAAATATTAAGGCTATAGGTGATAAATACGGTAAAATAGACGTATTGGTCAATAATGCAGGTGGCCTTGGCGGTCGTTCTAGGTTTGAAGAAATGACAACTGATTTCTACAGATTTGTGATGGCGTTAAACCTTGATTCTGTGTTTTTCGCTTCAAGAGCCGCAATACCTTATCTTAAAAAAGGAGAGCATCCTTCCATAATTAATTATACCTCAAACGCAGGATGGACAGCCGGTGGCCCGGGAGCAGGAATTTATGGAACATCCAAAGCTGGTGTTCATGCTATTACAAGAGCATTAGCTAAAGACCTTGCCGAATACGGAATTAGAGCAAATGCAGTATCTCCTGGTACCATTGACACACCTTTTCACGCACAAATTAAAGCTACGAAACCAGAGGTTTTTGCTTCATGGGCAAATAATATTATGCTAGGAAGATTAGGTCAACCAGAAGATGTAGCTGGTGTGATTTCATTTCTAGCAAGTAAAGATGCAGCATTCATAACTGCTGAAACTATTCAAATTGGTGGTGGACAAGCGTTAGGAATTTAAGACATTTCAAGTAAGATAACCATTAGCGATTTTACTATTTTAGAACTGCTTAATACGGTATAGTGTTCCCTCAATTCCGATTAAGCAGTTTTTAAGAAAACAATATTAGTTTTACATGATTCATAGATAAGGAGGGGAGTTATTTAGGCGCAGTAATATTCCGTTTGGAACTATCTTAATGGCTAAAGTTCTCTCAAACAGTTTTCGAAAGTTTTCAATAATCATACTCTACCTGAGCATGAAATAAAATAAGATTAAGATATACATGAAAATTTTTTAATAGTTGTTATGGTATCAAGTACTCAAGATATTTCAAAAAGAATAAAGGCAGGACTAAAAAATTATGGTCCTGCCTTTTTTATAATTGGCTATGTTGTAGGTACTGGAAGTGTCACCTCAATGGTTGTTTCAGGAGCCAATTACGGTCTCAGTCTTTCGTGGGCACTATTACTTTCTTGCTTTTTCACTTACTTTCTCCTTATTGCCATCAGTAAGTTAACCATGGTTTCTGGAGAAACTTTAATGTTCAATTTTAAAAAGGCTTTTGGACGACCTCTTACGATTTTCATCATTGCGGCCTTGCTAGTTTCTATAGTCTCTTCATGTATTGGGGTAATGGGAGTCGTAGCAGAGGTCGTGATGGAATGGATTAATGTCAAAACTTCAATCTCTTTTCTTAATGGCCCAATAGTCTCCATTTTCTTTGTAGTTGTATTACTAGCTCTTTTTTGGACGGGCAAACACAAAAATTTCATTCGGGCAATGAGTATAATGGTCGGTTTTATGGCGTTTGCATTTGTCATAACTAGTATTATAGTTATCAAGGAGTCAGAAATGGCGTTTGTTGACTTTTTCCCCAAATTTCCTGAAGGAATTGATAATACAGGCTTGGTAATCGCAGGTATAGTGGGCACTACAATGGCGGGCGTATGCCTAGCTTCGAGAAGCATACTGGTTCAAGAACAGGGCTGGGGCTTAAAAGACCTAAATACAGAGAAAAAGGATGCGAGGTCTTCTATGCTAATGACTTTTCTAATTAGCCTGGCTATAATGATTAGCGCAACTGGCACGCTCTATTTTCATGGAATTCATGTTGACAATACAACCGATATGATGAATGCCTTAGGTCCTTGGGCTGGAGATTTCGCCCTGACCTTATTTACCTTGGGAATCATAGGAGCTGGCCTGTCATCAATTTTTCCGAATCTCTTGTTGTTACCATGGTTAATTGCCGATTATACCCATACAAAGCGCGACATGAAGAAACCTTTGTACAAGTTGATAGTAATTCTGATTGCATTGTCTGCCTTAATAGTCCCCATTTTTGGAGGTAAACCAGTTTGGATATTGATTGCGTCACAAGCGATTAGTCCATTCGTCATGCCTTTGATTACACTTTTTTTACTGATTCTTCTGAATCGTGATGAAATCATGAAAGAACATAAAATTGGTCTTGGAATGAACGTAGCCCTCTTGGCTACCTTTATTTTTAATTGTTACATGCTATATGTAGCGTTAAACGGATTCTTAAATTTTGTATAAGTTGTTCCAATTAAATTTTTTATGCAATAAATTATAAACGTATCAATATGAGTAAAATGACAAAAGATACCACAAATAAGAAATCATTCTTGAAAAAATTTATAGCACTCGTATTAGCCTTCGGACCAGGAATATTTGCCATTGGTTATACCATAGGTACAGGTAGTGTTACTTCGATGATTGTTGCAGGTAGTACGTATGGCATGCAACTTTTATGGGTGCTACTAATAAGCTGTTTTTTTTCTGGGTTATTAATGTATGCTTACGGCAATTATGCATTGATTTCAGGGGAAACGGCACTCTATGGTTTTAAGAAAAATATCAAAGGAGGTAAAATAATTGCCATTCTTATTATTATCGGAATCTCTTTTGGTCAATGGAATTCTTTGATGGGCATATTAGGTATCTCTGCCAATATTATATATGAGATCTTTTTGATTTATTTTCCACAATTAGAAGGTTTTAGATACGAAACGGTCTTGATAGTTGCGATTGTGGTAATTGCTATTATGTATGCGCTGCTTTTGGTTGGGAAATATACTTTTTTTGAAAAAATATTGGTCATTTTCGTGACCATTATGGGACTTTCTTTTATCATTTCACTATTTATGGTTTATCCTTTGCCTATGGAGGTTGTTCACGGCTTAGTTCCCTCTATACCGCAAGTAGAGGGCGGTAAAATGATGGTAGCAGCCTTCGTAGGCACTACTATGGCAGCGGCTACTTTTTTGTCACGCCCTTTGTTTATTAAAGGAAAAGGTTGGACCTATGTAAATCGCAAACAACAGAAAAATGATGCTATAACAGCTGCTATTTTGGTATTTATTATTAGTGCCGCTGTAATGGCGGTTGCAAGTGGAGCTCTCTTTCACCAAGGGCAGCCTGTTACCAAAGTTTTAGATATGGTAAATACATTAGAACCTGTAGCTGGTAAATTTGCGTTGACCTTATTTTTCTTTGGTACTTTGAGCGCCGGACTTTCATCAATATTTCCATGCTTGTTGATCGCACCTATTCTATTGGCAGACTACCAATCTGGAGAATTAGACACGAGCTCAAAACAGTTTAGAATTATCACAGCTATAGCCTGTCTCTTCGCACTTATTGTGCCTATATTTGGAGCCAACCCCATACAGATGCAAATAGCATCACAGGTATTTAATGTATTTGTATTGCCAGTTGTGATTATCGGTATTCTCCTCTTAATTAATAACAAGAAGATTATGAAAGACCATAAGACCAGTATTTTTATAAATATTGGACTAGTTGCCGCGTTCTTTTTTGCCTGTGTAATTTCTTATAATGGTGTGCTAGGTCTAATGAATTTCTTTTAACTAAGTATGGTGCAGTTATCCGTATTGTAGTTAGTTATTACATGTGTTTTTTGCTCAATTGAACAATACTCAACACATGAATAAAAACTGCTACAGGCATTAGAAAACCAGCAACTAGGGTATAGGGATATTTTGTAAATTCTAAGGGCATCAGGTTGCTATCACTTCCGTAGAATCCTGGAAAAAATACAGTTGTTAGAAATAAAAAAATGACACTAGCCAGTACCAAAAGGCCCAGGTAGTTCCAAGCAATAACCATTTTTATAGAAAATATTTTTTTCTCGAAAGCTAAAAAGGCAATCAACGGAGCTGTAAGGCCAAGAATCATATCAAAATTATAGCCTTCAATAGTCACATTTTGATGAAGAACTCCTTGAGCAACCGAAAAGACGAAAAGTGTTTCAACAAAAATTCTAAAACTTTGAAGATAAATGAGCCAACTTTTGGGAATATGCTTGAGCCAAATAGCATTCCGATTGGAGTAAATAAAGATTCCTGTAAAAAGGAAGGCAGGGCCGATAAGAAAAATTACAAATCTTGGTGGAAGTTCCAGACTACTGAGTAGTTCAGTTTGACCTAATAAAAAGATATAGAGTTGCCAAGCGATAAGTCCCATTACCAAAATAATTTTTTTCCTTTTTCTTTGTAAAGCTTTTCCAAAAGCAAGATTTATGGCTTTGAAACCCATAAAAAATAAAATAATTACAATTGTTACATTGAGTAAATGATATGCTGTTTGTAAAGCCATTTGCTATGTTTTGGTTTGTAAATTTTGATGAATGTGATTGATAGACAACTCTCCGTCAACTCCAATTTTTCCCCTAATCTCTGCCATGGCTTTTTCCCATTCAGGAATAATACTGTTGACCAATTTTTTTCCATCATCGGTCAGTTGGAGTAGGGGGAAATCCGTCAGGCTGATATATTTCTTGTCTATTAACCTTTTTAGATTTCGATGAAGCGACGATTTTTCTAATTTGGCTATGGTAGCAAGTTGCTTCTGATTTAATACCGTATTTTTTGAAAGAATAAACAGTAAAGTCAGTTGACTATTGGTCACACCAAAAGGAGCGATGTGCTTTCTAAATATATTTGCTGTTAGTCTATGAATACGACTTATGCGACCTGAAAGACATGTTCTGGGATCGAATGATTCAATGTTCTTATACTTTTTCATTGTGTAATAATACATTTAATAAGTTGTATATACAACTTATTAAGTGCAAAGAATACCGAGTATTTCTTTATTCTAATTTATTAAGGGAGTATTCTTAAAACGCCACGTTTAGTAATTGCCCAGTCAATTGTAATAATTGAAGTTCAGCGAGCTTCGCGTCATATTTTGCCAAATTCTTATTTGTCTGCGCGTTTAAAAGGTTGATTTGGGCCTGACGGAATTCAATCGATGTAATTCTTCCTAATTGAAATTGCTCTTTAGAACGTTCAAAATTATTCTGATTGGTGAATACATTTTGTTCTTGAATATTAAAAATATTCAATCTATTTTCATAGATAGCCATCGCATTTTGAATATCTCGTTCAACCTCTAGCTCCACTTGCTCTTTTAATAATTCTTGATTTTCATAAGCTATTTTAGCATTTTTCACCCGTACTGTTGTTCCTCCACCATCAAACAAATTCCAGGTAAGACTAGCTCCTAGACCAAAATTCCTTGTAGAATTGTTGGTGCCTGGAAAGAATGCAGAGGCGGCACTTTGGTTTAAATTCCAGCCATAGGCCCCATTCAAACCGATGGTTGGCAAATAACCTGCTTTATTCACTTTAATATCATATGCATTAATTGCCAAATTCTTTTCATTTTGAAGCAGAGCCACATTGTTAGTGTTTGATTGCGCAACATATTCTTCAAGTTGTAATTTTGGAATAAAGCTAACTAGCGTATCCACTTCAAATTTGTTGTTCAGGTTTTGATTCAGTACAACATTTAAATCCCGCTTTGTATTGGCTAGTTGTTGTCTCGTATTTAATAGATTAATACTGTCGTTTGTAACATCTACTTGAGCATTCAAAATATCTAGTTTGGTGTTTTGACCATACTCAAACGCATATTCTGCCCTTTTTATACGTTGGGTGGAAATTTCCAATGCCTTTTGTAACACATTTTCATTTTCACTCAATCTGGCTACTTCAAAATATACACTAAACAGTTGAATCATTGTATTTTCAATGGTTTCACGGGCCTGTAGCTCACTTAATTGATATTGCTCTTTCAACCTTTGATAATTGTAGTAACGCCCCATACCATCAAAAAGGGTATAGTTGGCATTAAAGGTAGAATTGTATCGTTGCGCCTCTGCCTTGTAAATATCCACGTCTGCTCTGGTGTTTCCATTTTGATCTAACTGTCCAGGAAATTCAATAACAGAGTCATCACGGTTGTAGTTGGCCGATGTTGAATTGGTGAGTGTTGGCAGGTATCCAGAGTTCAATATACTTTTATTATTATCAGCAATCTTAACCTGATTTCTTGCGACCTTTATGCCAAAGTTGTTTTCAAGGGCTGTATTAACTGCTTTTTCTTTAGAAAGCAATTCTTCTTGTGCATTAACAGTACCGCAAATCAGTAAAAAAATCAATAATATTTTATGTATTTTTATTTTCATTCTATTTTACCTTCTAATTCTTTAATAGTTTCTTGAGAACTAGCTACTTTTTCAGTTTTATCAGTCGCTATCATAGGTACCTTACTTTTCATATCAGCTTCTAAAAGAAGGTCATCTTTTTGTTCTTTGATAGCTCGTTCTACTTCCTCTTTGGTAATATCATTTCCGGTAGCTAACCATAAAGTACCTACCTTAATTTTATTGCTGAAAGATAAAAATATGGGTAACATGACAAGGGTAAGTACGGTTGCAAAACCAATACCGTAAGCTATTGAAATTGCCATGGGAATCAGAAATTGAGCTTGACGACTGGTTTCAAAAATAAGAGGAGTTAACCCAGCAATAGTAGTAATTGACGTCAAAAATATAGCTCTAAATCTTGACCGACCTGCGTCAAAAATGGCATCGTCAAAAGTCATTCCTTTGCGAAGATTACTATTGAATTTACCAATTAAAACGAGCCCATCGTTTACCATAATACCAATCAATGCGATAATTCCTAATAGTGAAAGTATGTTTAATGGAAAATCGTGAACCCAATGCCCAAAGGTGACAGCAGTAAGGCTAAAAGGAATCAATACGATTAGCATTAATGGTTGGCTAAAACTTCTAAAGGTAAAAGCTATAGTAATGTAGATTAATGCTAAAACTGATAACCCAACAAATCTTAAGGAATTTACTAGTTTTTCTTGTTCTCGATTTTGACCTTCATAGGAGGCAGTAACTGTGGGATATTTTGACTGAATTTCTGGCATAATTTGGGTCTTAATTTCGGTCATAACATCAGTAGGGCTATCCTTTGGGTTCTTCATATCGGCAGAAACCTGAATTTCACGTTGACCTTCTAGGCGATTGATAGCCACTTCACCTCGCTCTATGGTATAATTTGCAATTTCTTTTAATGGGACTCTCGCACCACTTGGAGTTGCAATGCGCATTTCATCTAGATCAGTAATAGAAGATCTATTATCACGATCATAACGCACCCAAACTCGAATTTCATCTTGACCTCGCTGAAATCGTTGGGCCTGGGCGCCAAAAAAACCAGCTCGAACTTGGTTCATAATTGTGCGCAAATCAAGGCCGAGTAAATAGGCATTTTCTTTTAACTCTAATCGAATTTCTTTAATTCCTACTGGGTCATTATCTGCTACATCTTTAAGTAGTGAGTTGTTTAAAAGGGCGGTTTTTAATTCTTTTTTTGCACCTTTTAATTCTGTGATGTTATTACCTAATAAAGAAACAGAAACAGGAGACCCACCAAAATTACCACCGGAACCATAAATCAAACTTTCTACTCCGATAACTGGTCCTACTAATTCGCTTAATCGGCCAGTTACCATATCGGCCCGAATAGCGTTTGGTCGTTCTTCACCCGGTAGCATATTGATAGTCAATGTTGCGCTAGAGGATCCAGGACCTACTTTTTTTATGACATTCTCGAAAAGTACTTTGTCCGTACCCTTTAGATATTTTTCAGTTAATTCTTGATTTACGATTTCTGCCTTTTCTTCTATCATTGAAATGATTGAGTCGGTTACTTTTTCATTCGTACCGTTAGGCATCAACAATTCAATCTGTGCTCTATCACTCGCAATTCTTGGAAAAAAAGCTGTTCTCACATAACCCCCACCAATAAATCCGAAGGCTAAAATAAAGGCCATAGCAAAAAAACCAAAAGTCAATAATTTGTACTTCAAAGCAAATTTTAAAAATGGGCTATATATAGTGTCACGCATCCAGGCCATGAAGCGATCACCCATTTCATTGATTACTCTCAGTTTAGCAAATGCTGCTGCTAAACCAGTTTTAGGTTCGCTACTTACAGGCCTTAATGCTTTTGAATGTGCTAAATGTGCTGGTAGTATAATTAAAGCTTCAACGAGAGATACGACCAAGGTTAAAATTACAATAACAGCTACCTCGCCAAAAAAATCACCAATTCTACTATCTAAGAATAGGAAAATAGAGAAAGCTAGGATAGTAGTGATAATTGCCGAAATAATAGGAGGTAATACTTCGAGGGTGCCATCTATAGCTGCTTGAATAGGAGATTTCCCTTTCTCATGATGCTGGTAGATGTTTTCAGCAATGACAATTCCATCATCCACTAAAATACCGATGACTATAATCATTCCGAAAAGGGAGAGTACGTTGATAGTAACATCAAAAAATCCGGCAAAAATAAACATCCCTAAAAAGGCAACTGGTAATCCGAAAGCAACCCAAAAGGCAAGCCTAGTATTCAAGAAAAGGGATAGAAAAATGAGGACCAATAACATTCCCATCCATGCATTTTCAATTAACAATTCTGTTCTGCCGTTCAGGGTTTTAGATAAATCACTAACTACACTTAGGGTAGCATTGTCATATTTTTGGTTAAATTCTTCTATATAATCCTTTACTTTTTCTGCAGAGTCAATAAGATCTTCTGTATTGGTACTCGTAATTGTCGTATTTACAGAGAGATTACCATTAAAGTACGCAGCGTTAGGGGTTTCAGAAAACCGATCACGAATAGTAGCCACATCTTTTAAGCGAACAGTTTGACCCGAAGGATCGGCTTTCACTATTATATTAGAGAATTCATCACCATAGTAAGAGCGGTTGTTGGCTCGAATCAAATATTCTTCAGCATTCGTTTTAATATTACCCCCTGTCACAAGAATGTTGGCGTTGCCAACTGCTTGAGAAACTTCAGCGAAAGACAAATTATAGGCAAGTAAATTATTTTCATTTACCGCAATCTCTATTTCCTCCTGAGGGTATCCTGAGATTTCTATTTGAGAAATACCATCAATAGCTCTAATATCATTTTCTATTTGCCGCCCAATTTGCTTTAAGGTTGCCAAAGGTATATTGTCACCACTAATCGCGAAACTAATAGTTTGTCTAACCACTTCAAGTTTTGAAACAATTAAAGGCTCCATGCCTGTAGGAAATGTAGGTACACGGTCTACTGCATTTTTCACCTCTAACAACATGAAATCGATATCTCTACCTTTTTCAATCTCCACATTTATAGTACCACTATTTTCTCTCGAAGTAGAAGTCACACGGTCTACACCTTCTAGACCTTTTAAATTATCCTCAATTTTAAGTACAATACCTTCTTCAACCTCCTGTGGCGACGCACCAGGATAGGTAATATTAATAGCTATATTTTTTGATTCCGTTAACGGAAAGAATGAAGACTTTAGCGAAAGGGCTCCAACAATTCCAAAAACAAAAAAGGCAATAATAATTACATTTACAGCGACGTGATACCTTATGAAATAAGCAATTATATTTCTCATTATTTAGCTGCTTTAGGTGATTTCTCTTCAAAAATTTTCACCTGCATGCCAGCATAGGCACCTACGACAGGTTTCGTAATAATCGTTGTGCCATCAGGTACTTCTTTAAGTACTACTTTTTTATCGGAAAAATAAACTGGTTTCACGTCAATGATATCCAATATGGAATCACGCACGACAAAAATTTGATCATTTTCTAAAAGCAAGGTTCTATCAATTTCTAGGGCATCTGTTTCTTCTTTGGCATCTAGGCTCGCTTCTAAATACATACCTTCTCTAAGGCTACTATCATTAACTTCAATATAGGCCTTAATGGTCTGTGTGGCTTGATCTACGCTACTGTTAATTCTTGACACTTTACCTGTGTACGTTTTTGTGGCATCAAGGCTGGTCAACGCAACTTTTTCTCCCAATTTTAATAAATCACTATAAGTTTTACTTACAGCGACTTCAAGTTCATAAACATCAGTATTAATAAATTCACCAAGCTTTTGGCCGGCACGAACTAAGGTGCCTTCAGTTACTAATGCTTCGGTAACGGCCCCTTTGAAAGGAGCCGAAATGCGGTATTTAGACAATCGTTGTTCTAGATTTTTTACGTTATAAAAGCTTGTTAATATACCTCGACCAGAAATAAAGAATTTCTCAGTTTCAGATGGCATTTCAGGTAGGGCAGGAGTACTCTTTGACATGTCAAATGCACTTAAATAGGCCTGCCATTTTGGAAATATATCAGGGTAATCTAATCTCAAATCTGGCATTATCGACGTCAACTGATTGTATAAGTTACTCTTCGCTGATTGCACACTTGCTGCATATTCAGAGGCGTTGATGCGTATTATCGTTTCGCCAGCATTGTAACCAGTACCTGGCCTGAAAAGTTTTTTTCCACCGTTAAAAACACCTTGTACTTCAGCATATAGTTCCACACGTCTTTTAGCTCTTAAGTTTCCATTTGCAGGTACTACGATTGTAACATCTCCATTTTGTGCTTTTTCTGCAAAAACGGTTTTAATTACTTTTTCAACCTTTGGTTTTCTCTGGGTTTTACTATCAATAATCCATTGCGCAGCAAAATAGCCGCCAATAATTAGTAATATTCCTAAAACAGATAGAATAATTTTTCGCATGGTATTGGGTTATTGATAAGAGATGTATAGTATGTATTAATATTTTTATAACAGTAATTTAATAGGACTAAAAATCGTTGTAATAGTTTAAGACGATTCGAAATTTCTATGAACTTTTTTTATAATACCTATTATTTGTTGCTTTTCTTTTTCAGTAATACCGGCCTCCATGACCTTTATCAAGTCTTCAATAACAGGACGGGTTTTTTTATAAATTAACCTACCTTTTTCTGATATAAAAACTTCGTTAATACGCTTGTCTTCAGCGCATTGTTTTCTTTTGATTAAATCTTTAGCTTCCATTTTTGACAGTAGTCTTGCTAAAGATGATTTGTCACGGTAGGTCAAAAAAGCAAGTTCATTTTGGTTCAAACCATCTTGAAAATGCAATTTTTTAAGCACAACCATCTGCTCTTTAGTCAAATCAAGTCCTGCTTTATGAAAGGCCTCTATCATATGGTAATCAACCATTTTTACGGTTTTGCCTAACCAAGGTCCCAACGACCTTTCAAAATCAAGATGCTGCCCTTTAATTTTCATGCGGCAAAACTACCTTAAAATTAAATGGTTGCACATGCAACTATCGTTAAATAAATCTTAAAATTATATTGGTATTTTGGGTATTTTAGAGGTGCCAGTAGGTGGCCAACAGTACTGTAACAAATTGTACCCTATGAAAATAGTAAAAAGCAGATTTAAGCAAGGCATGCGAAATACCTTGTTTGTAACATTGATAGTTTGTGTATGGTCATCTTGCAAGAATATAAAAGAAAGGAAATCACAAAAAATTGATGAGGTTTCAATAGAAGCTGAAGAGGAAACTTTTGTCCAAATCTTTGACGGAAAGTCGTTAGAAGGTTGGTACGGAGACCCAACCTATTGGAGGGTTGAAAATGGAAGCCTTGTGGGTGAGGTAACGCCAACTACCCTTTTGAAAAATAATACCTTCATTGTTTGGCAGGGTTCTGAACCCGGTGATTTTGAGCTAAAGCTCGATTTTCGAATCGCTGAAGCTGGTAATAGTGGTATTAATTACCGAAGTGAAACTATAGATAGTATTCCCTTTGCCCTGCGCGGATACCAAGCTGATATCGATGGAAAAATCAGGTATACGGGTCAGAATTATGAGGAAAAAAAACGGGCCACTCTGGCATATCGCGGGGAAAATGTTATTATTTCAACACAAGATAATCCTGAAGAACTAGGCTCCTTAAAAGCGAATGTACAAAAGAACTGTTGGCAGAGTAGGGTAGTAGTAGCCTCGTTGGGTGAATCGGACTCCTTAAAAACGAAAATCAATTTTGAAGACTGGAATGAAGTGCATTTAATTTTAAAAGGCAATCGGTTACAACACTATGTGAACGGAATTTTGATGAGTGAGGTGCTTGATAACGATCGTATTAATCGAAAAATGTCAGGTAAATTGGGCATGCAGGTTCATGTTGGTCCACCCATGAAGGTAGAATATCGTAATATTCGATTAAAAAATCTATAATTATTCGATGACTACTTCTGGTTTTTTGTTCAAATAGCCCAAAGATTGTAAGAAACTATCGGTACTGGTAACCGTTTTCTTGTAATTATCGAATTTGGTATAATT
>ENA-ORXM01002715-ORXM01002715.1-marine-metagenome-genome-assembly--contig:-NODE-2715-length-19678-cov-3.880159_pt1 | contig 19678 bp, 14 predicted proteins | sample MGYA00237867_ERZ511480 | MGnify/ENA primary metagenome ERZ511480 (study PRJEB26309, sample SAMN06266103) | marine metagenome | isolation source: Algal blade | place: United Kingdom:Sidmouth, United...
AGAAGTAGCCGTAGGCAAAGGGCATTCTAATACACAAATTATTAATGCAGTTGGTAATTATATGTTTACCAATACGGACTTGGAATTAGGATTCTTAGGAGTGATACCGAATGATGAAGTTGTTGTTACAAAAATAACAACAGAATTACCCTATAATGAATCTGCCAATGTTATGACCAATACCCCTAATGTTTATTGGGTGGTTAATAATTATGGAACAAATGCAGGGCTTAATGCTACTGCGAAATTTAAATTTTCAAATGGTGCTATTTCAGACCCTACTGCCGCCAACCATCAAATTCATAAGCGAGGATCTAGAGCATATCAAGTAATTGATTGGGTGGATATGACGGCGAATATTGTTGGAACAGTTGCTGGAGATAATCATATAATTCTTAATAACCTAACGAGTTTTAGCCAATTTGCCTTATCCTCCAATACTTCTATGTTTGTTTTAGGGCCTCCTTCTTTGCCGATTGAACTGTTGACATTTAATGCAGAAAGACAAACAATTGATCTAGTAAAACTTCATTGGACGACTGCCACAGAGGTTAATAACAAAGGTTTTTATATTGAACGAATGCTAGAAATAGAAGGTGAATTTGAAGTGATTGGATGGATAGATGGTCATGGAACGACTACCTCCGTAATGCATTATCAAATGGAAGATGAAAATAGTTATGAAGGAGTAAGTTATTATAGACTAAAACAAATTGATTGGGATGGAACAATCACTTATTCTGGAATAAGAGCGATAGAGGGAGTTGAAAGAACTCCTATTGATGTAAATGTTTATCCCAATCCAACGCAGCGTTATCTAAATATACGCTTTGATAATTTGCCAATAGAAGTAGAGAAGGCTACCGTACAAATTATTAATGCTAATGGGCAGGTGATGAGTAGTCAACAAATCTCTCTAGAAGCGTATGAAGTAATACGACTAGATGAAATAGAGGACTTAATTCCTTCGATTTATTTATTATCTATAGAAATGGATAATGGGGAGCGACTCCTACATAAGTTCATCAAAACGGATAATTAAAGATAGGAATGTAAATTTAATTGTTGAAGGCTAAAGTGACTTTAAATACATTTAAAGCATCCTTTTTTTACAATATTTACTTTTTGAGCGTGAGCGCCTTTAGTTTATGGAGCTTTTATCAATTGAAAAAATAGTGTTTAATGTTTGTGTAATTTTGTTAACTATTTTGGAGCGTAGTGACCTCTGAAATAGCCCTGAATATTGCTTAATGTTCAATCATTGAGGCTGCCTGAAAAGAGCAGCCTCTTTTATTTTTCAAAAGACCAGCGGAGCGATACTCAAAAAAGGCAAAAATTAATGGGATTCTTATTTTGTTTTTCCATAGAAATCGTGAGATAGTTGTCAAAGAATAAAACTTTTTTATATTAGTTATCCTTCTTTCATGGAAGGAAAGCAGATTAACTGCTGGTATTTTCTTATTTTCGCCTACCCTTGTTTTCAAGTGAGGTAATCAAGTATATTGGTTTTGATAATTTAAAGACTAAGAAAATATGGCACATATAAAAGTAATCGAACACGAAGAAGCGGAAGGCGCCTTGAAGGAAATTTATGACGATTTGGTTAAAAGTAGAGGAAAGCTTGCTTCTGTTCATAAAATACAAAGTCTTCATCCAGAGACAATTGTAGCGCACATGGATTTGTATATGAAAATCATGTTTGGCAAATCTCCTTTACGCCGTTATCAAAGAGAAATGATGGCTGTTGTCGTTTCTGTTTGTAATAATTGCTTATATTGTACAACACATCATGCAGAAGCTGTTCAGCACTTTTGGAAAGATGCAGGAAAGGTAGACCAATTGATAAAAGATTATACCCAACTTGACTTGTCTGAAATAGATCGTTTATGGTGTGATATGGCAAAGCAGTTGACTTTAGATCCTGCAAAAACAAGCCAAGAAGCCTACCTTCAGCCTTTAAAGAAATTGGGAGCAGATGATCGTGCTATTTTAGATGCAACTTTAGTTATTTCATATTTTAATTTTGTTAATCGGATTGTATTAGGTTTAGGAGTCAATCTAGAACAAAAAGAAGGTGCTGGAGGGTATAAATATGATTAAATACAGTTTACTATATTTACTTTTGAAAATTTAAACAACGTCTATATAAAACCTATCAATATGAAAAATTGTATTTGTTGTTTAAGCCTTTTTATTCTGAGCAACTTAATAGCTTGTAGTGGAATAGAAGACCTAGAGCATACCGAAGCAGCAGCATTAGAACCAATAGATACAAGCATTCAACTTCTCCGTCATATGGTTGAACAAACGGCAACTATGGATAGTATTTTGGCAATAGCCGCCGCTAAAAAAGAAAAAGAACAAGCAATCTATCTGGAGCTTGCTTTGGAAAAAGTAGAAGCTCTAAAAGCAGCTTATGATAAGAGCTTTGAAGAAACGGAAAACTATGTAGAGTCTATTCCTTTTACAACTTTTCTCGGCAAACCTGCTGAATCTGGGGCTTTAGAAATTATCGAATTCGGAGATCAATATACTCGTATTTATGCAGATTATTTTGATGGAGAACCTATTGGTGGAAAGCTGTTTTTTATTCAAAACAGTGCTTTAGTTGCGATTGAAGTTATTCAGCTTAAAGAAAAAATAACCGAAAATGGTGCTTTTATACAAGACGAAAGCACACATATATTATATTACCATAACGAGGCATTGTTGTCTATGATAGATTTGTCAACAAACGAAGCCGTTGAATTAGGTTCTATTGCATGGCTTGATGAAAACTTAGCAGATTGGGAATTAGTGAAAGCACAGGTAGAGATATTTTAGCCAAAGAATGATACAATAAATGAGTAGGAGTGAACATACCCAAAACTATATTCCTCACATTGAGGCAGGAATGAATTATGAAGCCATAAAAGCTTTAGCCATTAAGAATGGCGTTCCTTCAAAAGAACTGAGTGCCTTGATGCGTGAGTTGGATCGGTACATTTTAGAACGAGACGAGACACAAGCAAATCGCCGCCAAGCCAAAGAAAGTATGTGGATTGGAATTGCCTTTTGCGTGATTGCAGCCATGATGTCTTTATATGCATTACTGGATACAGAAGGACATTATATTTACCTAGTTTATTTTATTTTTGCAGGCGGTATTTTGATTTTTTATAATGGTTGGCAAAAGAAAAAATACTTGGAAAAAGAAATTACAGAGGATTCTTAACTTGTTCTCTAACCGTTCTTTTGTTTGCGTCTACGAAGTATTAAAGTGCTTAATAAAATTAATAGAATACCAACTCCAATTGCCCAAGGTAAGAATGCCCCCTTTCTTGATATCGATGTAGGACTGTCGTTACCAATAAGTACAAAAGGTGACCAAAACGCAGGGTGTGCTGTAATGCCTTCAGAACTTTCTATAAACTGCATTTTTGCTTGGCGCAAGGCCTCGTCTTTATGCATACCTTTAGCTAGGTTGTAATAAAAAATTTCCATGATGACAGAGGTGGTGTAATCATTTACTTGCCATAGAGAGACAATCATCGCTGGAGCACCCGCATACATAAATGCTCTAGCTAAAGAAGCAATTCCATTACCACGTTCAAATTTTCCAAAGCCCGTTTCACAAGCAGAGAGAACGACTAGGTCGGCATTGAGTTCCATTTTTGAAATTTCATACGCCTGCAAAAAGTTATTTTCCAAACTATCGTTATCTTCTGTAAAAGCAAGGCTAGATAACATCGGTTCTTGCTTATTGAGTATGCCATGCATCGCTAAATGAATGACCGCATAAGTTGATGCTTTTTCTTTAAAGAAACGTTCTGAAGCCAAGGTGTCGAAAACAAACAAACCACTAACGTTTTCAGACAATAACTCTACTTCTTTGCGGGCGGCAGTCAATGGGATAAGGGCATTTCTAACCCTAATGTCAGCAGGAATACGTGGGCTTGATATAGAAGAATCAATACGTTCTGGAAAGTAAACATCGAGGCGTAAAACGAGAGCCTTTTTACATTCTTAGAAAAACATTGATGCCAGCTGTACTGCTAGAAAATTTCTTCATGGATAACGAGCAGGAATGTAAGAAATATTTGCTCACTTCAGAGGGCAGAGATCGAATCGCTGATTATATCGTAGCAATTATTGAAACCTTTATAAAATTCCATTCATGAACAAAGATAACATCCAATTTGCATTGATCTTGGGGCTGTTTGGCTACCTCATTTTCTTACAGCAATGCAAAGGTCCATCTAGTAGTCTAGAAGTCGAAATGTCAAAGGATACTATTATCACGATGGATACGATCTTGCCAGCTCCTATTATTGTACAAATGCCTAGACAGGTGGTGCCAGCTCCGCAGGTTATTTATATTGATAGCTCTAGAAATGTTGTTCTAAGTGAACATGTTGATACGACTAAGCACATGTCAGCACAATTGTATCAAGATAGTTTAGAAGATGAAAATTTGACGCTCTATTATAATTCCATTGTCCAAGGGGAGCTGCTGAAGAATAACCTTGATTATAAGCTAAAAATACCGAAACGAATTACGAAGACCATTGAGATCCCAAAACCTTATCCCGTGCCTGTTAGTGCTTTGTTTCTCAATGATGGCATTGGTGGCAATGTGAATCAGTTTTCGAGTATTACGGTTGGTTTGCAGTTTGTGAGCAAGAAGGGCTGGGCTTTGGGTACGATTATGATCTTTTGCAGAATGTGCATTCTGTTAAGTTGTTTTGATTTAAAAATAAACTTTTTGCCCCCATTAATTATAGATAAAACATAATGTCAATAATTAATACATCAACAGAGAATCTTAGAAAGAAAAACTTATAAAATGAAAAAGCAGAATACCCCAATTTTAGGGTATTCTGCTTAGTTTTTTTACTGTATCCTTATTTCAGGACAAGACAGTAAGGCTGATATTGAAAATGACTCTTGTTAAGAAAAAGATTTTTAATACTTATCTCTACTTAGTTTCAAGATAACTTTCAAATGACTCTATGAAACTGAACTAGTCTTACATTCACAGACTGCCATATAATTTATTGAATAATAATTTTTCCGCTACCTACTATTGCTCCATTGTTAGTAGCACGATAGATATAAATACCAGTAGCAAGATTACTTTTCTGTAATTCAAATTGATTGCCCTGTGTTTGGATAGATTTTACTCGTTTGCCTAATCCATTAAACAATTCAAATGTGATTGGATTTTGACCATCATAATTATTAATGTGAACAATGGTTGATGTATTAAATGGGTTTGGGGTAACTGTTATATTTGTTTGCTCAACATTGCTAAAAGAAGAAAAATTGCTACTATTTTCCAATTCGACTTCTTCAATTTCTGTATTAATATTGTCTCCTTCAAAAGATACTGTTATAGGTTGATCTGCTGCTTGAGTGGTAATAGCGGTATTTGGATTAGGAGTTATTTGTATTTTTCCAGGTTGGTTCTGGTCGCCATCAAAACAGCTAGGATGGTTATCGGTCCTTATTTGAATAAGTACTGTTCTACAAACCCAAGGGTGAACACAAATATTTACACGATAATATCTAACTTGACCAGAAGGCAAGTTTCCTCCTTTTAGTAATTCGCCTTTTCTTGTAAGGTCACCCAAGTAGTTATCAAATGCGGAAGGATTACTAGCTATTGCTTGTAAATCTATATTATTAGGAGCCTGTCCTTGAAACCAACGATCCCATCCATATTGACCGGTTACAGTCCAATTTGCCTCACACTCTTGTACATTTATATTATAAGCAGTCTCACAAGAAGTACTTGCAGCATTCATTTTAATCTCATCTTGGCAAACACCAATTACTTGATTACCAGCGGGGAAGGCAATTGCGGTCCCATTGATATCAAAGTTAGGCGTTGCTGCTGCTCTTACGTAGATGATATTTGACCACCCACTGTTAACTGAAGTCCATTGGCACTTCCATGCTCTTTTTTCAACCTTGATGTGCCCTCTATATTCACCAGGATGATCGATAGGAACATTATAATAGTAGGAGTTACTCCACACACTAGTGGCAGTATATTGTTGCCGATTAATTATATTACTATTTCTATCATACAATGTCATAGTATAGCGATATTCGGTAGAACCCAAACACCACATACTTGCTTCAATACAATTTCCGCCCCCAGGACAATGATTATAAAAGAGCTTAAAGGTTCTTTTCTCCGGATTGGTAGCACAAACGGTAAAATTGGATGTTGAATAGCTGCCAGTGGCGTTGTTTTGTTGACAGGATAGCTGAATCAGTTGTGCCTGAGCATCATAAGTCGTTATTAGCATAAAGAATGCTAATGAAATAAAAATTTTCATAAAAATTGTTGAAGTGTAGTTTGAAAAATGCTCTTCTAACGAGCAATTAATGAATTAGTTATTGACTTATTACTAAGTAATAGTTTGCGAGAAAAGAACTTGTGATATTATCTAATCTACTTGTCGCCCTTTTTTGTTTGAATTTTCACAAGTTACATTTTGGAGATTCATTGATACAGTGCTAAAACATGAAACTAGCCCCAATAAATAGTATTTCAAATTAATTTATGTTAATATTTTTTATTAAGTTTTAGAAGAAGGCTGGTCAATTTATATTTATGTGAATCTAAGTACTTAGTTCATGTGTTGAAAATGAATGAACTAATGTTTATTAAATTACCATTTTAGGTTAAATTCACGAGAAGGACGTTTGAGCGAAAAAAATAAAAAAAGGTTATCTTTCGGAAATGAAGATAACAATATTTGACGATATATTCGACGAGAGAGAAGCATGGAAAGTTATTCATGAGCTTCAAGATATTTTGGTTTTGAGTTTATGTGCCATTCTATGTGGAGCCGAAGATTATGAGGCTATAGAAGAATACGGAAAACAAAAACTAGACTTTTTGCGAGAGTTTCTAAAATTAGGAGGAGGGATTCCATCATCAAGTACGATAAAACGAGTTTTTCGATATTTAGAACCTTCTTGTATGGTAGAATGCTTGACAAGAAATGCTAATCAAGTACTCAAACTCAGAGAGAAATACCTGTTAAATATTGACAAAAAAGTTCTTAGAGGAACGGCTAAAAAAGGAAAAAAGAAAAGTGGAATTTGCATCATAAGTGCTTGGGCACAAGAAGAAAACTTGGTAATTGGGTAAGTAAAAGCAGATGCAAAAAGTAATTATGAAAGGAATGACAGATAAAAGTAGCATTAAAAGAAGGCGGTTAAAGGCTGGATGGAATAATGACTATTTAATAAAAATCCTTGAAACTGCCTTCTCATGAATTTAACCTGTTACCGCAAGTAAACTGTTTTGTTTGATGATAATATACAGGTGTATATTGTCAGAGCTTCCGTTTTAAAGACGATACTGGATTTAATTCCAGTACACCAAATGGACTAAGAAGTTCTCTTTATCCTAAAACGGATGATTAACAAGAGCAAAAACAATAAACCACCCCCCAAAAGGTACCAATACCAATCCAAAGACTTTTGTGCCAAAGGGATGGCTTGTTGGTTGCCAATGCAAACCATACTCGCCCAGAAAAATGGATGAGCTGTAAAGCCTTTGTTGTTGCTTAGGTATTCCACCTTCGCTTTTTGCATGGCTTGATCTTTAGTCAGACCATCTGCCAACCCTTTATAAAAAGATTGGATAACTTCTACACTTGTTTCATCATTGAGTTCCCAAAGAGTCATTACAATACTAGGAATCCCAGCATACATAAAACTTCTGCCTAAGGAAATAATCCCTTCTCCTTGTGCATATTTGCCATAACCAGTTTTGCAAGCCGACAAGACTACTAAATTAGCGTGGTTGCCATTCAAATGTTGCGTTTCATAAGAATACAACAAGTTATCTTCTAAAGAATCCAAATTCTCTGTAAAGATCAAAGCAGAATAAGCAGGGTGATTATAATCCACAATACCATGCATAGCCAAATGAACGATACTATAATTTTGATGCTTCAATTGCTGCTTAAAATTATGTTCGTTAGCCGCTTCGTTCGTATAAAAATTCCCTTTAAATTGCTGCTCAATTTGCTGCAATTCTGTGAGGGTTCCAGGAATAGGAGCCGCAGAATTATGGGTATGAATTTCCTCAGAACTACGTTCTTTTCTAAGTGATGGAGGAAATTTTTGATAATCAAACTGATTTCCATAGGTTGCTGCAAAACCTAGAATTTTTCCATTGGTAGTATTTACTTTTCGTTGATTATTAACCATAATAGCTGCCGAATATTCGTAGTGAATGGCATAGTCTTGAATTAAATAAGGGAGTCTTTGATAGTCAATTCCTTGGTGTTTCGGTAGTTGGGTTAACAATACTTCAAATGGAACATAATGCAAACCTCTATCTGGAACGATGATTAAATGCTTTTTACCTTTTAATAATTCCTCTTCTAAGAAATTTTTATACAACCAATGTGCTGCATCACAAAATAGTCGATAAGCCTCTTCTTCCTCCTGTATGATAAAGGTGACATTGGATAAAGAACGTCGAAGATTTCGAATTTTATCATTAAATATAGTCACCTCAAAGTCTGGAATTTCTTTTATTTTGACAACTTCCTTAGAGGTGTAAATAATAAAAAAGTGATAATCACTAATAAAGTACTCGACAAAAAGTTCGTCCTCAGCTAAATGTGCCTGCACTTCTTTGGGCGAAACAACAGAATTTCGCCCATGATCCCAAGAACGATAACTAGGGTAGGTTTCTTGAAGGTGTTGCTCAAAAGCGTCTAACTCTTGTTCTAGCAATAACATTTTTTGTAAATAAGAAGCTTCTTTTTCTTTATTTTGCTCCTTCTTTGCTTCCAAAATATGTTCTTTACATTGAGCTATTTGAACAATATACGTTTCCTCTTTTTGTAGTAACTCTTTTGAAATTCCAGTGCCACCTTCTGTATAGTTATTTCTAAATTTGAGAATGTTCTCATTCAATAAAGCCGATTTACTATGTTCTGCATAATCAAAAATAGATAGCTTGTACGCTTTATTTTCTTGCTTTTGGTATAAATTCCAAGCGGTAGTGGCTGCCTTTTCATAGACAGGACGAAGTCGATTGATGGATAGTAATTTAGATTCACTATCCATGTAATTGTCTCTTAAGTAGTTGGTTAGTAAAATGATGTTGTTGAAATCATCGTGAGCCTTGTGTAGGTCTCCTTTTTTGACAAAAGCATCGCCTCTCTTTTGATAGGCTTCAATGGCAATGGATTTATCGAGTAAGTATTCCAACAAAAGAATCTTATCATTTTGCGTTTCTGGGCTTTCGTCTAACAAAGCAATCACACTATCCATGTAAGCGATGGCTTTTTGATGCTGTCCCTCTTCTGCGGCTAAATGTCCAATTTTAAAATAAATGGAGGCTACTTTTGTTCCTTGATGGCCATATTTTTGTGTAGCGAGTGCTAAAGCTTTGAGGTAATATATTTTTGCTTTTGGATAATCGCTTAATGCTTCAAATGCACTTCCAATATTCAGATAAGCTTTGTCTACGCCCAATTGATGCTGCTCTATATAAGCAATGTTTTTATCATAATAATCAAGAATAGAATCGTTAAAATTGAAGTGATTATAATAATAAGCCATGGAAAGATGCTCAAAATTATTTTCTCTCAACTGAATAAGAGGATCTTTAGACAACAAGGGAATATATTCTGGAATTTTCCCAAAAAATAAATCCGCTTCGTTTCTTTTTTCTTTCTTTTCATACAGCTCTCCAATGCGCGTACAAAGTTTGATTAACTCCGCATAATTTTTAATTTTTTCGTAAATAATAAAAGCATTTTTGTAATAAACTATTCCTTGTTCTACATCTTCATTTTCCGAATACATTCTTCCCAAATTACTGTAGTATTTGGCAACAATGGCAGAGTCTTTTTTATAATGATTTTTGAGCAATAATTGATACTCATATTCCAATCCTTGGTGGGTAATATGAATGGCTTTTTCTATACGCCCTTGTTGATATAAGATAGAACCATAAAGCTGATAAATGTATTTAAATGCCAAGCTAGGATTGGGCAAACAACTTAAAGCCACTTGGTAAGTACTGTCGATATGCACATCGATGCGACTAAAATCACTTTCGTTATTATAATAAATCGCATAGGTAGCAATCAAAGAAGCATTTACATAACGTTTCCAGTCTTTCTGTTGACTCAAAATATGGCAGGCTTGTAAGGCATTTTCATAAGCTAGTTGATAATCGGTAGTGCCCCACAAAGCCCATGCTTTGGATGTATAAAATAAGCCCAATAACCGACTGTTGGGAAATAGGCTTGATGGCAATTTAGTTGCCATTTTTTCTAACAATACAACCGACTTTTGGAAAGAATCTTTTTGCGCCCAAATGGTAGCTTCATTAATAGCACAATGTACCAAACCTGCTGTATTATTTGTTGTCTTAAAAAGTTGTTTAGCTTGTTTGTTTAGCCTGTTTGCCAAGACTAAATCCATATCCTCGTAAATTAAAAATTCACTACTGTCGACTAGTTGTTGAGCGGCTAGTTGCTGTTGCGCAGGCAATGCTGTAGCGTAGAAGAATAGGAGAATATAGAAAAAAAGTAAGGGCATTTGGAAAATTTCTTGAGTTGATAGCTTTGTAAATTAACGTTTTTTATGCGGATAATGGTATTTTTTAGTGTTTTATAATAAACCTTATTATGAAACGATGTTCAAGAACATTTCTCATACGCGGAGTGAATAAATAATAACTTCGTATGTCAAAATAGCATTCTCCCATATATCAGAAAAAATCCTTTATTGGGTTCGGTATAAGCATCTCAAGAGTGCTTGGTAGATTTATGGTTCAAATTTTTAAGGAGTATTTTTTAATTAGATACGTTGTTACTTATTCGTTTCACTCATGAGTGCTAGACTTTAAAGTTGTCCTGTATCTAGATTTTTTTGCACTGGACATAAGTGCCCTTTTAGATAAAAAACATTTTTTTTCATAAATATCTTTGATCTGTACTGTAAAATTATCTTTGGATAAGCCAAGGTTTCATAGTAGTTATATATTTGTATTTGAAAATAATTAATTATTTATTTTAACATGAGTAGACGGGCAGATGTACAAAAATAATTAATATTAAATGGGACATTTTTTGACCACTAAACACTTGAAAAGTATTGCTTTAAATCACTAAGGTTACTTTTTTTACTCTTTAGTGAAAAAATATACTCGACTATGGAGTAGTAGAGCATCTAAGATACTCAGCTCTCTCAACGGACGTAGAGACGAACGTGGCGTAGCTAATTTAAAACTACTAGTTTGTTCATTTATTTAATTGAAGACCAAAGGTTATTTAATTTTGATTAAGATATTTTTTAGCATGAAAAAAGATATAAACCTCCTTACAAATAAATTTCAGCTTCAAGAAATTTATGATTTCAGAGTACATGCTTGGGAAAATTCACCAGCAAAGAATACGGTAAATAGAATTCTTTTTCCGAATGGATGGTCTGATGGTGTAGACGATTTTTCTCTAATTTGGTACAAAAAAAATGATTTAGGGCAAATCATTGCTACTGCAAGACTAACTTATTTTGATGATGTTCAAAATGCAATAGATATTGGAATTGATTTGACAACTGTTGAACTTCCTCCTCAAAGACCTTTTGGTTTTTTATCTAGACTTGCAATAGATAAATCATTTAGAGGTAAAGGACTTTCAAGGTGTTTTGATGAAATAAGGCTTAATAAATTGAAAAAAGATAAGATCCCATTTGGACTTGTTGAAGTAATAGATCAAAGAGTGGAAGGCTTAAAAGCCTTAGGGTTTAAAGTTATAGGAATGGTTAAGTTTAAGCCAAATTCCCAAGGTCAAGAAGAGACTTTAAACCTTATGATATATAAGAATAATGAATGAGTTTGATTGCACACTTATTGTACAAAATACTATTTCTTTTTATAAACCTAATCTATATTAAAAGTAATAACAATGATCGACATTAATCAAATAATTCAAATAGGGGTAAATTTCGCTCCCAAAATAGTACTTGCCTTATTAGTTTTATTTATTGGTTTTTGGGTAGCTAATAAAACTACAAAGTTTACAGGGAAAATATTGGCTCGGTTTAATGCTCAAAGTGTAGAGCTTCAAACTTTTTTAGGCTCAATCGTCAGTATTGGTTTTAAAGTTTTAATTATCATAAGTGTCGCAGGAATCATTGGGATTGAGACCACTTCTTTTGTTGGTATTATTGCAGCAATGGGTTTTGCTGTAGGTCTAGCTTTACAAGGTAACCTTAGCAATTTTGCGGCTGGAGTTATGATTTTAATTATGCGACCATTTAAAGTTGGAGATGAAGTTAAAACAGGAGATACATGGGGTTTAGTTGTTGAAATTCAGATCTTTCATACTGTTTTTAAGAAATTAGATAGTACACTTATTATTATTCCCAATAGCCTTATTCTAAATAGCCCAATTCAAAATTGCTCTTCTTTGCCTTTTCGAAAAATAAGAATAAAAATGAATATCCCTTATACCGAAGATTTCTTTAAAATAAAAGAACTGCTAATCGAAACGGGATTGAATGTGCCAGAAATAGAAACAGAACTTAACTCTTATTTTTCGGTCAAAAAATTTGATGATCACTGCATTAGAATTAGTATCTCTTTTAGTACTGCATCTAACAAATATTGGGTTGCAAAAGCCAAACTTAATGAAGCCATGGTTCAAGCATTTCACAAGAATAAAATTAAGATTGCTTATCCTATTGGAGTTGAATTTGGTGAATTTGGGGGAGCATCAGAATCATAAAAGAATAGCTTGGACAAGCTATACACTTTAGGACTCGATATAAATTGCACTATTCTACACAACAGTTCTTAAAATTTGAGCGTTCTTTTGCTTTTCCAGAGGAACAGGTTTTTAATAAGTCTAAATTTTTTTCAAATGGAAATTAACTATAAAATAGCTTCGTTGAAGGATGTTACAGATGTTTTTTTATTAAATCAAAAATGGATAAATGTCAAGAATTTTGAAAATGGATACATTACAAATTGTTTTTCAGAATCTGAAATATTGAGTTTAGTTCAAAAGCGTAATATCGTTACTGCAGAGATTGAGAATAAAATCATAGGATATTACTTAATAAACGATCTTTATGAAACAGAATTAACAAAGAAGAGAAAAGAGATTGTAAGTGATTCTATTTTAAATGGCGAAATTCCAGATGGTTTATACGTGTATCATACTCAGGCGGTTGTAGATAGAGATTATATGAGGAGAGGAATTGCTAAAAAGATGCTTAACTATTTAAAAAAACAGGTAAGTAATCGATACGATTTTTTAATGGGATCTATTCGTAAAAATAACTTAACTGCAAAAGCAGCACATGTTAAATCTGGCTGGGAAATATTTCATGAGGACAGGTATGGATGGGTAGTTTTTACTGATGTTACTCAATGTTTATGAGTTAGTAACAAAAAGTATAGAATTACTTATTCAGTTTACCCAGATAATAAAAAATATTTTAATAGGTGTATATATCCAGTCTTTATATAGGCTAGGGTATTTAATGTACAAAACTTGAAGAATGAGAATAAGAATTGCAACTCATGAGGATATTCCTGCCATAGAGCAATTACGGATAACTGCTTATAAAACAGCTACAGGCTCAAAAATACCTAATGATTCATTTTTGTATTGGAACGAAATTGATGATCAAGCCATCATTTTGGTCTTAGAAGATGAGACAAAGCAGATTATATCTACTATGCGGGGCAATCTCATCAACACAAAAAAGGCATTAGAACAGTTATTTGATATTTCTTTAAAGAAGCCGTTTTCTTTTCCTGTTTTTACCATGGGGAGAGCAGCTACATTTTCAGAGTATCGAGGATTAGGATACAGTGCTGTCATGCGAATATTATTTTTGCAGGCTTGTTTGAACTCAAAAGTCCAATTTATAGCCTCTACAATTCAGGAAGATGCCTCACGGGTAAATTTATTAAGGAAAATGGGCTATCATATTGAGGAAGCTGATATTAGCCATCGGATGAATAGTTGTTTTGATAATACAAGTGCTGCGCTTTTTAATCTTTTACCTCAACAATATTTTTTTAATGCCTTAATTATTGCCAATAGTAAAGTGGTCACTCCAGTTTCTGATTTTGAAATTGAAGGTGGGTTAATTTCTACTATAAAAAGACAAATTGAAAATTTTTATTTGCCGAATTATGAGCATGTAAACTTAAAATGAATGTGAGTTTACTTGATTAATAACTCCATTTGGGAATACGACCTTAACCAAGTAGGGAAATTGCTAAAATGGCAATTTCCCTATAGTTACTCTTTACTTCTAATTAGGATAAATACTCCAGTTATAATTGGTGATTTATCTTTTAATTTATTTATTAGTAATAGTAATTACATAACTATTTCCAGATGGATTCTCTTCCTTATAGTTAAAATTTCCACTATAAGAGAACTCGTGTTTCCCAATTGCAGGGTCATCTAGAGTTACTCCTCCAATATTAAAATCTGAATCCACAAAATGTGCTTCAAATCCAACTCCTTTTGGAAAAATAAATGCGGAGGAATTCCCCATAGAGATTAAGCATTGTTCGCCATCCTGAATTTTTTTACCAGCAGCAGGATTAACATCCCATGTTGAATCGTCATTGACTTGAGTAATTGAGGTGAACATAATCATTCTCCCTGTCTTATTAACTAATGCTGTAGAAGCTGACATTGCCATAGCTACACTGTATTTGTTCCTACTCTATTTAGTATTAGGCTTTTCGGATACCACCCTTAACTTGATGGTACAAGATATGGATAAGAATACATACAATAATTATCTATAGATAATTATTGTATGTATTCTTGGAAAGAACATTCTTTTATTTAAAAAGCAGGCTACTTACTATTCTAGATAAGCACTAGGTGTTTTTCCAAATCGGGCTTTGAATTGTTTAGAGAAATAATGCGTTGTTGTAAAACCTGTTGCAGCACAAATTTGTTGAATACTGTTGTATTTTTTGATTTCTAATAATTCACGAGCCATTTGCAAACGCAACTCTCGGATATACTTAACAGGAGACATCCCTGTGATACGCTTTAGTTTTCGTCTAAAGGTTCGATCTGTCATGTTCATCTGCAAGTAGAGTTGTGTTGCATTAAAATGATTGTTGCTAATGTTTTCTAATGTATAAGTTTCAACATGTTTAATCCAATCTTGATCTTCCAAGGATAGATTCAAGGTTTCTTCAAGAATTACTTCTTCATAAATATTAGGACTATTATCTTGATCTTCTTTTTTGCTAAGAGATTCGGTCACCTCATCAGAAGCCTCTAATTGCCAAGACTTTCTTTGATGGTAATTGTATAAAGAGTTGGCAACTTGCGCTAATAATTCATTCGTCATAAACGGTTTAGTTAGATAACTATCCACCCCAATAGTTAAGGCTTTTAATTTATCTTCTTGCCCTGCTCTAGCTGTTAACATAATTAGAGGGATTTTTCGAAGCGAACTATTATTTTTTATTTGATGAAGCAATTCAAAGCCATCCATTTCTGGCATCATTAGATCAGAAATGATTAAGTCAATTTGGTCTTTATTTTTTGCTAAAAATTCCATTGCTTTTAGACCATTACCGACAGAAGTAACATTATAAAAAGGTGTCAAAACATCAACTAAAAAACCTCTCATATCGTCATTATCCTCAACCACTAAAACACGGAGATTCTCTGGTAAGTTTCCAAAGCCAATAATATCCTCTTCATTATCCTTTTCTTCTGAATCTATTTCTGATAGTGGGAGTTGATTGGTGAGAACGGATTGAATAGGGAAAGAGAACGTAAAGTTTGTCCCCAATCCTAGTTGACTTTTTACGGTTAACTGACCATTCATTAGTGTCGCTAATTCACTGGATAAAGCTAATCCAATCCCTGTACCTCCTTGAGCTTGTTGGTTAGCTTGTTTTGATTGATAAAAACGTTCAAATATATGAGGCAAATCCTTTGGGTGAATTCCTCGACCTTCATCTATAATTTGTAGGTGGATGGAATGATCTATTTGACAAATGTGCATGGTAATAGATTTTCCCCTAGGAGTGAATTTTAGCGCATTGGAAACCAAGTTATTGACAATTTTTTCTGTTTTGTGTTGATCCAACAAAAGGGTTTGTTCATTGAGTTCATAACGAAATAGAGTAATAATACCTAAGTATTCTGCTTGTGCATCAAATGCTGTAAATAAACGTCTTAAAAACAAATGTAAATCAGTAGCTTCTTCTTGTAATTCTAATTTATCAGCATCCAATTTGGATAAGTCTAAAATCTCTTCAATTAATTGCAGCAAGTTTTTTCCATTTTTGTGCATAGTTTTTAGATATTTTCGAGCTAATGCTTCATCGAAATTATCTAGATTTAAGATATGAGAAATTGGACCTAATATAAGGGTCAAAGGTGTTCTTAATTCGTGAGAAATATTAGCAAAAAATCGAGATTTAACTTCATCTAATATTTTTAAATCATCAGCTTGATCTTGAATAATTTTTGTTCTCTTAACCACTTCCTGTTCTAGTTCCAATTTTCGCTTTTTAAGCTGTTTGGTCTGACGAAGGATAATCATTCGAATGAGAATAAGCCCCAAAGTAATACTGGTTAGAATGAACCACCAATGAAGATAAAAAGGACGCAATACTTGGATAGGAATTCTAAGTCTTTGTTCTTCCCAAATACCACTGCTCCCTTGTGCCTTGGCAATAAAACTATGGTTGCCATAAGGAAGGTTATTGATCCTGATTTCGGGATAATCCAAATAAGTCCAATTTTTATCGACACCTTCTATTTTGTAGGCGTATTTATTGGCTTTAGAGTTTTTAAAGTCCAGTAGAGCAATATTAATAATAAAGGACTTTTCATTGGGATTAATTACTAAGTTCTGTTGATTGATAACTTTAGCTGTAATATCTTGAAAATCTCCTGTTTGTTCATCGAGTTGGCGTACGCTAGAAATTCGTAAGGGAATATGTTGGTGATTGCTAGTATCTTGAAAGTTTCTTGGATGAAAAATGGTAATGCCATCTAAACCGCCAAAATAAATGGTTCCGTCTCGTTTTTGTAAATGAGATTTGGTGTTAAATTCTTCTTGGCTAATTCCGTCCCTATCCAAATAGATATTGACCAATTTACTATCTTTTCCAAAACGCATAATTCCCCGATTACTACTCATCCAAAGATTATTATAGTCATCTTCATAAACAGCATAAAGAATGTTATGAGATAGTCCATCATCAACAGTATATTGTTCCTGTTTTTTAGTTTTGGGGTTCCAATGAATTAAACCTCCTCCTTTGGAGGTGATCCAAAATGTCCCCTCTTTATCTTCGTGAATGTGTGTTAATACATTATGCGCTAAAAAACTAGAATCTATCCCATCTTTATGATAACGAGCTATAATTCCCTTAGTAGGATCTAATAAGAAGAGTCCATTTTGAGTAGCTAACCAGATTCCTGCTTCATTTTCATGAAAATGGTAGATTAATCCTTTTGCGATACTATTAAAACCATTATATTTTTGATAAGATCTAAATTCTTGATGGATGGTATCTAAATAAGAAAGTCCTAAGTTGTGTCCAACCCAAATCGTTCCTTGCTGATCTTGATGGATTGCCCAAGATCCTTTAATTTGGTCACTTAAATAGCCAACGTGTTTGTAGCTTTTTGAGACTTGATACTGTTGGTTTTTGATGATACCTTTATGAATAATAGGATCTTCGTATGTTGACCAAATAGAACCTTCCTTATCTTCGAGAAAAGCTAAACTATTGTTGGCGAACTCAAAGAGAATTGGTTTAGAAGGATTATATTGGATGCCAGCAGAAAAAACAGTTGAATCTGGCAATTCAATCATATCTCGACCTGAGTAGTCCCAGACATTTTCTTGATCTTTATTGCACCATTTTCGTTGAAAAGAAGAATTAGAAAAATATAAAATATAACCTTCATTGGTTTGATTGGTAGCTATCCAGGTACCACCTTGTTTGTCTTGTACATTGATGGTATTTCTATAAAGAGGTTTGTCAAAAAGGCTAATAGGAGATTTAGTTCTACCTAAAAATTGTTGATTTGAATCATAAATTTGAATGTAGCCATTGGTTTTAGAGGTGATAGAATCTCTTTCCCAAATCCATAGTTGATTTTTTTTTTGGCGAATAGAGTAGAGCGGGGGGGGATTGTAGGTAAAGAATTTTTTAAGGGGTTTGCCCAATGCTTTGATAAAGGTTTCTGAATGAGGAGTAGATGTAACTAATTCATTCTTATCTGTTACCATAAGCATGGAATGAGTTTTTTTCTGCTCAAAATCAGTATATAAGATACTATCTAAAGGTTCGCCTTGCTCAGAAATTGCAAAAAATATATCGGCAGAAGATAGAACATCCATATTTATCCAAATAACATTTTTTGTGCCTTCTATTAAATTAGCTATTGGATGTGGTTGGTGGTGGTGGTAAATTAGCTCAAACTTATCGCCTTTATATAGATATAATTGCCCTTGTTTGGTTCCTACCCAAATGTTTTTTGGTTCTTTTTTTGAGTTTTGAAAAAAGGTTATATCAAAAACTTCGAATGGAAGGTTTTTAATTTTTTCTTCAAGAGGAGTAATTGTATTGGAAAGCGGATCTAATAAATCAATACCTTTTGTTCCTCCAGTATTGATACTATACAATACTGGGTAACCAAGCCAAAGAAAACCATTCGCATCTTCTGAAATATTAGTAATCAAATTTCCTTGAAGATTTGATTTCTCTTCTGTAAATGTAGTCACTTTATAGCCATCATATTTGTTAAGGCCATAGTTCGTACCGATCCACATAAATCCCTTTGAATCTTGAAAAACAACTTTCCAGTTCATACTAGAAAAACCATCATCTAATGATAATTTTGTGACTTGAGGAATTAATAATTGAGCGTTGGCTACTGAAAAATAACTGGCTATTAAAGACAGTGCTAAAACGATCAATAGGAACTTTAGTGGAGGTAAATATTTCATTAATTTTTTAAAAGAAAGAATGTTTGGGAGAAATAAGCAACTATATTTTTGGGGAAATAAAGGTACAATTTCTATAGAGAAAATAAAGGAAATGGACTGTTAATAAATGTATAAAAGGCTCTTCTGGGTCTATAGAAGTATTTTGTCCGTTTTGTTGTAGTCTTTGTCCATTTTGTTTCTGTGATAAACCGACCTTAGCAATACACAAAGTATAATGTTTTAATTAATAAAAAATTCCCAATGAAAGCGCTAAGAAAATTGATCGATTATTTAAAAGAAGAATACACTTTTCTAACAAAAGAAGACATCAAATTAATCATAGAATTGATCTCTTGTAAATCATTAAAAGCAGGAGACTTTCTCGTGAGGTTTGAAGATAAAAGTAAGAAATTTTTTTTTGTACAAAAAGGCTTATTTAAAACATTTTTTTATGATAAAAACTATGATGAAGTTATTACTGATTTTCATAAAGAAGGCGATTTATGTGGAGACTGGCAATCTAATTTATTAAAAGAACCTTCTCAAATTTGCATCCAAGCAATGGAGGATTCTTATGTTGTTCAAATTGATACAGAAAGACTAAGTCAATTGACCAGAAATAGTATGAATCTTATTAAGGTTTATAATGAAATACTTAAGGATATACTGGTCTACTCTCTTCATAGTATAA
>ENA-ORXM01002716-ORXM01002716.1-marine-metagenome-genome-assembly--contig:-NODE-2716-length-19669-cov-9.419865_pt1 | contig 19669 bp, 13 predicted proteins | sample MGYA00237867_ERZ511480 | MGnify/ENA primary metagenome ERZ511480 (study PRJEB26309, sample SAMN06266103) | marine metagenome | isolation source: Algal blade | place: United Kingdom:Sidmouth, United...
CTGCTCGCGTATCATTCAACTCCGCCGGATTGGCTGGCGGAAAAGCCGAGCGTGGCGGGATCAATATCGTCGCCTTGCCCGCTAATTAGCGGGGAGAGCGCGAAAGGCGCGGGTGGATTGGCCTCTATCGTCAACATGCCGCCCTTGTTTACAAATTTAGCGAAAGCCTCCACCGTTTCAGAATAAACTTCGGCTTGGACTTCATTTTCTGCGGCCATTGCGACGGCAAAGACAGCCATGCCCAAAGAGCGTTTGATATTTTTTTCGCTTTGGCCGGTCATTTCCGTTGCCAATTTCAACCCGCGTTCAACAATGGAATTATCTTCTAACGTTAGGCGGAAGTTCCGAAGTTTAAGCGGATCATAGGCGGCCATGACGCCCGGGGTCCCATCGGCTTCCATCATCGCTTGCATCTTTGCCGCCATCTCTTTGAGACCCTCGGCGGAATATTCGAAGTTGAGCTTGAAAGCGTCGTCAACGACCAACAAGCCATCAGACACGGCCATAGAATCATCTGCGCTATCCAGAGTTGTCACATTGCTCCCGGAAAATTTAACGGTCTCGAATCCTAAAGATTTTATGATGTCGTAACTACGACTAAATGACGGCACGTCCGACGAAGCGGATTTGACCGAAATAGCGCTCGGCTTTAGCGTTTGGCGCGTTACAATCTTTCCGTCTTTTTCTGTCGTCACACCTTCAATTCCGCCAAAATTAAATTCAAACCCTTCGGAGTCCAGATCCATCGTTCCGACCATGAGCTCCTCATAAGGTTTTTGGAACGCGTTCAGGTTTCCGACCACGCTTTCCATGACGCCATTGGCCGACATGGCCTGCGCGGCATCAAGTTTCGCGGCAATACTCAGACTGCGCGCGCTCATGCCTTTGAAATCTATCGTCATATCCTGCGCGCCGTTTTGCCCGCGTAACGTCAAGTCCAGCAACTCCATCGTAAGGTCGGCTTTGCCGAGACCGGTTTCATCCCGCTCTTCACCCCAAGCCAAAAAGTCCAGCGAGCCGGACATCTCGTCTGATGTCATCGTGACGTCTGTCATGGAGACCGCGTCAAACCCGATATCGCTATCGTCATAAGACCGTGTCCCGGACATAACGTCAATAATGGCGGAGGCTCCGATCTCTGAGGGCGTATTGATATTTAGCGTGGCGAATTGGAGTTGCAAATCTTCATCGCGGATTAGCGCGTCAGTCAGGTCCAAACGCGCATATCCGGGTGTTTCATCGCCCATGCTGGGGCAATGAAAGACGGCCGTTTTGGCGCGGAAGTTTGTGATCCCTTGCTCTTCAAAAACCAAATCACGATAGGTGACCAAGCCGCCGTTAAAGTCCCGCGCGCTGAATGTCATATTATTGGAACCGTTTTCACCCAGTCCCAATCCGGCCAAAGCGCCCAGCGCCTCCATTTCGTCAACCTCGCACGCTTTCGTTTGGAAATGTTTGGCGAAGACTGAGGCTTCGCTCTTTGACAGGTTTAACGCTGCGACGCCTTCCGATTTCAATGCACCTTGCCCCTTGTCTGCGGGCTTGCAGGCCCCCACACTAAGAAGGACGGCTCCGGCAACGGTGATTTTTAAAAGGGACGTATATTTAAGCGACATGGTCGGTTTCCTGAACTCAATTTTAGGCGGTGACGATAACACGCCCACACGCCCGAGCAAGGCGGATTTCCCGCTGCGGGATAATAGCGATTTGCGCGTGCTCTATGTCTTGTCCCAGCGGGCCAAACGAATTTCCCTCAAGGTGAAACCGAGCGCGCGAGAAGTCCATGTCGTCGTGCCGGGCCTGCGCGCCTTCGCGAAAGCGCGTGAGTTTGCAAAGCAGCAACGCGATTGGATTGATGTGCAATTGGAGGCCCTGCCGCCGCCGCAACCTTTTGTGCCGGGCAGAGAGATCTTATTTCAGGGGCAATCTTTTCGTCTCGTCAATCCGCCGGGCCGCGGGCGGGCACGGGTTGATCGCGTCGGCCTGAAAATCGTTGTGCCGAGTCCCGATTTGGAGAGCTTCCCCGGACGCGTGCGCCGTTTCCTAATCCGCGAGGCCCGCGCTGAATTAGAAGCGGCAAGCCATCATTATGCGGCGGAGTTGGGCGAGCGGGTCGGTAAAGTTTCCGTTCGAGATACAGAAAGCCGTTGGGGCAGTTGCATCACACGAAATGGCGAGGGGCATATTTCTTACTCATGGCGCCTGATTTGCGCCCCGCCGCAAATTCTCGAATATGTTGCAGCCCATGAATGCGCACATATGATTGAAGCCAATCACAGTCCTGCTTTTTGGGCCGTGTGTGACCGGATTTTCGATGATGTCAAAGGCGCGAAACGTTGGCTGAATAAACATGGACCAAAATTACATGCGGTCGGGGCAGAATTCTGATTTAAAAAGTTTATAATTTTGGAGAGCTACGTGCCCCTCATATCCCACAATATGAGGGGCAAGTGCCAGGCCGGTCCCACAAACACGACCTAACTGATACTCCCACATCTGAAACACAAAATAGACTTTGTGTTTCACTCTATCCACATCATTGATACGGAAATTCATCGGCCCCTTAATGTGCCTTTGCTGAACGTAAATTGAACGGAATTATTCTGTCTGATTTTGATACGTAAAGGGTAGGAATAGAACCAATCAGGTTCGAACAGGGAAAATATTCGGTGAATAATCCTGTTTAAGGCAATTGCCCTTCCAGCCGATTCAGCAGATTTTCAAGTTGCGTATTCTTGCGTGCCCAGTCCGGTTCTGTGGAAACGGGCAAGCGGGCGTCCGGCGCGTCTTTGAGCTGCGCCGTCATGGCGTCTTTGAAAATCATCGCGGGAATGCTGCCGCCCGTGACTTTTTGCATGGCGGCATTTTCATCGTCGCCGACCCAAACCGCTGTGACGCGGTCGGGTGCATAGCCGACAAACCAGGCATCGCGGAAATCATTCGTGGTCCCGGTTTTACCTGCAATCATATGTCCGTCGATACGGGCGCGGCCTCCTGTTCCGCGCTCGACGGCTTCCAGCAGCATGTAATTCATATCTGCGAGTTCTTGCGGGTTCAAAACGACAGCGCTGTTCGGTGCAATACGGTCATAAAGCGGCGTTCCGTCTGCTGTTGAGATTGAGAGAATGCCATAAGCGGTCCTCCGCGCACCCCAGCTTGCAAAGGGCAGATAGCTTTCGGCCACCCTTAAAGGCGTCTGCCCTTGCGCGCCCAAAGCGAGGCTTCGGTAAGGTTTAAGATTTTTCAGGCCCATCGCTTCCGCCGTGGCGACCACATTTTCCCGCCCGACCTCTTCACCCAGCGAGACCGCCACCGTGTTTATGGACTTGGCGAGCGCCTTGTGCAGGGTGATTTGCCCCAAATGTTTTTCGGTAAAGTTTTCTGGGGTCCAGTCGTCTATCGTAATGGGCGCATCAACCGCCGTATCCCAAGGCGATTTCCCGGCACGCAAACCCGCAAGATAAACAAAGGGTTTGAACGCTGATCCCGGCTGGCGCACGGCTTGGGTGGCGCGGTTGAACTGGCTTTGTCCGTAGTCAACTCCGCCGACGAGAGTGCGCACGCCGCCTGTGCCGTCCAGACTAATGATCGCCCCTTGTGTTGCGCCGCGTTCGGGGTCCAAATGCGCGGTGAGGGCCGTTTGGGCGGCGGATTGGGCGTCAATGTCCAAAGTGGTTTGCACGACAATATCTTGGGTCGGGACGCCGATACGGTCTTCTAAATCCGCCCAAACCCAATCCACGAAATATTGCGCGCCTTCCGTGTCTTTGGGACTGTGAATGGTGAGCGGTTCAGCCTTGGCGGCTGCGGCGATGTTTTCGCCCAGCAGGCCTTGCGCATCCATGGAGTCCAATATGACGTGTTGACGTTTTGTCGCGCGCTCGAAGCTGGCGACCGGGTTGGACCGCGACGGCGAATTTAGCAGGCCGGATAACATGGCGGCCTCAGCGAGTGAGAGCTCCGCCGCCGGCTTGTCGAAATAGCGCAGGCTGGCGCTTTCCAATCCCCAAGCGCCGCTGCCGAAATAGATGCGCGAGAGATACATCTCTAAAAGCTCGTCTTTCGTAAAGTCTCGCTCCAGCCAGATGGACATCATCATTTCCTGCGCTTTGCGGGACAGGGTCTTTTCTGGTGTCAGAAAAATATTCTTAGTCAATTGTTGAGTCAGCGTAGAGCCGCCTTGGACATAGCGTCCGGCACGGATGTTTTGCCAAAGTGCGCGGAGCATCGCGCGCGGGTCAATACCAACGTGATTGCGAAACCGCTCATCCTCTGTCGCGAGGAACGTCATGGGGATATGGAAGGGCAGTTTTTCTAAATCGACAGGCTGTTCTGCGGCGGCGCCGCGGATCAGAACATCGCGGCCGTTTCGGTCAACAATTTGGACGGAAACAGGGCGGTTACGCTCCCAAAGTTTTTTTGGATCAGGCAGGTCTTTTGCCGACATTGCGAAGCCTGCCAAAACTGCCATGCCTGACAGATAGGCGCAGGCCGTTCCCGCGAGGAATACATTTGTCAGGGCTTTGCGAGGTATGCGCATGAGACGAGAATAAACCAAGGCGATTAATCGCGCCTTAACCATACGAGTCTGCGGCGTTAAAATGCAGTTGTAAAAGCGGGCATAAAAAAAAGCTGCTCCGGAGAACAGCTTTTCAAAATTAGATTGTCGAATTGTATCAATCGCGGCCAAAGAGGCTCATCAAGATTTGGAACATGTTGATGAAGGCCAGCAGAAGCGAGGCTGCACCGAAAGCCTGCATTTTACCCTGCATGCTCGCATCATTCGCATAGGCATAATAGACGCGCTTTAAATGCTGCGTTTCCCACGCTGTGATGACAGCAATGGCAGCCAGCGCAACAACATTGATGATGGTCCCAAACATGCCGCCGCCAAAGACGCTAAGCGCCGGAACGAACATGCCGACAACGCCGATTAGGACATAGCCCATAAAAGCTGCGAAGGCGTATTTGACGACTGCGCCCAAGTTAAACTTGGTCGTGTAGCCAAATAGGGAAAGCGCGCCAAACATAGCAACCGTCATGAAGAAAATTTTCGCAACGATAGTCGGGCTGTAAGCGGCGGTTGCATAGGCCGACATAAAGACGCCCATCACGGCAGCAAATCCAAAGAGAAATGCCATGACGCCGGCTTTGGACATTGAGGGTAATTTTTTACCGACGATACCAAAACCAAACATAATCCCGAAGATCATACCGATCGCGACGACGGGGTTATAGATTAGACCCATCAAGGCCGGGTTCGTCATCATGGCTTGTCCGGTGAAGAAAGCGACGGTCGCTGTAACAGCCATGGCCATGGCCATATAGCGATAGGTGCCGAGTAGAAAAGTCCGTAGACCGAGGTCGGTTTGGGCGCCTGTCCCGACATTAGTTGAATTAAATTGGTTCATGACAACTCCTTTAACAATTTATCGCCTCTTTACGTCGTATCGACGTTGCGATGGCTTTGCCCTTTATATAGGCATTTTTCGGGAAAATACAAATACTCCTCTGCTATAATAAAGTTAAGGTTAAGCTATGGAATTCCGAAATCTCGGACGTACGGATATCAAGGTCTCTTCAATCTGTCTTGGCACTATGACGTGGGGCCAGCAAAACACGGAAAAAGAGGCCCATGAACAGCTCGATTACGCGCTGGAACGGGGCATCAACTTTATCGATGCCGCCGAAATGTATCCCGTACCGGGACGCGCTGAGACACAAGGCCGCACAGAGCAATATATCGGCACATGGATTGAGGCCCGCAAAAACCGCGATAGATATGTCCTTGCCACCAAAGTCACGGGTCGGTCGGGCATGACGTGGACGCGGGACGGCGATGTGCCGATGACACGTCATACGCCCGCGCAAATTGATGAGGCGGTGGAGAAATCCCTGAGGCGCTTGAAAACTGACTATATAGACCTCTACCAGCTGCATTGGCCTGACCGCCCGATGCCCGGGTTCGGATTTGACAGCTATTATGATTATGACACGGATGATATGGTGCCGCTGGAGGAGATTCTCGGTGCGTTGTCTCGTCATGTCGAAAAAGGCAATATCCGTCATCTCGGCGTTTCGAATGAGACGGCTTGGGGGACAATGAAATTTTTAGACATTGCAAAGAGATCCGGTTTACCGCGACTAGTGTCCAACCAATGTGTTTACAGCCTCATCGCGAGGCGATTTGATTATGACCGTGCGGAGGTCGCGATGCGCGAAGATGTTGGCCTGCTGGCCTATTCCCCGCTCGCCATGGGCATGCTCACGGGGAAATATGATGATGGCAAAATGCCGAAAGGGTCTCGCGGCGATCTGTTTCCGCAGTTTCTTGAAGGCTATAAGTCATCGGAAGCTGCTTGGCTGGATTGTAACGCGACAGCGCGGGAGCTGGGTCTCACGCCAACGCAGTTTGCCTTAAAATTTGTGGAATCGCGGGCGTTCCTCACGAGTAACATTATCGGCGCGACCAGCCTGGCGCAGCTCAAAGAGAACATTGACGCGCATGAGATTAAATGGACGGATGATATGGAAAGGGAAGCTGACCGCCTTCACAAAACCTATCGTTGCCCAACCGGACGCTAGGCGCGGATGAAACTCTTTGCCGCCATATTCCTGCCTGAAAAAATTGCGGGAGACGTTGTCCGCGAGCAAAAAGGCGTATCCGGCGCGCGCTGGGTCAGCGAAGACAGGCTGAATATTACCTTGGCGTTTTTTGGCGACGTTGACGCCGACCATGCGGAATTACTCGACCATGAGATCGGAACACTGCGCATGGGTAGTTTTGAGCTTAATCTGGAGGGCGGCGGGCATTTTGGCAAAACGGAACCGCACGCGATTTGGGCGGGGGTGTCGCCGTCTCCGGCGCTCACGCGGCTGAATAAGCATTGCCGCCACGCGGCCCGCCGCGCCGACATCCAAATGGAAGCCCGCAAATATACCCCGCATGTGACCATGGCTTACATGAAGCCGCGCTCGCCGCTTGACCGGATAGTGTCATTTGAACAGCGCCTTGCAGACTGGTCAGCGCGGCCATTTCTCGTGGATCAATTCAGCCTCGTCTCCAGCCACCCTAAAAAGCGCGGCGCGAACCTTTACCGCGAAGAAGCCGTCTTTCCCTTATTGGGGGAGGGCGTGGTCCCTTAACCCGCCCTGGGCCTGAATGGTCGCACTTCCCGGCTTGACCATGCAAAGCCGCGAGGCTACACGCCCGCTTCCCAAGGACGTGCCCAGATGGCGGAATTGGTAGACGCGCTAGCTTCAGGTGCTAGTGTCCGTATGGACGTGGAGGTTCGAGTCCTCTTCTGGGCACCATTTGTTCTTCCGAGAAAATCCGATAACAACCGATAAAACCTAGTAAATTCGGGCTTTATGGCCTATGTTTGTCCAAAGACGTATAATGCTGTTTAGTCAAATCCGACCTAATTGGGGGTTTATTTTGGGGGCATTATTTTAGACCCCCAATGCGCTGGGGGTCGATTTTGGGGGTTTGATGCCGTTAACAGAAGCCAAGGTGAAGTCGCTGAAGCCCAAAGCGAAGGCCTATAAGGTCTCAGACTATGATAGTCTCTTTGTTCTTGTGACGCCGAAGGGGTCTAAGCTCTGGAAATACAAGTTTCGAATTGATGGCAAAGAGAAGAGCTTGTCCTTCGGCAAATATTCCGCTGTATCTTTAAAGCGTGCCCGTTTTCTGCGGGATGAAGCTCGAACCCTCCATGCGGAAGGGATTGATCCGGCGGCCAAGAAACAAAAGGCAAAATCTAAAAAGAGTGCCGTGTCTGAGCGCACGTTTGCAAAGCTGGCCCAAGGCTTTCTAGCTAAACAGCTGAAAGAGGGAAAATCCGAAGGGACGATCCAGAAGAAAGAATGGCTTTTGCGTCTGGCGATGGATGATCTTGGCGACATGCCGATCAATGAAATCAGCGCTCAAACCGTGCTGAAGACGCTGAAAAAGCGTGAGGCGCTCGGCCACTATGAAACCGTGCGCCGTCTGCGGTCTACGATTAGCGCCGTGTTTCGTTATGCGGTCGCGTCTGGCGTTGCCGAGACTGACCCGACCTTCGCGCTGAAAGATGCGTTGATCAAACCAACGGTGAAACATCATGCCGCGATAACGGACAAAGCAAAACTGAAAGAGTTTTTAAAGGCGCTAGGTAGCTATGGCGGTAAGGCCGAAACAAGAATCGCCCTAAACCTCCACATGCTGTTTGCGTCTCGACCGGGCGAAATCCGCAAAGCGCGATGGGATGAATTCGATATTGAAGAGCGCGTCTGGAAGGTGCCCGCCGAACGGATGAAGATGCGGGTGCCGCATAACGTGCCGCTATCGAACGCCGCTTTGGCATTGCTGTCCGAATTGCGAGAATTGACAGGCTGGGGCGAATTGCTCTTCCCGTCGCTCAGCTCTTCGAACAAGCCGATTAGTGAAAATACGCTCAATCAGGCCTTGCGTCGGATGGGCTTCAGCCGCGATGAAGTCACTTCCCACGGCTTCCGCACGACGTTTTCCACATTTGCTAATGAGAGCGGCCTTTGGAGTGGTGACGCGATTGAAGCTTATCTCTCACACCAAGACAAAAACCCAATCAGACGGACCTATAACCGCGCGGCCTATTGGGATGAACGCGTGAAGATTGCGGAATGGTGGTCCAAAAAGGTTAGCGCGCTCTCTTTGCTATGACGATTGTCCGAAAGTCGGTGAATAGAGAGGGGTGACCCTCTCTAAAGTGTTATCGATCAGTCGTCTTTTGCGTTGCCGCGTCCGCCGCCTGATGGGTTACCCGTAGTGCTGGGCCAATTTCCACCTTCGTCAGGATGATCAGATTCTCTCTCATCTCCACCTAATATGGTATTGAACATAACATTACTCCTTTAGTGTAAGGTCTTCAGCCAATCTGAAGACCGAAATGAAGATGGAGCCAATTCACGGCATAAAGTTGCCTCGAACAAGACTTAATAAGGGTTTATTTATGCTTGGAAAATGACATAGTTAACAAGAAAAGAAACGTGGATCCTTTTTCCAACATGAAAGGGCTTAACTGATCTGGTTGACCTGAAATTGGGCGGGCTGTCGGGATGGACGCGTCAAAATTGCCGATGGGCGAGCCGCGTAATTTGGTAACCCTAGCGAGTAGTCTTGATTTCTGAGGTGCTTGGTGGCCACCATGACTTATGGCCAGAAGCAACCTCATTCTTCCTTGCCTTTCCTGTAGTAGCTTACGCGATTTGCCTCATGTCTTGCCTTGCAAAAGGCTACACAGGAGATGGCAGGGTGAAGTTAATTAGACGACCGCACATTGATATGTCGCTCCCTGGATACAGATAGCCGCAAGGTTGCCTGTCAGCTGCTGGATATTTGCGCCGATGAAGACGAACAACGGTGGCACGAGATAATGCTGAGCCGTTCTAATAAAGCACCAAGAGAAGCCACCTTCCGCGACGTAAGCCAATGGACAGCTTGATTTTGCCAGACATGGTCACAGACCTATTGCACCGCTTACAAGCCTTTGGGCTCTTACGAGACCCGCCGTAGCCGAGGGAATGCTTGGTGCATTGCGAAACGTCGGCTCCAAAGAAATTGGAGAGTGATAACGCAGGTCATAAAGTGTTGCGGATTTACTACAGTAAACGGAATAATCACATTGGTATTACCAATTTAGTAAAATTGGTCAAGATATTGGCTTGACATGTCTTGAAACATTGGTTCTTTTCAGCGCTTAAAAAGCGTATCAACGATTCCAGTTCTAACTTCAGGGGAAATGAAGAAATGACTCACCGCACGGCCGACTCCGGCAAAAACAAAATGGCGTGGCTAAAAGGCTCGCTCCTTCTAGGCGCTAGCGTCTCCATGCTTGCCACAGCACCGTCCGCATTTGCTCAGGATGATGGCGATGTCGTCATTGCAACGGGCATTCGCCAAGCGTTAGAATCGGCTCTTATTGAAGAGCGGAGTGCGGATAGTCTCGTTGAAGTTATTTTAGCGGAAGATATCGGTAAGCTTCCTGACCAAAACTTGGCTGAGGTCCTTGAAAATGTCACAGGTATTCAGATCACAAGGACAGCCGGTGTGGGTACAGGCGTTCAAATTCGCGGTACAAATGATAACCGCGTAGAAATTAATGGCGTGTCGACTGTAGGTTCGGGTTCCGGTCGTGTCGGTATTAGTTTTGAAGATGTTAATCCGGCTATTATCGCCGGTGTTGAGGTCATTAAGGCACCTGAGGCTTCAACGATTGAGGGTTCAGTTGGTGGCACTGTCAATCTCAGAACCATTCGTCCGCTTGACCTCAAAGAGACACTTGCTTCAGTTCGGGTCCAAGGTGAATATAGCGAGCTAAGCACGGAAGGTATCAAGCCTCGCGTATCCGGCGCGCTCGGAAAGAAGTGGGATAACGCCTCTGGTCAAGAAATCGGTTTTGTTCTCAGTGGCTCTTACACGGAACAGGATGCGGTGTCCTTCCGTCCGCGTGCCGATGTCGACCAGCTCCGCTCGGTTAATGGCAGGGATTTCCTTGGCATTCAGTTCCTGCTTCAAGAACAGGAAAATTTTGAATATGAAACAATCAACCTTGCCGGCACGATCGAGGCCAAGCCTACCGATAATATCAAGCTGTACTTTGATGGGACCGTCAATGATCAACAACGGGCACAAGACTCCTATCGTGTTCAGGCCTCCGGTGTAAGTTCGCTGCGTTCAGTTGCTGAAATTGACACATTTGAAACAATTGACTTCGGTTTTCCCGGTACGGTAACCGAGGCAGCTGTATCCGGCCGAATTCCGGTTAATCTCGGTGTTGACGATGATGACCCCAATCTTCGGTTCGCCAGTGATACCGGTGCACGTGTGACAGTTAATAACCTGTTCGTTTTAGGCGGTGAATGGGACATTACAGATCGCCTGTCGGCTCGCGCGGAATGGGCAAATACGACGTCCGAAACAGAAAACCCCAATCTCAGCACCGTGCTGAACTTCATCAACCCGAATACGCCGCTTGATGGCGGAGCGACGGGCGATCCGAGCACGAGTAACGACAATTCTGTGCCGTTTATTTTTGATCGTTCCGGCGAGTCTCTCTCTTTTGGTATTGATTTTTCTTCGCCATTCGCGCCGACAGTTGCGCAGCTTCTTGATCCCAATAATGTCGTAATCGACGATGTTAGAGTTGGGCGGAATACAACAGATAATGAAGAAGAATCATTGCGTCTAGATCTCTCTTATGACCTTGAGGATAGCGCAATTGGCACTGTCCTGAGTTCGATTGATGTCGGATACCGCAATAATGACCGGTCTACCGAGTTCCGACGTGTTGAGGGCCGCATTGGTGGCTTTAGCCGTCTTGAGGATAGCCCGAACGGACGTTTATTTTCTGAACTTCTCGTCCCTGGTCCTGACAACTTTGGGGATGCCGATGGCCGTGATTTGTTTGTCGCGAACTTCCTGTTGATTGATCCGGATCGTGCATTCAACGATCCCGATGGCACATTGGCCATATTGGAAAATGCGTTCGCTCAGCAACGCTTGCTTGAGCCTCAAGCTGATGGCCGTACCACCGCAAATGTGCAGCTTCTTCAAGGTTCATCCTACAGTGTCGATGAGTCAACTGATGCATTTTACGCGCAAGCGAATTTTGACTTTGGTATGGTGCGCGGTAACGTCGGCGCAAGATATATCGAGACAGATGTAGACTCGACTTCATTCGTGCCTGCGCCGAACGGCGGTGGGGGACTTCAGACCACCTCGGGCTCTTATGACTTCTTCCTGCCGCGTGCCAACCTTTTGGTCGAACCGGTCGAGAATGTTCTTATCCGCGCAGCCTATAATCAGGATATACTGCGCCCGGGATTTGGTAATATCAATACAGCGACGACATTCACGCAGAATGAAAATACACCCATACGAATTGGTAATCCTAGCCTACAGCCTTCGGTTACAGACTCCTTTGATGTGTCTGCAGATTGGTATTTTGCGCCTGGATCCAATTTCAGCATTGGATATTTTAACAAAAGCCGAAACTCTACTATCAGCCAAATTACGGACGAAGCTTCACTTAGTCCTGGCAACTCCGGGTCGGGCCTTGTGCGTGAGACGAACCCAAATTGTCCAGGCGGCGGCATATTTAATCCGGTTGTCGAGGCAAACCAATTTGCGCCGTCTGGGACAATTGGCTACTGCGTAGATCTCGTAACGGTCGTCAATGAAACCGCCTCTATCTCGCAAGAGGGTATCGAAGTCTCCTTCCAGCATACGCTAAATGACTATGAAGACAGCATGGGCGGCTTTGCTTGGGCTTCAGGCTTCGGCGTCCTTGCCAACTACACCTACCAAAAGTTCGGCGGTGGTTCGATCAACGATACGACGGGTGGTCGCGGCCTTACAGTGTTAGGCCCGCAATCTTTGCCGCGTGGTTTGTTGGATAACTCCAAGAATGCCTATAACCTCACGGCCTTCTATGAGAAATATGGCCTGTCAGCTCGGGCGCGTTACACTTGGCGTGAACAGTATAGGACATTGGACTTTGGTGGTGGAGCCAGCGTTAACTCAACATTCAGTTTCCCGGTTGTTAATGAAAGCCGGGGTCAGCTGAATGCCAGCATCAACTATGACGTTACAGATAATTTCAATGTTGGTGTCGAAGGGGTAAACCTGACAAAATCCAATGTGGTTCAGCGGTGCGTCAGAGACACCGGCCCAATCTGTTTTGTCGGCTACCCTGATCGCCGTATCGTTTTCGGTGCCAGCTACACATTCTAAAAGCAAAACGCCGCAAGGCGTAGCTTGGACAATTAGAGAAACGCCTCACTTCTGTGGGGCGTTTTTTTGTGGAGTATCATCGGGTGTACGGCGTGGCAGCTCTCCGCCTTAAGGCCGCAAGCCAGGAATACATCGCCTTATCTCGATATCTGTTCTGTTCTAACTGCGTGAATTAAGTCTCGGCGCGCTTCATGTGTCTTTGCTCCCTTGATTGAGACGGACGCAGGACTTGGTCCCGAGCGCTAGTCCTAAACATCATCTCAGAGGCGAGCCTTTGACTTGAGAGAGATATATAGAACCCGTCCTAGCCCTATGAACTTAGTCAAGTTCTCTGACGTAAAAGGGGGTAAGTTAATTAAATTGGTCCCCGCACCAGAGCGGATACGGAGGTCGCAGTAAAAGCGTCATAATATTGGAAGTTGGTTTGAAGTGACCTTATCGCCAGTCAAGCGGCTTCCCATTAATAGAGAGGGAGGCTTGTCTCTAAGGATCAGTGCGCGAAGGCCGCGCACTGACGAAATTCAGTTACGCGTGAGTTACTTCTTCAGCTTGACGAAATAGTCGTAAATTTCCGGGACATTGCCATTGCCCATACCCGCATCAACGGCGGCTTGGAGGCTTTTGGATGTCGCTTCAGCTACCAATGACTGAGAGCCCAGATCGGAGACCATCTGCGCGAAATATCCCAAATCCTTATTGGCGTTATTAATGGAGAAGCCTAAATCGCTGACACCGTCGACGGCGTAATTTTTGCAAAACTTCATGAAGGGTGAATTGGACGGACCGGAGGACATGATATCATAGAGCTGCTGACGATCAACACCGGCCAGCTCCGCTGCGGCAAAAGCCTGCGACATGGCCGTTACGGTCGTCATGCCCATGAAATTATTGATGAGCTTGGTCGTATGACCCGCGCCCAGTTTGCCGAGATAGAAAACATTCTCGCCTTGCTCTTTGAGAATGTGCTCATATTTGTCGAAAGTGGCCTTATCGCCCGCTGCCATAATGTTCAGCAATCCGTCTTTTGCGTGCGCGGGCGTCCGTCCCAGCGGGGCGTCGATCATGCCGACGCCTTTTTTGGCGAGGTCTGCGCCAATTTTTTGAGTCGAAGCCGGAATAGACGTTCCGAAGTCTATAAGGACCGAGCCTTCTTTAATGCCGGCTAATACGCCGTTATCGCCGTAAACGATTTTTTCAACCACGGCGGAGGTTGTCAGGCAGAACTCAACGATGTCGCTTTTTTCAGCCAGTTCTTTTGGCGAGCTTGCTTGTGTCGCATTGCCTCGAGCCAAAACGGCATCCACCGCGTCTTGGTTCAGGTCCATAACGACGACTTCAAAGCCACGCTTTTGCAGGTTTTCGACCATATTGCCGCCCATTAGGCCCAGACCGATAAAACCAATTGTTGGTTTCGACATAATTTCTAACTCCAAAAGAATTGGTATACAAATTGGCCAAGGCTATTAGGCCAATACTCGAGATTGGTCTATACCAATGAGGAATGCAGATAAAGCGCGAAAATGGAATTCTTAAAAATTTACTCGACTGGCGTCATTAGGAGGCGAGTTTTCTGCAAAAACCAAGGGTTATTTGGGCTTTTGTGGCAGTTTCAAGCTTGGACAATCTCGTGAACCAAGTGTCGCCTATTGCCAAATTCAAAGGGGCGCGTGGGCGTTGAAAGCCAAACGGTTCAAGACGAGTCGTCTCCGGACTTGACCAATTCTACCCATAGTCTGTGGCGTGATGCAAAAATAAATGGTCTGACCAATAAAATAGTTTTGGTATAAGTTTTAGGTTGACTGTATTGGTCTTATTGGTTCAAACATTAACAAAAAGTCAAAATTGACATCATCAAAGGGGATTTCGAGATGGCCTATATTCTACAAAAGGGCGTGAGATTTTCACGGTTTCAATCCGGTCTTAAAAAAAGCTTTGCGGCTTCCACGTCTGTTCTGGCTTTGAGTTTAATGGCGCAGCCGGCTGTGGCGCAGGATACAGACGATGACACAATTGTCGTGACGGGCTCACGTCAGGTTATTCAGGACGCTATCGCGCTCAAGCGTAACAATACGCAAATTGTTGATGGTTTATCCGCAGATGAAATCGGCGATATTCCGGCGCTTTCAATTGGTGAAGCGCTTGAAAACATCACGGGCGTCGCATCTCATCGTGAAAATGGCGGTGCGACGGAAGTTTCTGTTCGGGGTCTTGGGCCGTATCTGTCTTCTACTGTTATCAACGGACGTCTGGTCGGAAACGGATCCGGCGATCGTTCAGTCAATTTCTCGCAGTTTCCATCTGAGCTCATGAACAAATTAGCTGTTTTCAAAACACAAGATGCAAGTCAGATTGAAGGCGGTGTTGCGGGTCAGATCCAGATCGACACGCTGAAGCCTCTTGAGTATGGCAAGCGCCGGATTCAAGGCGAGATCAAAGGGAACATCAACCCGGATCAACTGAATCAAGACGACACACAGGTCGGTGATATCGGCTATCGTGGTACGCTTAGCTATGTTGATCAATTTGAAGTCGGGACTGGTGACATCGGTTTCTCTATCGGCGGTCAGCTCAGCAAAATTTCTCAGCCTGAGGCAGAGATTCGTTCAACTTCAAATTCTGGTTCCTCTAGCTATGCCTGTATCGTGAGGCCAAATAGCGTTAGTACAATACCGATTGGCTTTTCTGATAATCCCGTAGAAAATGACCGGGATTGTGAAGATGTGCGCGCACCAAATGGTGTGGGCGGTGATATCAACAATGTCGGTGTCGTAACAAATATCGGCACGCTTCAAGACGGAGACACCGTCGGTTACGGCGTTACCCTCGATCAGCAAGATGCAGATCGCTTGAACGCAATTAATTTCGGAGCTCCTTACGTCTTTGTACCAAGTCAGCGCCATTATCGCCAAAATGATTCGGAAGATAAGCGGGATGCCCTTTTTGGGGCCATTCAGTGGCAGCCGAATGATCGTGTGGACATAAATGTGGATGCGCAATATTCCAAGCGTACGCAGTCAGAGCAGCGTAATGATTTAACGTTTAATGGCTGGAAGAGAAACGAGCAGGGGTTGGGGGGGCTTCCGGACTTCGAAGGTGCAGGACTCAGTGATCCCGCATCTGTGAATTTACTGCAATATACCCCTAACGGTGCGATTACGCGCGCATTCACTGATAACACTATCGAGGTGCAGGGTGGTAACTGGCAGCGGGAAGAAACATTTATTGGAGGCGGAATTGGCGGCTCTTATGACATTAGTGAACGTCTGACAATTGCGGCTGATGTGGCTTACTCTAAGGTTGAGCGTAATGAGCAGGCTATTGAATTTCGAATTCAGTCTGACGCGACTCCTACGATCGAGTATAACACATCAACCGGAATTCCGTTATATACGCTTTATGATGGCGAATTCGATGTAAACGACCATGATAATTACGTGGACCGTCTACGGGTTCGGATCGATAATGACTTAGAGCGTGAAAATTCCTTTAAATCTGGCCGTCTAGATTTCGATTATAAGCTTGATAAGGGGATTTTCACCAATATCGAGGCAGGTGTTCGCTTCGGTCGTCAGGACTATATTTCAACTCCGGGCGGGTCTGATACCTTTGCCGGTACGAATGGTAGGACATCATTTGAAATTGAAAATGATGGTGAGTTCACTTTCAATAACACGGAAATCGTTGATGACGACTCTAGCGACGCGGACGCACTTCCTTTTGTAAGTATTATTGCGGCAACGAACCAGGCTTGTCGCGGTGAATTTCCGGAGAGTAGCTTTCTCTCTAACCTTCGCGGGGGTGATGATAATCTTGTAACCAATGTGGACGTTGATGGTAATGTCATTAGCACGACAAACAGCTGGGGTGTTTTTGATGCTCAATGCGTCGCGGACACGTCAATCGCTGCACTCAATCAAATCACTGGACTGCTAAACCAGCTGTCCATCGATACGAATGGAAGTAATTCGCGCGTGCTCTCGGCAATATCCGGTGATATTCCGACATTATCGAGAGATAATTCCAGAACGACCAACGTTCAGGAAGACACGTTAGCGCTATACGCGATGGCAAATTACGACACGACTTTCGATGGTCTGCCTTTGCGGGGTAACGTTGGATTGCGCGTTGTAAATACAGAGGTCACATCTCGCAGTTTCCGTCAGGGATATGAGATAACGGAAGATAACGGTGAATTCACAATTGCTGAAGTGGGTGACGCCATTCCAGTGAGTACAAAATCTGATTATACCACTTGGCTACCAAGTGCGACTGCGATTTTAGAGATTGCCGATGATAAATTGTTCCGTTTTGGGGCGTTCCGGGCTCTTTCTCGAGCTGACCCGGCCGATATGGGGTTCAGCCGTAGTTTCTCGACTCAAAATGATGTAGATGGTGAGCCAATAACCAACCCTGATGATTTGGTAAGTGGAGTTTCTGCGTCGGGCAGCCCCGCCATCGGGCCTTTGACATCTTGGAATATTGATGCGGGTTACGAGTGGTATCCAAACGCCGATTCCATTTTTGCGGTGAGCACGTACTTCAAACAGTTTTCCGGTGCCTTCGAAAATGTTATACAAAACGAGACATTTACTGTCGATGGGCAAGAGATTACCCGTCCTGTAAGCGGGCTTCAGGAGGTTACTGACAATAAAAGTAACCTGTTTGGCGTCGAAATTACGGGGTCACATCGCTTTAGTTACCTTCCGGGTTACTTGAGTGGTTTTGGTGTCAAGGCCAGCTACAACCATGTTGCTTCTAATTTCGAGTTTGAGGACAGTATCTATGGGGATCGCTTCCAGCGTCAGCTTGATGGAACAACTGTTCAGACTCACGATGGCATTATTGCGCCCGGCGGATTGCCGGGGCTATCTGAAAATGTGTTTAGTGGTACGGTTTACTATCAAATCGGAGGTTTAGACCTTTCGGCTATATACAAGTATCGTGATAATTACTTCCAGCCATTTACATCAAATGGAACACGCTTGCGCTACATCGGTGATGTCGGTGTTTTTGAGGCGCGTGCAGCATACCAAATAAACGATAATTTCCGTGTGTCTGTAGAGGCAATTAATTTGTTCGATGCAGAGAAAGAACAGTTTCAGTGGGTTGAGGACAACCAATATGAGGTTAACTCCTACGGACCCCGCATCTTCTTTGGTATTCGAGGGCGTTTCTAGGAGGGCCTCACACCGCGACAGTGTGTAAGTGCCAAGTTATACCGATTTACGATAGACAGCGGTGTCATCACTAAATCGGTATAGACATGCTCAAATGTCTTCGTCATAAAGCCATAGCAGAATAGCAAGGGTTTCAGGGGCCGGGATATGTCAGAGCAAAGACTCTATCACACAGTCGCGAATAAATTATTGGAAATGATCGATTCCGGTGTTTTTCCGCCGGGATCGCGTCTGCCCGGGGAACGGGAACTCGCCAAACGGTTTGGCGTCAGCCGCGTCTCTATTCGCGAAGCAGAAATTGCGCTGCAAGCTCAGGGCCGTGTTGAAATCAAGGTCGGCTCGGGCGTCTATGTTCTCGATCAGACAAACCTTCCTGTTTACGGATTGCCCAAGGTTGGTCCGTTCGAACTGACCGAGGCGAGGGCCCTCTACGAGGGCGAATCCGCCGCACTTGCCGCCACAATGATTACGGACCAAGAACTGGATCATCTTGAGCATCTCGTGAATATCATGAATGGCAAAGTCACGGGCGAGATGACGACTGACGAGGCCGATGCCGAGTTTCATTTGACGATTGCGCGCTCCACCAAAAATCACGCAATATTATTTGTTGTCGATAGTCTTTGGAAAATGCGAACCGAGGCGGCTCAGCTTCAGACCGTCTATGAGACGGCCTGCGCGAAGGGCGGTAGTGACCGCGATGATGAGCATGAAGATATTCTCAAGGCCTTGCGTAATCGCGATTCTGCCGGCGCGCGGACAGCGATGCGAGCGCATTTCTCCCGTTTGATTGATGCGCTTCTGACGGAGTCAGAAGAGCAGGCTTATAAAGAGGTTCAGCGCAAAGCGTCCGAGAGCCGGTCCCGTTACACAATGTCCCAGCAGCTTCTCTAAATTTTGACGTTAGACCAATTTGATAAATTGGTTCGAATAATTGGTTGACTTCCCCGGCATAAGTCGTGCTTAACATAAAAGGCTTCGCCGCGTAACGACTCCCAAAAGGAGGCGGGCGGCTATGTTATGACAGGGGACTGATTTTGACTCACCACACACAGGGTTTTGGACAGCGCATCGCCCGGCGTCCGCTGGCTTTGCTGGGGGTCACCTCGGCACTATTGCTCTCTACAGCGCTCTATGGATGCACGCCGAGCGCAACTGATACAACCCCGGCGGATAACACGCCACAAAGGGAAGCCCCGCCAAGTCAAACAGCTCAAAACCCCGCCGGGCCAGACTCGCGCGAAGACGCGCCAAGCTCGGTTGAAGAAGAAGGACAAACCTTAGTCTCCACGCAAGACGAATATAAGGAGGCCGTCAAATCTCTTGAGCCCGGTGATACAATCGTTTTGGCGAATGGTCGTTGGGAGAATTTTGAAATTCTATTTAAAGGTAAGGGTACTGAAGACGCACCCATCCGCCTTCGCGGTGAAACGCCCGGCGGCGTTATCCTAACGGGACAATCCAACTTGCGTCTTGCGGGTGAATTTCTGGAAGTTTCCGATCTTGTATTTAAAGACGGTTATACCCCGACCCAAGTTGTTGTGGCCTTCCGGCAGAATAAAGCCAACCTCGCCAAAAATTCCCGGGTCACTAATGTCGTCATTGATAACTATAATCAGCCCGAGCGTTACAGCGTTGATTTCTGGGTTTTGATCTACGGCAAGAATAACCGCTTTGATCACAACCATCTTGTCGGAAAACGAAATCAAGGCGTGACCATGGCGGTCAAGATGGACACGGA
>ENA-ORXM01002717-ORXM01002717.1-marine-metagenome-genome-assembly--contig:-NODE-2717-length-19665-cov-15.861446_pt1 | contig 19665 bp, 11 predicted proteins | sample MGYA00237867_ERZ511480 | MGnify/ENA primary metagenome ERZ511480 (study PRJEB26309, sample SAMN06266103) | marine metagenome | isolation source: Algal blade | place: United Kingdom:Sidmouth, United...
CGTAAAGGTGATCTATTCTTGTTCATTAATACAGCAGGATATATGATGCATTTTTTTGAATCTATGGCTCATCAATTCGAATTAGCTAAGAATATATTTATTGACCCCGCATCACTTAACGATGATGTCCTATATCACGTGGATAAGATCGAGAGCTTATAATTGTTATGATTACTCATGAAGACCGACTTGTGCCCTAGTATAGAGCCTTAGTATGATACTATCTAAGTTATGCAGCTAGGCTTCTATATAATGCAACCTGGTAGGTGCAATATCTTTATGAATTGTAGCACATGCAAAAGTAGCTATACTAGCTATCCATGACCCTGAGTTTTCTCACCTCACTAGGCGTTTTTTTATACTTTTCTTTAAATTTCTTTCTGAAATACTTAGGGTCATTCATGCCTACCTTGGTGATAATCTCAGTTATAGTAAAACTTGAATTCAAAATAAGTGAATAAGCTTTTTCCAATCTTATAGTTTGGATAATTTGAGTTGGAGTTAAACCTGTCAATGATTTTATTTTCCTGTAGCTTTGAGAAGAACTTAAATTCAAAAGTTCTGCAATGTAATCTGTAGAAAATTGAGGATTTTCTAAATTGCTTTTTATACTTGAAATGAATTTTGAAACGAACTCGTTTTTATGTTTTATTCCACCAAGTGTACTTTCTGCTTTAGTAATTTGAGTTTGAGATTTATTTTGGATTCTTGAAATTTGATCAAGGATATTTGTAATTTTCTGTTGTAAGATATTTATATCGAATGGCTTGTTCATATAGGCATCAGCGCCATTTTTCAAACTTTTTTCTAGATATTTATCTCGTGCACGAACAGTAAGAAGAATTACAGGTATATGATTAGTGACAACATCTGTTTTTACTTTCTCACACATTGTTATGCCATCCATATTGGGCATTGCTACGTCTGATATAATGACATCAGGGACATTCTTAACTGCACTTTTGTAACCTTCGACCCCATCTTTTGCATTAATAATATTATAGGTGTCCTGTAATCTTAGTGTCAAATAAGTGCGAATATCATCGTTGTCATCTACAATAAGAATAGTCGCACTCTTATTGGTAGAATTTGTTACATTAACATTCTGGTCTAAGAATATGCTATTATCATCTACGTAATGAGGAAGAAGTTGCTCTAAGTTTTTTGAGATATGGAAAGTAAAACTTGAGCCTTTACGATATCTACTTTTTACATCTATATCCCCCTTATGCTTTTCAACTATTTCTTTGACTAGAGCTAAACCGATGCCACTGCCAGAATCTTTATTATTTCCTTGATAATATTTTTCAAAAATGAATGGCAAATCCTTAGACATAATACCTGTTCCTGTATCTGTTATTTTAAAGTATACAGCCTTGCTATCGTCCCAGAGGCGAATTTCGATATTGCTCTTTACGGAAGAAAACTTCAAGGCATTTACAATTAGATTATTAACCACAAGCTCCATAAGCTTGGAGTCAAAGTGAAAGTACGATTCACTTATCTCAGATATATATTCTATTCTAATCGCTTTTCTTGCAGCATTATCTGTGAAGTTCAGACAGATTTCTTCAACAAAATCTGAAAAGGATCTAAACTCGAGCTTAATATCAAAATATTCAAATTCATGATTTTTATAGTCTAGGATTTCATCTATTTGGTTCTTTAACTTCTGGGCATTTTTCTCTGCGAGGTCAAGCAAAATTTTATCTTTCTGTGTCGTTAAGTTGTTTTTCAGTTCTTGAATTGGTCCGATAACCAGGGTCAGCGGTGTTTTTAATTCATGAGAGACCATATTATAGAAGTCAACCTTTACCTTATTGATTTCCTCGACTTTGCTCCTTTCGAGTTTTTCGAGATTTAACTTCGTATCATATTCATTTTTCAGGAGAACGATCCGAATAAGGCCATAAATCAAGCTAGATCCCAATAAGAAATAGATGGGCAATAGAATCTTATTGGAAAATGGATTTTTGGGAGAATCACCATGAGGGTTATATTGGAAGCTATTAATATTCTTATGATCACTATCATTCACAACCTCATATTTGTTCCATATATCCGAGACTAGATCATATTCTAGAATAGTACCACTATCAGATTTTAGCATCACAATATCCCCCGAGGCGAGGTATTCTAGCTTATATGACTCATTTAACTCATAAGGGATAGTAATGGTGTCTGTAATAGAATTTGAGTTGCATATTATTGTCATACCTATTTTATCATAAATACAACTTCCAGGTCGACTCTCTTGCATTGCACTAGCATAACTTATTACCATAAGGCTTAGCTGGATTACAATTATAGAACGAAACAGGGGTACAAAAAGAGAAGAATTTAAAAAATTATATCTCATGCCATAAATGTCTACATATCTTAGCATACAGGGGTGATATTGGACTAATTGTATGAAATAGCCCCCACAATTGCTTGATTTACCCCCTAGTTGGTACCATCGACTTCTGTATGTTTGTATTGTTCAGTTTATTGCATTTCAACATAATGTTTTGCTGTAACTGAAGAGAACAAAATTAAAAGCCACAACTGATAGTAATGATGAAATTATTAAATTTTTTATTCTTTTGGTCTTTAGTCTATTCATGTCCTGGACAAACCATAAGCGGAATCATTACGGATTCTGAATCGAGAGAGCCTCTCATTGGGGTAAATATCCTAAAACTGAGTAGTGACGATATGGGTACTATATCTGACTACGATGGTTCGTTTTCTCTGAATGGTAATCCTGGCGATACTCTATCGATATCATATGTAGGGTTTGTAACTCAGGAAATTGTGATAGAGGATGGAAAGAATTACTATGAAATTGAAATGTCCACTGATTCTCAAGTGTTTGAAGAAGTAGTGGTGGTCGGATATGGTGTGATCAAGAAGAGTGATGTTACGGGTTCTGTAGCAAGTGTAGATGTTGCTCAGTTAGAGAAAATCGCTTCCCCGGGAATTGCACGTAACCTACAAGGTAAAGTAGCTGGATTAACAGTAAGCGCCAATTCTGGTGCACCTGGACAAGGTTCGACTATTCAGATCAGAGGGGTAGGGTCGTTTCAGAATGCCTCTCCACTATATGTTGTAGATGGATTTATCACTGGAGACGTCTCTAATATAAGTCCAGCTGAAATAGAATCTATGGAAGTTCTGAAAGATGCTTCTGCAACAGCCATATATGGCTCTAGAGGAGCAAATGGTGTAATTGTGATCACTACAAAGAAAGGTGGAGATAAAAAAGGAAATGCTGTCATAGAAATAAATTCTTGGGGCGGCTTCCAAACACCAAATAAAACAGTGGATCTTCTAAATGCTCAAGAATATTCTGAGTTATATCTGGAGGCAGTCTCTGATGGAGAAAACAACCTTGATGCAATTGTCGAAGACTCAAAGCGATCATGGATCGTAGACGGACTGGGTTTAGACGAGTTAGGTACTGATTGGCAAGACTATGTGTTTCGAGACAGAGCAAGTATAATGTCTCACAGTCTGAACATAAGGGGAACTGAAGGAAAAGTAAACTATTCTGTTGGCGGACTATTTTTCGATCAAGAAGGCATAGTCAACAATACCTATTCAAGTCGCTATCAATTCAATTTCGGAGCAGATATGGAAGTTAAGGAATGGTTGAACATAGGTGGTGATGTAAGATATTCGAAGAATAAAGCATCGGCATTCGATGAAGGTGCTTTTTCTGGGCCCTTAGCTACTGCACTAAGTAAAGATCCATTAACACCTGTATATGATATAGTAACTGGAGATTGGAATAGGACTGGTTTGACAGATTTGCCTAGCCCTGCAGCAGGTATCCACCTTGCACAGTATAACAATAACAGTTGGGATAGATATGTAGGTACTATAAAGTCCGAGATCAGGATATTAGACAACCTCAAGCTAAACTCACAAATAACCCTCGACCAGAGAAGACAATCTGGGTCATTCTACACGCCAGTAACCAGAGTCGTAGAGGGCAGAAACCTAGACAGTAATTTCTTTCCACAACTATCTAGTAATGAATCCATAAATATATCTACCCTTACAGAGCAAGAAAGAAATCTAAGGGTCCTACAAAATTCCAATTATTTAACATATAATACTTCCATCAATAATCATAGTATAAATGCTATGGTTGGAACTGAAGCATTTCAGAGATTGGATCAGTTCAACGAGTTGTCTATTCAAGATGTACCAGAACCTGAGGCTTTGAGATATATAAGCTTAGGAGGTGATTTGTCATCATTGTCAGGTAGGGATAATGAAGGACAGTTCAGTTTGCTTTCATATTTCGGACGTCTAAACTACTCATTTGATAACAGGTACTATGTAACTGCTACTATGAGAAGAGATGGATCAAGTAAATTTGCCGATGGTAATAAATGGGGAACATTCCCTTCATTCTCGGCTGGCTGGAGTGTACACAATGAAAATTTTTTCCCACAGAATGATTTAATAAATAGATTTAAAGTTCGAATCGGCTGGGGACAAGTAGGTAATCAAGAGCCGATAGGAAATTATTCCACTTTCGCACTATTATCACCTAACTGGAATTATGCATTAAATAATCAAACACCAGCGCAAGGTCTTGCAGCGAACGTATTGCCCGCTAATGATCTAAAATGGGAGGTGTCGGAAATGTTGAACTTTGGAATCGACTTAGGATTCTTTGAAGATAAGCTGACGGTCGGCGTAGATTATTTCAATAAGAACACAAATGACTTATTGGTATCCTCTATACCTACGCCAGGTTTTGCTGGCGCAAATGGTGCCGCTTCTAATGCAGCTTCAATGGTAAATAAAGGCTTAGAAGTCTCCGCAGAGTATAGAAATAGAATAGGCAAGCTTAGTTATACTATAGGAGGTAATATTTCTGCAATTGATAATGAGGTAACTGACTTAGGTAATGGAGATTTCATCACGGGCGGAAGCAATGTGCAGAAGATCGGATTTCCTGCAACTAGAACTTTAGTTGGATTTGACTTCGCATCATTTTTTGCACTGCAGAGTAATGGCATCTTCCAGAATGATGGTGAGGTGGAAAGACATATTGCACTTAATCAGAATGGCATTCCTATCGACGCCAAAGGAAATGAACTCAACAGTATTGAGATTGAAAATGGGAAGTATTATGGATACTATACGGATGATTCAGGTGAGGTAAAGAGAGCACAAGCAAGGCCGCTCCAGCGTAATGCAAAGCCAGGAGATATCAGATATACAGATACAAACTTTGATGGTAAAATTGATGAAGATGATCTTACATTTCAAGGTAGTTCTATTCCTGACTTTACTTATGGTGGATACCTTACACTTGAATATGCTAACATAGACTTGAGTGTATCAATATTGGGCACACAAGGAAATGAAATTGCTAATATTCGAAGCTACTGGCTCCAGAGTTCTAATCCATTGGAATCGAACTTAGCTGCAAACAGAATAAATAGATGGACCACTGAAGGTTCCTCTAATACTGAGCCTCGAGTGACTACCGATCTTAATGACAATACAATATATAGTGATCGATTTATAGAGGATGGCTCATTCTTCAGGATAAGGAATATTCAGGTGGGATATTCTCTGCCAGAATCCATATTGTCTACACTAAGAATAGCACGAGCAAGGGTCTACATATCTACGGATAACTTATTAACAGTAACTAATTACTCTGGATTGGACCCGGAGATAGGGTCAGCTTTTGGGGATTCATTTTCCCCCGGTGTCGATTATGGAGTTTATCCAGTCGCGAAGACTTTTATCGTAGGTACTAACATCACTTTTTAATAACAAACATATAAATAGGCAATGAATAAATTAACAAGAGTTGTTATTCTAAGTTTTTTCATATTCGGACTTACTGCATGTTCTGATTTCCTGGAGGAAGAGCCACGTGGACTACAGACCATTGATGGTGCATTCAAAGATGAGAATTCTGCTAGATTAGTATTGAATGGAATGTATGATGCGATCACTTGGGGAGAATCTTCTTCTAATGGATTCAGTGGTCATAGTTATGAATTTATATTTGGTGATATCTGTTCAGATGATTCAGAAAAAGGATCAACAGATGCCGATCAAGTTGACATACAAAGGCTAAAAGAATTTAATACGAATGGAGCTAATAGTAATATCACAACGATATGGGGTAAATACTGGGTAGCCATAAATAGAGCCAACGTCGTTTTACAGAGTTTGGAAAATTCTACTTTATCAGAGCAGATAGTCAAGCAGTTTGAAGGAGAAGCAAAGTACGTCAGGGCATATTCATATTTGCATTTGGTCACTATATATGGTGGTGTTCCCCGATTTGAGGCACCTGTAGGATCAGAAGCTCTCAATGATAGAAATTTTACAAGGGCTAGTATAGCTGAGATTTATGAGCTTATCGATTCTGATTTAAACTTTGCAAAAGATGTACTCGCTAAGAAAGGCGATGTACCTCCTGGCATTGCGACACAAGGTGCAGCGGCATCATATCTTGCTAGGTCCATTCTCTATCAAATAGGAACAGAGAACAGTAATAATTATTCATGGCAAGATGTACTTTCTATAACTAATTCCATCATAGCCGGAGAATATGGTACATACCGGTTAGCATCTAATTACGCAGAGATATGGTCATTAGGTGGTGAGAATAATGAAGAATCAATTTGGGAAATTCAAGCTGTAGATAACGGAATAGACGATTTTGAAAGAGGTCCTTCTACTGGATCGATCTGGACGGTTTTCCAATCTCCATTCTTTATGGGTGGGTTTGGCTTTAATACACCAACTGTGGATCTTGCTGAGGCCTATGAAGCTAATGACCCTAGAAGAGCATGCACAGCGATAGCAATCGGAGAGCATGCATTCGGTGTGGAATTAATCGCTCATGAAAGAAACAAGACTGGCTATTATCATAGGAAAACAATAATAGACCCGGCCGTATGGAATACGCAGAAGGGATCTGAAGCCAACCTTAGAAAATTCAGATACGCAGATATCATCCTTATGAATGCCGAAGCTGCTTACCATACAGGTCAGTCTGCACAGGCAATCTCAGGTCTAGAGACCATCAGAAACCGTGCGAGCTTCAGTACTTTTCCTCAAGGCTATAATCCGGATGATATATACGGATACGAACCGACAGGATATGCACCCCTCGATAACTCTATGATTCCACAAAGCGGGCAAGCTCTTTTAGATTTTATATATCTAGAGCGAAGAAGAGAGCTTGGTATGGAAACATTGCGATTTATGGATTTAGTAAGAACAGGCAGGTATACAAAAATTATAGAAGAGAAGTATAGAAATCTATCAGATCCAGCTGATACCGACTTCGCAAATCGTGTATTGTCATCACTATCAGCAGTCTCTGTTATGGGTAGTGCAGGTAATCCCATTCCACTATTTCCTATACCTACTAAAGACCTGGAAAACTGGGGGCTATCTCAAAACGCAGGCTATTAATAACTAATCACCATTGAAGATATATTGAGCTGCTAAATAAACTTACTTAAAAACTAATTATCATGAAATTTTTGAAAATATTTTCTTTCATCTTGGTCTTAGGGTCTCTAGCAATTATATCCTCCTGTAGCAAGGATGATGAGACGGTTATCGGTTGTACCTATTCGCAGGATCCGGATTGTTTCTGTCAGGAGAATCCTGACAATCCACTCTGTAATATTACATGTGAGTTTGCCACTAATCCTGAATGTTTCTGTTTACAGAATCCTGAAGATGCTCAGTGTTGTACTTTTGAATATGACCCGATCTGTTTTTGTACAGAAAACCCGAATGATATCCTCTGTGAGAATACGGGGCCATCTAGTGGGTTCTACACATTTTTTGATTTTGAGGATCAGCCAATAATTGATTCGGTATTCACGACAGGTTATATTCCTGACAATCCTGATGGATGGCAAGAAAATGGAAAAGCAACTGGTAGTCTAGGTAGTGGAGACGCGGCACAAGGTAACTACTACTTTATAAATGAAATCGAAGTCGTCAATGCTGGATGGGCTTGGACTAGTAATTTATTTAAAGAAACACCTGGTCTTGACTTATCGTCCCTCGCAGAACCAACGCTTAATTTCTGGGTAAGAACGAGTAATGATAAGCCAGCATTAATGGAAATTGCAATGGTAGATGCATCTGGAGAATCAGGATATCATCCAGGTGGTGTATATTCTGAAGTAAATGGAACATGGAAACAATTCAGCATTAATATCGCCAAGATCAACCAAAATGATGAATGGAAATGGGGTGACGGAATCGACCCTGCTACAATCTCTTTACTAAAGTTTGGATTTAATAGTGAAGCTCAGGAGCAAGATGATATTTTCGAAATACATATTGATGATGTGTACATATCGGATGGCCCAGAAAATGGTGCTGTAGAATATCCGATGGTAATGGATCAAGGTGACTTTTATGTTTATTTTGATTTTGAGGACCAACCAATTGTGGATTCCATATTTACAACAGGATACACGCCTGACAATCCTGATGGATGGCAAGAAAACGCAAGAGCGACTGCAAGTCTCGGAACTGGCGATGCTGCACAAGGAGACTATTACTTTATTAATGAGATCGAAGTTGTAACTGCAGGATGGACGTGGACAAGTAATTTGTTTGATGATATGGCGATAGATGCTTCTGGACTAGACAGTCCGCATTTTAATTTCTGGGCTAGAACGAGCAATGCAAAGCCGGTATTATTCGAAATTGCGCTATCAGATGATTCTGGAGAATCAGGATGGCATCCAGGCGGAGTCTACAGTGAGATAAATGGGGATTGGCAACAATTTAGTATCAATATGAATGAGGTAAATGCTTTAGGTGATTGGAAATGGGGTGACGGTATAGACTTTAGCACCTTGTCATTAATGAAGTTTGGATTTAATTCAGAAGGTCAAGAAGAAGGCGACATATATGAAGTGCATGTCGATCTGATTACACTATCAGATGGAGCACCTAACGGTACAAATTTATATCCTAAGACAGCACCGCCAGCATATACGAGAGCATATACATCTTTTAACTTTGAAGACAATTCTATTCCAATAGATTCAATTTTTACTTCTGGGTATGTCCCAGATAATGCTGATGGGTGGCAAGAAAACGCTAGACCAATTGCATCATATGCATCAGGTGGAGCAGCAGAAGGCGATGGATATCTAGCAGTAGAAATAGAAGTGATCAATGAAGGATGGACCTGGACTGGGAACCTTTACGATGACACTCAAAATGACTTTTCTGGATTAGTAGATCCATGCCTTAATTTTTGGGTAAGAACTAGTGATGCTAGCACACAATTATTAGAAATAGCTTTTGCAGATAGTGATGGGGAATCAGGATGGCATCCAGGTGGCAATTATGAGGATATAAATGGAGATTGGAACCAGTTTAGTATCAAGCTATCACAGATTGAAGAGTGGAAATGGGGAGAAGGACCAAATTTGGCAGACTTCCAATTATTAAAATTTGGATTTAACGCAAATGGTCATGCTCAAGGTGACATCTATGAAGTTCATGTTGATGATATTCATTTTTCTGATGGGTCTCCAGCAGGAGCGATAATACTAAAGTAAAGTTTTACATACGATTTATAGGATAGGGTACAATTGTACCCTATCCCTTTTTAAGCGTAAAAAGCTGTATGAGATAACACATCCCCCCTTCCTGATTAATATTAATTGATATGGATCTGCATATAATAGATGCCTCGATAATTGCCTTATACATTATCATAACTATTGGTATAGGTTTTTACTTATCTAAGAAAGCATCAAAAGATACCAGTAGTTACTTTCTTGGTGGAAACAAGATTCCTTGGTACTACCTGGGACTTTCCAACGCTTCAGGCATGTTTGATATTAGTGGGACCATGTGGATGGTCATGTTACTTTTTGTTTATGGATTGAAGAGTGTGTGGATACCTTGGATGTGGCCCGTATTCAATCAGATATTCCTAATGATATTTCTCTCTATTTGGTTACGGCGTTCTGGAGTAATGACTGGCGCAGAGTGGATTAAATTCAGATTCGGAAATGGTCAAGGGGCCAAATTAGCTCATTTGATCGTTGTTATTTTTGCTGTCGCCGTTGTCATAACATATGTAGCATATGGCTTTATCGGAATTGGAAAATTCGCTTCGGTGTTTCTACCATGGGAGTTATCTGCCAATGTATATCACAATGAAGTTTATTACGGTCTGATTATAACTTTCCTGACGACACTATATGTCGTCAAAGGAGGAATGTACAGCGTTGTATTTACTGAGGTATTACAGTATGCTATCATGACTATCGCAAGTATCATAATAGGCGGCATAGCAATGTCAAGAGTTTCTCCAGAGTTATTAGCTAAGTATATACCCGATAATTGGGTAAATATATTTTTCAAATGGGAACTGGATCTAGATTGGTCCACAATACTCCCATCCGCCAACAATCAGATCACGAGTGATGGATGGCAGCTTTTTACTGCATTTTTCATGATGATCTTACTCAAAGGTGTATTACAAAGTCTTGCAGGCCCGGCACCGAATTATGATATGCAGAGAATCCTATCAGCAAGATCACCTAAGGAAGCATCGAAGATGAGTGCACTTGTAAATGTCGTACTTATATTTCCAAGATACATGCTCATTACGGGGCTTGCTATTCTCTCATTAGTTTTCTTGAATGAGACATTCAATGGAATGGGAGAGCAGATAGATTTTGAAATGATATTGCCATTTGCAATTAAGAACTTTATACCCGTGGGACTCATGGGAGTTCTGTTAGCAGGGCTACTTGCCGCATTTATGTCTTCATTTGCCGCAGCTGTAAATACTGCACCAGCGTACCTAGTCAATGATATATATAAGAACTACATCAATATAAATGCATCAGAAAAAAGATTGATTAAACTCTCTTACGTTGCTTCTGTTGGTGTCGTTATTCTGGGTATTACATTCGCCATGTTTCTCACCTCACTTACCAGTTTAATAGACTGGTTTGTAAGTGCTCTCTATGGCGGATATGCCGCTGCAAATTTATTAAAGTGGTACTGGTGGAGATTCAATGGAAATGGATATTATTGGGGAATGATGGGTGGCATATTAGCTGCAGCTACGTTACCATTGGTTTTTACTGAGATGACGGCTTTAGAAGCCTTCCCACTTAATCTGGCAATCTCATTCACGGGTTGTATCATAGGTACATATATGAAGCCTTCAGATGATATAGAAGTCTTGAAGAAATTCTATCTGAAAACAAGACCGTGGGGTTTTTGGAAGCCAATCCACGATGCTCTACTGGTCGATTTTCCTGACTTGAATAAAAACGATTCATTTCTGAGGGACATGTCTAATTGTGCAATTGGCATGATCTGGCAGACAGCACTGACAGCATTACCCATCTTTTTTGTCATACAAGATTTCCCTAAAGCTGGAATAGCTGCAGCTATCATCATAGTGACAAGCATAATCCTTAAGAAGAATTGGTATGATAAGCTTGAGGATTATCCTGATCATGGTTTAGAGTCACTCCCTAAGGAGGACCAATTCAATAAAGCATTGAATACAGACTCTCAAATTATAGTACCTAAAGCTAACTTAGCGCATGATTAATAGAACATACACTGAAAAACTTTCGACTTTGAAAACACAATATCAGGAAGTGATTCAGAGAGTAAATAAAAAGGAAGAGTCTAACAATGGCGTCTATGATAGATGGCAGAATCCAATAGTGACCCCAGATCATATACCATATTTTTGGAAATACAACTTAGATGAGAGACAAAATCCTTTACTAGTTGAAACAATGGGTATCAACGCTACATTTAATTCTGGGGCTATATATTGGGAAGATAAGTATATCATCTGTGTGAGAGTAGAAGGGAACGACAGGAAGTCATTCTTTGCCTTTGCAGAAAGCCCGAATGGGGTGGACAACTTTACTTTCTGGGATTATCCATTGGATTTGCCACAGACGAGTGATCCCGATACTAACGTTTATGACATGAGACTAGTATATCATGAGGATGGCTATGTCTATGGATTATTCTGTACAGAACGTAAGGATGAGAGTGTCAATGATACATCGACAGCACTAGCAAATTGCGGCATAATAAGATCAAAGGACCTCAGAACGTGGGAGCGCTTACCTGATCTGGTAAGCAAGTCCAATCAACAAAGAAATGTCGTCTTACACCCAAAGTATGTCGACGGCAAATACGGTTTGTATACTCGACCACAAGATGGATTCATTTCTGTAGGTCAAGGTGGTGGTATTGGATGGGCAATGTTAGACGATATGGCATCGCCGGTAATCGATACAGAATCAATAATTGATAATAAGATCTATCACACAATCAAAGAATTAAAAAATGGTCAAGGACCTGCTCCTATAGAGACAAGCGAGGGCTGGATTCACTTGGCTCATGGTGTTAGAAATACCGCTGCTGGACTTCGATATGTCCTATACATGTTTGTGACTGATCTCAGCAAGCCATGGGAAATAATTTATGCACCGGCTGGTCATCTGATCGCACCTCAAGGAGAAGAAAGAGTCGGTGATGTAAGTAATGTAGTCTTTGCCAATGGATGGATCGTCAATGAAAAAAATGAAGTTTACATATATTATGCGTCATCAGATACGAGAATGCACGTAGCGACTTCTACTATTGATCAGCTTATCCATTATTGTAAATATGCTCCTACTGATAAGGGTTATTCCCATCTCAATAATCTAGATAGAATAAACTTAATTTCTGCTAACCTCAAAATGAGCGGATGGAAATAGAGGATACTATTAATCTAGGTGCACTTCGAAACCAATCTGTAAAAGGTCTAAATTCGATTGTGAACTGGTGGACGACATATGGTTTTGACAGTGATCGTAATCGATTTTATGGAGAGGTGTCTAATGATAATTCGCCTAATCCATCCGCCCCATTGATCATAATTCAAAGGGCTAGATTATTATGGTTTTTTTCAACACTAAGTCAGCTAGAATCTTTTGCGGAATACAAAATATTTGCTGATAACCAATATCTTGAATTGATTAATCATTTTTATGATAATCAATTCAGTGGATTTATTTGGGAAGTCGACTGTAACTATGTACCTACTAATAAAAGGAAACAGACTTATGCCCAGGCATTTTGCATTTACGCATTATCAGAGTATTACGCGTTAAGTGGTAATGAGGAAGCAAAATTGTTAGCACTCGAGACGTTTGAGAACTTAGAAACAAAGGCGTGGGATAACTCAAATGATGGATATATAGAAGCGTTGGATCAGAAGTGGGCTTTTATGCAGGATATGAGATTAAGTCCGAAAGACAAAAATGAACCTAAGACGATGAATACTCATTTGCATGTACTAGAAGCATATACAACACTTGCCAAAGTAGCTACTAGTCATACTGTAGAAATATCATTAGCTAGAGTTCTTAGGCTATATAGTGATAAGTTTTTTAATAAGGATAACCATCATTTTCATTTATTCTTTGACAAGAATTGGAAAATCAAATCCAACATCATATCATTTGGACATGATATTGAATCTGCGTGGCTTATGCAAGAAGCTGCTGAAGTTATTCACGATAGAGAGCTTCAGAATAGAATGAAGATATTATCATTGTCAATCGCGGACAACATTATGAATGTAGGTTTAAGTCCAGAAGTGGGTGTAAAGAATGAGATAGATGATTCTAACTCTGATGATACATTCGACTGGTGGCCACAAGCAGAAGCAGTTATAGGTTATATAAATGCTTACGAAGTATCAAATGATCCAAAGTACCTCGAAGTAGCTAATGGATGCATGAGATATATTCAGAAATATTTCTTAAATGAGAAGCACGGGGAATGGTATTGGAAGATCGACCACACTTTGAAGCCAGTTATCGGTATCTCAAAAAGTAATGGATGGAAAGCTCCGTATCATAATGGGCGAATGTATTTGGAAATATTGAAGAGAAGTGACTATGACAAAGATTTTAAATTAAATCACTCATAAAACATCGACCTAGATAAAATGAAAATACAATCCATATATATAGCTTTTTGTGCTCTTTTTATCGGATGCACCCTGCAAGAAAATCAACCAGATGCTGTTGAAGTAAAGTTTGAACACTTTGTAACTGCAAGTGGTTATCATATATTAGATGGGCAAGATACACTTCGTTTTATCTCGTGGAATATACCGAATCTTAATTATGTAGAAGACGAGATGAAATTCGATTCTAATAATCCTTACGGTCTTCCTGATGAGTATGAGATACGTGATGCCCTTATGACAATTAAGGAATTGGGTGGGCAAGTGGTAAGAATGTATACAATTCCAGTACGAAGTAAGAATCTTCCCTCGAATGCTGTTACCTACGTTGAAGCTCCAAATGAATTCAACGAAGAAGCGTTCCAAAATCTAGATTTAGTTTTAGCTCTGGCTAATGAGGTAGGCGTTAGAGTAATTGTTCCGTTTCTTAACAACTGGCAGTGGTTCGGAGGGGTGCCAAACTATGCTGATTTCAGAGATAAAGAATTTGATGACTTTTGGGTTGATGAGCAATTATGGAATGATTTCAAAGCAACTGTTGACCATACTATCAATCGAGTAAATACGATTACGGGAGAAAGGTACATTGATGACAAAGCAATTTTTTCTTGGGAATCAGGGAATGAATTAGAAAATCCCTATCCATGGGTAAAGCGTCTGGCAGCGCATGTAAAATCTATTGATACCAACCATTTATTTATGGATGGCTATTATGCTGTAGATGACCAACCGTTTCTTCCGGAAGTATTTGACGACCCAAATATTGATATCGTATCTTCTCACCATTATGAGCAGAGTCCTATCGATATGCTTAATAATATCAAAGACAAAGTTTCTTATATTGATGGCAGAAAGCCGTATTTTATAGGTGAATTTGGCTTTGTCAGCACTATAGGCATGGATATGGTAATTGACTATATATTAGAAGAGGAGAGGATCTTTGGTGGTATGTCATGGAGTATCAGGCATCATCACAGAGATGGGGGATTCTACTGGCATTCAGAGCCAAGTGGATTGGATCTATATAAAGCTTTTCACTGGCCTGGCTCAGAAGTTGGAAATGCATATGACGAATCAAATTTGTTGAATAAATTCAGGAATGCAGCTTTTAAAATTCAGAATAAGGACATACCAGCTGTGAGTATACCCTTGCCACCAAAACTACTACCTATCCATGATTTTAATACAATTCGATGGCAAGGCTCGATGGGCGCTAAGTATTATGAAATATACCGAAAAGAAATAGGGTCCGAAGATTGGAAGAAAATAGAAGCTTATGCGAAGGAGGATACGAGACCTTATTTTTCGGGATTTGTAGATGAAACAAGCGAGGTGGGTAAAAGCTACGACTACAAAATAAATGCTGTCAATTCATCAGGTATTTCAGATAATTCTAATATTGAGACGGTTACGAATATTCCACATAAGTTATATGTAAGTCATCCAGATAACTATTCTGAATTTCTGGAAGGGGATAAGGTAACCATCGAAAATGGAAATGATAGAGACTATAAGGAGATGCTTTATAGATTGAAAGGTGCTTTGGGTTCCGAGGTTACATATAAAGTAGATGGAAGTATAATGGAAGCAACTATCTATGGATTTTCGGAAGACGCAACCTCTGACTTAATATTTTCGGTTTCTGATGATGGTATTGAGTATATAGAAGTCACTCACGACTTTCATGAATATAGTCTAGGTGATAAACTCTATAACTATAAAGTTCCTGTCGTCTACCAATTAGACACTATTGTAAGTGAAAAATCTTTTTTGAAAATAGTATTCTCAGATACAGCCTATATTGGAAGAGTTGAAATAAAACATCAATAATGAAGCATATACTTATTTACATATTAGTAATCTTGACTGCTTCAGTATCATACAGTCAGGATAGTTTTATTGAAGAATTTGAGGATGCTATGCTATCCTCAGAGTGGAATTTCCAACATTCAACATATGAAGGGAGTATCGTCGATAAGGCTCTTTTTATTAATTATAATCGAACTTCTGATAGTTGGATCTGGGATCAATTTAATATTCAGTTTGCAAATACAATTAATATAAAGGAGAATCCTTTCATAAGCATAAGAGTAAGGTCAGATGAAAATATAAATCTTATACTGAAGCCAGAAAACACTGGAGGAGGTAGTGATTGGCTAGAGGAATTTATTATTGGAGATGGAGAATGGAAGGAGCTATTTTATGAATTAACAAATGCCCCAAGTCTTCCGATCAGTACATTATATTTTTACTTTGACCCGGGAAGCAGTACTGAAAAAACTGCAAATGTTGAGATTGATTATTTTACTCTAGGCGGTAATGTATCAATCCCTATAAATACAGAATTACTAGAGCAAGCTATCTATGATGCAAATAATTTAAACCAGTACTTAATAATAGGATTAGAAAATGGTAATAATCTGCAAGATGATAAAGATGTATTAGAATCGTCCATTGCAGATTATCAAAACATTCTTACAAACTTAGATGACTCATTAACTCAGGCACAAGTAGACTCTCTAGCATATTCATTGTACGATATATGTACAATAACAGAACAAAATACTTTTTCTGATTTATCTATGTCCACAGTCGACAATTCGCTTGTGTATTCAGCTAAGGTACTTCTACAAAATTTGCATAAGATGAAAGGTCCTCGATTCATGTACGGTATGCATGATGCAACTGGATATGGCGTCAATTGGAGCGGTGACGATGACCGAAGTGACGTGAAAGATGTTACAGGCTCGTATCCAGCATTTTTTAGTTGGGATGCGAACAACATAGTTGGCAACCAATCTAAAGACAGATTGTCTTACCGAGTGAAGACCTCTCATAACCTTGGAGCCGTTTCTTCGTATTGCTGGCATCAGTATGACCCTTCTGGAGTTAGTTTTTACAGCAGTGATATTACAAATGCAAGTCAAGTTGGTCGATCATTGATGCCTGGAAACGCTAATAATGATTTTTATAAAAGCAAACTAAAAGAGTTAGCTAATTATGCTAAATCTACCAGAGGGATAAATGGCAAGACTATACCCATTGTTTTTAGACCATACCATGAGCATAATGGATGGTGGTTTTGGTGGGGTAGTGATATGCCAGAACAGGATTATATCGACCTATGGCAATACACAGTAGATTACCTGAAGAATGATCTAAATGTTCATAATTTCATCTATGCATTCTCGCCGGACGGAGGACAGATCAGCTCCTTGAAACCTTATAATTATAGATATCCAGGAGATGATTATGTGGATGTTTTAGGACTTGACTTCTATTTTGATTCTGGTACGGATACCGAGATAAATAGGTTTATTGGTCACATAGAGACTACTGTGACGTTAGCTGATTCTCTTAATAAAGTAGCTGCCATTACGGAAATTGGCGATAGGGATGCCCTTGAAATAAATAAGTGGCACACAAGAGTTGTCTTAGATCCTATCAAGGCAAATGAATTAGCATCTAAAGTGGCATATATAGCTACATGGAGAAACGCTAATACTGAGCATCACTTCGCGCCATACCCAGGACATAAATCGGAACTAGACTTCCTCGATTTCTACAGTGACACCACAACCGTTTTTCTTAACAACATGGTCAAAGGTATTGCAGACAGCTTATATGTAGACAAACTAAATGAAAAAAGTGATGCTGCCTTTATCTACCAGTATAAGCTCAATAATGGTCCACAATTCACAATAAAAGACTCATCAATAATATACGATGGTCCTCTGAATTTCAATTATACTAATGCAATAGCAACATTTGATCACTCTGATCTTGCTGATATAACGATAGATGAAGAGGCACAAGTAAGTGACTCATCCAGAGTGAATTTATCTCTTCCTACTTTCTATACAGTAAACTCAGAAAACGGGCAAGTTACTCGGGATTATGAAGTCATTATAGACGGACTCATTTCTGCTACAGAACAATTATCGCAAAATGATATTGCATTAGATATATACCCTCTACCCGCTAGGAAGTTCATTAATATCAACACAACGGATGTTATAAAAACCATTAGAATTAGAACTATAGATGGCAGCATCATGGGATTATATGAAAACATTGATGCCATGGTGTATCAGATCACAGATCTCTCTCCAGGTGTTATGATTTTAGAAGTTTTATTTAAAAATGGAAAGGTCACCGATAGAAAGATTATAGTTCATTGATATTAACTAAGTCAAATAGAGGTACCGTATATGTCACTTAAAAATATGTAATGGTCTATGCAAAGAACCCGGGCCTACAACAAGATGCCTTATACGATATATTCTGATGTCTCAGAATATTCGATTACTTACTCATTACAGGAAGATGTGGAAGATATCTATTCTATAAGGGATTTGTAGATGGCACCAAAGTCTTTACAGAAGTTTAAAGCAGGTAAGCGAATCCTAAATGATTCATAAAGATTGATATCATTATAGATGACATAAGGGAAACTTCTGAGATGAAATGTTTGAGTGACAGAATAGCCACTTTTTAATTTCATAAGAATTCGTGACAGGACCATACAGCGGGATTAAGAATTGCGCCCAATTCCTAATGGCTCATTATATATTAGGCCATATATTGCTAAGCGTCTTGAAGCCATCTCCTGAATTTCCATATTTTACATTTAAGGGCTGCATTTTGGCCATATGAACTAGTATTATCTACTATACAGCTCACAAGTTTGAGCTTTCATTAGCCTATACCTATGCTAAGGGTCATAGTTTCTAGAGTCATCTGATAAAATCGATAGAACATTTCTGGTTGAGAATATTTCATCAAAATTGTTGTCTATGCAACTCGCTCTCCATATTTCTCGTGTAGTGGTGTATAAAGCCTTGTTATGAAAACTCGTAAATACTTCATTGTTCTCGGATTTTTATGTGCACTCTACAGCTGTGAAGATGAGCTTGTGCAGATAGGTGATGATCAGATACAGTATAATGATCACTTAATACCACTGGTGACAACCTTTTGTGATGGCTACTGTCACGCCACTGCCAATTATTTTGCAACATATGATAATATAAAAGAGGCTGTCGATAGTGGTGAGTTATGGCGGCATGTTGTTGTGGATCAAACTATGCCATTATATGGCTCTGGATTGCAGATTACAGAGAGCAGATAGACACGTTTGCGTCTTGGATAGAAGCTGGTGTCCAGAATAATTAGATTATCTCAAATAAGTACGCTGCGGAAGGATAGATTATTGACTTATGCCAGAGGTACAACTTTAATTAACTTAGCCATCTCATATAATCACTAAAAACAAATGTAACTTATGTCTTTATGACAGAAGCCGTTTTACAAGAACTGGTAGGAGGTTGTAAGCAGAATGATGCAGTCAGTCAGAAGGCACTCTTCTTAAGCCTTTATGACAGCGTAGAAAGACGTGTCGCAATCGTATACAACAAAATATTTGGCCCACTGCGAGATGCCATTATCAATAATTGGCAATTTTGTGCAAGTAATCCAGAGTTGAATGATAAATTACTTCAAAACCATTTGCATCAGTATTAACAATCATATTAAATTTAGTTTACTATTTCAATCAAGGGATACGATTATATGATAGTTGCAACGCTTGCTTCCTTTAAGTCTTCTATTCCTATAAGAATGCTATCGTCTAC
>ENA-ORXM01002718-ORXM01002718.1-marine-metagenome-genome-assembly--contig:-NODE-2718-length-19663-cov-3.862861_pt1 | contig 19663 bp, 17 predicted proteins | sample MGYA00237867_ERZ511480 | MGnify/ENA primary metagenome ERZ511480 (study PRJEB26309, sample SAMN06266103) | marine metagenome | isolation source: Algal blade | place: United Kingdom:Sidmouth, United...
CGATCATCATACAGAAGAACAGATTAAAGAGCGTTTAGGCAATGCCCAAAAAGTAGGCGCGCTTAAAGATCAATATGATTATGTTTGTGATAATTTTAACGGGAACTTCGATAATGCCTATGAAGGGCTTATTACTTATTTATCAACGGTAGCATCATAAATATACAGCTCATTATGCACCAAAGAAGTCAAGCTGCCATTCCATTTGTTTATGTGTGAGCGGGTATTTATCGCCATTTTTAGGATATAGCACGTCACGCGCTGGCAATTTTAACATCTCTAATTGTAAGTATTGCGCTTGTTAATCTACTTTTCAGATTTGACTTGGAACTGTTTCATGATTTGCTTTTTGTTGTTTATCTAATATTGTTCGCTACAGTAATTTGTTTTATTAAGATCTCAACAGGCTTACCGCTTGCGATCTTTTTTGCTCTGCAATATTTAAGGAGTTATCCTATACTTAGGATTCGAAACTTGGTATTGGTTACTTTATCTATTATAATCTTGTATTTTATTTATATCTATGTTATTCCGAAGACTTTCTTCCAAGATCCTGATTCTGAGGCTAATTATTTCTTGGTTGGTCTGGCAAATTTGTTTAAATTGTCAAGGGGCTTTTTGTCGTATAATTTGGGTATCATTTCTGTGATTATTGTCATGCATTTTTCATCAGTCTCATATTCAAAATGGTTTTTTAGTATTTTGAAAGATGACAAATATTGGTATTTGAGACTTTTGTCAGTTGCTTCCATAGTTGGATATTGTCTTGCGCTTTATACTAGTGGAAGTTCAGGTACTGTCTATAATTCATTCTTTACACAATATTATTTCTCATGCATGTTACTTGTTCCATTGACTTATAAATTCTTATTGGATTTCAAAGCCAAATCATTAGTTAAGCCTCTATTTGTTTTAGGCATCAGCTGTTTTTCTATTTTGTCAGATACCGACGACCTAGTAAAAAGCCTCAAAAAATTTCAATTTTTGAATACTGACCCATCAAAACCCCTCCCTTATTATGGTATTCAAAAAGAATTTTTAAAAGAACTTCGTCGACTTAATGATATATCTTCTAAGGAAGAGTATTGTGTCTATATAAGTGCAGACCAAGAGTGGTATTATAATTTTCAGGTTTTCCGCCCAGTGGGTGCAGCATTTGTCGTTCCGGCATACAGTGGATTAGCTATGGTAGGAGGTATAGATCCCTCTAAGTATTGGGTGAGTAGGATTAATGGCTATTCATTTGGTGCATATTTAGATTCTCCTAAGGTTACTGATTTGTTTGATGCACAAGAGGTCGCTAAGAATTATGGTTACACTAGAATCATAGAGTTCAAAGTGAAAGCAGGTAAATTGGAATCTATAATACATGATATTTAGATGAAAATTTTTAAAAGAACTAATCATCTATTTCTACAACTTATTTTGCTACTGACTTTTTGCTAAATTCATTAGTCGGGCCTTGATATACCATAGTACGATTCGCATTATGATAATTTATATTGAAGAAGAAGATAATTCCGATTATGTGATTGGTTGTAGAAATTGATACCTTTGAGTTGATAGCTAGCTATCATAGTTCTTTTGATTGAATATGGATAAGATACGCATATAAATTGTCAAATGCCTTGGTAATAATTCATTGTTTTAGATGAATTTGTAGTATATAGAATATAAAGTTGGCAATAGATTCCTGAGTACCCTTCCTCGAGCAGGTTCTTATTAATTAGTTGCCATATTATTTGCTTTGGATCATCTAGAGCAGAGTCTTGATCCGTCATATACTTATAGAGCAAATGATAGCAATCATGATGATACCATCTGGGCATCTTCTGTTAAACAAGGTGTACCTAGTGAATATGGAGAGTGAGGTCAAATGAGCAATTTGCAAATGTGAGTGGGATAGGCTCTTTGATCTCCATGTTCAGGAATACTATAAAATTAATATGAATTCCAATTTCAATTATAACTTTAATGTGTTAACCGATTAGATGTCAATTAATAGTGAGATAATAAATAGTGATGCTTTTTCTGAATGCATAGGTATACTACAGAATTTAAGGATTGAGTTTGATCCAAACAAACGCTTTGTATTGCTTGATGGTATTATGCATACTACTCATAATTGTTTTGCCAATATTTTATTTGGTTTAGTGTTGCATGAACAGTATGGTTATAATCTTGCATTCATAACACCGCTGAATTCAGATCACTTCGTCTGTCAGCTTTATGGGGCTATAGGTGCTATTAAATATAATTTGTTTATGGTAACCACTATGCGCATATCGCGTAGATGTGTGCAGTTATATGTTTGTGGCATATAGTTATGGCTGATGAAGATGCTGGTTGTGTTGTGTCCTATGTCCTTTTGTTTGTTTCTTTGTTAATTTTTACCATTATAAAATCTAAGTCTTTTTCATTGATACATTCCTCTGGAACATCGTCTGTTTTTAGATTTAAGTTTTTATGATGATCGATACTAAAATAGTAAATTGCGTCCTTTTTATCAATATAACAGGAGCTAAAGGAACCAGCATAGCCTCTTTGGGGAATTCGATTTATATAAGCTAATTCTCCATCTGGATTGATTTTGGCAACAAGAATGTCCCCTTCTATAATTTTAGTAGTAACAGTAGTTAAGCCAGTTGAATTTGTAGTTGAAGAGGTTCTTTTTAAAAGTTGCTCCCCAACTAAAATTAAACTATTATCATCCTCCCATTTAACTATAATGGGATACAAAGCATCTAAACCAGCTCCCTCTTTTTTGTTTTTTGCTCTTTCTCGGTTACCTTCATAAAGGTCCAAAATTTCTAAAGGAATTTGATATAGTTTGTTTTTTAGCTCACCAGTTTCTATATTAAAATTTGCTACAAAAATACCATTTGCAGGAGGAATGAAATCAGAAGCACTTTCACTATAATAACCAACTAGTTTTATAACTCCATCATCATCAAAAGAAGGGGTAAAGATTTCAAAATTGTAATCTCCGAAATCTAACTTTGTGATTTTAGTTGACTTATTTTTTAAGTTAAATTGTATGAATTCAATATGAAATTTCAATATGAAATGTTTTCCTTGTTTCTTGTAGTTTTTACTACCTCCATCTGCTCGAACTTTAGCAAATAAATAGACTTTGTCATCTTTACCTAAGAAATAACCAAGGTTATCCATTTTTTGCTCTGTATAAGGCATCGTTATTGGACTAGCAGTAAGAACATTTAGATTATCGTCAAAAATAAAAGTTTCAATTATATCATGACTTTTAGCATCATTGCTATTTTTAGGGGATCTTCGAATAACAAAGAGACCTTTTTTAGTTTTATCAGAGAATTGTATGATAGGCCTGCCAGAAAGATACTCTTTAAAGGCTATTATTTTTTTATGCTCACCAATTGTTTTGCCAGTGTCAAAACTGATTTGAACCCCCCAATAAGTAGTGGTTATAGTTTTTACGTTAACTGTATAGTAAATCATAAATAATTTACCATTGAAGGTATAACATCCCGAAGTTGAAAATTGCTTAGGAAACTCTTTAGAAATAAATACTGCTTTAGAAGTAAGCTTTTCGGCATCTAAAACTTCAACTCGCCTTTTTTTTGCGTGTATAAGATTATGCGTATTAGGGTCTACGACCCGATGGTTTGAACTAGATGAAACATTCGTTTTATATGCTTTTCCTACTTGAAGATGAACTGAAGTTTGACTTGTTAGTAGTAAAGGGGTAAAAATAATAGGTAGCAAAAATATTAACTTCATGATTAAAAGGGTTTAGTCTATAAAAAGATAGGACAAATATAAAGTGTTTTTAATAGAAATTGTTTAAAAGTATAATTGATAATTGAGAGCAAAGCTCATTTTTTGATTAATACATATACCTTGACAATGTTGTGAAATAAATAATATGTATAGAGCTAAAAAAGTTGAGGATTTTAGAGCTGTAACAGTTGCCGATATTAAGAATATTCTTAATATCGGCAACTGTTATTTTAAAAAAATAAGCAAGTAGATGGATAAAATTAGTGGCTTTAGAACTAGAGTAGCTTTTTTATTCTCCAGTCATTTGATCCAAGAGTGTTTTGCGAGACGGCTCTTCTACAGGAGCAGAAGGCTTGTTTTCCTTTCTTTTTACCCACGAATATTTAAGTACTCTGAATATAAGCCATGTAAGAGGGAATGCAATAGCTATTAAATAATAATAGAGAAACAAGAAACTCTTATTATCAATAGGAAGATAGAGAGAAAGTGCATTGTATAACAAATAAGTAAAGGCAGCAATAATTAACAACCACATGATTACAATAGTCAATTGCGCCATGCGTTTTCCAATCTTCCAGATTTTCTCTAAGGCTTTTTCTGTTTTATAATGTTTGATTGCCCAAGAATCTACCACATCTTGCGTTTTGATGAACAAAGGCAAGGGGAAATAGTGCAAGAGCAAGGCAATGAAAAAATAAAAGCCCCCTGCGCCCATACAACCAATTATTAATGCTTTTATTATAAAAAAAATATCCATTGTTTGCTTTGTAGTTAATGTTTATACTAAAATACTTAATTATAGATAAATGGACAAGAGGAAGATCACAAACTTTTAAAATGACCATCTACAACAGTGTAAACCCAACTAGTTTTGTAATAAAAATTAGAGAGTGCTTGTCGCTCGTTTTCTTCTTTTCCTAGAAATAATAATGGAATATTTTTGAGTGCTTTTTTGATACTAATTCGTTGTTTCGGGCTTAGTGGTTCATTTTTATCATGAATAAAAAGTTGCGTATTTAGCACTTTTTCTTGCGGAATAGAAATGACTAATTTAAATTCTACTTGACCATTAAATCCTCTTAAGGCTTGGCTGCATTGTTCTTCCAAAAGCGTTTTTACACAAGAAGGAAAACAAATTTTTAGAGGAGCTTTATAAAAGCCTGTTTCTTTACAACGCAATTTATTTTGAGCTAGCCCAAAAGTGTAGCAAAACAAAAGTGTTAATAAAGTAAGTAAACGTAATGCTTTCATAGGGGGAGGTTTGAAAGATATAGATTTATGTTTAATTATGGTTTTATAGCAATAAAAGGTTGTTTTATCAAAACAGGATTGACTTTGCAAATAGGCTGATAAATATTATTTAAAGCATCTGGTTTGTGGTGAAAATAACCCAAAGTATAGTTAGAATTAGGTGACTTGCGTCGCCAATGCTGTATAAAACGTTGTTGATATAAGACAAAGGTAGGCAAATCTATCCAATAAAAAGCTAAGTGCCCTAGTCGTTTTACAGAAGTTCTATCTTGATAAAACTTATTTCTTTTGAGGTATCGATGAATAATTTTGCGTCCTTTTCCCCCCGTATTATAGTCGTCTGTATCTACAATATCCTGTATAGAAATACCACAAGTTTGGTGTTGTATAAAGTAAGTCATTAACTTTGCTTCACTCTCGATGAAGGCATGTTTTTGCCCAAATTTCTTCCAATTTAAAAGCCCTTTTTTTCTACTCTTAGAGTAGTCTTTACCTTGAGATAAACCTTCTTTTTGGCGTTTAGCACGATACCGTCCATGGGTGTAATTGTAATAGAGTGCTTGATAAGCATGTGCAAATTCCTCAATAATAGTGGCATCAAAGAAGAAATCATGCATTTGGTCTACTCCAAAGTTGACTCTACCACTTTTGGAAGAGTAAGTGCCATAGGCATCTTTGATTTCTGTATTACTAACAGAATAAAGATATTCAGATTCTTCTAAATGTGTTAGGATTTGATTGAACATACTGGATTCTTGGCGCAGTTCGGAAACACGTCTCTGTATACGTTCTGTATTTTGTCCCCAAAGCAATCCCTGTTCTTTGTTAGGTTGATCTAAAATAGGATTAACGGAAAATTGCGGATGATTTTCTTGAAATTCAGCAAACTCCAATTCAGGAATAATATAATAAGTTTTAGAGCCTTCTTTTAGAATTTTTGTTTTGTTCAACAAGAAGGGATTTTGATTTAAATAGGGAGCTAATAGCAGCCCTATTAGACCTGCGAAAATGTAGACTTTGTTCATGTGGGAATGTAGAAAAGAATGAGTAGTGTGTTTGTGTCTATTAGCACAAATCTAATACCAAAGCCCTTTTTTATAACATAAAAAAGCCTCTCAAAAAATATATTTCGAGAGGCTTTTATTTTAAGCCAGTTGATGGCTTTTATGAATTTTTTTATTTTGTCATTGAGTGCAAAAACTCATCATTACTATTGGTTCCTCTTATACGACTTAATAAGAAGTCCATTGCTTCTTCCGTCTTCATATCAGCTAAATAGCGACGCAAAATAATCATCTTATTAATAATATCTGGATGATGTAACAAGTCATCACGACGAGTGCTAGATGTTGTTAAGTCGATAGCAGGGTAAATGCGTTTATTGGCTAATTTTCTATCCAATTGCAACTCTAGGTTACCTGTACCTTTAAACTCTTCAAAAATGACCTCATCCATTTTAGATCCAGTATCAATCAGAGCAGTTGCTAAGATTGTTAAAGAACCACCATCTTCTATATTACGAGCAGCACCAAAGAATTTCTTAGGTTTCAACAAAGCGCTAGCTTCAACACCACCAGATAGTACTTTACCACTAGAAGGAGATACAGAGTTGTGTGCTCTTGCCAAACGAGTAATCGAATCTAACAGAATCACCACATCATGACCACATTCTACCAAACGTTTTGCTTTTTCTAAAACGATATTAGCAACACGAACGTGATTTTCTGGATGCGCATCAAAAGTAGAACCAATAACTTCTGCACGTACACTACGTTGCATATCCGTTACCTCTTCTGGGCGCTCGTCAATTAATAAGATAATTAAGTAACATTCTGGATGATTTTCAGCGATAGAGTTTGCTACATCTTTTAATAAGAATGTTTTACCTGTTTTGGGCTGAGCAACAATAAGTCCACGTTGTCCTTTTCCAATTGGAGTAAATAAATCCATAATACGAGTAGAATACAAGTTAGATTTACTTTTTTGGACAATGTTTAATTTTTGTTCAGGGAACAAAGGCGTTAAGTGATCAAAGTGAACACGGTCACGAATTTCTTCAGGGCTCCAACCGTTGATTTTTTCAACTTTAAGAAGTGCAAAGTATTTTTCACCTTCCTTAGGAGGGCGAATTGCTCCTTCGATAGAGTCACCTGTTTTTAAGCCAAACAGTTTGATTTGAGAAGGAGAAACATAAATATCATCAGGAGAAGTTAGGTAGTTATAATCCGAAGATCGTAAAAAACCATATCCTTCAGACATCATTTCTAGAACACCTTCACCAGAAACGACACCATCTAAATCAATATTAAATTTAGAGTTTTTGTTGTGCCTGTCTTTGTTGGGTGTATTTCTAGGTTTCTTTTGCTCTTTCTTGTTGTTGCGAGCAACAGGGCGTTCTTCTTTCTTTTCTGGAACAGCAACTTCTTTTTCTTCTATTTTCGGAGCTGTTTTTTCAACAACCTCTTCTTTAGTTGTGTTTTTCTCAGATACCCTAGTTTCTGGTTTGCGAGTTCTTCGGCGTTTAGCAACCTCTTCAGCAGGTTTAGAAGCCTTTTCAACAGTTGGTTCTTCCTTTTCAACAACGGCAACTTTTTCAGTCTTTGTTGGTCTAGGCGTTCTTGTTCGGGTTGTTTTTGCAACCTTTTTTTCTTCTGTAGAAGGCGTTGAGATAGAGATAGAGTCTCCTTTAATTGCTTGGAAGTCCAAGATTTTATAAATCAGCTCTTTTTTGGTGAGTCTCTTATATCCTTTCATCTCTAGCTTTTCAGCTATTTCTCTCAGCTCAGGAACGAGCATCTGATTTAATTGAAGTATGTCGTACATACAAAGGTAGGTTAAATAAAATTAAGTGAATAAATCAATGAAAAATGTACAAGTATGTATAACTGTGAAATCACATTTTGACTTTACAGTAGTAATTTATTATTACTAAAATATAAATAACAGATTGCTTAGTTTTGATTTTGAACTTTAAAATAAAACTATTACAAATCAACATATCAAATAATATAACTGATACATTAAGATGAGGCACAAACTGTGGATAATTGTTAATTCCCTTGGTTGATGTTATGGCAAAAATAAAATCATTAAAAAGTTCGTTAAATGGAACTAAATAGTGTGGTTTTAAATTTACAAGCTATGTAGAAATGATTTTTTAGAATAGATAACAGTGGGAGGTTAACGATTTGTTTGAGGGAAGTCGGTTTTACTTGACTTAGTGATGCAAAAGTACACTTTAATTTTTGAATTCAAATACTATCTTTACAAAAAGATTAGATTTAGGACTAAATTAACAGCATATTAAGCCAAAATAAACCTATTTTTGTTTTAAATAACGTTTAACTTCGTAATAAGTTATGTCTTATCCAAGAAAAAATAGAAAAAGAAGGTTTTTTTAACAAAAATTTGAAGACCTATATCCATAAAACAGCATTACAATAGAGCATTAAGCTCGTGTTATACTATTAAATAGTTCTGTAAATTTTTGATTTTTAAGCAAAAATCAAAAAATACCATTTTACTAGATTAATTTACAAGCAATTAGTAAGAAATGCTTGTAAATTAATCCAATAAGGTTTTTACCGAACTAATGACTATTATAAATATAAAGAAAAGATGTTATCAGTTAATTTCATTCGAGAACACAAAGACAGAGTAATTAAAAGCCTAGAAGTACGTAATCATACTGATTTCTCCATTCTAGATCAAATTATACAAGTAGATACGAAACGTAAAAACCGTCAGAAAGATTTAGACGAGCATTTGGCAGAAGGGAATAGAGTTGCTTCTGAAATTAAAGATTTGTTTAAAACAGGGCAAGGGAAAAGTAATGTCGTTGCAGAAAAAAAGAAAAGGGGAAGTGAACTCAAAACAATCAATGCCGCATTGAAGCATGAGTTGACAGAAATAAAAGTGCAATTAGAAGAACTTTTGTTTCAAGTACCCAACTGTGCACATGAAAGTGTTCCTCCTGGAAAATCTGATGAGGATAATAAAGTACTGCAAGCTTGGAGTGACGCTTTGCCTCAAGTGAGTGGAGCGGCATTGCCACATTGGGAGTTAGCAAAAAAATACAATATCATTGACTTTGAACTAGGAGCTAAAATTACAGGCGCTGGTTTTCCTGTGTACATTGGGAAAGGAGCGAGGTTGCAGCGTGCTTTGATCAGCTTCTTCTTGGATGAGGCCGAAAATGCAGGATATACAGAACATCAAGTGCCATTACTTGTAAATGAAGATAGTGCTCGTGGAACGGGGCAGTTGCCAGATAAAGAAGGACAAATGTACCATGCTGAAAAGGATGAGTTGTATTTGATTCCAACCGCCGAAGTGCCTTTGACAAATATATATAGAGATGTTATTGTTAAAGAAGAAGATTTTCCAATTAAATTGACTGGGCACACACCTTGTTTTAGAAGAGAAGCGGGTTCTTATGGTGCGCATGTGCGTGGTTTGAATCGCTTACATCAATTTGATAAGGTGGAATTGGTGCAAATTCAGCATCCAGATAAATCTTACGATACCTTAACAGAGATGTGTAACCATGTAGAAGGTTTGTTGCAAAAGTTAGAGTTACCCTATCAAATCTTGTTGCTATGTGGTGGTGATATTGGTTTTGCTTCTGCTTTGACCTATGATTTTGAAACTTATTCTGCGGCACAAGAACGTTGGTTGGAAGTAAGTTCTGTTTCTAATTTTGAAACTTTTCAGACCAATCGTCTGAAATTGCGTTACAAAGGTGCGGATGGTAGAAATCATTTGGCACATACCTTAAATGGTTCTGCATTAGCATTGCCTCGTATTATGGCAACTTTGTTGGAAAACAATCAAACGGAAGAAGGAATTAAAATTCCTAAGGTATTGCAAAAATATACGGGATTTGATATGATTAAATAAATCAAATTGATCTCCGTTGCTAATAAAAAACAAAAGCCCCTTGATTTTCAAGCGGGCTTTTTCTATTTTTGCAGGATGAAAGAGAAAGACGAATTATATATGCAACGTGCCATTGAGTTAGCAGATCGAGCTGGTGGCTATAATGCACCAAATCCTAGAGTTGGGGCGGTAGTTGTTTATCAAGATAAAATTATAGGAGAAGGCTATCACGAGCGTTGTGGGGAAGGTCATGCGGAAGTAAATGCGATAGCTTCTGTTCGAGAAGAAGACCAAGGCTTCTTATCGAAATCCACGATATATGTTACTTTAGAACCTTGTTTTCATTACGGGAAAACACCTCCTTGTGTAGAGTTGATTCTAAAACATAAAATTCCACGAGTAGTTATTGCTTGTAAAGATCCATTTGAAAAAGTAGCAGGACAAAGTATTGAAAAGCTTCAAGCAGAAGGAATAGAGGTATTGGTTGGTGTTTTAGAAAAAGAAGCCGCTTGGATGGTTCGACGTTTTTTTACAACAGTACAAAAAAAACGCCCTTACGTGCTTCTGAAATTTGCACAGTCAAAAGATGGGTTCATGGGGGATCCGTCCAAAGAAATTACAATTTCTAATCCTTTAAGTAAGCGATTAGTGCATCAGTGGAGAAGTGAGGAAACCGCTATTATGGTTGGAACCAATACTGCATTAATTGATAACCCACAGTTAAACAATCGTTTGTATTTGGGTAGGACGCCTTTGCGATTGGTATTAGATCGAAAACTACGTTTGCCCAATAATTTATACCTATTTGATGGTTCTATTGAAACATGGGTATTTACAGCAGAAAAAAAAAGATCTACGATGAATAAGGTTCGGTATGTGTCTTTGGATTTTGAGGCTAATTTATTAGCACAAATCTTAGCTTATTTGCAGGAGCAAAAGATACAATCTATTATGATTGAGGGAGGTCGACAGTTGTTGCAAGGATTTTTAGAGGAGAATTTGTGGGATGAAGCAAGGGTATTGTGTAGTAATCGAAATGAGAATTTGGAAGAAGGTGTGGAAGCTCCCCAAATTTCCAGTCAGTATTTAAAATCAGAGGAACCTTTAATGGATAATTGGGTTAAAACCTATGTAAATGATTTTAAGTAAATAGCCTTTCAAAAATGTGTCGATTATTTGACGCTAGGTAAGTAAAATGCAAAATTTGCCCATCTACTTACTTAAACCAATCTTAAAAAAATAATCTTGATTTATATACTTTTAGCAGCAAGCTGCTCTATAACGATTGTCGTAATTTTTAAATTGTTTGATCGTTATTCTATCAATCGTTATCAAGCGATTGTTTTTAATTACCTTGTCTGTGTTCTTACAGGTTGTCTTACATTAGGAGAAGTTCCCTTTGAAAAAAGTATGCTTTCAGCACCTTGGATGCCTATTATGGTTGTATTAGGATTCTTGTTTATGGGGGGCTTTAATCTAATTGGCAGAACAGTGACACACTTTGGAATGGCAATAACATCCGTTGCTCAACGGATGTCTCTAGGTCTTTCAGCAACTTTTGCGATTGTCTATTACAGTGAGTCCTACGATATATTTAAAATAACAGGGATTCTATTAGCATTGTCGGCAGTCGTTTTTATTAATATTCCTAATGAAAAAACAAGCAATACGAAAATAGATACTACTGTAGCGGAAGAAAAATCCTCCAAGTGGTTGATTTTCTATCCAATTTCTATTTTTTTTGTAAGTGCAACGATTGAGATATTGTTACAATATTTACACAATGTCCATGAAATGAAACCAGCAGTTGAGTCTATTGTTTTGTTTGCGAGTGCAGGGGTGGTAGGTGTATTGGGGCTACTCTTTTTTAGAGAAAAAATACAATTTAAGAACATCGTAGGAGGTATTGTGCTGGGCGTACCTAATTATTTTTCAATTTATTCCATGTTGAACGCTTTAGGAGTAATGGATGGCTCTGTTGTTTATTCTTTGTGTAATATCACCATTGTAACGGGAGCAGCACTGGTTGGTTATTTGGTTTTCAAAGAACGTTTATCCTTATTAAATATGATAGGTGTCTTATTGTCAATAATGGCGATTGTCTTAATCGCAATATCTAATACAGCGCTATCTTTATGAATAATAGATTAGGTTAAGGACTTGTTTTATTAACTATTAGCCAATTTCTTGCCTAGAAAAATGAATAGAAAGGAATTAGATTATGTATATTTGCTGAGCTTTTTTTCTTAAAAAGAAAAAGCCCATTGTTTTGTTATTAAACTAGTTGTGAATTTAGTTTTTGGTACAATTATTTGATAAATCAAAGTTGTGATTAGCAATACTTACTTAATTCACTATCCCTTTTAGCTTACGGATTAGGTTTCCATCCATGCTAGTTGGGTATTTGTAACCTCCTAAGTTTGTTGGAAATTGCCAGCAAATAAATACGGTTTTCAATGAAGTATTGTACCAAACAAATGACGCAAAAGTATTATCCCCAATAAATAAAATTAAAATGATACGTATTTTTATTGTAATGATTTCCTGTTGTTTTTTGCTTTCCAACTCTTATGGTCAATATTATATTTTTGGTGGCTACAACTATGGTGCAATAAGTATGGAAGGCTCCAATGCTGTAATTGATGTTTTTAATACTAGAGAAAATCACAGTATTGCTCCCTTGGCGAATAACTTTCATGGATATCGTGTTGGAGCAGGAAAATATAGCAAGTATTCTGTATTGGAGTTGGGTTTTGGTAATTTAGTTTCTAGCCAAAAAAGCACAAATCCAAACCAATTAAAAGAAAGTGCAGAAGTTGTGGTTAACTATATGTCAGCAACGGCACGGGCAGGTGTTAAGCCTTTTCCCAAACACTATTTTACATTTGGTGCAGCAATGCATCTAGGAGTGCAAAGAATTCGCTATTCTTTTGGTGGAGATTATCAAACCCCTGTCAATAAATATGTGATTGCGCCAGAGTTTTATATTGATTATGCAATTAAAATTAAATTTCTTCTAAAAAAATCTCAAAGAGATAAGTATTATTATTTATTAAGGATAAGACCCTATTATCAGTTGCATGCTTATTTAGAAAGTGGTAATTTTGAGGCAGAGCTAAATCAAACACCGAATGTTCCTGTTAATGCAATAGAAGATGACATGAGTCACTTTGGTTTTAATATTTCTATTGTTATACCCTTTATGTCTGATGAGGATAGAGCGTATTTGTTTGCTCCTAATAAGAAAAAACAGAAAAAAACAAGGAATCGAAAAGAAAAGTCTAGAGGACGTTTATAGACTGAACTTTAATTTTTTTTTAATTGTTGGAAAATTATAAACTAAAATAGATAAGTATTGAAGCTGCAAAAAAAGCACAAAACATACTTGAATAATTGATAAAAAGAATTGTAATTATGATTGGTAAGTTAATAAGTCTTGTATTCTTTTTCATTGTTGGTTGGGTTGTTTACACACAATTCTTTGGAACAAAACAAGAGCAAGCGATGGGACAGGAGGTTATTAGTAATGCTAAAGAAACGGTACAAGGCATTTTTAGTATCTTTCAACACGAAAGTGGTAAATTCAAAGAAGGAACCTATGATGATTCCATTGATAAATTAGGTGCTTTGTTGGATCGATTGCGAGAGCAAGCAGAAAATGAAGATAATCAAGAAGAAATCAAAACCTTAGTTCAAGAAACAAGGCGAATTAAAGAAAAGGTACAACAATCTAAGGAAGGGGAAGACATAGATGAGGAGCAGACAAAGGAAGATCTCAAGAAATTAACCGAAGAGGTGGAGGTGATTGTCAATAAAATGGAGAAAAAATAAAGATGCTGTATGCATTAGCTTCATTATTACGAGTCATTAAGAAGCATAAAAAAGGCTACTACTCAAAATGAGTGGTAGCCTTTTTTAGATTGATTTGATGAATTTAGTAAGCTTTATCCAGCTTCTGCTTCAAATTCAGAGCTCTTGCTGTAATTTAAAATATTTTGTATCACAAAACTAGGTGGTTGAAGATCAACCGTATCTAAAAGCTGTTGTGCTTTTTTCAAGGAGTTGTAATCTTCCTTGATTTGAGAATCAGCTTTCTTTGCTTTTTGGATAGCCATTTTTTCTAAATAATCAGCCTCTCCATAAATATCACGAACTAAATCTTCCTTTGTAATTTGATGCTTCATTTTTCGGATCGTTTTATTTTTGAAAAATAAACTGTGTGAAATTAAATTTGCTACTATATGGAAAACGCAACCTTTTGACTAAATGTTGCATGGGTGTCAATTTTTTTTCGGAATTTTATTTTGTATAACATTTGTTAATATTTCTCTAAGACGTTTGGCAAAGTCAAAAGGTTGGAAATATTAAGAAAAATAATAATAAGAAAGCCCTTTATACCTATGTTAGAGGCATAAAAGGGCTTTGATTGGTCTACCTGTCATTTGTAGTAGCTTGGTATTGAGATTTCTAAGCGCAATTCATCATTTTGGTGAGTTTCTGTAAATGTTGTTCCATAATGGAAATATTGATTAATAAATTTCGCTCTACAGTTTTTTCGGAAAAAGAGCGATTTTCAAAATCAATGTAGGTCTTAAAGTGCAGATCTCCAGAGTCTGGATCCAATTCAAAGTTTCCAAAAACTCGATCACTATTTAAGCACATTAAGAAAATAGCCATTTGGTTTCGAAGTGTCAAAGGAACTTTCATTGGGTGAGTTGAGTAAAGCCCAATGCCACTGTGTAATTTTTTTGTATTGTCTGTATTGCCTTTTGTTTTATTTCCTACCAAGACTAAGCACTGCCATTCTCCTTCTGGTGTTTTTACATCAAAACTTAATGCTTGACGATTTGAATCAGTTATATAGTCTATTCCAATTCTTTGGAAATAACGAGATATTTTTTTGATCATCATTATATAAGATATTTATAGTAGTTCATCAAAATTATTTATCAAATCGATCCAATTGTAATGCCTCAATAATGGCAATTAACTTGGAAGCGTATTTTTTATCAGTTGCATAGCCAGCTGCTTGAAGACCATTTGCCCAGTTTTTATAATCGGTACGTTTTAATTTTGATAAGTGTTTGTAACGAGTATTGGACAATAATTTGCTATGTTCTCTAAAACTTTCCCAAGCAGAATCGAAGATTCTAAACATATCATAGCGACTATCATCTGTGTAGTTGGCACAACGGCAACCAATACATTTTTTACGACACTTGATACCGAAATGATTGTTTTCTTTGACAGCGAGCGAGCTTTTTCCTACATTACTTTCTAATAAACCTTGGGCTAATGTAATACTAGCAGGAATATTGAATAAATCGGCTTCCTCTGTGGCAGTAACGCTATACTTGGCAACATAATCGAAGCAAAGTTTATTTTTTGCAGCCACAATTTGAGGATCAATGTTGTGCTTTTTGGCATAATTAGGATTTAAAACAAAACCTAAATTAGAGTATTGAGCAGCTTTCTTTTTTTGTGCTTCTGTCAAAGCACTTCCAACAGCTGTAGCAGCATTGGCTAAATTCATTTGCGAACGAATGTCTTTGCTTTCGTCACGAATTGTTTCCCACCATTTTTTTTCTTCAGAACTTTTGTTACTGGCTACGGTAGTTGCGTACGGTGTTGCAGTACTTTTTGGATTTTGTGGTTGTTCAGGTGTTTCAACAATACTCGCTGTTTGTTGCGGACTGCCATTGCCAATTGTAAATTGAAAGCTAAATTCCTTTTGTGTTAAGACTAAAACTACTAGAGCAAAAAAAGCGACTCTTAACCAAAGTTGTTTTGCTAAATTCTTAATTCTTTGTAGACTGTCATCAACGGCTTGCTTTACCACTACAGGTAAGTTTTTGTTTACTATCATCATAATAAATGCATTTTTATAGTGTCTATAATGTCTTTTTGTTATCATATTACAAATGTAAAACAAAATGTTTTAAAAATAAAACAAAAAGAAAACAAAATGTTTTAAAAAGTAAAGAAAAGCTGTTTTTGATCTGTTTTTGCAAAAAAAAGCGACCTAAAATAAATTTAAGTCGCTTTTTTTGAAACAAAAAAGTTTACTGTTTTTTATATAAGATGTTTTTATTTATTCAAGGCAACCAAGTTTTGCAGTTCGTCATTAGATAAATCGCCCAACCATTTTTCTCCTGTAGAAACAGTCAGATTCGCTAACTCCTTCTTAGCTTTTAGCATAGCATCAATTTTTTCTTCCAAGGTTCCTTCAGATAATAAGCGATGCACTAAGACATTTTTTTGTTGACCAATTCTATACGCTCTATCGGTAGCTTGAGCTTCTACGGCAGGATTCCACCAAAGATCATAGTGGATTACATGATTGGCTGCTGTGAGGTTTAAACCGGTTCCCCCTGCTTTCAGAGAAAGAATAAAGATGGTATCTTGATGATTGTTCTGAAAATCTTCGACCATTGCATCACGCTGTTTGCGGCTATTACCACCATGCAAAAAAAGAGGCGTTCGACCATAGGCTTGTTCTATCCAATCAACCATTAGATTGCCCGTTTGTTTATACTGTGTAAAGATGAGTACCTTCTCTTGTTTCATTTTAATGTTATCCAACAGACTGAACTGTGCATTTGCTTTTCCAGATAAACCTGGATTGCTATCTCCTTTCTTTAAATATTGATAGGGATGGTTACAAATCTGCTTTAAAGCCGTCATTAAACTTAGCACCAAGCCTTTTCTAGTAATTCCCTCTGCCTTATTAATATCTTTTAGAGTATTACGAACTAAATTTTCATAAATAGCTGCTTGATCTTTTTCTAGACTAGTATAATAATCCGTTTCAATTTTTTCAGGCAAGTCTTGGATAATACTTCTATCAGATTTTAGGCGACGTAGAATAAAAGGGCTTGTAATTGTGCGGAAGGTTTCTAGGCGTTCTTTGTCGTGATTTTGTTGGATGGGCTTGGCAAAGTTTGTATTAAATTTGGATAAGGTTCCTAAATAACCTTTGTTGGCAAAATCCATGATAGACCAATATTCCGATAGACGATTTTCGACGGGTGTACCACTCATAGCAATATAATGGTTTGCTTTTATGGATTTGACCGCTTTGGTTTGCACTGTAGATACATTTTTGATGTGTTGTGCTTCATCAATAACGACTAATTGCCACTTCAGCTTTTTCAAAAGCTTAGTATCTGAACGCAAAACGCCATAACTGGTGACTAATAAATCAAAGGATTCAGGAATGCCTCGTTTCGAACCATGATAAATGGCAACCTCCAATTTAGGGGCAAATTTTTCTACTTCTTTTTGCCAATTAGTTAATAAAGAAGTAGGAACAATAATTAGTGCTTTCTTTTTGTCCAGTAATTGTTCTTCTTTTAATTTTAGAATCAAGGTAATCACTTGCAGGGTTTTTCCTAATCCCATGTCATCTGCCAAGATAGCTCCCATTCCTAATTGAGCATTCTTATACAACCAAGAATAACCACTATGTTGATAGGGACGCAGGGTTGCTTGAAGCCCTGTAGGAAGTGCCACTTCTTGAATTTGGCGAATTCTATCTAAGGTTTCTTGCACTTTTTTTCCAACCAAAACGGATGCTCCTTGGTAACTTCCAGAAAGTGCCGCTTGCATTAACTCTTGAGCCTTTAAGTTAGAGTTAGCTTCTAATTGTTTGAGCAGTTTTTGTAGTTCTTTTGGATCAATGTGTACATATTGATTTTGCAATTTTACCAAGCCTGATTTTTGAGCAACTATTTGTTTAAATTCTGCTGCTGTCAAGAGCTGATCGCCTATAGCAACCCGCCAATCAAAGTCAAGCATTTCTGATATACTCATGAAATTAGCACCTGTTTCATTTCCATTTTTGCTAATACTCATTGAAAGCTTTGGAAATATAATGCGTCGGAGCGATTTGGGTAATAAAACCGAAATTCCTAACAATTGCAAGATGGGCAAGACCCTGAAAAATATATCTTCAAAAATGTACTCACTAAAAAATAAGCTTAATTTTGGTTTTTTTTGAAGTAGATCTGACAAAGGAGGCAAGTAATGAACTAACGTTTGAAGATCTTGAATGGCTCCCAAAGAATGCTCTTTGTATTGTTTTTGACTCAAAAACAAATGCCAATCAATAGGTAAGGTTTCCTTGTTTTCAGTATCTTCCATTTGTACATTCATAGAAAAACCATGTTTGACTTCTTCTACTCGAAGTAATGGAACATATCGTTTGTGCTTGATGTAGAATTTTTTAAGCCAAAGTTGTATGCTTGAAGGGGTTTCTTTCTCCCCCAAATTATTAAAAGAAATAGACTTCCTCTGAATAAAACAGGACAGGACTTTTTGGTCATTTTCTCGCTTGACAGAATAGAAATCACCGTTTGCAACGTCTATCCATTCGCCTATAAATAGGTCACACAAGGCTCTTAATTGTTCCACTCTTGTAAATCTATGCTCTGTTTCTTTTGTCTTTTGCCAAAGTAGTAAATTGTCTGGACAAAAAGCCAACAATTCATCTTGTACAGTTCTTACCTTAGGGTTTATATCTGCAGGAATCCACTGGATTCTATATTGGGAACCTACTTGAATCAATCTAGGCATATAATTATGCGTCATGACTAAATTTTTAGCAAAACAATACACGGCATAAATAGCGATCCATTCTTTGGGGTAACTACCTAATTCCTCCCAAACTGTAGACTCCAGCAAAGCGTGTAATTTAGCCGCATTTTTTGTTTTAGAACTAAACAAGACCTCTTTACTGTTGGCTTTATTATTAAACCAATAGACATTATTACAATAGCCCTCAGTATTGATACTAATCTGAATTTGATTGCTCGCCAACAATGATTTGTGCCAAAAAATATCTGTTGCCTCTTTATTAGCATCGAGTTGCCGAATCAGAGAACGTTCTGTAGTTTTATATAATTTATGTAAGGTCTTTTTAAAATCACTATCTGAAAAAAACAAGGTAGTATCTTCCAACAATTGAAACAATGTGTTGGAGCTTTCTTGAGGTAAAACAAAGGAAAGTTGGTTGAAATCATCTAAGGATACCTTACCTGGATAAAAAATTGCTTGATCGAGAAAAACAAAATCAGTTAACTTAAAGTATTCTTCCTGTTTGTTATTGATAGTTAGAATTTCTCGTTTTTCTAATTCTTTTAACAAAGACAAACCTCTAAGTTCAAATAAATTAAAGGGATTCTTGTCTATTTCGTTAGCAATTAGATAGACTACTGCTGCTAAGTGTTTGCAAGGAACAGCCCAATCAGGACAAGAACAATCCATGTTTAAGCTTCGCCAATCTTTTGGGAACAACTGGATACCTTGCTGGCTTAGTAACTCGTCTAACTCCTTTGGCATCTGACGACTCAACAAAGTAGCTAAAACAGACCTATTGTCGGCAACCGTTTCAATGATAATTTCTTTTTCTTGCGAACTAAAAAGCTGCAAGGAAATATTTTGTTTGTAAGGTTTACGTTGGCTGCCTTGAACTTTTGCCTCAATCAAATGATTGTTGATTTCAAAGTCTTTGACAGCTCCTTTGTTTGCATAGGTTTTTCCACGAGGAAGGCGGTTGCTATAATCAATATTGCCCAAGGCATTTAGCCATTGTTTTCCCCACCAAGTCTGTCCATATTGTGCTCGTTTTGCCATTTTGAATATTGTTAAGTCAGAATACCTCGCTCTGTTATAGAGTTTTGTAGGTATAATCTTTTTGTAAAAGAATGCACAAATTTGGGCATGATGGAGGTTGGTAAAGGCTTCTGCGAAGAATACGTCCGTGTTTAGCGAGCGCAGC
>ENA-ORXM01002720-ORXM01002720.1-marine-metagenome-genome-assembly--contig:-NODE-2720-length-19641-cov-98.381466_pt1 | contig 19641 bp, 8 predicted proteins | sample MGYA00237867_ERZ511480 | MGnify/ENA primary metagenome ERZ511480 (study PRJEB26309, sample SAMN06266103) | marine metagenome | isolation source: Algal blade | place: United Kingdom:Sidmouth, United...
GAACAAGGTATTCAAGGAGAAACTGGTGCCACAGGTGATACTGGCCCAAGCGGTCCCACAGGCGATACTGGACCTACAGGCCCAACAGGAGATACGGGAGCAGCAGGAAATGACGGCATAAATTGTTGGGATAATAATGGAAATGGAATTAATGATCCAGAAGAAGATCAAAACCAAGATGGCGTTTTCAACGCGCTTGATTGCGATGGACCAGCTGGACAGACGGGTGCCACAGGACCGCAAGGTGATACTGGTGCCACAGGCCCACAAGGAGAACAAGGTATTCAAGGAGAAACTGGTGCCACAGGTGATACTGGCCCAAGCGGTCCCACAGGCGATACTGGACCTACTGGCCCTACAGGAGATACGGGAGCAGCAGGAAATGATGGCATTAACTGTTGGGATAATAATGGAAATGGAATCAACGATCCAGAGGAAGATCGAAACCAAGATGGCGTTTTCAATGCACTTGATTGCGATGGACCAGCTGGGCAGACGGGTGCCACAGGGCCGCAAGGCGATACCGGTGCCACAGGCCCACAAGGAGAAACTGGTGCGACTGGTCCACAAGGTGACACCGGAGCAACAGGACCACAGGGTGTTACAGGAGCAACTGGCCCACAGGGTGATACAGGAGCAACCGGTCCACAAGGAGATACGGGAGCAACTGGTCCGCAAGGAGAAACTGGAGCGACTGGTCCACAAGGTGATACAGGAGCAACAGGTCCACAAGGAGAAACTGGAGCGACTGGAGAAACTGGGGCAACTGGACCGCAGGGAGATACTGGTGCCACCGGACCGCAAGGCGAAACTGGTGCAACTGGACCGCAAGGAGAAACAGGTGCAACTGGGCCGCAAGGAGATACTGGTGCAACTGGACCACAAGGGGATACTGGTGCACCTGGTCCACAAGGAGATACTGGTGCAACTGGGCCGCAAGGAGATACTGGTGCAACTGGACCGCAAGGGGATACTGGTGCGACTGGACCGCAAGGAGATAGAGGCGATACTGGCCCTCAAGGAAATATAGGAGCCACTGGTCCGCAAGGAGAAACTGGAGCCACAGGCGCTCCAGGTTCTGCTGGTATTAATTGTTGGGATAATAATGCTAATGGCATAAACGATGCCGAGGAAGATAGGAACGGTGACGGGCTATTTAATGCTTTAGATTGTGATGGTCCCGCTGGTCAGCCTGGTGCGACTGGACCCGTAGGACCAGAAGGTCCGCAAGGTGAAACTGGAGCGACTGGTGCTCCTGGTCCTGCCGGTATTAGCTGTTGGGATAATAATGCCAATGGCATAAATGATGCCGAGGAAGATAGGAACGGTGATGGGCTATTTAATGCTTTAGATTGTGACGGTCCCGCTGGTCAGCCTGGTGCGACTGGACCCGTAGGGCCAGAAGGTCCGCAAGGTGAAACTGGAGCAACTGGTGCTCCTGGACCTGCTGGTATAGACTGCTGGGACAATAATGCCAATGGTGCTAATGACGCTGATGAGGACAGGAACGGTGATGGGCTATTTAATGCTTTAGATTGTGACGGTCCCGCTGGTCAGCCTGGTGCGACTGGACCCATAGGGCCAGAAGGTCCGCAAGGTGAAACTGGAGCGACTGGTGCTCCTGGACCTGCTGGCATTGACTGCTGGGACAATAATGCCAATGGTGTTAATGATGCTGATGAGGACAGAAATGGAGATGGATTATTTAATGCTTTAGACTGTGACGGACCTGCTGGACAGCCCGGTGCTATTGGTCCGCAAGGATCAGCGGGAATTGACTGTTGGGATAACAATGGCAATAGGATTAATGATTCTGAGGAAGATAGAAATGGTGACGGTTTATTCAATGCATTAGATTGTGATGGACCTGCTGGTCAACCTGGTGCTGAGGGTACTCCAGGGCCTATTGGACCGAAAGGAATTGATTGCTGGGACAATAACGCGGACGGTATTAACGATGCAGACGAAGATAGAAATGGTGACGGACTATTTAATGCCTTAGATTGCGATGGTCCTGCTGGACAACCAGGCGATACTGGACCACAGGGTGAGATTGGTCCTCAAGGTGAGCAAGGAGATGTGGGTCCTCAAGGTCCTGCTGGCATTGATTGTTGGGATAATAATGCAGATGGGATTAATGATCCTGATGAAGATAGAAATGGTGATGGGTTATTTAACGCATTAGATTGTGATGGTCCAACAGGCCAGCCTGGTCCAGAAGGCCCTCAAGGCATTCAAGGTATTCCAGGTCCTCAAGGAGATATCGGAGCCACGGGTGCTGAAGGCCCTGAAGGACAAGTAGGACCACAAGGAGATCAAGGCATTCCAGGACCTCAAGGTGATATTGGTGAAACAGGTCCACAAGGTCTTAGGGGAGATACAGGACCACAAGGTCTACAAGGAGAAACTGGGACTCCAGGTCCACAGGGTGATCAAGGAATTGAAGGCCCTCAAGGTGAAACAGGCCCTCAAGGATTGACTGGCGCTGCTGGGGATCAAGGTCCCGCTGGAGATACGGGTCCACAAGGGATTCAGGGTGAGACAGGCCCCCAAGGATTGACTGGCGCTGCTGGAGATCAAGGTCCCGCAGGTGATACAGGTCCACAAGGGATTCAGGGTGAGACGGGTCCCCAAGGATTAACGGGCGCCACAGGAGATCCAGGACCAACAGGTCTAACGGGGCCTCAAGGAGAACAAGGTGATACAGGTCCAGTAGGCTTAACTGGTGCCACAGGAGAACAAGGACCCGCTGGTAACACAGGTCCCAGAGGACCTCAGGGAGAAACCGGGCTTCAAGGGCTGACTGGTACTCAAGGTCCCGCTGGTGACCAAGGACCTACAGGTCTGACAGGTCCGACTGGGCCTGCGGGTGAAATTGGACCGCAAGGTTTGGTTGGTCTTACTGGTGCACCTGGTCCTGCTGGACCTACTGGAGATCGGGGCCCAGTTGGAGAAACTGGACTTCAAGGTCCACAAGGCGAACAAGGAGTTACAGGTCTGACAGGACCTCAAGGTAATCCTGGTCCTCAAGGCACACAGGGTTTACAAGGCATTCAAGGAGATCCCGGAATTCAAGGACCACAGGGCGAAGCAGGCGTTGCAGGGCCTCAGGGACCAGCAGGTCTCAACGGTTTAAATTGTTGGGATATAAATGGTAATGGAGTCAATGATGCGACAGAAGATTCCAATGGAGACGGAGTTTTCAGTTCATTGGATTGTGATGGACCGCAAGGTATTGCAGGACCGCAGGGTATTCAAGGTATTCAAGGAGAAGCTGGGGTTGCAGGACCTCAAGGACCTGAAGGCTCAAGAGGTGATACAGGACCACAAGGTACTCAAGGTATTCAAGGAACCAGCGGCCCAGCTGGGCCACAAGGTCCTTCAGGACTTAACGGTTTGAACTGTTGGGACACTAATGGCAATAATGTAAATGACGCTTCAGAAGATACAAATGGTGACGGCGTATTCAGCGTATTAGATTGTGAAGGACCACAAGGTCCGCAGGGTAACGTTGGTAATCAAGGAATTCAGGGAATTGAAGGGATCCAAGGTCCTCAAGGAGAGACTGGTGAGACCGGCGCAATTGGCCCTCAAGGCGATCAGGGCATCCAAGGAGTCGCAGGAGACACTGGACCTCAGGGACCTTCTGGTATTAATGGTATTAATTGTTGGGACTCTAATGGCAATGGAGTAAATGATGCTTCAGAAGATGTCAATGGCGACGGTGTATTTAGCGTAGCAGATTGTGATGGACCTCAAGGTAGTACCGGACCCGCTGGCGAACAAGGAGACCAAGGGATTCAAGGAGTACAAGGAGAAGTCGGACCACAAGGTGAAGTTGGACCTCAAGGCGAGCCAGGTGAGCAAGGCATTCAAGGTGAAACTGGTGAAATGGGGCCTCAGGGTGAGATAGGCATGACTGGCCCTCAAGGAGAACAAGGTGAGCAGGGAATACCAGGAATTCAAGGAATTCCTGGGGAGACAGGTGCTCAAGGCGAGATAGGAATGACTGGTCCTCAAGGAGAAACAGGTGAACAAGGTATTCCTGGTATACAAGGTATAGCTGGTGAAGTTGGAATGACTGGTCCACAAGGAGAACAAGGAATTCAAGGTGAAACTGGAGCAACAGGGCCTCAAGGAGCACAAGGCGATATAGGCATGGTCGGCCCTGCAGGCCCTCAAGGAGTTCAAGGCGAAACTGGTCCAACTGGTCCAACTGGTCCTCGAGGAGGTCAAGGAGAAGTAGGTCCTCAAGGTATGCAGGGATTACAAGGTGAAACTGGTCCAACTGGTCCAACTGGACAGACTGGGGCTCAAGGAGAATCAGGGCCACAAGGACTACAGGGTGATACCGGTCCAACTGGTGAGACAGGTCCCCAAGGCGAAACAGGTCCTACTGGACCTACAGGCGATATGGGTGCAACCGGCGAGACAGGACCCCAAGGAGAGACGGGTCCCGCCGGTCCTACAGGAGATACAGGTGAGACTGGACCGCAGGGAGAAACTGGCCCTGCCGGACCCATTGGTCCGCAGGGAGTTCCTGGTATTGATTGCTGGGATAACAATAATAATGGTCTTAATGATCCTGATGAAGATAGAAACGGCGATGGTATATTTTCCGCTTTAGATTGTGATGGCCCCGCAGGTCAACCAGGTGCTACAGGACCGCAAGGAGATACCGGATCTACCGGTCCTGCAGGTCCTACTGGACCACAAGGGTTACCTGGAATCGACTGCTGGGATAATAATAACAATGGTCTTAATGATCCTGATGAAGATAGAAATGGGGATGGCATATTTTCCGCTTTAGACTGTGATGGTCCCGCAGGTCAACCAGGTGCCACAGGACCGCAAGGAGATACCGGATCTACCGGTCCTGCAGGTCCTACAGGACCACAAGGGTTGCCTGGAATCGACTGCTGGGATAATAATAACAACGGTCTTAACGATCCTGATGAAGATAGAAACGGTGATGGCATATTTTCTGCTTTAGACTGTGATGGCCCTGCAGGTCAGCCAGGTGCTACAGGACCACAAGGGGATACTGGATCTACCGGTCCTGCAGGTCCTACTGGACCACAGGGGATTCCTGGAATCGACTGCTGGGATAATAATAATAACGGAGCTAATGATCCAGATGAGGATAGAAATGGTGATGGAATATTTAATGCTTTGGATTGTGATGGACCTGCTGGACAGCCAGGAGTACCTGGTCCTCAAGGTATAGATGGTCCTACTGGATCAACGGGAGATACAGGTCCACAAGGAGATACAGGCCCGCAAGGCGAAGCAGGACCTCAAGGATCTCCAGGTACCAATTGCTGGGATAATAATGGAAATGGTATAAATGATGACTCAGAGGATCTAAATGGTGACGGTATTTTTAATGCATTAGATTGCGTTGGATCTACAGGTCAACCTGGTAGAGATGGTGATGTCGGGCCTGAAGGGCCTCAAGGCGAACCAGGACCTCAAGGCGAGACTGGTCCAGTGGGACCTCAAGGTCCAACAGGAGATACAGGTCCTCAAGGTGAAACTGGACCACAAGGAATTCCCGGCATAAATTGTTGGGATCTCAATAATAACGGGGTCAATGATGACTCAGAAGATATTAATGGAGACGGAAATTTTGACACTCAAGATTGCGCCGGAGCACCAGGTCAAGCAGGAATAGCCGGTCCGCAAGGCGAAACTGGAGCTGAAGGTGCTACTGGTCCGCAAGGCATTCAAGGAGAGGTTGGTGCTACAGGACCACAAGGCGATACGGGTGCAACTGGTCCTCAAGGAGAAATTGGCGCAACTGGTCCTCAAGGAGCTGTAGGCGAAACTGGTGCCACTGGACCTGAGGGACCGCAAGGTATCCAGGGAGATACAGGTGCAACTGGGCCTCAGGGAGAGACTGGTGCAACAGGACCACAAGGTGAAACAGGTGCAGCAGGACAGCAAGGCGCCACAGGTCCAAGGGGAGATACTGGACCTCAAGGTCCGCAAGGTGACACTGGTGCTACAGGTACTACAGGAAATCAGGGCCCGCAAGGTGAAACTGGTGCTACAGGAGCAACTGGGCCAAGAGGCGATGCAGGACCACAGGGTGCGCGAGGTAATACCGGAGCAACTGGACCGCAAGGAGACACTGGTGCAACAGGACCACAAGGAGCTACAGGCGACACTGGAGCTACTGGACCCGAAGGACCACAAGGTATTCAAGGAGAGACAGGTGCAACAGGACCACAAGGAGACACTGGCGCTACAGGACCTCAAGGAGCTACAGGTGACACTGGAGCTACTGGACCTGAAGGACCACAAGGTATCCAAGGTGAAACAGGGGCAACTGGACCGCAAGGTGAAGCTGGTGCGGACGGTATTTCTTGTTGGGACTTAAATGGAGATGGCATAAATGACGATAGTGAAGATGCAAATGGCGATGGCCTATTTAATTCTCAAGACTGCGCTGGAATAGCAGGTCAAGACGGTGCAACAGGACCTCAAGGAGCTACAGGCGACACTGGAGCCACCGGACCTGAAGGACCTGAAGGACCTGAAGGACCACAAGGTATCCAAGGTGAGACAGGTGCAACAGGTCCACAAGGAGACACTGGTGATACAGGACCTCAAGGAGCTACAGGTGAAACTGGAGCCACCGGACCTGAAGGACCACAAGGTATCCAAGGTGAAACAGGGGCAACAGGTCCACAAGGAGACACTGGTGCAACAGGACCACAAGGAGCTACGGGTGATACTGGAGCTACTGGACCTGAAGGACCACAAGGTATTCAAGGTGAAACTGGCGCAACTGGACCACAAGGAGACACTGGTGATACAGGACCTCAAGGAGCTACTGGTGAGACTGGAGCTACTGGACCTGAAGGACCACAAGGTATTCAAGGTGAAACAGGTGCAACTGGACCACAAGGAGACACTGGCGCAACAGGACCGCAAGGAGACACTGGTGATACAGGACCTCAAGGAGCTACAGGTGACACTGGTGCTACTGGACCCGATGGACCACAAGGTATCCCGGGTGAAACAGGTGCAACAGGTCCGCAAGGAGAAACTGGTGCAACTGGTCCACAAGGAGCTATGGGTGACACTGGAGCAACTGGACCCGAAGGAGACACTGGCGCTACAGGACCTCAAGGAGCTACAGGTGACACTGGAGCTACAGGACCTGAAGGACCTCAAGGTATTCAAGGTGAAACAGGCGCAACAGGACCGCAAGGAGATACTGGTGATACAGGACCGCAAGGAGCTACAGGTGACACTGGAGCTACTGGTCCTGAAGGAACTCAAGGTACTCAAGGTGAAACAGGTGCAACTGGACCACAAGGAGACACTGGCGCTACAGGACCTCAAGGAGCTACAGGCGACACTGGAGCCACCGGACCTGAAGGACCACAAGGTATCCAAGGTGAAACAGGTGCAACAGGTCCACAAGGAGCTACAGGTGACACTGGAGCTACTGGACCTGAAGGACCACAAGGTATTCAAGGTGAAACAGGCGCAACAGGACCGCAAGGAGACACTGGCGCTACAGGACCTCAAGGAGCTACTGGCGACACTGGTGCTACTGGACCTGAAGGTCCACAAGGTATCCAAGGTGAAACAGGTCAAACAGGGGCAACTGGACCGCAAGGAGACATTGGAGCTACAGGACCACAAGGAGCTACAGGTGATACCGGTGCTACTGGACCTGAAGGTCCACAAGGTATCCAGGGTGAAACAGGTGCAACAGGTCCCCAAGGAGACACTGGTGATACAGGACCTCAAGGAGCCACAGGTGACACTGGTGCTACTGGACCTGAAGGACCACAAGGGCCAATCGGCGCAACTGGACCTCAAGGAAGTCAAGGAGAAATAGGTCCTCAAGGATCTACAGGACCACAAGGTGACCAAGGATTAGCTGGACCACAAGGTGATACTGGTCCTACAGGATCAACAGGCCCAGAAGGTGCCGAAGGTCCTCAAGGTCCAGAAGGTGCCGAAGGTCCACAAGGTGCAATAGGTAATACAGGTCCGCAAGGAGAGCGAGGTGAAGTTGGGCCTGCAGGCCTACAAGGTGATTCAGGAGCTGTTGGGCCAGCTGGTCCACAAGGAGCTGAAGGCATAGAAGGTCCTGCAGGGCCCCAAGGTGATGCTGGACCACAGGGCCCCAATGGTGTTGAAGGCCCTCAAGGTACACAGGGTCCAGAAGGCCCTCAGGGTCCTCAAGGTTTAGCTGGGGCTCAAGGACCTCAAGGACAGCAGGGTCAAACTGGCGCCACTGGCTCAGTTGGACCTCAAGGTTCTAATGGTTCACAGGGACCTGTTGGTCCACAAGGGCCAGAGGGCGACCAAGGTGAACAAGGTCCTGTAGGACCTCAAGGTGATACTGGTCCTGCTGGGTCAGCAGGTGCACAAGGTATTGCTGGTTCTCAGGGACCAGAAGGGCCTCAAGGGCCTCAAGGAGCGCAGGGTAGTCAGGGCTCTCAGGGTATCCAAGGTGACTCCGGTCCTCAAGGGCCTGATGGTGGACAAGGCCCTGCTGGTAATCAAGGACCAGAAGGACCACAAGGACCACAAGGTAAAGCAGGTTCAACCGGACCTGCTGGACCTACCGGACCTGCTGGACCTCAAGGAAACACAGGTGAGCAAGGACCAGAAGGACCTCAGGGTCCTCAAGGATCACAAGGTTCTCAGGGTCCTCAAGGATCTCAGGGTTTAGAGGGTGCAAGAGGTGCTACTGGATCTACAGGACCTCAGGGGGACCAAGGTCCAATCGGACCTCAAGGGCCTCAAGGTTCAAGTGGAATAGAAGGACCTCAAGGACCTCAAGGTGAAAAAGGTGACAAGGGTGAGAATGGTGGAGTGAGCGTTCAGAAATCTGAATTTCCGATTCCTGCATGGGAAAGTTCAATGGTTGGGTCTGTAGGCGACTTTAATGATCCCGTCTTTGGAGAGGTTAATTGGATAGTAGAGGCATTAGATTCAAATAATGGAACGAACTCTGACGGAACTCATGCAAGTATGAAAATTACTTACTCATTCCCAGCTTATTCTGGCACACCGCTGTCAAGTTATATTCAAGAACTTAATCAGCTTGATGATGGGGTTAATTTCTCAGTTAACTTAATCAATGACATTTCATCTAATAGCTTGACCGTAAATATTGTGCGCCAAGACAATGAGGAAATTTGGTCTAACGTATATAATTTTCTAATTACTGTATTGCAATAAAATAATAATTTCTATATTTGAGGAGAGCCACCCAAAGGCTCTCCTTTTTTTTTGACCAAAAACCTGTTTTAAGCTTATGAAACGTTCATTAAGCTTGTGCGGCCTTATATGGGTATGCGCTGCAGTGTCCCTATGGGGCCAACAAGACAATTCCAATTTAGGAGGACTTTACATTCCTTCTGAAACCTCTATGACAATTTTCGGTAATCTGAATTTCTCAGAGGGTGGTGCATTTAATAGACCAGGGATTATTACTACCTATAAACATCCAATCAAAAAAGGAATCATTCACTTTGCAGAATCCAGCCATTGGCTTGGGACGTCAGATACTAAATTCGTCGATGGATATGCAGGCTCTTTTCATAAAGAATCTTTTGTTTTTCCAATTGGTGGTGATGAAAATTATAAGCCAGTAGCAGTTTCTAATTCGTACGGATCTTTTGCCGCATACTACCCTGAGTCAAGCTCTGATTTAGGATCACAATTAACTCCAGATTTAGAGAAAATAAATAAGCGAGAATATTGGCACATTAGTACTGCGCACGAGTCAAGAATTACTCTATCATGGAATAGTGATACACGTATCGATGATTTAATCAGGGAGCGAGACTTAGAAACTTTGACAATAGTAGCTTTTAAAGACGGTCAATGGTATCCAATTAAATCTTCCATTGACAAGTACATGCTCGATAACAGTAAAGATCAAGTGACCTACAGTGATACTAAATCTAATGCAAAGACAGGTTCTATCACCACTGGTATAGAATTGGTAGCTGGAGAGTTTGAATTCTTTACTTTGGGCACCTTAGCTGTTGAAGAAATAGAGGCTATTCAGTTCACGATGTCTCCGAATCCACAAATGCTTGACGACATCGTTGACATATACTACGAATTGCCAAATTCAGAAGGGGGCCAATTATTTATTTTGTCCTCAGATAATCAATTGACTCATTCACAAAAAATAGTCGATCAAGCTGGAATTGTCTCCTTAAATTCTTTTAAAGATTCTGGATCCTATTTCGTAGGGATCCAAGATAGTCGAGGAGAAATCTGTTTTAAAACTGTCATTATCGTAGACTAGATATCTATATAGCTTACGGCAACTTTATTAATTTTCTGACCTCCGGTACTCGAGTGAAGCTTGACTAAGTTCCATAACTCAATTGGCGTGACAACACATGAATACCATAGAAATAAGGCGGTTTATGCAGTCAGTATTTGCCATTAGTTTACTCAGATGTCATTAGATTCTGGATGTCAGCTATTGTTCAGCTCACATCTATGCAGATCACACATAGAAATAATCTCTAATCAAATTCATTACGACATGTATAAGGTGTATTTAAGACATATTTAATTATTTAATATACATACATAATTACAAATCAAGTTCTTAACTGATATAATATTTAAATTAGTAAAGCATTGCTATCCGATTGATAAAGCGTAAAAAGTGGGTTTATCATTATAGATCAAGTCCCCTTTAACTAATTGTATCGCGTATATTTGTCTACATTCATAAGATTCACAAACCGTTGCAAATACGATACAATATGGCAGAAGCAGAAACTTTGTTTGATAAGGTGTGGGATTCACACGTGGTCAGATCAATTGAAGGCGGACCTGATATTTTATTCATAGACAGACACTTTATTCATGAAGTCACCAGTCCAGTAGCATTCCTCAATATGAATAAAAGAGGTATGGATGTGATCTACCCTGACAGGACATTTGCAACTGCTGACCATAACACACCTACCATAAATCAGCATTTGCCTGTATCTGACCCTCTCTCAGCTAAACAGTTAAGAGCTTTAGAAACAAATTCACAAAGAAATGGGATTTCGCATTGGGGTTTGGGACATAAGAAGAACGGCATTGTTCACGTTGTTGGACCTGAGAACGGTATAACTCTTCCTGGTATGACCATCGTTTGTGGAGACTCACATACCTCTACTCACGGAGCCTTTGGAGCTATCGCCTTTGGCATCGGCACTTCTGAGGTCGAAATGGTTCTTGCCACACAGTGCATCATGCAGACCAAACCCAAGAAAATGAGAATTGAGATAAATGGTCAACTATCTAAAGCGGTACTTCCTAAAGATGTAATATTATATGTAATCTCTAAGATATCTGCTAGTGGTGGTACAGGTCACTTTGTCGAATACGCTGGCGATGTATTTGAAAATATGTCAATGGAAGGTAGGATGACTGTCTGTAATATGAGTATCGAAATGGGCGCACGCGGAGGCATGATTGCCCCCGATGAAAAAGCCATCAGCTATCTTGAAGGAAGGGAATATGCCCCAAAAGGAGAAGCTTGGAACAAACTTGTGAACTATTGGGCTACACTGCGTACTGATGCAGACGCTCAATACGATACGACCTTCACGTTTGCAGCAGAAGATATAGAACCAATGATCACCTACGGCACTAATCCTGGTCTTGGGATAGGTATTTCGAAGGCAATCCCAGCGCCTGGAGATGTATTTGACGGTGAGAGGTCTTATGTCATGTCACTTGATTACATGGATTTTAAAGTAGGAGAGCATATGGTAGGTAAGCATGTGGACTATGTCTTCATGGGTAGCTGTACTAATGGTAGAATAGAAGATTTTAGACAATTTGCGAAAGTCGTGAAAGGTAGAACGAAAGCTGAGAATGTCACGGCTTGGCTCGTGCCAGGGTCTCAGCAGGTGGAATCAAAAATAAAAGAAGAAGGGATCATGGCCATTTTAGAAGCAGCCGGATTTGAATTAAGACAGCCTGGGTGCTCTGCATGCCTCGCCATGAATGACGACAAGATTCCAGCTGGCAAATATGCCGTCAGTACTTCAAATAGAAATTTCGAAGGACGACAAGGGCCCGGGTCACGTACGATGTTGGCCAGTCCGTTAGTCGCGGCCGCTGCTGCTATAACAGGCAAAATAACAGACCCCAGAGAATTATTAAATTAAGCAAACAGACAATGGCCTACGATAAATTTAATGTTATAAAAAGCTCGGTAGTCCCGATGCCGATTGAAAATGTAGATACTGACCAGATCATCCCTGCCAGGTTTTTAAAGGCGATAGAGAGGAAAGGATTTGGAGAAAACCTATTTCGTGACTGGCGGTTCAATACTGATGATACTCCCAAACTAGATTTTGTCCTTAATAATCCTATATACAATGGAAAAATCCTCGTAGGTGGGAAAAATTTCGGATGTGGATCCAGCAGAGAGCATGCCGCATGGTCCGTATATGATTACGGATTTAGGTGTGTGGTCAGCAGTTTTTTCGCTGACATCTTTCAAAATAATTGTATGAATATAGGTGTGCTCCCAGTAAAAGTCTCACCAGAATTCTTAGATCACATCTTTACTGAGGTGGAGAAAGATCCAGCGACTGAGTTAGAAGTCAATCTTCCAACCCAAAAAATCACCATGATTAGCTCTGGATTAGAAGAGTCATTTCAGATTAACAGCTATAAGAAAAATAACCTTCTCAATGGCTTTGATGACATCGACTACCTTATGTCCATGAAGGATGAGATAATGACTTTTGCGCAGAGCCGTCCATTTTAAGTACATATGTCAAGAAAGCTTGAGATCATGGACACCACGCTTCGAGATGGAGAACAGACTCGTGGTGTAAGTTTTACAGCCTCTGAGAAGCTAGCGATAGCTAAGTTACTACTCAATGAAGTGAGAGTAACTCGCATAGAAGTTGGCTCGGCCAGAGTCTCATCAGGAGAACTTGCCGCGGTGCAAAAAATTACTGAATGGGCAGCCATAGAGAACAAACTCGATAAAGTAGAGGTTCTAACCTTCGTAGATGGTAGGCAGTCCATTACCTGGATGGAGGCTGCTGGTGCTAAGGTCATGAATCTCCTCACCAAAGGCTCTATAAATCATCTGAAATATCAATTAAAAAAAACGCCGAAGGAGCACATTCAAGACATTCAGGAAGTGTTAAACTACGCAGAAGACTCTTCAATCGCCGTCAATGTATATCTAGAAGACTGGAGCAACGGCATGCGTCAATCTCAAGATTATGTGTATAAGATGTTGGATTTTTTGTCTAATTCCAATGTAAATAGAATATTATTACCAGATACGCTTGGTATCTTAACTCCTCATGAGACTTATCAGTATCTCTCAAAGATATTGCAGAGATATCCACAATCACACTTCGATTTTCATGCTCACAATGATTATGATTTAGGTACAGCAAATGTATTTGAGGCGGTCAGAGCTGGAGTGCATGGTTTGCACCTTACTGTCAATGGTATGGGAGAAAGAGCAGGTAATGCGCCATTAGCCTCATCCATAGCTGTCATAAATGATTTTGCAGAAGATATTACCTTAGATATAAATGAAGGGACTCTCTACTCTGTATCCAAATTAGTGGAAAATATTTCTGGCTTAAGAATACCTGCTAACAAACCAATCGTCGGATCTAATGTCTTCACTCAGACAGCTGGCGTGCATGCCGATGGAGATAAAAAAAATAATCTTTATTTCAGTGATCTTATGCCTGAGCGATTCGGTAGGACAAGGGAGTATGCACTTGGAAAGACGAGTGGGAAAGCCAACATTGAAAATAATTTGATTGAGTTAGGCATCAGTCTATCTGATGAAGATCTTAAAAAGGTGACGCGGCACATTATAGAGTTAGGCGATAAAAAAGAAATAGTCACTAAGGAGGACCTACCCTATATTATATCAGACGTGTTAAACCAGACCACCATAGAAGAAAACGTAAAAGTCATAAAATATGTCCTTACTCATGCCTCTGACTTACAGCCGTCAGCCACTATAAAGGTGCAGATCGGTGATAAAGTCTTAGAGAGAAGTGCACAAGGCGATGGACAGTACGATGCGTTCATGAATGCATTAAAAAAAATATATGATCAAAATAATCTATCTCTCCCTACCCTACTGGACTATAGCGTCAGAATCCCACCTGGTGGTAAGACGGATGCACTGTGTGAGACATTTATATCCTGGGATTTTGGCCCGAAAGGTTTGAAAACGAGAGGCCTTGACTCTGACCAAACTATCTCTGCTATTAAAGCAACAGAAAGGATGCTAAATATAATCAGCGTCCCCGTTTAAACTGTTAATGGAAATTCTTAAAGTAAGAACAAATTCATATATTTTATAGCATATGATCATCAAACTAATTTCTAAGACACCTTTCTCCTGCGATCGTAAAATATGGTTTTGGAATATAATAGTACAACTCAGCAAAGCAAAGAAAGCCCTATCCCGCACTGCTTAGTCAAACTAATAGGTGGTATCTGTATAAACCTGTTTATATAGATTATTTGAATTATTAAACTATAGCTGGTAAGAGAGAGTGATGCCCGATCTGAATGATGAAGTAGAGATCCGATGACTTGCATCTGTATATAGATTTACTAAGGAGGTTTGAATAGCAATAGATCCGCCTAAAGCTAGGCGAGAACCTATACGGTATTGATAATTCAATGCAAAAGGTAGTTCTAATAAATTTCTATAAACACCTGAATCTTTATTGGCAATTCTTGAAATATCGACATTTCTTAATTTTATAGTAGAATCAGAAAACTGAGATGACTCTAACGCTGAAGTGCCAGTAGTTATAATTCGACCCACACTGACACCTCCTTCAGCGGATAATCGGTGTCTACCTTCGGTAATTAACTGATATGAAACCATCATCGGTATTTCGACGAAGGTGAAGTTGTTGACGAGATCATATCTCATCGAGAACTTATCTTGATTTAATTGAGATACACTCAAAGAAATTATATTCTTAAGATCTCCATTAAGTGACGGTACTATTTTCGTGAAACTGAGATTGCTTTCTCCATTTGGCAATTCAAAGGAAAATGCATCTTTCACATCAAGATCCATGCTATAGCGATTAACATAACGCAGTCTGGTAATATTTAGTCCTATACGAAAAGCAAACCTTATCCCAATTTCTTTTTGATAAAATAGCTCAACTCCAGCAGATGGAAGTCCTTGAAGATCATATTCAACCCCTCCATTATTATCCAAATTTATGATATTAAAGATAGTGCTTTGCGCAAAACTTTTCACACCCACAAACGAATTGCCCGACAGCTGATCGTGCTTAAGCACCACCATGGATGGTGGTTCGGCAATTAAATTACTCAGCAAATTGTCGATTGGAAACTTCTTGAGCTCAACACGAGGCAATGGACGTATAAATAATGAATTATTTTCTTTAGATGTCTTACTCACGGGTGCATTTGCGGTGGGACCAGACCCCAGTGAGTTATATGACTCATGTCTCTTATCGGGCTCAGAGAATTTATCATCTATATATTGACCTTTATTACTTCTATCTGAATGCAAGCCTAAATAGAAATCCTCTCTATCTGTCAGTAGGTCCTTTGTATTAATTGTATTATTATAATTGCTTTTGACTGCATCTGCAAGATTAGTGTAGAATACTCGCTCATCAACTGGATCAATCGTGGAGGTGGAATAAAACATAGAAGAATTATTATTCTCCGTGAGTGTAGCTGGGTTTTCTAAATAGACATCTGATGTCTGAAGACTTTCATCTTTAATTACATAATCGCCATATGTTATATCTTTTATACTTTCATCGTATTCAGGTTCAGTTACGAGCGTTGGCTCAATTAAAGCCTGATCGTAATTTTCAGCATGATTGTCGACTTTATGGTTTTGCTTAAGGAGTACATTGCTAAGATCGCCTGCGACCTTAGAAAGAGTTAAGGTGGAGGTCAGGATAGGATACAAGATTAAAACCGAAGCCACTGAGATAGAAAAAAAGAAGAACCAAAACCTATTTCTATTGGAAGGCTTCTCAGCAGTAGCATTTGATTCTAAGCTATCTTCTATAGAATCCCATAGTTTAATGCTGGGCATAAAATCAACATTACCTTCTATTTCATTCGATTGCAACCTTACTTTTAAATCAATTTTATTCTTCATGATTGCAAGTTCATTGCATACTTGGAATAATGACTCGGAAAATGACTTTTAATTAATTCCCTCATCTTTTTCTTCGCTTTCAGTAACTGGCTTTTTGACGTACTTTCACTTATACCCAAAAATGTTGAAATTTCATTGTGGCGAAAACCTTCTATAAAAAATAAGATAAACACAGCCTTATACCCTTCAGGCAGCAGGTGTAGTAGTTTAAATATTTGACCCATACTCAACAGATTTAGCTCTTCACAATCAATTGATTCTGACAGTGTACTAATCGCACTATTAATTTCTAATTCGCTGAAGATTAATTTATTTTTTCGCAAGTGCATGAGACACGTATTCGTAAAAACCCTTCTCATCCACCCTGCAATATGACCTTTATCTTCATCGTATTTATCTATATTATTGAAAACCCTAATAAAGCCGTCGTGTAATAAATCTTCTGCTTCGCCCCTATCCTTGACGTACATTCTGCACAACTTAAACATAGCAACTTTATGTAACTCGTAGAGCTTTCTCTGAGCTTCTCTATTACCATATTTTAATTCCTTTATCGACAACATTCGGATGTGCGTTGCTCTATAGCCCTTTTTCTGTTTGCAGGGCAGAATTAGACTATAGGTTTTATTTATCTATATTAATTTGAAGTAGGGAGGAGAACCTCATCTATTATATGAACTACCCCATTTGTGCTTTGAATATCAGTTTTCAAAAGGGTCACGTGATTGTTAATCCTGATTTCGTCGCTGATCTCCACATCAATATCTTTATCTGTATTTAGCGTAGGTAGTTTACCAGATGTGAATTCTGAAATTCTAATATTTGTATTTACAAAATGATATAATAAAACCTCTCTTAGAGCTTCATCAGTTACGTCTTCTAATCTCTGTACAGCTAACACTTCCAGAAAGCGATCAAAGGCTTGGTTGTTTGGTGCGAATAAAGTAAATGCCTCAATCTGACTAAGCGCGTCGTATAAATCTAAACGTTCCAATGCCAATCTAAATGTGCTTAGATCTTCATTATCATTAATAATATCCTCAACGGATGGAATATCCAAAATTTCTGTTACCACTTGGATTATTCCGTTGTCAGCTTCAATATTTGATATAGACAAAATAGGCCTATTATTAATTCTTACAGTATCCGATGATTCAATAAACATTGAAACATAACTATCATTAGGCGAATCCTGATTCCACGATTCTACGTAGCCCGTCGAAAAATCATCTCCTCTGATTACTCCAGAAGTCATATGATAAAGTAACCGACCCCTTAAATCTTCTTTGTCAGCATCAGCCAATACCACATATCCATTTGAAGTCAAATAAGCTTGGATAGCATTATTATCAGGAGCAAATAGAGTAAATGGCTCAACCTGATTCAGTCGATTTTCCAATTCCAAAATTTCAATTGCTTCGTTAAGCAAAATTAGATCCTGATCTTCTGATATAATGTCGAGTACTGAACTTGAATTTTCACCAACTTCTGGCTCACCACCTGTGCTATCGTCTATACAACCTAACGAACATATGATCAGACTGATAAGCATTATCAAGTACTTTATGGATTGATTACCCATTATCTATAGATTTTAAAACAATTGTTATAAGTCAAATGATTGAAGTATATAAAGGTTGCCTCAAAAAATAGAAAAATATGAAAAAAATGATAAGTAAGCGAACTTCAATTGTGAGTTAAAGAGGTTTAAGATAGGATGATGAAGTGGTAATCTTATTTAAGTATGGCTGATTAATATTAAAGAAGTACAAATAGCTCACTTTTAAGAGTGTCAAATTACTAAAGAAGCTTATGTTTACGCTTTATAATTATAGGAAAAGATGGATCTAAATATAGCAGTATTAGCAGGTGATGGAATTGGCCCTGAGGTCGTAGACCAAGCGATCAAAGTCATCAATGCAGTATCAGAAAAATATAGACATAAAATAAGCTATACGGAAGGACTTACAGGTGCGATAGCGATTGATGCAGTGGGAGATCCGTATCCAGAAGAGACACATCAGGTTTGCATGGATGCTGACGCCGTACTATTCGGTGCAGTTGGGCATCCCAAATATGATAATGATCCATCTGCAAAAATAAGACCTGAACAAGGTTTATTAGGCATGCGCAAAAAATTAGGTCTGTATGCTAATATTAGACCTACCATTGTATTTCCTTCTCTTCTACATAAGTCCCCATTGAGACGAGAGCTAATTGAAAATGCTGACTTTGTCTGTATCAGAGAGCTCACAGGAGGAATCTACTTTGGAGATAAGGGTCGAAATGAGGCAGGCGACAAGGCTTGGGATGTCTGCGAATATACCAAACCAGAGGTCGAGAGGATCGTCAGATTAGCCTATGAATATGCGCAAGCAAGAAGAAAAAAGCTGACCATCATCGATAAAGCAAATGTATTAGAGACCTCCAGGCTCTGGAGAGAGGTGTCTCAAGGATTGGAATCAGAGTATGCTGACGTAGAAACCGAATATTTATTTGTAGATGCAGCAGCGATGCGTATCATACAATGGCCTGAGGGCTTTGATGTCGTAGTTACGGAGAATATGTTTGGAGATATCATCAGCGATGAGGCTTCTGTCATATCGGGATCTATGGGGTTAATGCCAAGTGCGTCTATTGGAGTGCACACATCAGTATTCGAACCTATCCACGGCAGCTATCCTCAGGCAGCTGGAAAAAATATCGCCAACCCATTAGGTACCATCCTGTCCGCAGCCATGATGTTCGAATATGCATTCAAACTTAATGATGAGGCGAATAAAATAAAGGCCATCGTCGATAGATCATTAATAGAAGGAATCGTAACTGAAGATATAGCTGGCAATGATAAAGCATACAGTACCAGTGAAGTCGGAGACTGGATAACAGACCAAGTTATAAATGCTGTCACCTAAGTGTATAAGTGGTAGCTAATTATTCCCAAAAATCGAATAATACGCCAACTGAGTGATTCAAGAGAGATGCAAAGTATTGTGGCTATAGTATACTATCAGAGCCTCATTCAAGCCAGCGATGATATTGTATCTATATACTATTACAGTTTGACTCGCTACAATTAACTGTTGCTTTGAAGTTACCATGTCATGCACCTCCAATCAAAAGACGCCTTGAATTTCTATATGTGATTGACTTGCGAAGCCGTTTTGCCTGTATATATTTAGGATTTAGGCATGTTCAGTAGTAGTAAATAAATTCAGAAGTAAGAGAACTGTTGGTCAAGCTGATATCACTTTAGCACTTATAGGTCAACATCTGTACAAATACTTTAGTATAATTTGATTCTGTCAAATACCTTTTTGGTTGCTCTTTATCTGGATTAGATTTCTTACCCCGTTTATTGCCAAAAACCCTTAAAAGCGAGGTAATAATTCAGGATTAACGTGTTCAAATCAAATTCAAGACTGTCAATTAATAGACTAAACTTCCCATATGAATAAGGTCTTATTTGTAAA
>ENA-ORXM01002721-ORXM01002721.1-marine-metagenome-genome-assembly--contig:-NODE-2721-length-19641-cov-3.518503_pt1 | contig 19641 bp, 13 predicted proteins | sample MGYA00237867_ERZ511480 | MGnify/ENA primary metagenome ERZ511480 (study PRJEB26309, sample SAMN06266103) | marine metagenome | isolation source: Algal blade | place: United Kingdom:Sidmouth, United...
TTTGTAGAAATCACCTAAATCGAAGTGAAATATCTTTTGCATGGCCATAGCAATTTCCTTTATATCCGCATTACCGTTATTTAAAATCTTGTTGTAGTGTAATGCATATATTAATTCTGTCAAAGCAACCTTGGTCGAAGTCCATTGTAATTTAATGTGGTTGTTGAATTCCATTTGATTTTCTTGAAATGATTTTGATTTGTCTATCAACCGATTTTTGAGAAAACTAACAAACAAATTGAAGGCTCTAAATTCAGCTAACAGTAGGTCCTTCGGGGTATTAAACTCCGGGTCATGAAAATATATGCTCGTTGAAACCAAGGGAAGACTATCAAGATATTTTCTAGTAAAATATTGCTCGTCAAAGTGTGTATGTCCTAATTCAACATATTCTCCAAAATCAATATGCTGTAAGTAGAAATCATTTATTCTATTTAAACGCTTTTTAATGAACTTCCGTTGTACATCAATATTACCTTTAGGAAATTGCAATTCAAACAATCGGATATGATTGTAGTAAATTAATTGTGAAGAAGGAATGGTCTTAACGTTCTTAAAAAAATCAATTTCTTTTTCGACCGATGCAAAACCACCGTTGGAAATTTTTTTCTTAAATACGGTCAGCAACGCATGGCATAAACGGATTGCTCGATTGGCCCGCTTTATCTTATTCGAAGTATTTATATGTGTTTCCTTCAAATCCCTTTGAAGACTCTCGGTAAAAGGCTTAAAGTCCATACGACCTTTCTTTACAGATTTCAGAACTGTATAGAGGTCAATTTTGGTTCGGTCGTATTGTTGTTTTGGTCAATGAACTGACATTCTATACGTAGCAATTTTTTTGAACATTAGCCATATATTCTGTGTAAGATTATCGAGGGCTAATCTCATTAAACTTAGAAAAGATGAGTTTAAAATAGCATCAATTTAGCCGTATTTTTCCTACGGAATCACCGTATTTCCAGTACGGATTAAGCACAAGGAATATTTTACTTAACCGGAAATAAAATAACGGCCTCTACATAATTATCAATTCTATTCACGTGCCGTACCTCTTCAAAAATTCAGCTCTATTTTTCACTTCTGTTTTTTTGAAAATGTTCGATGCATGTTTGGATACCGTACTTTCTGCAATAAAAAAATCTTCACTGATTTCTTTGTAAGATTGATTGTTTAACATTGATAATGCAATTTCAATTTCCCTTCTGGTCAATCCTTTCTTTAAGAACCGAGGTTCCAACAAATTGGTTTCACTTTGCTTGTAAAAATCGAAGACACCGTTCAGCTTGTCCCTATACTCCAAGAAGTACAGATAACGATCTATTTCCAGAGCCGTGATATTAAAAAAAGCGATGTTCATTACTGAGAATGTCAGCCATTGATAGTCCCCGATTACGGTAAGGATCGGCAGAAGAGTAATACAACAGACACTTATCAGGGATAGCCTATTACGCCGAACGATAAAAGGATTTGAATTATTCGCCTTTGAAATTTTATTGTGAAATGCCCAAAGAAAATAAAGGCAGATAAGGAAAATCGGTAGCGCAAAAAGAATACGGGACAATCCCAGTGAACCTGTCCAAAAATACGGGACCAAAAAAAGTCCGATAAAACAAACGATTGTATAAATCGCAATATTGGGAATGGTCAACCGGAATTTCAAAAAATTGATGTCATATTCCTTGTAGAGATAGTACACAATGTAAATACACATTGAAATGGCCACGCCATATGTAATAATGTACTGGAGAATAAAAGGGCCGGGGAAATCGTCAAATGGGAGAAACCCGCCCGTCAAATTATAAAGGATGAACAGTACACCTAGCACCAAATACCTGTCCAGATTGTTATGTTTTAGTTTGGTCGACTGGATAATCGCGAAAAATACAATGAATGTATCTATCAGTAGATAGAAAAAAGTTGTCCAATGTATCGAGGTACCAAACATATGAGGAATTTAGTCTGCATTCATTTCAAATCGATTTTCCTTTATATTTTTTTTTACATTATCCCATATAAATATTTCCCCATTCATTGCAACATAAACACCATAGGGCAAGGTCTGAACCGCACAAATTGCATAACCTAGATTAAAAGGGGCATCAGTGTTTCTTCTGTGTCCCAGCACGAAAGAACCCACCAGTACGATAGTTTTATTAAGATTTAACTCTCCTAAGTATCTGGCAGTCTCGACCATAGTAATCGTTCCATGGGTAATCAATATTTTTTCATTTATTACCGAATCAATTTTCTGGGCCACTATTTGTCTATCCTCAATTGTTATAAAACGGCTATCTTTGGAAAGGGCGTTTTCCAAAGAAAATTTGAAAGTTGTATTGGCGATTTTAAAGAACTCCTGTATTTTGATGTTTGCGTTCTTGTGTAGACACCCCTTTGTTTCATAATCCAACCCCTCGATTGTTCCGCCGGTTGTAATGATATGTATCATTGATTTTTCCAATTTTTTTTGTCAAAAATTTCCTTTTTTAAATATCGGGCCGAAACATCCGACCCGATACCAATTAAAAAACTAAACTAACTCAACTTCTAATAAAATTTAGCTTACAGCACCATTCGTATCTTAGTCTTTCCACCTTGCTTAAAGTGGCTAATTTGGCATCACATTTAATGGCATGCATTAAGAATGGTATGACAACCGCACTATTTTAAGCGTTCTACCCTTAATTAGATTTCTTGACAATCCTTGTGTCAAGCAGATAATTTTTTTGGACTTAATCTTTATCGTTAAATCAATCCCACTGCACTGCAAGCAGAAAAAATTCCATTGCAAATATTCTATTTTTAAGGATTTCACTTCCCAGTCTGACACCGATAACGCTCTCAACTTATCCATGAAAAAATCATTAGGATTTAATTCAAGAAAACTAATGGTACCGATTTACCCGCCGTTCCTCTTATCTATCGATAATGATTTTTTTGTTAAGGACATTTGCACCCGATTCTATTCTCAGTATGTAATACCCTTCCGGTAAGGAACTAACGTTTAATAGTGCACTATGGGCTTCCTTATCGTAACTCATTTTTTCATCCGAATGTATCAGGTTTCCGGAGATATCGAATATGTCCAGGCGCAAAGGTTCATTATTATCAATTGTACCAGTATTTAGCAATACAATGTTTAAGAAGTCTTTTGCGGGCATGGGATACAACAGTGTTCCATTGTCCACCATTTCAATTTCGAAATGGCTCAAATTGACTTTCAATGCCGTACCGCCACTCTCCACAATTTCAAATTCGTTGATGGAAGACCATGTACCGGTATAACCGGAAGCTCCCGTAACGGTCAGTTTAACATAGCGTGCCGTAACCGAGGAAAAGTCATTTGGAATCGGCTGGACCGAACTAGTATTGTTCAATCGGTTTACTACAAGACTATTGGAGAAATCAAGACTGGTGGACATTTCCACCTTAAACTTATATGCCCTATCTTGATATGCCCACAATCGTGTTCCCGTAATATTTTTGTTGCTGCCATAGTCGATAATCACCCATTGTGGAAAGCCGGATGCCGACCACCTGAAATTGTCCCCAGTATTACCATCAATTATGTTACTGGCAGAATTGGGAGATTGTTCGTCCGAAAAGGAATGGATCGAAACATTTGATGATTCGCTTACCTCTAAAGTAGGAGGGTTTGTACCTTCCCTAGAATTGAATACTACGTTGGCGTTGGCCGTCGAGGGCTGGATGAGCACAAAACTTGCCAGACCATCACCGCCGGACTGTTCGATGACATAGGCAGTTACATCGATTCCTATGGTGGTGCCAATATCCGAATCCGTCACGTTGAAACTGGATATCAGCGTGCCCCTTGAAGGTCTGTTGCTCCAAGTAATCCCACTTTCCGACCAGCTGTCATCGGAGACCCGATAGAGCTCCAAGGGCCTATTGCTTCCGCTGGAACCTTCCATGCTGGCAATAAACAGTCGCAGCTCCGCGGATGTGGCGTTGATGCCGGATACGTTAAAACGCAGATAGCTCTCTCTGTCGTTATCGTTGTTGTTGGAATCCTTGACCAGAAGACTTCCCGAGGCACCGTAGTTCGAGCCGCTGAAACTTCCGCCTCGAACAAAGGCGTCCGCAAGAGGCCCGATACCTGAACTTGGGGGAGATGGAGGCTCGGGTATTCTTGAGCGATCTGTAGCCGGAAGCGTGTTATCGGTTCCCCAACCCGATGCGACCCCGGGACCGAAAATAGGCCAAGGCTTACTGCCAAGAAATGAAGGTTTTGCGGACAGGTAAACAGAATTTGGGATGGATGCATCCGAAGCTAGTTCTCCCCATAGAATGTTCCCGTCTATTCTATTGGCGGCGATGTATTCATTTTGGACGTCGCTATCAATACTCAGAATGGAACCGATATTACCGACTATTGTAGGAAAGGATGCAATGGTTCCGAAAGTTGGCTGAAGAATTTGGATTTTGTTATTTACATCATTTCTGAACCAAAAATTGTAATCGCCTTGGCTATCGTCTCCATCCTCAGATCTTCGGTCCATTATAAGATTCCTGCCCTTATTTCCTTCATAAAGGTTGTTATGGGGATAAAAGCCGTGAAAGTTCAAGTCCGCGTCAGTCCCGATAAGGGGAGTTTCAGTTGAATTGTAGGAAACCACACAGTGGTTGGCGCCTAAAATCACCATAATATGATGTCGCAGTGACCATAGCTTATTATTGGTCGCCCGGCATCGGGTAGACCCCGATACGAATACGATACCATAGCCTTGGCCACCTCCACCATAGTTGAAGGCCTCATGTGCCGATATGTTCTCGACAACGATGTCCCGGCTAGAAGACGCGCTTACGTGGGCTCTTTCCGAAAAGGCAGATTCCAAGTTTTTGGCATATCCGTTAAAGGCATTTCTAAAATTTATATTCTGTATGTTCGCCGAACTGGCCGCCCTAACCCGGCTCACTTTCAAATCTTCTATTCCCACGTTTCTTATCATATCGATTTTCTTGATTTTAGGATTGGAATTAAATGGAATACCAAATTTCATATCCGTGGTCAAAGTGTTTCCACTGATTGCATCTATCCGTACGATTTGGCTTTTAAGGTACGTGCCGAATTCTATACCGCCATCTTTGTTATATACACTTATGAAATCTCCTACGCTTAGACCAGATGTGCTAGCTATATTCAATTGCTGATCACCTCTGGAGGGAGTATCGGTAACATCAACTTCCGTTCCAAGACCTCCGCCAACGAAAGCTATTTCCGCGTTTGAGGATGATGGTGCATTAAGTATTAATTCGGTCTCGGTGATACCGTCTCCTGTTAGTCTGACATTATCCGTAGTAATCTCTAAATCGGTATTGAAATAGTAAGTGCCCGTCGGAAAATAAAGTATGCGATTGCCGCTCGTGGAGGATATTACGTCCCTTACTTTTTGAGCCGCATCGGTGGAACTTGAATTGGGAGGAAGTCCGTTTGCGTTCATGTTGATCGTCGTCCAACCGCCAGGGTCGTTCCACTGAACGTTTTGCCAACCATTGGGCGGTATTCTATCCGAAGGTATATCACCATATTGGGAGTGCAAGAAAGACGAATGCAGACCAATTATAAAGAATAAAAATAAAGAAAGGCCATTCAAGGCTATGCTCTTTAAAAAACTTTCCGGAACACCCAATAATCGTTTTTTCAATCGGATGATAAAAAATAAAGATGATTTCATATTATTTAATTTTAAGTGAATTATTTAATATTGATTCAAAGAGTTTAGAGGGTTTGAATTTAATCCTAAGGTTTGCCATTTATCAGCAAATTGTATCCAACGATCAGTGCGATTAGGATTATCAACTTTTTCCTAAGCCTAGGGGCAGGAAAGGATGGGCTTTGGAATAAAGAAAGAACTTCGAAAGTTTGAGAGCCAAGAGTGTAATTCTTTTCATGATTCTATTTTTAAAGGGGTTAACAGACTGCTATATTATTTTCTATTCATAACTCTCCATTCGACAAAATGACAACGATTATATCTTGATAAAAAAAGTATTGAGACATAAATATTACATTAGTTGAACTAAAGGACTCTAGTAGAATCGGTAGATTATTATATTTAAGACTTTTCCTACGATTGAAGGTAGCCGAAATACTCTGCCATGTCTACCCTAAAAATTGCCAATGCCAGTAATTTTTTTGCCAAAGCATATCATTTTTCAATAGGTTTCATGGGAAATTATCAAATCCCCGATTTATTTTGAGCGAGGTTTGAATATTCATTGATAAATTTTGCATGTATTGAAGAAGTACAAATTTTTATACTGCTTAAAGTTGCTTTGGTAATTCGGTAATACCGCTCTTTTTCTCTCGTACTCCTGATTCACGATTGGAAAGTCCTATGTAATATTCATACATCTTCCGAGGGAAGTTCCAACCTTCTATCATTACCTATGGTGCCAACTTTACAGGTGTAGCCCATTCCAAAGTAATGGTTGCCGTTTTGCATTCTCCCGGCAGTAACGAAAAGTATTTATGCGAATATTGCGATGGCCGGATCAGATTATTCTTTCTCCCAGGGATTTATCACGGATAAAAAATATCGTTTGATTGCCGATGTTTTTAATTTTCAGTTTGCATTAAGCCGCTTCAGGAGTTCAACAATTTTTCTACCGATCATTTTCTTTAGTCTTACAGCTACTACCAAAGTTAGAAAGGACTATCTCCATAAAAGCCAATACGGGTATCTCGGCGTATTTTAAAACAGCTTCTTAGATTTGTTTAATAATCAGTACTATCGTCTTCCCTTAATGCCTTCTTTAGACCCATAATTCTTGTTTTATGTTTGATATGAAGGTCTTCCGTGACGAGATCATGTTCTGAAAAAGGGAGTTCCTCGACCTCGACCCCGCATGTGATTTCAATGGCATGTGCATATTTGCCTACGACCTGATCTGGCAATTGTATCCTTAAGCCATCCTTGGTAAGTGCATAATTTAAAGATTGGCCTCCTAGAAGTTTTACCGATTCGATATTCCCTTCCTTCCATGGGCCAAGGCTCTTTATCAGGACCTCACCGTTCTCGGGCCATTCCAGTACAATGGCATAGAGCTTGTTCCCATTTGCCGTAAACCGTATACGGTCTTCCCCCACGGTCTTCCAAACTCGGGTGCCGTAGATTGCCGTGCCGTTCATTTTTAACCATTCGCCCATGGCCAATAGACTCTCTTGCTGCACTTCGGGTATGGTACCGTCCGGCCTCGGCCCCACGTTCATCAATAAATTACCATTTTTGGAAACAACTTCTACCAGCAGGTGGATCAGTTCAACAGGTGGTTTCAGCCATCCTTTTTGAAGCTCTTCGATTTTTCGATATCCATAGGAAACGCCCAAGGTGGCCGGGTTCTGCCATTTGACGGTGTAATCATCAGTATGCATATTGTCGAATTCACGGATGCCGATTCCATCGGGATAGTTGTTGTTCTTTCCCTTGTTGTTGAAATATACTTCCTTTCCCCATTCGGTGTTGGCCCTGTTGACATAATCCGCGATCAACCTGCGTTGGTATTTCATAAAGAGCGGTCGGTCTATGCTATCGTATTTTGGATAATCGTCCAACCAATAAAAATCAGGTCGGTACTTATTACATATCTCTTCCCATCTGGCCAGAAAATCGCTCATGTATTCGTCGTTCATCTCAAAAGGTCCGTATAGACTTGCTGCTTCAGGAACCCGTTTTATTTCCTCTGCGATAATGGGTAAGATCCCACCTCCTTTATTCTTGATTATTTGATAGTAGGTGTTATGACGTTCTCGGTGAATGGATGGAGCAAACTTCAACCCTCTTTTTCGTGCCGCTACCGCCAATTCGCCTATAATATCTCTTTTAGGCCCCTTGTCCTTTGCGTCCCAATGGGTCAGTTTACTGTCCCACATGGCAAAACCGTCATGATGTTCGGCTACCGGAACGATGTACTTAGCACCTGCCCCTGCAAAAAGGTCCAGCCAAGCCTCGGCATCGAACTTTTCACCCGTAAACAATGGTACCATATCTTTATAGCCGAACTCCGGCGGAACGGCCCCGAACCTTTTTTGAATAATTTTGTTATAACCTTCCTCTCTATACATATTGGAAGGCGAGTGTTCGGCATAATTACCGTTGCTCTCGACCGGTATTTCCCCTAGCACACTATAGGGCCCCCAATGAATCATTACACCGAATTTGGCATCTTCGTACCACTGCGGTATGGGGATTTCTTTTAAGGATTCCCATGTCGGCTCATATAATTTTACCTCGCCTTCTTGCCCGGTCGCACAGGAAATTATTACTAAACAGGATAGGATAACTGTATACTTGATTCGTTTCATATATTGTTCCTTTAAAAAGAAAAAATGGCTATAGCCTTTTGGCTATAGCCATTTTTAAACTAACTCAAACTAACTCAAATTTATTCCCACAATGGATTTTGTGTCAATGCACCGCCTAAATCTTGACTCTTTGTAATATCGTCAAAAGGAATGGGGAGTACCCTGTACTTTCCTTCCGGGCCGGCGGCGAAGATATCCGCCATGTTCTGTACCCGGTCTATCGACTGTTGGTCTGCACCTGCCGCAATCTCCAAAGCAGGAAGCTCCGCAACCGTTTCCTCTAGAATACCCCAACGTATGAGATCGGTCTTTCTTCCAAATCCTTCGCCAAGCAATTCCAGTTTACGTTCCAGCTGTATGTCGGCAAGATCCATAGAGGTTAAGGCATCTAAATTTGCCCTTTCCCTCACAATATTAATGGCTGCCAAAGCCGCGGCATTAGAACCTCCTAACATAAATTCGGCTTCGGAAAGCATCAAATATGCATCGGACATCATCATAAGCCTTGTCGTTGCGCCTGACTGCCCGTTCGGATCCGGATTTACGAACAGGGGGTCTTCAACGGGCACTTTGGCGCGCAAGAACTTAGGAATATACACAAACTTAAAGAGGGCTTCTGTACCGTCTTGTAATGTATGACGGTCAAAAACATTGTATATTCTTCTAATATCACCTTCCTGAAAAGCATCAGCCGTGCTTCGATTGAGCGTTAGAGCACCTACCCTGGTAAAAATATCAAGCTCTTCAAATGCCATAACTGCAGGACTGCTTCCACCACCCTCTGAACCGGCATTTGGGTGGGCTTGATTATGTATGTCATTACGGGTAAATCCTATCAAATTTTCTACGCCAAATATAATCTCGTTGTCCAAATCGTTCCCCTCCCTATATTTATCGGCATAAGGTGCCAATGCTGAATCGTGGCCAGAATTGGCCGTGATATCTATAAGTTCGGTACGTGCCTCTGCGTATTGTCCTAACCACATATGGTAGTGTGCCTTCATCATTTTAACAGCCCATAAGGTAACCCTTCCGCCGTTTTGATTCCATCTTTCTGTTGACAAGCCCCCTGAAGATATGGCCTCTTGAAGGTCCGCTATCATCTCTGTTTGAATGGTTTCTGCCGAGGTCTTTCCCAATAGGGAAACTGCATTTATATCTATTTCATCCCGCCAGTAAGGCACATCACCGAACATTGTCGTAAGCCTGTAGTAAAAATAGGATCTATAAAACAATGCCTGTCCAATAACGTTCGACTTCTCCTCATCGGATAATGTCGTTGAAGAACCTACACGAGATAGTAACAAGTTTGCATCGCGAATACCGGAGTATAAATTCCGCCAAATCCCCGCGATGGCTCCGTCGGAAGTATTGGCTATATAAATGCTAAAACTAACACCTCCAAAAAGGGGTCTCGCAACTACGGCTTCATCCGTTCCCAACATTTGATAGTAGACCATTTCAGATCCGCTAACATTCCTATTCTGTAGCGTAGCCTGTAACCCGTTCAGGGCCAAAAGGGCTTCATCTTCATTTTGATAGAACTGATCGGGTGTTAAGGTTTCTTTGGCATTTTCTTCTAAAATATCCTCGCAACCAAAGTTTACGCTTAAGGTAACGAGCAATAGTAAAGTAATTTTATAGTTATTTTTCATGAGTATCTTAGTATTGATTATTCATTAAAAAGTTATATCCAGACCAAGAAGGTAAGACCGGTTTTGTGGATAGTTGATATTGTCAAAGCCGCGCAATGTATTATTGGTTCCAAAGCTATTGGCCTCTGGATCAAACCCAAGATAGTCCTTATCCTTTATTAAAAAGAGGTTGGTACCGGTAAGGGTTATGCGGAATTGGTTTACCCATTTAAATTTCGATAACGGAATGGTATAGCCCATTTGTAAGGTCTTTAAGCGCAAGAAGCTAGCGTTTTGTACATACAATGAATTGGACGTGTTCAAAGAGACACTGTTAAATCCTGGTATGCTCGCGTTATTCGGGTTTTCCGGAGTCCATATATTTTCTCTCAACTTGGCGTATGAATTCAGTTGAATTCCATTGACCTGAAACACATCTCTATTATAATTTTCATTGCCCACGGTAAATTGGAAAAATGCTTGTAGATCGAAGTTTTTATAGGTGAAGTTGTTTTGGAACCCTCCAAAAAAGTCAGGATTGGCAGATCCTATTGCCCCTTTGTCATTTTCATCGATTACCCCGTCCGGAACTCCATCGGGACCTCCAATATCCCTGAAAATGGCATCACCGGTTGCGGGGTCTACCCCTTCATAGAATGACCCCCAAAAGGTACCCACGGGTTGGCCAACGACCAGTTGACTGGTAATATCCCCTGATGGTGAAGACAATCTATTGGTGACGATGGCCGTTTGCCCACCTAGGTCTAGAACTTCGTTGGTGTTGGTAGAAATATTAAAGTCTGTTGACCATCTAAAATTTTCATTATTTATGAGTACAACCCCCAAGTTAAAGTCTATGCCACGGTTTTCCAAGGTGCCAACATTTAATATCTGTGTTTGGAACCCGGTAAAGAAAGGTACTTCTGCTTCAAGTAACAGGTCTTCCGTTCTTTTGTAGTAATAGTCGATTTCCGCTGTCAGGCGCCCATTAAAGAACGAGGCTTCCAAACCTACATCGAATTGTTTTGTGGTCTCCCATTTTAAATTTGGGTTGGCCAAGGAGGATTGACTTACACCGGTCACGCCTACACCATCGAAAACAGCACGCCCCCCGGTGGCAAGTAACGGTAGGGTAGAAAAGGGATCGATGCCCGAATTACCGGTCTCCCCATAACTTGCCCGTATCTTTAAAAGATCCACGGCATCACTTTCTTTTAAAAAGTTTTCCTCCGAAACCTTCCAAGCTACTGCAGCCGATGGAAAAACGGCATATTTATTATTGGCTCCCAACCTAGAAGATCCGTCCCGTCTTGCTGACGCGGTAAAGAGATACCTGTCCTTATACGAATAGTTGATACGGCCCAAGAGCGATGTAAACCCGAACTCCGAATAACCACTACCGATTCTAGTCTCTTCTACCGGTGCCAATTCTACTGCATTGAACTCAACACTATTGCTCGGTATTTCGTTCGCTACAATATCGGTGTTTTCCGTCTGTGACTTCTGTACCGTGGCGCCGAAAAGAACTGTCAATGAATGGTCCCCGAACGTGGCGGCATAGTTTAAGGTATTCTCGTTCAATAAAGAAGTTGTGTTGGATTGTGCAATACGGGCATTCCCAAGTCTTCCCTCTATAATTAAAGATGGATTGTTGGAAGGTGTGAACTGGTTTAACTTGCTATTGGTGAAATCTCCTCCAAACGTATTCCGTAAGGTCAAACCTTTGGCCAATTTTGTTTCGATGTACGAATTGATAAGGGTGCGGTCTAAAATAGTTCGGTTTGTATTCAATTCGGCATCGGCTAAAAGGTTACCGACATCATTGTCTAACCCTATATTAAAAATCGAATAATCGCCATTTTCGTCAAATGCCGGTTTTAGAGGATCTTCCCTTACCAGGGCAGCTCCTATGACAAGGGCATTGTCTGTTAAAGACCTTGTTAAAGAAAGATTGACGCCTACCTTAAAGACATTAGAAATGGTATGGTCAATATTGGTCCTTAGCGCAAATCTCTCAAAACCGGATCCCTTAATAATACCCTCTTGGGTAAAATAACCAAAGGAAGAATAGTGCTGAGTCTTTTCAGAGCCTCCTGATACGGCTACCTGATGGTCCGAGAAAAAGCCGGGCCTGCTCAATTCCTCCTGCCAATCCGTCTCTTCTCCGGGAAGGTTGTTAAGGTCAAAAAGACCAGGGGTCGCCTTATTTCTATATTCGGCAAATTCCCGACCTGTCTGTACGTCTATTTTCTCCGGAAGCACCTGTACCCCTTGCGAGGTTCTGAGATTAACGGTAAACTTGCCAACTTTACCTTTTTTAGTTGTAATCAATATAACACCGTTCGCACCTCTGGCACCATAAATGGCGGTTGAAGAGGCATCTTTTAGAATCTCAATGGATTCGATATCGTTCGGATTAATGGTATTCAAGTTTCCACCACCAATGAACCCGTCGACCACATACAGGGGTTCATTGCCTGCGGTAATGGAGTTGCCGCCACGAATTCGAATCGTTGTACCCGTACCGGGTGCACCATTCTGGGAAGTCACGAAAACACCGGCGGCCCTACCTTGTATTGCCTGGTCTAAATTGGAGACAGGCGCAACGAAAGCTTCTTCTGCGTCTATGGATGATACCGAACCCGTCAAATCTTTTTTTCTAACGGTACCGTAGCCGATAACTACGACTTCTTCAAGGCCGGCGGAACTTTCTTCCAAAGTTATGGTAAGGTTGCTCTGCCCATTTATAGGCACTTCCTTTGAAGCAAACCCGATGTAGGAAACTATCAATATTGCATTTTCATCGGCTACGTCTAATGAAAAATTACCGTCGAAATCTGATTGAACACCGTTGGTAGTACCTTTTTCAATGATATTGGCACCGGGTAAGGGTGTGCCGTTTGCATCGGTAACCGTTCCGTTGATACTATTCTGAAGGACTGGCTGAAAATTGGCCCGCTTTATAGGTTCGATACTATCCGCAGCTTTCGCTTCTTTCCGGGTTAGAAATATTCGCTTCTTGATAATATTAAAATCTGTTCCCGTGTTACCAAAAACACGGTTTAAGACTTTTTCAATCCGCTCATTTTTTACATTTATCGAAACTAGGCGTGCTAAATCGACGTCTTTAAGCTTATATACAAACCGAAATTCAGTGGTGTTCTCGATTTCATCCAAAAGGTGACGCGTGGTTATATCATCAAGTTCTAAGGTGATTTTTGTACGTTGCGCATATGTTTCATTGGCCTGCATTGTGAACAGCGTCACGACAATGAACAATGTGCTAAGCTTCATTTTCAAATCAAATTTTAATAACGGATAGGGGCTTCTTGTAAGATTAAGAAGTTTTTTCATACTTTTAAGGTGTTAAATTGTGGTTAATTCAATGCTTTGACCACTTTTACCCAATCGGGGAATGTTAGCGCATTTCCCGATTTTCTATGCACCGATATTTGGTCGGTGCGCTATTATGGTCTTTTTAAGTTGTAATTTCTGCTTGGTTTAATTCATAGTTTTTGATGGTTTTTAAGTATTATTCAATGGTGACAGTGTTCCCATCGATGGTGAAACCGATGTTATAAGTAGTTTTTAAATCTTCCAAAACATTTTCGATGGGCGGGTTCTTGCCTAAACTGGCATTAAATTTTTCTTTGGACAATTCCTTATTTTTATTGATAATGGTGACATTGTAGTGCCTTTCCATCTTTTTAAGAATATTTTCAAAAGACATTTCCCTAAAAACGAGTTCACCGTTCATCCAAGAGGTATAGATATCCGTAATCACGGCTTCTTTGGTAATATCATTATTATTTCTATCAAAACTTGCCTTATAACCAGGACTTAACATAGTAATCTTCTGAGTATCATAATCTTCGATATCCGTATACAGACCTACGGAACCCTCTACCAAAACTATTTCAGAAAAACTATCTTCTGGATAGGCGTACACGTTGAACTGCGTTCCCAAAACACGAACATTCAATTTATTCGCATTCACAAGAAATGGATGCAAGGAGTCCTTCGCAACTTCCAAGTATACTTCCCCGGTTACGAACACCTGTCTATCCCCACCAGCCAAAAACTGTACCGGATACCTAAGTGAGGACCCTGCATTCAAGTGGGCCTTCGTACCATCTGATAATTGAAGCTCAAAAGTCTTTCCATAGGGTACGGTAAGTGTATTGTATACCAGTTCTTTTTTTGAATCAGTATCAAGGTATTTCAAACTTTGACCATGCTGTTTGCCAACTACTTTACCATGTATATCGTACACTTCGGCTTCTCCATTTTCCTTAATTATTCTGACATCTCCATTTTCAAGTTCCAAGGTAATGGCATTGTTCGGTAGCGCTATATCTGGAGTATTGTCTCGATTGAAGAAAATAAAATAACTTGAAGTAATAAGTAGAATAGTTACCGCCGCGTATTTAAATGCCGGTGAAAGTCTTTGATAAATGGGTTTCTTGTTTATGTATTTATTTCTGAAATTGAAGTACGTTTGATCTGTCGAAGTTTCACCTATGGTTTCGTCGAAAGTATTCACTACAAAATCCAACTTGACCTTTTCGAAATAATCGGTATTTTCTTTGGATGCAAGAATCCAGTTTTCTATTTCTTCGGACTCGTCGGGCGAAGCTATGCCCTTCAAATATTTTAGAAGTAATTTATCTGTCATGTGATCGTCTATATAATTAAAGACAATCCAAAAGGAAAGAATACCTACTTAGTTATTGAAAAAAGTAAAAGAATTGTGGTATATTCTTTAAGGTGTAATCGCATGTGCCGTATTCCCTTGGCTAAATGGTTATCAACCGTTCTTTTCGAAATAGCGAACATTTTTGCGATTTCCTCGCTTTTCAAACCTTCGATTCTACTTTGAATAAAAACCTCCCTGCATTTTTCTGGCAGTAACGCTATACTATCCATTATTTTTTCGCGAAGCTCATTTTCTAGCAGTAATGATGCTGTTGAGTTCTTCAGAAAGTTTATATTAATGGTCTTCTTTTTTGACTCGAGATGCCTAGCTTTAATTTTCTCATGTTTTAAAAAGTTAAGGCATGCATTTTTTGTAAGCGTAAATAGATAGCTGTTTATATTATTGATTTCGGAGAGTTTATCAATTTTCTGCCATAGTTTTAGAAAAACGTTCTGAGTAATTTCCTCAGCATTCTCCTTATTAGCCAAATAATTCTTAGCGATATGAAAGAGTTTATCGTTATAAAGTCTATAAACGGTTTCAAATGCAAATTCGTGACCTTCTTTTAAGAGCGCCTCTAAGTCTTCTTTGGTTATATTGTTTCTATTTGTAAACAAGTCTATTTAACTAGGATTAATTGTTGTTGATACTCCTCACTTATATTTTAGATGAAACCTTAATAGCTCGCTCTATTTTTATAAAATGGTTATATATCCCTATACTTTACCAATAATATGCTATTTGATAAATTGATAAGTTTAGCGTGATAAAAATATTAAATTATCTGAAATTAATAAAAAAAATGAATCTTTAGTCGGTATTTTTTCTTTAAATTAATCATTCTTCATATTTTCATTCGAACATCTATTCAAATTTTTCCTACTACCCAAGGTAGTGAAAATCCCCTACCGAGTCTACTTTAAAAATTGGTCATGCTAGTAATTATTCTACCTAATTTTCTTAGGAGCTTCTTATTTCTCGACACAGATATTAAAATATAGCGTTAACAGTGTTAGAATCTATTCAATGATATCATATTTATTGAAGTAAACATGACCTTTTATTTCTCTCTTAATAATTATAAATTCTAATCGTACTACCCTAAATATTTTGAAAAATCACTCACTCGTTCGCACCCAATCTGTTCCATCACTTGCTCTAACTCAGTCTTTAAGAGTGATATGGTATGCTGTCCACCTTTTTCGCCAAGGGCGGAGACACCGTACATAAAGGAACGACCCAAAAAAGCAAATTGAGCACCACTGGCCACTGTCCGAGCTACATCGGGCCCTGAGCGTATGCCGCTGTCCATCATTACCGTAATTTGGTCTCCATACTTTTTAGCAATTCTCGTTAGCGGTCTGATACTGGATTCCCCAGCGTCCAATTGCCTACCGCCGTGATTGGAAATAATAATTCCGTCCAGTCCCAAATCGATCGCCTTTTTAGCATCGACCTCATTCGCCACTCCTTTTAGGACCAGTTTCCCCTTCCACATGTCACGGATGGGCTTTATCTTTTCCTCGTCCAGTCGGCCGGAGAATGTCTCATCCATAAACTTGCCCAATTGCTTCAAGTCCAAATTTTTTGGCATGTACGGTTTCAATGTCTCAAAATTGGGTTGACCATATCTTAAGGTCTCCATGGCCCATTTTGGTCTTCCCAGAACCTGCAGGATGTTCCTTGCCGACATTTTAGGGGGCATGGCCAAGCCATTTCTTATATCCCTTGGCCTGAAACCAAAGGTGGGTACATCGCAAAGAATAACCAGTACCGGACACCCAGCCGCAGCGGCCCTCTTTATAATATCGTCGCGCAGTCTATTCTCGGTCGGATGGTATAACTGGAACCAGGCCTGTCCCTCAGTAATTTCGGATATTGTCTCGATACTGCTCGTTGTAACCGTGCTCAAGATGAAAGGAATATTGTGCTCAAAAGCGGCCTTTGCCAAAATCACGGGCGCATTAGGCCACATGAGGCCCTGCAATCCCACAGGAGCGATTCCGAAAGGGGCATCATAGACATGGCCGAACAACTCGGTTCGCATATCGAAGGAGTGCTGCTTCCTCAGGTATTGAGGCATAAGCTCCACCTCCCTTAGTTCCGCGGTGTTCTTGTACAGATTGACATCCTCGTTGCAACCGCCATCCAGATACTCGAAGGCAAATTTTGGAATACGTTTCCTTGCCCTTCGTCTGAGGTCCTCAATTGAAGGATATTTTGTATCGAACTTGATATTATTATTTTTATCGACCATTAACTTCAATCCAACTTATAAATTCGTTCCATGAACATCCATTTTCGCCCTTGTTTACATTTGGGAGTGCCTTTTGATACTTCCACATTTGTTCCTCCCATTTTTGTACCATGGGATTTGCCCTATCCAGTTCCTGTTTCCTTTTTATCGAGAACGATTCAGTAGTCTCCATTATCATGAACAATCGATTTTGAACTAGATAAATTTCCAGTTCCCGCACACCTGATGCCCTAATCTTCGCACTAACTTCGAACCATACTTCGTGATGAACTGTCTTATATTCATCGTCGATCAGGTCGAGGGCGAAACAATATCTCTTGGTTTTCATATTTATACTTCAATCCGATTAAGTTCATCTACCGTCCTCCCATAAAATGCGATAAAAGAAAAACAGAGCAAGGGGAGCACAAATGAAAAATTCACTTCGGATACCCCCAAGATGCTGACATCATCGACGGCATTTCCGCCGATATCTATGATCATACCCTGTAACTTGGGCAGCAACGCCCCGCCAACGATGGCCATAACCAATCCTGCGGCACCAATTTTTGATTCTTCCTCTTCAAGACCTTCGAGCGCTATACCATAGATTGTCGGGAACATCAGTGACATAAAAAAGGAAACGCCCACAAGCCCATAAAGTCCATAGCTTCCGGTAATGAACATGGTCATCCCCGTAAAAATGCCTGCTAAAATCGAGAACATCATCAACAACTTACCGGGCTTAATGAACCTTAATAGATAAGTACCAAAGGCACGTCCCACAAAAAAAAGTATAAAGGCGGCAAATTGATAATTTGCAGCAGTATCACTAGAAACACCTATGGCTTCCGCATATTGATAGATATAGGTCCAGCACATGATCTGCGCCCCTACATAGAGCACCTGAGCTATGACGCCCATGGCATAGTTGTTTTTCTTTAACAGGTTCTGAAAGGTCTTCTGTAAACTAGGTATGTCTCCTTCACTTTTTGTTTGCGGCATTTTATTTACCAGAATCAATATGAAGACACCTATAATCACTAGGCCCAAAATCACATAAGGATCACGGATAACAAGAAGGTCCGAGGTTCGTATCAAAACTCTTTTGGCCTCATTCAACGATTCAAAATTCTCGATATCGTCCGATCGTAGTTTTTTGAGCACGAACTGTTGGGCTACCAACAACCCGAAAATAAGGCCGACAGGATTAAAGGCCTGTGCCAAATTAAGGCGCCGGGTCGCCGTTTCCGGACTGCCCATGGCCAAAATATACGGATTCGCCGTCGTCTCAAGAAAAGCAAGCCCGAAGGTAAGGATATAAAGGCCTAGGCAAAAAAACCAGAACTCTTCGGTCATGGCCGCAGGATAGAACATTAATGCCCCGGTCGCATACAATGCCAGCCCTATCAGGATTCCCACCTTATAGGAGTATTTACGGACAAACAAGGCTGCCGGCAAAGCCATGCAGAAGTAACCACCGTAAAAGGCCATCTGTACCCACGCCGCTTGTGAATTGGAGAGCTCTAGAACTTTTTTAAATGCCTGTACCATAGGATCTGTTACCGCATTCGCAAAACCCCAAAGTGCGAACAAAGAGGTTATCAGTACGAATGGAATCAATACTTTTTTGGCTACAACTGGTGGGTTATTTTGATTCTTCATATGTCAATTTATTCCTCTATCCAAATGTGAGTATCCGCCGTCCACAAAAATTAATTGGCCTGTAGTGTGGCTTGATTTTTCCGATAACAAAAATGCTACGGTATTTCCTATTTCCTCGGTTGTAGTCATTCTATTGCCTAGAGGAATGTCACGTTTTATTTTATTCAGTCTTTCCTCGTGATTTGGAAGGGATTTTATCCATCGCTCGTACAAGGGCGTGTAGCATTCAGCTACGATCACCGCATTTACCCTTATATTATATGGAAGCAGTTCTACCGCCCATTCGCGTGTCAGGGCATTTCGACCGCCATTGGCAGCGGCATAGCCCGATGTTCCCCCTTGCCCTGTTACCGAAGTTTTGGAACCTATGTTTATTATTGCGCCATTGGTTTTTTTTAGCTCGGGCAATGCATAGTGTGCCATCATATAATAATGGGTCAGGTTACGATCGATCGATGTGATAAAATCTTTGTAATTGCCATTTTCAAGACCGACTCCGTCGTTGACCCCTGCATTGTTGACCAGTCCATCGATTTTTCCATACGCTTTTATAACCCGCTTCATGGCTTTTTTACATTGTTCGGCATCGGTCAGTTCCGCAATGGCATAAAATGCTTGACTACCGTTCTCTTTAAAGTTCCGTACCGTTTCCAGTACGTCATCCTTGGTTCTCCCGACTATTACGGGAATGGCACCTTCTTCTGCAAGAACTTCACAGATGCCTCTACCTATACCTTTAGAGCCCCCCGTTACTATGATTACCTTATCCTTTAATTTTAAATCCATAACATATCTACTTAAATGTCCAGGCCATAAACTCTGATAGCATTGCCACCCATAATGCTGGCCCTTTCTAACTCGTTAAAAGACGATATGTACCTTCGCGTTATTTCCAAGGTCTTAGCATAATCCACAGCTAACAAACAAACTGGCCAATCCGAACCAAATAGTATACGATCAGTGCCAAAGGCTTGCGAAACGACATCCATATAGGGTTCAAAATCTTTCATCTTCCATTTTTTCCAATCCGCTTCTGTGACAATGCCAGATAACTTGCAATACACATTCCGAAGTTTCGCCAATT
>ENA-ORXM01002723-ORXM01002723.1-marine-metagenome-genome-assembly--contig:-NODE-2723-length-19609-cov-115.284149_pt1 | contig 19609 bp, 12 predicted proteins | sample MGYA00237867_ERZ511480 | MGnify/ENA primary metagenome ERZ511480 (study PRJEB26309, sample SAMN06266103) | marine metagenome | isolation source: Algal blade | place: United Kingdom:Sidmouth, United...
CATCCATACTAGTCATCTCATTAATCAACAATATCTCCGTAAATACATTAAAGAAGATGGAGGTTATGCTTTGATGAAAGATGGGGTAAAGGTGCCAGTGAGCCGGCGAAAAAAGGAGTTAATTAAATTTTAAATAAATGAATAACTATATATTAGTTTGTACATGTATGCTTTTAAGCAGCTGTCTAAATATTAATAAAAATAATGTTTGTAACATCTGTAATGAGTTAATTAGTCTGGAGCAATCAAATATGATTTTCTACACTAAAAACCAATTTATAGAAATTCTAAATCACGCTATCTTATGCGATGCAAGTACCACTTATAATGGACCCCTTCCAGCTTTAAATCTAAACGACTATTTAACAGGCCTACAACCAAGTGGTAATTGGATAGATTCAAATTCATCAAATAATTGTAATTCTATATATAATATAGTTGGATTTTATATAAAACCATATTCAGGGCCATCAAGACAAATATCACATGGCGATAATCTTGAAATACCTTCAAACTCATTGCTACGTATTTATGCAGTTAAATCGAATATCGGAGGTCAAATTACAGCACAACCAAATTTTACAGAATGTATGTGCGAAAATTATGCTGTACTTTATAACTCCGCTCAAAGCGTTACGTATGATCAAAATGATCTTACCATAAACATTAACAATAGTAATACTACACCTACTTTCTATCCATATGAATTACAGTTTTTACCAAAAATTCCTAATGCTATCGTAGGTAGCAACAATACTATTAGAAGAGGAGTAATGGAAGACGTTTTTGAAAATTCTTTTATAAGTTTTCACGATTTATCGCAGATATTAAGCCAGCCCCAATTGACACATATTGGAATTTCAGGTACAAGAATTTCTACTGGTAATATTCATATTACTGAAACTGACGATAACTTATATCCAAATAAAAATCAAGACTTTTTTACTTTAAAATTTACTGGATTCAGGAAAATTACTGAGAATGATGGTTCCCCGAAAAAATCAGGGTCTCATGTCCAAATAAACATAACATATACGGATAGAGGAATTCCAGGATCTAATTCGAGCATACCAGCCGAAACATGGGCTACACCTTGCCCTCCAAGATGGAATCCACAATAATTGAAACAAGTCAAATGGATTATATTATTATTTACTTTTCATTCTGTAGAAGCGTTTGCTCAAAGCAATATTGAAACCATCAATTCTGACTATTTAGAGCACATTCAAATCATTGACGATGAATTATGGGTTTCAAATATTACAGAGGGAATAAATAGATATTCAGGCATTAAAACCAATCACTATTTATTAAACGATTCAATAAATAGACTCAAAGGAAGCTCTATTCAAAGCAAATGTTTTAAAGACTTCCAGCACAATCTATGGATCTCAAGCTACGAATACCTTTGTTTTTTTTTACCTCCTGATAATACTTTCGATTGTAATCAAATCCAATATAATGACAATACTATAACTTCGGGATACCATATATATGATATAGATTCTGATCTAAAGACTTTATATCTAAAAGCTGGAAGTACATTAATAGATTGGGACATTAAATCAAATTCAATTACTGAAGTGATTGGACAAACATTAGGTAATAAATTTTTAAGGTCAGAAAATCGAATTATCGCTTCACCTTGGTTGAATTCAAGTGGATTTGAACTATGGAATCAGCTGAATAATATTTGGACAAAAGAGCATATTACTTTTACAAATTGTAAAGCGGACTTAAATCATCTGCAAGTCCGATCGTCAGTAATTCATAAAAACGAGATTTGGTTAATCTCAAATGTAGGATTAGTAAAATACGCTCCTGCAAACCAATGCAATTCAAAATTATTTCAATTTGAAGGTAAGTCAATCAGTCTAATTGATGCCATATCTTGGCATGATAAATTATTTATTATTACTGAAAAATCAGGACTATTGGTTTTCGACCTAACTAAGGAAGAATTTATAAACCATATTAAGAATACAAATACTTATAGACCCCTAATAAGCAACAGTCCAGATGCATTATATATTGACCCATACAATATTTTGTGGCTTTCAGACTACTCAAAAGGCTTAAAAAAAATTCCAATTGCACAAATATTTTCGGAAAACAGAAAAGCTTTAGATAACCATACTTGGTCTCGTATTGAAAGCTATACTGATGCATTAATCTATACGGATCTCGTCTCTGAAGTAAATATTGAAACGCATAATGGTAAAATAGTAGTAAAATTAGACGACTTAAATTTAGTAAAGCTTGTCGATATCGAACTTTGGAAAAATCACTTAATCTTAATTGACCAATTTAAAATATTAATAATAGATATTAAGTCAAATAATATCGTCAAAAAAATAGAAAATATTGAAAACCAAATATCCGATGCATTAATTTGTAAAGACTCAATATATGCTACGATAGGATTAAATTTATATAAAACGTCTCTAAATAATCCTCAATCATGGATTAAGCTAAATCGAAAACTTGAGAAAGATTTAGAAATAATAAATTATGTGAGTAATAAATCACTCAGCATCAACGCTAATTCAAAACTATGGATCAAAAATCAAAGTATCGATACTGTAATCGATATTAAAAGCTATATTAATAAATCCGCAATAGACTATGTAACAGGATTCCATTTTTGTGCCACCAACTCAGGCCTCTATGAAGTCGACAGTGACTACCAAGTAAGTCAAATAGCCAATGAACCCTGGCAAATCGGCAATCGAAGCATAACAGATATCAAGCATCATCAAGGCTATGTATACATGGTGATCGAGAAACGAATCGCACGCTACAACCCTGACACTAAAAAACTCATCTACTTCACCAAAGACCACTTCGAACACTCTCCAGTATTCGCCATTCAAGATTCTGTCATCCATATTGCAGAAAAATATGTCATGTCTTATGATCTCAATGAAGCATTTACGGACACGAATGAATACATCTTAAAGCTCGATGAATTGAAAATCAATCGGGAAGCGCTCAATCTATATGAGACAGATGTCTCGAGTGGACTTGATCTGGACCATACACAGAATGAAATAGCTTTCACCCATTACACCAATAACTGGCACAACGCGGATTTATCCTCTCTTCGATATAAGTTACTGCCTCATTATCCCGAATGGACCATGATAAAGAATGGAGAAGAAGTCGAATTCCCCTTTCTACCGCCAGATGAATATACATACATGATACAAGGCATATTGCCGTCAGGAGAAATGACTGAGGTCACGACTTTTCCATTTGAAGTCAATCCGCCTTGGTGGAAAACTAACTGGTTTTATGCACTCTCTGGCACAGGAATTATTTCAATTTTATATTCACTATATAGATATCGCTTAAACCAACTAACAGAATCGTTACGCATCGATAACGAAATGAGTCAATTAGAAAAATCTGCACTACAGGCGCAAATGAATCCTCACTTCATTTTTAATTGTTTAAACTCTATTCAAGGATTCATCATGGATAATGACAAAGAGCAAGCCATGGAATACTTAGGTAAATTCGCAAAACTGATTCGACTGAATCTAAACGCATCTGTTGATTCATTTATCCGATTGGATCAAGAGATATTAATTTTAGAAAATTATCTGGCATTAGAACAACTGAGGCATGACCATAGCTTCACTTATCATATCAGGTCAACACCTGAGGTGACAATTGATTCTATTGATATACCCCCTATGCTAATACAACCCTTTGTCGAAAATGCAGTTTTGCACGGCATGAAAGACAAAAGCACAGATGGCAAAATAGAGATCAAATTTGCTATTAAAAAAAAGATGTTGGTGGTAGACATTAAAGATAATGGAGCAGGACCGTCGATAGCTAAGAAGACCAGAATGCATCGCTCACTTGGTATGAGCATCACCAAAAAAAGATTAGAACACATCAATCAATCCGAATCAAATCAATATGCCATCGAGCAAGTACCTTCAAAAGAAGGCTCCCACCACCGAGTCAGAATCAAAATCTAACTGCCTCCCTATGTCACCTCAAAACCCAATCAACGCAAACGCCCCCACTGCAAGCCCGAGTATCATCATGATCATGATCATGAGAAAATTCTAATTCTCCTGATGACATACAGTTTTTATTTAGATAAGGTGAGTATTATTTTTACTTACGCAAGTTCAAGCACCACGACCTTCAATACCTAAATTTTAATCATCGTAGTACTCTCATTAGGTTCCTATAGAATAGTCGCAACTAATGACAACATTTATTATTTCTTTTACTGTCAGACAGCATCCTATAAAAAATATGAGTAATAGACAAGTATATTTCATATTTATAAAAATTGAATAAAATCAGAACTATAATATAATGCTTGCTCAATCGCTACTCGTGTCAAGCTCACACCAGTCGAAACACTCGTTCAAAATACCCCGACAATTCCGTGACCGTCTCATCTCGATCTTCGACACCTGCCAATACCTTCGCCAATCTTTTCTTATATTCCAATTGCATGGCTCTTCCGATCTGGATTCGCTGGGCTTGAGGAGAGCCTGCGCCATGCATAGATTCTGTCAAATAGCCTACCGCATTTCTGCCAAGCGTCATATTTTCTATCAGTCGAAGGACTCGCATCCGATCTTCTGTAGTATATTCTGCTTTACCTTTTAAATATTTTTTAATCATAGCGCCAATCTCTGGATGATTCAAATCTTTCTCAGAGGGCATCGTAGCCACTAAGCCGCCACCTAAGTCTTGTGCCAGCCGACCTATCTCATAAGGCATTTTCGTGACATGATGCTTGCATACGTTAGCGAGCATATCATCACATATGAAGCATCCTGACTTGGTCTCATGGCCTTGGTAAGATGCAGCAATTCCCGTCGCATAAATCGTCTCGTTTAGATGAGTCATTTCCACCAGCTTATCTTTAATGTGGGAAGCTTTCTCTACGCCGTTCATCTCTGCGACGGCTGCTGCCGCTCCGATCAGGACATCCCCCACACCACTCTTACAGACATAGCTGCGGCGGTGATATGTGGTGAATCGCTCGACCAGCATAGAAGCGTAGTCGTACTCTCCATCCATAAATATTAATTCATGCGGTATGAAGACATCTTCAAATACGACCATCGCTTCCTGACCGCTGTATTGGTGATTGCCCGTGTCTATGGTGCCACCTTCCATACTTCTAGAGTCACAGGACTGCCGGCCGTAGATGTACGTTATCCCCTTAGCATCCACAGGGACGGCACCAATGATGGCATAGTCCTTATCTGCTTCTTTCAGTCGCATGGTCGGCATGATGAGCATCCAGTGAGAATTAATACATCCTGTCTGATGAGCTTTCGCGCCAGAGATATAGACTCCTTCGTCCGTTCGCTTAGTGATATGGACGAATAGGTCTGCATCTGCCTGCTCATGGGGCGCTAGACTTCGATCGCCTTTGACGTCAGTCATCGCACCACCGACGACATAGTTATGCTGATGCATCTTCGTGAGAAAGCCTTTCAGTTTTTCATGGTAGTCTGTGTCGTACGTCTCATCCATCTCATAGGTGACAGAATACAAAGCATTAAATGCATCCATGCCTACGCACCGTTGAAAGCAGGTCCCTGTATTCTGACCGAGCTTGCGCTGCATCTTATTTTGCATCACCATATCATCAGTCGACATGGTCACGTGTAAGAATCGACTGACCCGCTCACCTGTAAAAGGTGATATGACTGAAGCCAGTTCTGGTTCTCTGACAGCTAAGTCATATGTTTCCGCCACAGCATTAATCGATGGTCGGATGATCGGATGATCTACTGGATCATCCACCTTCTCGCCCATCAGATAGATGGTCAGGTCACGTCCTCTTAAGCTATTAATATAGTCTTCGCCAGATTGTATTTTCTGAATTGTAAAGGTTGGCTGCTGAGTCATAGAAATCACTGATTGATACCGAATGGTAAGGTAATTCTTATCAATCAATATATATGAATGAATCCTAGTGCAGATAGACTGCACAGTGAAACTTGGAAATACATAACTACGGTTATATTTGTGGCACACATTAGATCAACCAGAGACATTATGAGCCAGACTACCCTATTTCCACCGCGCAAAATCAGAGAAAGATTTTCTCAATCCTTCACAGATGCTTTAGCTAAGCTGAATGAGGATCAACGAAAAGCGGTACTGCAGATAGATGGTCCGGTCATGGTCATTGCAGGTCCGGGCACAGGTAAGACACAGATTCTATCTGTCAGGATCGGACAGATCTTAAATGAGACTGACGCTCAGGCTCATAATATCTTATGCCTGACCTTCACTGATGCAGCGGTCATAGCCATGCGTAGTCGACTGGTAGAGATCATCGGTCCGGAAGCCCATAAAGTCCACATCTATACTTTTCATGGTTTTTGCAATCAAGTGATTCAGGAGAACCTGGATATATTTGGTAATTACAGACAGCTGGAGCATCTGAGCGATTTAGAGAAAGTAGATGTCTATAAAGAAATTATAGATGCCTTACCACAAACCCATCGACTGAAGCGGCTGAAAAGCGTCCCATACTATGAGGCAAAACGATTGGCTAATTTATTCGACATGATGAAGCGAGAAAATCTGACAGAGTCAGAGGTCATATCTAAAGTCGATGAATACCTCACACGCCGCTTAGAGAATAAGGATGATAAAGATCTCTATTATGCACGTAAATATAAAGACAATCCAGCGGGCTCCTTAAAGCAAAAAAAATGGGAAGAACTGAATAACAAAATGAGCGAGCTTAAGGCTGCTGCAGGACTCTTCGATCAATATAAATCTATTTTGGATAGAATGGGTCGCTATGATTATAACGATATGATCACCTGGGTGCTGTGGCGATTCGAGCAAGATGAGCATCTACTCGCTACATATCAGGAGCGATACCAATACTTCTTAGTAGACGAATACCAAGATACTAATGGATCTCAAAAGCGCATACTGGAGCTGCTTATTAGCTTCTGGGAGGATAGCCCAAATGCTTTCATCGTAGGAGATGATGATCAGGCCATCTACCGGTTCCAAGGAGCTAATATGAAAAATATAGAAGACTTTCAAGATCAGTACCAGCCAGAAGTAGTCATCCTGAAAAATAACTACAGATCCAATCAGTTGATCTTGGATCTTTCGAAATCCCTTATCGAGTTGAATCAGGAGCGAATCATCAATCATCCTGCGCTTCAACTGGAGAAAGATCTGATAGCCTCACATAATGATATCAAACATGATAAAACACTGCCAACTATCCGCGTCTTCACTAATCTGGCTCACGAAGAGGCTTGGATCATCCAAGAAATAGAGCGACTTTATGCCCATAAATCTAATTTAGATGATGTAGCAATAATTTATAGGAATCACAGCCAGGTAGATAAGATCACCAGCGTCTTAGAGAAGAAGGGTATACCTATCAATGTGAAGCGTAAGATGAATATCCTGAAGCATCCGCTTATTGAAAATATCCTGAATATCCTGCACTACATTCAGGAAGAATACAATAAGCCTAATAGCGCAGAAAGGCGTCTATTTGAAATACTTCACTACGATTTCTTAGGCATTGACTCATCTGATGCCGCCACTATAGCAATAGAATGCCGCAGTGCGTACTCTGATAGCGATCAAACTTCAGAAGGCGGTAAGCTGGAATGGACCATCTGGAACAACGTAATCAGCGATCTGCAACGACTCAAAAAGCTTAATTGTAAACAGCCCGAAAAAATAGTTAAGACATATGAGCTCCTTCAGCTTTGGCTTAGCAATATTGCCAATACCACACTGCAACAATTATTCGAGAATGTAATCAATGATGGGAATATACTAAAGACTATCTTCAATCATCCAGACAGCACCTGGTTACTTCAAGTCGTGAGCACGCTCTTTGATCTGATCAAGCAGGAAACAACTAAGAATCCCTCTCTCAAGCTCGGAGAATTCTTAGAGATGATTGATAAGATGAACGAGCATGACATTCCGCTCCAAATCAATAAAGTCGTCTCTAACAAATTCGGCGTCCACTTCATCACCGCGCACTCTGCCAAGGGATTAGAGTTTGATAAGGTATACATGATCGGATGTACCAAAAACATCTGGGATAATAAAAAAGGCAATCAAAATAATTATAGTTATCCCGATAATATTAATGAAGATGTAGATGCTAATGATGAAGACGAGCGTCGACTCTTCTACGTGGCCATGACCAGAGCTAAGACTAATCTACATATTTCATTCGCTACTCAGAATGATAATGGTAAACCACTCAGTAAAAGCCAATTTGTAGATGAAGTGGGAGTCGCTGATCAGCAAAATATAGGCTATAGGGCTATCTCGCAGGAGGTTTCTGATGAAGTGATGAAAGAATTTCAATACCAATCTCTGCTTAAGCTCAATAAATCCGTCCAACTAATAGACAAGGATCTGATCGATCGAACCCTCTCGCGATATAAGCTCAGTGTAACTGGTCTGAATAAGTACCTGAAGTGCCCCATGAGTTTTTACTTTGAGACTATCCTGAAAGTACCTACCGCCCGTAATAAGTATATGGGATTTGGCCGAGCCATGCACCGAGCCTTAGAAATGTACTATGATGCCGTCAATAAAAAGACTGATAATGGCGCTGACACTCTGATCGAGCATTTTCGTATTGGCATGAAACACCACAAATCACACTTTACCGATTTAGAATACAAGGATATGACTTTCTACGGTGAGCAGATACTTACCGCATACTTCGACAAAAATATAAAAGGAAAGACTCATGCTAAATCATACGAATTGGAGGCGAAAATAAAAGACGCTCACTATAAGCATGTTCCAATTAAAGGAGTATTGGACAGGGTCGATATCTTTGACCATGGTGTGGAGGTCACTGACTATAAGACGGGAAATTATACTAAGCCTGAGACAAAAAGCAAACTTAAACAGCCAAATGAAAAAAATCCATTAGGTGGAGACTATTGGCGTCAAATCGTTTTCTATAAGCTACTCCTAGACAGTGATAAGAAGCACAACTGGTCTATGACTACTGGCTATGTAGATTTTATAGAACCGAAACCTAAAACTTCAGAATTCAGTACAGAGAAATTTGTCATCAAACCAGATCACCACAAAATCGTTGGCGATCAAATTGAGGACACATGGAATAAGATTCAAGACCACGACTTTAATCATCTATGTAGTGAAAAGCATTGCTATTGGTGCGATTTCGTTAGAAATGACTATGTCTTTAGCGAACAAGCAAAGCAGCATATGGTAGACGATGACGATCATGAAGAGATACTAAACTAAAATCAGGTATATTAAGTGACATACTGATGGTAATTATTTAATCATCAGATCTGGTCTGCATCTATATGCAGCAACGAGATCATCATTTCCTAATTGTAAACATATCAAGGCGAATTTAAAATTTTCATACCATGGCTATAGAATCGGTTTTATTATTACTATTCTCGGTATTAGGTATCTTTACTGCTATAATTCTTATTACTCGCATTTTTGGGCTACGCACATTTGCAAAGATGTCAAGCTTTGATTTTGCATCGACTATTGCAGTAGGTTCTATACTCGCTGCCATTATATTAAATGAAAACCAAAGTCTGTCAAAAGGTGTATTAGCCCTATTTTTTGTCATTGGCTATCAGACGCTCTTTTCATTTGCTATTCGCAAGAGTGATTGGTTCAAAAGCTTGTTTACCAATAATCCCAAAATTCTGATGTGGGATGGCAAAATAATCTACGAGAATTTATCAGAATGTAATGTGAGTGAGGGCGACCTCATTGCAAAATTACGAGAAGCTAATGTGCTTCAATTTTCAAATGTGAAGGCGGTTATTTTTGAAAATACAGGAGATATATCTGTGCTTCATGGTGAAGGTGACATTGATATTGATGAACGTTTATTGAAAGATGTGGAACTTAACGAGCTTAAATAACCTAAGATTACTAAACTACTTTTATACGTAGTTTTTCCTATACTCCGCATAATTGATGATTATACAAGTAGCCTAATATACTCTTAGGACTATATTAATACAGACCTATTTAATACTTACCTAAACAGAATTAACAAATTAAACCCTAACTCAAAACCCAACTCAAATTCTCACAGTCATATATGTGAATATTATAGAAGCACGAAACTGACTGCGCATTACACCATCAGCATATTTAGTTACAAAATCTTAACTCGCGTGAAGTGAACATTAAGAGAGCTCCTGAAGACTTAGGATAGCCTTAAACAATTATCATTTAGACATTTCTAACAGTTATTTCTAAATATAAATTTCCGATCTGTAGACCATATAATCCAGTATTACACAGCTATATTTATTGCCTTTTTATCTCTTCCCCAATTTCGATGATTCGAGATCGCATCGACAAAATTTGCTGCCTTATCGTTTATTAAAATAGCTGCGTCATCATCTTTAAAGTCCCTTATTTCAGATTTATCTATTAAGTCTACACCCTCATTATCAGCCGCAATGGCTTTGCAATGCTTCAACATCTCATTCAAAAATTTAATGAATTTTTTATTTTCTTTAAGATGTGAAATAGATTTCATTCCTCCAGGTACGTAGACCGCATCGAACAATACACTTTCGGTGGTAGCTATGGATGCATCTACCTTGTGGTCCATATCCTCATTACATTTGATGGTACCACCATGCGGCGCTACGATATGCAGTGTAGCATCTTCCTTTTCTATAGCAGTTTTCATTTTTTTAAAGTCGCTCATCGAAAATCCATCTGCTGCCAAGCAAGCTATTTTTCGCGTTGCAATGGTACTAAATACTGTTTTGTCTTGACTCAAGGCTGGCGAGCTATCTAAGTAATTCTTCTTTTTTGGAGGTTGGTGTTTACTTACTTTGGCATCAGCACCTATCGCCTGATTAATAGGTTTGTCAATCGACTTAGGAATATCGAGACCTATATTTTTAGCAACAGTCTTGGCCAATTTTTTATCTATTTGAGCTATCAAATAAAGCATCCTTTCTTTAATCATTTTATTATCGCATTTGCCTAATTCAAAAGAATAAGCATCTGCTATGTGGTCCTGCTCCCAGGAGGATAGACTTCTATAAAATAACGCTGGCTGTGAGAAATGATCTTTGAAACTATCACTTCTATTTCTTATTTTATGTGCCTCTATCTTTTCTTCATAGTGAACGAATCCACCATCCGCTGCCTCATTAAGATAAGGACAGCCGCCACCTAAGGTATTAGGGAAATAGGCTGTACGTCCTTTCGAAATTTCAGTTTGCATATGTCCATCTCGCTGATTATTATGCGTATCCACCACAGACTTGTTGATAGGAATTTGATGAAAATTGTGACTACCTAAACGAGATAGTTGCGTATCTCGATAAGAAAATAATCTACCTTGTAATAAGGGGTCATTAGTAAAATCAATTCCTGGGACAATATTCCCTGGCAAAAAGGCGACCTGCTCCGTCTCAGCAAAGAAGTTCTCTGGGTTTCTATTCAGTACCATTTTACCAATAATCTGAACGGGCACCATCTCTTCAGGAATTAACTTTGTAGGATCTAAAAGGTCAAAATCGTATTTAAATTCATCCTCCTCTGGCACGACTTGAATCCCTAATTCCCACTCTGGGTACATGCCAGCGTCTATGGCATCCCAAAGGTCTCTTCGATGAAAATCACAATCCGCACCACTAATTTTGACAGCTTCATCCCAAGTGACAGAGTGGACGCCGAGCGTAGGCTTCCAGTGAAACTTCACGAAGTGCGCTTTCCCTTTCTGATTGATTAATCGAAATGTATGTATACCAAAGCCTTCCATCATCCTTAAGCTCCGTGGTATGCCGCGGTCGCTCATCACCCATATGTGATTATGGAGCGTTTCAGTGGTCAGTGAGACAAAATCATAAAATGTATCATGTGCAGAAGCGGCTTGTGGTATCTCATTATTGGGTTCAGGTTTGACTGAATGTATTAAGTCGGGGAATTTCATAGCATCTTGAATAAAGAATACCGGCATGTTATTTCCGACTAAATCCCACGTGCCTTCATCTGTATAAAATTTCACAGCAAAGCCCCTGACATCTCTCGCTAGATCAGTAGAGCCCTTTGATCCTGCGACCGTAGAAAACCGCACAAAAACAGGTGTCTTCCTCGATGTATCGGTGAAAATACCCGCTTTAGAATATTTCTCAATACTATCATATAATTCGAAGTAGCCATGTGCTGCGCTGCCTCGCGCGTGCACGATACGTTCTGGAATGCGCTCATGATCAAAATTGTGTATTTTTTCTCTTAGTAAGAAATCTTCTAATAGTGTGGGACCTCGCTCCCCTGCTTTAAGGGAATTGTTGGTGTCATTCACCTTTAGGCCCTGACGAGTAGTCATTGGTTGATCTGCTGATGACTTATGATAAGTAGATAATTGCTCTAACTTTTTATTAGAAGTAAGATCTGATTTTTTCTTTGCACACATATGGAAGTATTTATGATTAATAACTCATTAAATATAAGTAATCCATTGAGGCAAATAGAATTATAAAAGATTGTCACTATCACTATCCATACTATTATTAACACAAAAGCAATAGCATGAAGTTTTCGTCATTATTGAGTCCATCAAGTTGATAACTCACGTGTAGTCATTACTTTAACTTTAAGCCTTACGTGGTTCATTTATAATATGGGATTATACCAACCGATATATGCGTAACATACTCTAAGGAATAGTCAGGAGTAGAAGTTATTTATATCCAAAGAATAGAAAGTATAAAATAGGCTGAAAGGGAGGGGCATCGTTCTATCTCGGTGCTAAATCACTTGATAGTTAAAAGCTTTCCAGATTTAGCTGCTGATGCTCACTCAGAAAATGGTCTCTTTAGGCATATTCAAAAGTAATCATAGTGAGGTGTCATATCTTGGTATACCAGTACGAAGTTTGGGAAGGATAATAGAGAGAGGCTTCGGTTGGCGAGATTTTTCATAAAAATCGTGACAACCAATTTTTACTGTGACCCGTTTTTCTTTGAAAATTAATTATCACAGTGTAACAGTTCTATACATATTATCAAAGCAGCATAATTGACAATCTCTAAGCAATTAATTATCAATCATTTAGAGCTTTCAATTTTAGGCATCGATTTCCTCTGAACATGCCTCTTTAATTTTAATACGTGCTTAGACTTCTATGATGTAAGCGTGATAATTAATCTCTTGTTTCTCCTACTGCCGCCTGGGCATTAATGTTACCCCAGCCATAACTTCCGTTACGACTCGGATATAAATCTGAAGCCAACTTCAGGCGCTGCAGCACATTATTTCTGCTCATAGATGGATTAGTCGCCCAGACTAACGCAGCGATACCAGCAGTCGTGGCTGTTGCAGCAGAAGAACCACTGATATAGGAGCTGCCATTGGACTTAGCGGTGATAGCTACAGAGTTACGCTTAGAGTCAAAGCTACGCTGCATCTGAATGGTGAAGTCAACTTTGGTGCCGCTGTGACAAGTGTTACACCGCTTATACGTATGCTGAGCCTTTACCCCCGTTACGGCCGTCGTCTGGCTCATATTAGCAGGGAAGATCACTCCCGTCCAGTTAAGGAAGCTGGTAGAGGTACCTGCCGCAGCGAGCAGTAACTTACCTCTATTATATGCATAGTAGACACCATCTTTTACCGTACCTGAGGATATGATATTACCGATCGACATGCTGACAATTTTGACATCCGAGCGTCTGCCAGCCAGCTTAAGAGCGTCCTTTACACCATTTTTTTCATTAGAGCTGCTGATGAGTACGTCCTGTACAGCGCGTACTGATATAACATTAGCCTGATATGCAACACCTAAGGCATTTCCATCCGTACTCCATGGTCCAGCTGCCAGACCTGCCATAGCGGTACCATGTCCACACTGATCATGAGGCGAGTCTTTCTTTTTGCCCCACCAAATGCCAGAGTACTTCGTGCTATATTTTCTGATGTACCTGTTCTTGGAGTTTCCTGAAGCGAATTGGCTACCCAGATTGTCTTGACTATCAGAGGCTCCCGTGTCTATGATGCAAATGCCAATGTTATTCCCATTTGATGAAGACCAAGCATTCTGAATATTATGATTTCTAAAGTTCCAGGGAATTTTAGCACTAAAGATGTCAGTACGACTATAGTCGGCAGAATTGATACTGGAAGGTTGGCCTCCACATCCCGATGAGCTCTTGAATTGCTTCTCCTGAATATCAATGGGGTCGTAACCCATAGGCTCAACGTACCTGATGGTAGGATCGGTGCGAAGCAGCTCAAGCGTGCTTAGGGAGGTAATTTTCACTGCGAGTGTAGGTATCTCATCATCTATCTCGAATGGTAAAATATCTGCTGCTTCTAAATCAGGATTTCCTGATGTCAGTCTCTCATTAGTTATAATAGTTTCAAGGATTGCATCCCGCTTTTGCATAAACGAATTAGGCAGTTGGTCTCCTATGCCGATGATGGTTGAAATATCAACGCCCTCATCTACGGTATAGCCTATAGCTATGATCTGGTCGCTTAGAGTAGCTGCACTTAATATCATATCTGTTGGTGCCACAGACCAGTCAAATATTGTATTGTTTTTCGTTTTGCTCTCTATGAATTCGTTAATTTCAGCAATCGAATATTCCTTAGAAACTGGCGTAGTAAATGGCTGATCTATCTCTTCCTTTGTACAAGACAGCAGCAAAAGTAGCAGAAGTGCGAATATTTGATATTGTTTCATATGAAGAGGACTTAGAGTGCAGAATTAATATTATGAGTATAAGATAGTAAACTCCCCTGGGGAATAGTGGCTATGTCATCTAAATTATGCGATTAGTCATTAAAAATACCTAAAAATAGGGATCTCAAAATATGAGTCTCAGGTGTAATACGGCAACCCTCGTGAAAGATGCACTAAGTATATCCCATTGATTCACTCTATATCGAGCGCTGAGATGTGACTTCCATTTGATCATCGTGAGGGAGAAGATCATAATCTTAGTTTGATCTCTCCATTAGAGACACATATGCACATCAGAGATACCAAAACCAAGTACCTATTTACTTGTTTATCAATCGTAGTTCAGAATCGGAGAATTCCGTACTTTTACAGACCATTTGCTAACCTAAATTAAGAATATGCCATTTGACATAGACATGCTGAAAGCCCATTACGCTTCATTCGCAGATAAAGTAAACGCAGCGAAGAAGGTACTACAGAGGCCATTGACTCTTGCTGAGAAGATTTTATATGCTCACTTGCACGAGGATTCTCCCTTACAGAATTATGAGAGAGGCAAAGACTATGTCTTTTTTGCACCAGATAGAGTGGCCATGCAAGATGCAACAGCACAGATGGCACTTCTGCAGTTTATGATGGCTGGTAAGAGTAAAGTGGCAGTACCGACTACGGTTCATTGTGATCATCTTATTCAAGCGAAGATAGGAGCGGATGAGGATCTTCAACATGCGATAAATACTAGTAACGAAGTCTTTAACTTTTTGGAGTCTGTCTCTGATAAGTACGGCATAGGATTCTGGCAGCCAGGCGCGGGAATTATCCATCAGGTCGTCTTGGAGAACTATGCTTTCCCTGGAGGCATGATGATTGGTACAGATAGCCATACCGTAAATGCGGGAGGACTTGGTATGGTAGCGATCGGTGTCGGAGGTGCGGATGCTGTAGATGTGATGGCAGGCATGGCCTGGGAACTCAAAAATCCCAAACTTATAGGAGTAAAACTCACGGGCAAGTTATCCGGCTGGTCATCGCCGAAGGACGTGATTCTCAAAGTCGCCGATATACTGACCGTAAAAGGTGGGACTGGAGCTATTGTAGAGTATTTCGGTGATGGAGCAAAAAATCTAAGTTGTACTGGTAAAGGCACGATCTGCAATATGGGAGCCGAGATCGGCGCTACTACCTCTACCTTCGGATACGATGACAGCATGGATAGATACCTGAGAGCGACTGATAGAGCAGAAGTAGCGGATGCAGCAAATTTGGTGAAAGAGCATCTTATCGCTGATCCTGAATGCTATGCAGAACCAGAGAAATACTTCGACCAGGTGATAGAGATTGATTTATCGACGCTGCAGCCATTGATTAACGGACCTTTCACGCCAGACTTATCGACAAATGCTGGTAAAGAAATGACAGAAAAGGCAACGGCTAATGGATGGCCTCTCGATGTAGAGTGGGGACTCATAGGCTCATGTACTAACTCATCATATGAGGATCTATCTAGAGCGGCCTCTATTGCGAAGCAAGCAGTAGATAAAGGCCTGACTACTAAAGCCGAATTCGGTATTAATCCAGGTAGTGAGCAAGTCCGATTTACGACAGAGAGAGATGGTATTCTTCAGATCTTCGAAGATCTTAATGCGACCATATTCACCAATGCGTGTGGACCTTGTATCGGTCAGTGGGCCAGATATAAAGATCCCATGAATGCCCCCAAAAATAGCATCATCCATTCATTCAATAGAAATTTTTCAAAAAGAGCGGATGGTAATCCCAGCACCCACGCTTTTGTGGCTTCTCCCGAAATCGTAGCCGCGATTGCGATAGCAGGTAGACTTGATTTTAATCCAATGACCGATACGCTGACTAATGATAAAGGCGAAGAGGTCAAACTAGATGAGCCCACAGGCCATGAACTACCACCTAACGGATTTGACGTGGAAGACATAGGGTATAACGCCCCAGCCGAAGATGGTAGCAAAGTAGAAGTCGTGGTCGATCCATCATCGGATCGCTTACAGTTGCTGACCCCATTTACACCTATCACTCAGGACAGCATGACAGATATGAGGATCCTCATTAAAGTAAAAGGCAAGTGTACCACTGATCATATTTCTATGGCAGGACCATGGTTAACCTATCGGGGTCATCTACAGAATATCTCTGAGAACTGCTACACAGGTGCCATTAATTACTTTAATGATAAGGCAAATAGTGTATTGAATTATATCACTAACGACTACGTACCAGTCCCAGACTCTGCTAAAGCTTATCAAGCAAAAGGTATCGGCACAGTCGTCTTTGGAGAAGAGAACTTAGGAGAGGGCTCCTCCAGAGAGCATGCAGCAATGGAGCCTCGGTTCTTAGGGGTGAATGCCGTAATCGTCAAATCATTCGCAAGGATACACGAAACCAATCTTAAGAAGCAGGGGATGTTAGCCTTGACATTCATTGATAAGGCTGATTATGACTTAGTTAGACAAGATGACATCGTGTCAATCCTTGATTTTGATCAGATGGCTCCAGGGAAACCCTTGACGATTAAATTAGATCATCATGATGGCACCAATGATGAGTTTAAGGTGGCGCATACTTATAATCAAGCTCAGATAGACTGGGTCAGAGCTGGATCAGCGTTGAATAAAATAAGAGAAGAGGCTGGAGTAGCATAGTTATAAACCGTTAATCCATTATATTTAGATTTTTATAATATCTTTGCTATCTAACAAAACGAAAAATTATGTGGAAAGAATTTAAAGAATTCATTTTGACAGGCAATGTGCTCGATTTTGCCATCGCTGTCATTTTAGCAGGAGCTGTAGGCTTAGTTGTCACAGGCTTTGTCAATGACATCATCATGCCAATAGTCGGAGAAGCTGCTGGTGGTTATGATTTTGCTGATCTCAAGTATGTTTTATCCGAAGGGGTGGGAGCAGAAGGAGACGCTAATTATAGGCCAGAAAATGCCATTCGATACGGTAGATGGTTTAATACAATCATTAACTTACTTATCATAGGATTTGTCTTATTCCTAATGGGTAAAGCTAAGATCAAGTACATGGGCGCTGCTCCAGATCCAGCTCCAACAGCCGATCAAGTTCTGCTGACAGAGATCAGAAATACACTTAGAAAATAGGTATAAAAGACTTTCATACCTAAAGATTATAAGGTCTGTAGTATACGCTGCAGGCCTTTTTTTATGATAGCGATATGATGTGGGAACAACGCAGACATTATAATTATTTTCTACCTTCATTTAAGGCATACATTATGTCAGAACTAAATTCAGAACATGAGAAAAATTGAACACATTGGAATCGCGGTGAAAGATATCGAAGTTAGTAATAAGCTCTTCTCCTCCTTATTCAATGTAGATGGTCCTTACAAGATAGAAGAAGTGGAATCAGAGAGCGTCACAACTTCCTTTTTTAAGAATGGTCCTAACAAAATAGAGCTGGTGCAAGGCACCAAAGAAGATGATGCCATAAGTAAGTACATCGCTAAGCGTGGAGAGGGCATGCACCACATTGCCTTTGATGTGGCAGATATCAAAGCAGAGATGGCACGGCTGAAAGCTGAAGGCTTCTCATTGTTAAGCGAAGAACCTAAGAGAGGCGCCGATAATAAATGGGTCTGCTTCGTACACCCGAAAACTGCCAATGGTGTCTTGATTGAACTCTGCCAAGAGATCACAGATGACAGCGCGACATCGTCTATTTAGATGGAGTATTCTGTAAGTGAATATAGCATCATCATTATGGGCAGTTTTATAGCAGGATGCATCAATACATTAGCAGGAAGTGGTTCTGCTATCACCCTCGCCATCCTCACCGAAGTGATGGGACTGCCTGGTAATCTCGCCAATGGAACTAATCGCGTCGGCGTCATCGCTCAAGGCTCTCTTTCTAGCTATGTATTTCATAGAAATGGAAAGTTAGATGTGAGAAAAGGGCTCCCCATTATTATTTATGTGACCATAGGGTCGCTGGTAGGGGTGTATGTCGCGACTATCATATCTAACGATCAATTTAAAGAGGTTTTTAAGTATCTGATGATTTTGATGCTGCTCGTCATATTAGTTAATCCTAAACGGTGGCTTAAACAAAATGAAAATTTGAAAGTGCTACCTGCCTACATTGGCATTCCTATATTCTTAGCTGTCGGATTTTATGGTGGATTCATTCAGATGGGCATGGGCATCTTCTTCTTAGCCACATTAGTCTTAGCATCTAAATATAGTATAATTACAGGCAATGCCATTAAAGGTTTCACTGTTGCTTTTTATACCATATTTGTCATAGGCATCTTTCATTATCACGGACTCATTGACTGGAAGGCAGGCTCCCTGCTTGCTATTGGTCAGATGATCGGCGGTTATTTAACTGCTCAGTTTGCCTCTCGCTACAAGCATGCAGATGTATGGGCTTATCGACTATTAGTTCTGATTGTACTGCTGGTGATTCTGAGATTATTTGGGATTTTCTAGATGCCAATCACCCGATCGTGCAGGCTATACTATCATCGTTTAGCAATTCTTATAAGATTATTTCTTAGGAATATATTGCAGCATATAAATGACGACTGTTTACGAGGTAAGCGCGTTATTGAAAATAATTAGCCATCGGTGCCTCGAATTTATACTCTAAGATTACTCTTTTGGAAGCTATGCGCTTGATACATTTAAACCCAAGTATTTGTACAGATTTTGACCTAAAAGTGCTAAAGTCATAACAGCTTGACCAATAGTTCTCTTAGGGGTATTCAGAAGTAAAGCATAAACACATTTTCTATAGATGCAAAGCTAACTTGCACTCGCCGTGCGGGCCTTACTTTTTTCAATTGCAAAAAAAGTAAGCAAAAATGCTATGCCAGCTAATCCCC
>ENA-ORXM01002724-ORXM01002724.1-marine-metagenome-genome-assembly--contig:-NODE-2724-length-19608-cov-4.268599_pt1 | contig 19608 bp, 17 predicted proteins | sample MGYA00237867_ERZ511480 | MGnify/ENA primary metagenome ERZ511480 (study PRJEB26309, sample SAMN06266103) | marine metagenome | isolation source: Algal blade | place: United Kingdom:Sidmouth, United...
TGTCTTTTTCCTCTTTCTATTTATTAGAATGGCATTGAAGAAAAGGTTCATTAAGTTGCTTCTACTTGGAGAAGTACCGAAGTAATCTCCAGCAGCTATTGTTCTGATGTTTTTCAGTTTGTTTGCCGGTAGTGATGCTAAAATTGAAACCGCATCAAAGTGACTGTTGTGATTGGCAACAATGATGAATTGATCCAAATTTTCAAAAGTTGATTCGTTTTCGAATTGAACCCCGATAATATATTTAAGAAATGGGCGTATGATAAATCTGTAAAATATGCTACGAAATAAATTTCTCATGATTTTATTTTTTATGAATACGATTAGAATAAACATGGGTGATTATTTTATGAAAAATACAAGCATGTAATAAAAGACTGGTGTTGTTAGTATCAAAGAATCTAATCGATCCATAACGCCACCATGTCCAGGTATTAAGTCTCCAGTATCTTTAATTTTTAAATCTCTCTTGATTGCGGAAATGACCAGGTCACCTAAGAATCCTACAATACCTAGGGTCAATCCTAGAAGCATCGCTTGGACGCCAGTAAGTGGGGTCAAAAATTTCAAGAAGTATCCAAGCAAAGCAGTAGTGAAAATTCCTCCAATAAATCCAGCCCACGTTTTATTTGGACTGATCGTTGGGGTGATTTTCTTTTTTCCAAAAAGCTTTCCCCAAGTAAATTGAAACACGTCATTAAAGGAGGTACACAGAATAAGAAAGAGGATCAAGCCAGAAGCACCAATTTCAAAATTCGGGATATCCATACTGAATAAAAGGATGATATGACTCAACATGTAGATGGTCAACATTAAAAGTGTCGGAATCAAACACATGGAAACCGCGATGCCTTTTGTTTTGCCTGCTAGGACCAAGAGTACCGGCAAGCCAATGAACATGACAACAGGTATGAAAAATAAAAATGGTTGGTACATCCCATGATAAGCAAAATAGTACTGAATAGGTATAGCCAAATAGGCAATCCCTAGCGCCGTCCTATCCGCTTCTCTGAAATAGGAAATGGAAAACATTTCCCGTAAGGCAATAAAAGAAACATAAGCAACTAAGATGGTTCCAATGATCGCCGGAGCAATTATTAAGATTGCTACACCTATAGCAATGTACAACCAAGATTGTGTTCTCAATAATAGTTCATCCATCATATTCGATGGCTTACTTTTAGATAACAAATAAAATATAGAAAGTAGTGAGATCAAAACACCTAAAACAATTGCCATGATAAACACTACTTCTTGCGGGACACTTTCTCCTAAGATTTCCATGATAATGATTTTTTTAAACGAGTGATGGTACTTACAATAATGAGGATGGATGCCATACCAAAAATCCAATCCGTATAGTTCAATATGTTATTCCAAAAGAATGCTGTTGTGCAAAAAAGACCTATCAATAATGCTCGATCACTTTTCCCCATAGGGCCGTCGTATCTTCTTTCTCCACTTATTGCTTTACCCATGATTCCAGCATATTCATTTATGATGGATAGAATTGTAAAGAGAAAAATGATCCATATACTTGCTTGAGGAATGATCGCAAATGGAAGGATGATTGCTAGATCTGAAATCACATCTCCAAGTTCATTTAGGACCTCTCCCAATTTACTTTGCATATTGTATTGCTTAGCCATCATCCCATCGAGTGCATTGAGGGCCATTCTTAATAGAAGACCGATAGGCAATAGCAGGTAGATTATATCAGACTTCTGAAAGTTTAGGAATAAGATTCCCAACCCAATTGATAAAAACACTGTTGAGATGGTTATTTGATTTGCTGTTATTCCTAAACGATAAAAGTTTGCAAGCACTGGCTGCAACAATTTTTGAAACGCTGGTTTTATCTGATATACTGAAATCATAAATCTGGTTTTAATGATTTTATTGTTTGCTTTATTGATGGGGTAAATTTATAGGCATTTGAGGGTAGAGATATTAAGGATTTTGCAACCTTTATATATAAATTTATCTTATATTAATAGTGATAAAATGCCTTTATCATTCATGTTATGCTAAACAGAATGGGAGGAATTTCATTTTGTGGGGCTTGGGATTATAGACGAAGAAGGGAAGAATTTGGATGGAATATGAGAAACAACTAAATTCAAAATATCCCCCAAAAGCCCTATCTTCGCCCCTCATCACCAAAACAAAGTGAAGAAACAAGCTATTTGAAATGATTTACGGAACAGGGATAGATATCATTGAAGTGGAGCGGGTAAAAAAGAAAATTGAAAAACCAGGTTTTCTTGAAAAAGCCTTTACACCTTATGAGATAGAATACTGTCAATCCAAATTCAACAAAGCAGAACATTTTGCAGCTAGGTTTGCTGCAAAAGAGGCTTTTTTGAAAGCATTGGGTACCGGATGGCAGGGCGAATTTCCAAGTGAAGATCTAGGGATCGTTTCTAATGAACTCGGAAAGCCGAAGTTTCAGTTTGGTGAAAGTTTAAAAAAAATATTAGCAGAAAGAGGAATTGTTAATTGCCATGTTAGCCTGTCACATGTGAAAGAAATGGCTGTTGCATCCGTGATCTTAGAAAAATAAAGATGTCAGATAATTTAAGTCAAGCGTTGTTAGAAAAAGAAATTTGTAGTTTTATCCAGAGTGAGTTAGTAGCAAAAGAAATTGTTGTAGAACCAGGGAGTTTTTTGTCAGAAATTGGCTTGGATTCTTTTTCTAAAATTGAAATTGTTTTATTCTTAGAAAGAAAATTTGGCATCGAATTGCCAGATGAAATTTTAACCCCAGAGAACATAGAATCTCCTAGCTCTCTATCAAAATGCGCCATTGAGTACGTTGCCCAACAAGGATGATCAAGAGTATCCAGAATCGATTTATTTTAATGGCTCGGATTATTTTCAAATCCTTCTTGATAGGCATATCAAAAAAAATAAAGCTCAGGGTAATTTCGGTTGTCTCATTTTTGAGATAGAAAAAAGTGGCCCAGACTTGCATGAATTTCTTTTAGAAAGAATCGCCTCTCCTTTTATAAAATGGTTGTCTAGTATTTACCTAAAAAACAATTCTTTGTTTAAACCTCCAGTATGGAAATCTAATACTGATAATCCTTCAGATGTATTTACTTATACCAAAAAGGAGCATCCGCTCCATAATTACGATGAAATAATTTTTCCAAATTTCAATCCTGAAAATGGAGGGCTTATAAAAATTGAACAATTAGAATCAACTAGTACAAATCAAATAATATTTTATTGGCATCATGCTTTATTTGATGCTAGAGGGGCAGAGTATGTTGTAAGGTATCTGATAGGAGATGTTGAGGAGATTGATATGGAAAATTATGTTCCAGTATTTGAAAATAGGCCAATCAAGGAATTGCTAGATGATGCAAAGAATGTGAAGTCCTTTTTAATGAAAAACAGAGGGGTAGAAGTGAGTACTTGTGATCCGTTAGACAAAGATGAAACGTCGAAAATATCTTATAAAGTAATTGCCTTTTCTGAAGAAGAGACTTTACAGATAAAAAAGAAAGCTCAAAACTTTACCCGTCTTGCTATAAGTCCTTTTTATCTAGGTGCCACTAGTTTTGTTTTTCAAGAAATTATAAAAAGGAAAAATCAGAAAGTGGTTTCCTTTCAACTACCTGTACCACAAGACAAGCGAAAACGGGGTGTATTTAGACCGGGGATTGGCAATCAAGTATCCTATTTATTCTTTAGACTTTATCCAAAACATTTTGGTACTTTCAAAGATACAATTGATGAGATCAACAGTCAGCTGAAAGAACAGATCAAGGAGCGTATCCCTCAAAAGTACGAAGGGTTAATGAGTCTGTTTTTAAAATTGCCTATGCGGGTTTATGAATTTATAGTGCAAGGACCAACCAAAGGGAAGTTGGCTAGTTTTTATTTTTCTGATACGGGACAAAGCTTACAGTTGAGTGGTTGTTCTCCATTCAAGGTTTTGGATGCTACGCATTTGCCGCCGGCCAATAAGTTGCCTGGATTTACGATCGTATTTATGGAATTTGAAGGTAAACTTAAAGTAATCCTGGCTCATGCATATAATAGAATGAATTCAGAAGATGTGCTTTATTTTGAAAAGGAATTTCGACATTTGTTATTGTGAATAGAATCTTTGAAACATATGATGTTGTAGTTTTGGGAGGAGGTGCTTCTGGGGTCGCTGCTGCGGTCGCTGCTGCGCAAAATGGAGCCAAAACGGCTTTGGTAGAGCGCGGATCTTACTTGGGAGGAAAAGCGACAGCTGCTTATGTGGGGACTATTTGTGGTGCGTATTTTAGGTCAGAAAATCAAACACCAAAATTTGTAGCAGGTGGGTTTTTAAAAACCTTCGTTACAAACTTGCAAGTTGCTTCCGGAAGTGAAACAGTTAAAAATAAAGAAGGATTACAATTCTTACCCTATCAAAAATCTGCTTTTAAATTATTAGCGGATCAATTGATCCAAGATAATAAGATCGACCTTTTTCTTCACTCCAATGTGTATTATGCCGAAAGGCAAGAAAATAAAATAACTAAGATTGCATTTACTAATTATGATAAAAGTCTTGAATTAAAAGCAAGCACATTTATAGACTGTACCGGTGATGCAATCTTAATTGACCTTTTGAAATTGGACCATATCCGATCTGATAGTTACCAAACATCTACTCAAGTATTTTGTTTGCATGGTTTGGAAGGGGAGTCTATAGATACTTTTAAAATGTCAATGATACGAACCTTGCAGAAAGGGATGCAAAACGATGGTTTGACAAAAGCAGCAAGACGGCTATCAATCATGCCTGGTTCAAGCGACCTTGGGCAACTGCATTTTAAATTGAGCATTCCATTCGAGATCACGGACAAAACAAATCAAATGACTGAATTGGCTTTGTATGCCCGCGGACTGGTCCAAAAGATATTTGATTATTTAAAAAAAGAAAATAAGAATTTCGCGAAAGCAAAAATCAACCACATAGAAGATGAAGTTGGGATAAGAACAGGAAAGCGTCATTTGGGAAAGAAGGTCTTGACAAAGACGGAAGTATTGGGCGCAAAAAAACACGCTGATAGTATTGCAAGAGGGGCATGGCCCATCGAGTATTGGAGTATGGATTCAAAACCGCGTATGGAATATTTTGACTTTGAGGATTACTATGATATTCCAGTTGGTTGTTTATGTTCTGCTACGCTAGATAATTTATATTTTGCAGGAAGAAATCTAAGTGCAGACGATGATGCAATTGCTTCTGCGAGAGTGATTGGGACTTGTCTTCAGACTGGATTTGCTGCAGGAATTTTGGCGAGCGATATAATAAATGGAATGAGTGAATCAGATAGTAAATTGAAAGTGCAAAAAAAATTAGAATTTTAGATCATGTATATAGTTGATATAATTTTTGAAGCGAATAAAAATAGAGCGGCCCATGCGGCGATTGAAGATGCGCAAGGTACGCTTAGTTATGCTTCTTTTGAAGGGGAAGTTTTGAAGTTGGTGGAATACCTAAAGGAAGCAGGGGTAGGCAAAAATGATGCGGTAGGAGTGATGGGTAGAAACAGTAGGCAGTTTATTATTTCAGTATTTGCTTGTTTAAAAATGAATGCGGTCGTTTTTCCACTTTCGTCCCAATTGAAAAGTGATGAGGTGAATGGTATTTTGAATAAATCAAACATCGCTTTTTTGTTGGATGACGGAGAAGGAGCTGCTGTTGATTTTGTGGCAGTTGGTAATCCGATGATCTCTGAAGTGCAGTGGACATTTTCAAAGGAGTCCAGTGGTAAAACCGTAAGCTTGAACATTGACGTTGAAGCACCAGCAATCATACGATATTCATCAGGGACCACTGGAAATGCAAAAGGCGTAGTGATCATTCATCGATCTATTTTCGAGAGAATCGAAGCTGCAAATAAGGGGTTAAAATTAAATGATGAAGATACGGTGGTTTGGGTGTTGCCGATGTCTTACCATTTTGTAGTTTCAATATTTTTATATTTGAAAAATGGATGCACGATTGCACTGGCTAAAGATTTTCAAGCGGATAGCATTGCGGATTGCATTTTAAAAAATAATGGTACTTTTTTGTATGTGTCTCCAATGCACATTAAGATGCTGAATTCATATAAGGCAGTAGAATCGTTTCCAACTTTAAATAAGGTTATTTCAACTTCAACTGCTATTTCAAAACAACAGTGTGATGCCTTTTATGACAAATATAAAATCCCAGTTTCTCAAGCTTATGGCATTATAGAAATTGGATTGCCGATGATCAATGCGGACCGATCGACTACCCATCCTGAAGCAGTTGGACATGCATTGCCAGATTATACAATCGGTATTTTGGATAAGGATTTTGCGGTTTTGCCTTTCGGCGAAATTGGTCATTTGGGCATAAAAGGACCGGGTATGTTTAATGCCTATTTAGAGCCTTTTACAAAGCGAGAAAGTGTATTGAAAAACGAATGGTTTCTTACAGGAGATTTGGCCAGTATGGATGAAGATGGATTGGTAAAGATCGAGGGCCGGGAAAAGACAATGATAAACGTTTCTGGAAATAAAGTTTTTCCTGTTGAGGTGGAACAAGTAATTTGCAAACATGAAGCCGTTGATCAAGCAAAAGTATCTGGCACTCATCATAGATTAATGGGGGAGATTGTAAAAGCTGAAATCGTATTAAAGGAAGGAGCAACTGCAGACTCAGAATCCATCATTCGCTTTTGTCGTCAACGATTGTCTACCTACAAGCTTCCTCAAAAGATCAAGTTTGTCGAGAAGTTAGAAATGACCGACAGTGGAAAAATTGTGCGACGATAATTGAACATATGACCAATCAAAATATAAATCTGAAAAAACAAAGAAGCTCAGAAATTGTCACTGTAGAGTCGTAGTGACGCTGTTTTCTACAGCATTAGTTATAATTGGCACTTTAAAGTGGCAACTTTTAAAAATTATTAAGACAAATGTTAAATAAGCAATAAATGATCTATAACAAGTATTATGTTTAGCTTGCAAGCATTATTTTTGTAATTATTATATCATGAAATTTTGAATACATCATATGTATCGAATCATTCAATTATTCTTTTTTTTGACTTGCTCTCTAGTATCGTACGCCCAAGATTTTATCGCTGTTGATGATGTTAATCTCGTCAAGGATAAAATCAGGTTGGTTTCTGAATCAGCAAATTCTTTGAGTTCCGATTTTGTTCAGGAAAAGCATATTAGTTTTTTGGAAGAAGTTGTTTCGACAAAAGGGATTTTTAAATTTGAGAAAGAAGATAAGATCAGGTGGGAATATATTGAGCCTTACAGTTATATCGTGGTGTTGAAAGATGGCAAGTTATTGATCGACGATGAAGGAAAAAAGAACAAACTTGATATTGGGCAAAACATTATGTTTAAAAAGATTAGTAAGATGATCTCCAAATCCATGTCTGGAGATGTTTTGGAAGAGCAAAAAGAATTTACGCCTGTATTGGAGAAAAACGACGAATTCTATAAAGTAACTTTGACACCACAACAAAAGAGGTTACAAAATTATCTGGAAATCATTGAGGTATATTTTGATAAAAAATCTTGTTTGGTGAATTCGGTGGTCTTAAGGGAAGGGGAAGAAGATTTCACTCGTATCAATTTTATTAATATGAAATTGAACGGGGAGGTGACAGAAGCGGATTTTATACTTAATAAATAAATATTATAAATTAATAAAAACCAATTAAAATGAAAGTATTAAAGTTTAGTCTATTTCTAGCGTTATCCTTTTTAATTCATGTTTCTGTATCGGCACAAAAGATCAGAATGAAGAAGGGGGATTTTACTGCTTTGAAATCAGAAACAAGAATGAATGTGGTATTCCATTATGAAAATATGGGAGTAGGTAAGATGACAGAGGAAAATTACGTTAAAGAAAAGATTGAAGAAAAAAATAAAGACAAAAAAGGATCGGGCGACACATGGCATTCACAATGGTTAGGAAATAGGGACAAGTATTTTGAACCTAAGTTTATGGAGTTGCTAAAAAAAGGTTTGATGGATACTAAGTTAAAAGTTTCTGAAACATATGATGATGCTAATTATGTATTGCATGTACACACGACACATACAGAACCAGGTTGGAATATAGGGATTATGAAACAGTATGCATTTATATCTTTTGAGTTAGAATTAAAAGAAGCTAGTTCTGGTAAAACATTGGCATTGATGGAGATGGACGATGTAAGGGGGACTGACGCGATGGGGTTTGACTTTGATGTAGCCAAGAGATTAGCGGAAGGATATGCAAAAGCTGGGAAAGAATTTGCAAAGTACTTAACAAAGAATGAACTAAAAGTCGCAAAGGCTCCAAAGAAAAAGAAGAAGAAAAAAAGAGGATAATATTTTTTGATACAAAACTTAATCAAGATGAAGCAAACATTTCAATTTTTACTAACACTATTATTAGCAGTTTTTATACTTGCTCCCTCTGTACACGCACAAAAAAAATCAAAGAGAAAAAAGGGTCCTTCAGGGAAGGTTGTCTTTTACGGTGTTGATTTTTCTCAAGCTAGATTTATAGGAAAGGAAGGGTTTACTGATCCACCAGAGTTGCAAGAAAATTTTCTACCAAAATGGAATCACCTCATTATAAACGAGGAAGAAAAGTACGATGTAAAAAAGGCTTTGAACAAATCAAATTTAGAATACTATTTTGATGTGGTAACTGAACGAAATGCTGCTGTTGATCCAGAAGTTCTGGTTACAAATAGTAATCATTCGATCAGCAAGGAGGACGTAACTAAAGTCGTTGCTGGATTGGGTAGCGAAGCACATACATCAGGGCTAGGTGCGGTCATAGTCGTTGAAAGTTTTGATAAGCGTAGTGACATAGGCACAATGTGGTTAACTACCTTTGACATTGCAACATTAACAGTCAAGAAGACTCAAAGAATGTCTGCTAAAGCTAGAGGTTTTGGTATTAGAAATTATTGGGCAAGAACAATTTTTGAAGTGCTCGAAGATGCACAGAAAAAATTCTAAAACATTTTTATAACTCTGGCAAGGGAACTAACCGCTTTTTTATGTTTTTTAACAAAGGGGTTAGTTTCATCCCAGACGTATCCTGCTAAGACTGAACAGATCTGTTTTTTCATTGTGGCATTGGTAGGATTATCTTTGGCAGTTTCTGAAGTGTAGAAAAATATATCTTGAAGCGTTCCATCATACCAGCTATCTACATAGGTTCTAAAAGTCTCTACACCTTGTAGGATATGATTTTTAAAATCATCCTCCCAATTTACATCTTCTCCATTCAAAGTTTTTATGGCAAGTTTTGCAGCAAGTAAACCAGAGTGGGTAGCAAATGTAACTCCAGATGAAAATACTGGGTCAATGAATTCAGAGCTATTTCCAGTTATTGCAAAACCAGGGCCATAAAGTTGTTTGGCTGAAGCTGCATATGCTGATATTTCCATAGCGTCAAGTTTAATTTCTTGTCCGGTGAATCTTTCCTTCATTTGTGGAACATCATCAATCATTTGCTTGATCCTTTCGTCAGGAGATCCTTCGAAATTTTCAAAATGAGCGATGTTGCCAACAAATCCAACAGAGGTTAGACCATTGGAAAATGGGATGATCCATGTCCAGAGATCTTGCTTGTGAATAACGAATGTGATCTGATTTCCTGCATCACCTTTTGGTCTCAGGTTGTCTGTAAAGTGTGCAAAGATCGCTTTTCTTGGTGGCGAAGATATAGGCTTGTCTAGATCTAATAATCGTGGCAATACTCTTCCCCAACCAGAAGAATCTATTACAAACTTTGCTTCAATCTGATACGACGCTCCATCTTTTTCTTGAATCGTGCTAACAGAGGTACTACCTTCAAAAGAAATATCAGTCAAAGTAGATTCGTAAGAAACAGATACACCCATTTTTTCTACTTCCTTCGCTAATACCTGGTCAAAATCTGCCCTAGGCACTTGCCAAGTCCAAGACCAGCCATCGGTGTATTGTTCTGAAAAGTCGAATAGACAATTTTGATCGTTTCTAATAAATCTAGCACCAAATTTCTTCTGATAATTTTGTGCTTCTAAAATATCCATGAAGCCAGCTTCTTTTAGATCAGCCATGCATTTTGGAAGGAGGCTTTCGCCAATGACAAATCTAGGGAATAAGTTCTTTTCAACAATTTTAACCTTTAAACCACTCCGGTGAGCAATAGAGGCAGCGACAGAACCCGAAGGGCCAGCGCCAATAATTAAAATATCTACAAATTCTTTGCGCATATTATAAAGGTAAGGATTTTCTTTGATCAACCAATTTGATTGGTTTTCTTGACCCATCTGGAAACGATCTTTTTTGCATTTCGGTTGTGCTGATGAATTGTATTTCAGGGCTGACTCTCAACGCAGCACTTAGCGCTTCTTTAATATTTTCTATATTATTTGAACCATCTCTTGGTACAAGATATATGGTCACATGATCCAGCTCTAATTCATTGGTTGATAATTCTATCTGGTAGGATTCTATATCTGTCATAGCATTCAAGACATCAAAAATGCTTTCAGGAAATATGGTCGTTCCCTTAAACTTAAGCATGTTTTTTTTGCGACCTAAGATCGGACTCAATCGTGGGGTTAAAGCACCGCATGCACATTGGTCCTTATATATTATTGCGATGTCTCCTGTCTTGTATCTAATCAAGGGCATTGCTTCAATACCAAAAGTGGTGAAACATACTTCACCTGGTAATCCTGCTTTCTGAGGTTGGTCGTCTGTGTCTAAAATTTCAATGTATACAAGCTCGGCTGGAATGTGGCCACCTTTTCCATGTGTACATTCGGTTATGGCAGTACTCATCTCCGTGGAAGCGTAAGTTGAATATAGTTTGACTTCGGGCCAAGCTTTTATGATCCGAGAACCTAGGTTGTTTTCTTCTAATTTTTCATCTCTGATCGGCTCTCCAATACATAGTATTTTTTTGACCGAAGAATTTCTATAGTCAATATTGTGTTGATCAGCGTATTGAATGACTCTAAGTAGAAAGGAGGGAACAGCAATTATGATTTCAGGTTTAAATCTTTGTATCGAATCTAGCTGTAAACCAGGACTGCCGGAACCAACTCGAATGCAACTCGCACCAATTTCTTTGATCCCTAGATAATATGCTAGTCCAGCCATAAACCTTTTGTCAATAGTGACCATCAATTGTACAGTGCTTGCTTCTGTGCAATCCATTCTAAGCAAGGACAGTGCCTCGTTTTTGGCTAACCTTTTAATGTCTTCTTTTGATAAACCAAAAGAAACTGGCTTTCCTGATGTGCCAGACGTTGTACACCAATCTGCGATTTCCTTTTCAGCTACACAGAGAAATTGATTTTCATTTTCACTTAAATGATTTTTTTCTGTACAAGGAATCTTTTCAAAATCTTTTAGGGAGGTTATCTTTGCTATGTCTATATTTTGATCTTTGAAAAACTTTCGATAGAAAGGAGATCTGTTTTGAGCGTAGCTCAAACTCTTCTTCACTTGTTCCAAGTAAAAAGTGTTCAAATCTTCAAAATTCGAAAGTGATCTTGGTTGCATTCTTTTATTTTTTGCAATTTTCTAGTAATTCTTCAATTGTCTCTTTCTCAGATTTCCAAGGGATTCTTTTTTCTTTTGTTTGATCAAGAAAATAAATAAGATTTTCACAATCTTGTTTATCATTATAATAAGCTCCAGCTAGTAAATATGCTTTATAGTGATTCGGATTTAAAGCAATAAGTCTTTCGAAATCTCCTTTAGCTATCTCGTTTTTATGGGCGATGTTTTTTTCTAAAAGTCGATACATTTTTTTATAAGATAGATAATTTTCTTTTTCTTTTGAATCTAGCCAAGGACTAGGTGCAATGGTTAAGGAATCGGAATTTTGAATGGATTGGCTGCTAACAAAAATATCATCCAAGTCATAATGTAAAAACCGGTCCATAGGATTTAACCCAGTAGAGATCCAGAATTTATTTTTTTGGGGTTTAAAAATAATAGAATGATGTGCGATCATTTGGTTAATAGAAATTTCATTCCCAACACCACTTTGACTTTCTTCATCGTCCTTCCAATCTCTTAAGATCGAAACTGCCTCATTTAAATCTAAGGGTTCATAAAAGTCTAACAACCTATTCATTCTGTCAGAACGTTGATTTGTTGAAGAGACTTCTTTGAATGCTAGATTCATTTCAAGGTCTTTTAGGTCATCACTCTGAAAGTGATTGGTCAGCACCAATCTTGCCTGTTCAATTGGAACGATAGACATTGATTCAGGTGTTTTTTCTATGATGATACTTTTGTTGTCTTTTGCAGAAGCTATAAGAAAACTCTCAGAAACGAAAATATCTTTAGATGCGGCAATGTTTATTGCCTCCTCTAAATTGGTGGCATATTGTAAAATTTCTCTTGCTAATATGGAAACTGGTACTTTTGATTTGCTTGGTAAAGCTGGAGGTCCGGCATTTAGACTAACAGTGATTCCTTCTTTGTTTATTCCGGAAACCACTCCAATAAACCCTGGCCAACTATAAGAGGCAAAAGGAATACCTTCATCAGGATTCATGAATAGTAATACTTTGTTTTTCGCGAAAGCATCACCAACATAAAAATCAAAATTTCTCCCCACTAGCATTTTTCCATCGGCACTTGCATTGCCATTAACTGAAAATGCAGAACATCCGATCAGGCCCATATTTTGTACGGTGTGCCCTATGTCATGAGCGGCGTGATAATATAGTTTTCTTTGAAATTTCGGTCCAACAAAGTCATATTCATCTGAAGCAAAAAGAGACATACCGTATATCTCTCTTTGATATTCCTCAGGGATGTATTTTGGTAAAAGCCTGTTTTTCCAAGCTACAAAATATTTGAGTATATTTAAATAAGATGAGGAAGGAACCATTGCTTCAATCCCTTCGATAAAGGCTTTTTCTTGAAAGGCGATCAGGTCTTCTGACAGTTTTCCAATCGCAACACCTCTTTCAAAATCGGAACCAGTTATGTACATCTCATAGAGACCATCTTCCTTTTTTCTTAGCCAAGAATCATTAAAATGTATTTCATCTGCGCCAACATTTTTAATGGGCAACTGCAAGCAAGATCTATCTTCAATTTGAGGGGGACTAACATAAATGGATTTAATGAAAATTAAGATCAGAACAAGAATCACAACAAGGACGAAATACCTTTTTTTGAATCTCCTCTTCATTAGGAAGCCCTTTTGATCTGCTTGAGTAATTCCTCCATTGGTACAAATTGGCTACAAGTCACAACAGCACCTATTGTAACGCCGAGCATTCCATGCATGTTGAGATTTTGCCCAGTCAGAAATAAATTTGAGATCTTTGTCTTAGGAGAGATGTATGTGTTCAAAGGGTCTTTGTAATCTTTTAAGATACCGTATAAGCTACCATCACTAGTGCCAATATAATCTCGAAATGATAAAGGGGTAGAGGTGTAGTAATTTTTGATATGTGATCTAAAATTCGGAAATTTTGTTTCTACGAGATCAAGAATTTTTTCGGCTTTCTCCTCTTTCCAATCTTGATAAGAAGCATCCCTTTCACTTCGGAATTTTGGAACGGTATGGAAGGTGTCTGCCCATGGTATGAGTTCTTCATACTTCATGTAGGACATGATGTTCATACTACTTGCATATTCTTCAGAAGCTGAGTCTGCAGGTACAAATGCAGCAAAATTTTCTGGCCAATTCTTTTTTTCGTAATTGACAGAACCCCAAACCTCATTCTGTGAATGATGGTAATAATTATAGTTGAGATATGGAAAGCTATTTTTCTTTAGGACAGCATGTACTGTAAATATCGAGATTGAGTTATTTAAATTGAGAAGTCTATTACGGTATGTTTTTCTGATCTTGTCCGCATCTATCATTTCCATAGTTTGCGTAGGATGAATGTTTGAAATATAATTATCTCCAATTATCGTCCGCCCATCTTCGAGACTTACAGAGGTAACTTTCTTGTTGTCAACATTTATGGAAGTCACTTTAGCATAGTTGATCAAAGTGCCACCCATACTTTTCAAAGAACGCTCAAACTGTCTCGTTATTTGACCGCCACCATCAACACACCTGTAGGCCGATTCTATGTAAGTATTGATAACAAGCGCATGGACATATAATGGTGTCTTATCTGCATAGCCCGCATAGAGCGCGTTTGAACCTGCCAAAACATTTTGTAATCTTAGGTCGGAAGTGCATGATTCAATGAAGGCCTTAGCGCTGACATTTAAATAAGATACATCAACGCCATTCTTCATCACCTGAAGATTGTATAATGGAAAATGCGCGCAGATCTCATGCACCTTGTTAATGTATTTTTTTATACCTTCTTTTTCTTTTGGAAATTCTTTGATCAGTTCTTCCATAAATCTTTGGTGACCCATGGCATGCTTGTATTCTTTTTGGTTGTCACCGAATGAGATTCGATCAAACCCATCTTCATCCATCTTTCGATAGGTGATGTTGTCCATTAGGCCAAAATAGGAAAAGTAAGCATGTAAGTTTTGACCGGGATCAAGCCCACCAATATAATGGACACCGGTATCAAAGATGATCTTATCTCGAGAAAATATCTGCAAGCAACCTCCGAATTGGCGATTTTTTTCCAATACGCATACACTATACCCTTGTTTGGATAAAATGTATGCACATTCTAGCCCACCAAGACCACTGCCAATTATAACAAAATCGTACTTTTCTTCCATATCCTATGATAATGCCTAATATTTGGCTTATCTACTTGATTGACTTCAACACAAAAATAACATTAGAAGTGAATTTAGTTTCATCAATTAGCTGCAGATTTAAATTTTTAGCGTTTGCCCATTCCTTTATTTGTTTGCCAGAGAGGAAATGGAGTTTATTTTGTGTTTTATTAAATCCGCTATTTGTTGAGAATATCTCTGTTAATTTTGTGCCTTTATGTCTTTCTTGGAGATCTGCATCTCCATCTCTCAGAATTATGAAGCCATTTTCCTCTAAATTTTCAACACATTTGTCCAATATTTTAAATTGCTGTGCTGGCAATAAATAGTGCAATACATCAGCAATTATAAATACATCAGATTTTTCAAAAGGTTGCTCCGTGATGTCTGCATGGATAAAATTAATTTGATCATTTTTTGCCTGGCAATTATTTGCGACAGCGATCTTTTGTCCATCATAATCCATAGAGACAAAAGTTCGTTCAGGAGCACTCAACGAGAGAAAATAAGTCATGAAACCATACCCACATCCGATGTCCGAAACTTTGGCTTTTTCAGGAATGATCTCATCAAATATCTGATAATTTTCTTCCATTTTGGTTTTGACCTTCATGTACCATTCTGTTACTGGCCCTTTATAAATGTAATTGTAGACCAATTTTTCTCTATGGTAGTCGACTGTTTCTTTTTCCTTTCGGAGAATATTATATTCTTTTTTAAACCAACTACTGATGCTTTTGCACTTTTCTGAGTAATTTTCTCCATGGCTTTTATCTGAAGCAAGAATTCTATTTTCAATTTTTACATGGATGTCGTTGGCTCGGCCCCAAAACTTTCCTTTGCCCAAGAAATCTCTTGTTCCATGAATCAACATCGGTACGATATCTAAATTTAATTGTTCGGCTAAAAAGAAAGCTCCTTTTTTAAAGCGGAGCATTTCTTCAGAGGTAGACCTTGTTCCTTCGGGAAAGATGGCAATACTATAGCCTTGATCTACCCGCTCTTGAAGTTTTTCTAAAAGCAATTCTGCGCCAGAAGAAATAGAATAAAAATGTTCGTCTAATTTTCATAAGGATCAATTTATGGAACGTTGTTCCTCCAACTAAAAGCAACCAATAAATACCAACTTACCGAGGCTATATAAAAAAAGCAGGAACGACGTTCCTCTCTTTTACAAAAAAGTAACTCCGTCTACTTCCTCTAACGCAATTACAATATACGCTCGTATACACACATTTGTTTTCATTGATCTTCTTATGTCTTCTGTTTATCTAAAAAAAAGGAATTTTCGTAAAAGTACCCGCATATTACAAGTGCCTATAGGAATGATATCAATTGACCCGCTGTCTCTCTTCTTGACGATAGTACACAATTGAGTGATAGAGTTTAAAATACTGAGATAGCGAGAGGAAGGTTTCCAATCTCGACATTCGTCGAGACAAGCTCTCTCCTCATGTATTGCCACAAAACTTTCTTTTAATTCTAAAATTAGAATACTATGTCCTCATTCAAAGATTTCTTTTTGTTTTGCGCCGGAGTTGATCGAAAAATATTGGAAAAATGCCCTTCCGATGAAAATAAGTATGTGGGTATTGGAGCCACCATCTTCTTTACCGGAGTACTTGCTTTCTTTTCAGCAGGCTATGCTTTATATACCGTGTTTGATTCTTGGTTGGCAGCTATTGCATTTGGTACCATATGGGGAATGATGATTTTTAATCTGGATCGATATATCGTATCGAGTATGAAAAGTAAAGGTTCTTTTGGCCAGGACTTTTTAGTTGCTTTTCCACGGCTCGTATTGGCTGTATTGTTGGCGCTGGTTATTTCAAAACCATTGGAGTTAAAAATTTTCCAAAAGGAAATTGATGCAGAACTAATAGTAATGGAACAAGAGGTTTTTAAAACGCAGGAAGATCGCGTCCAGGAAAGATATACCAACAACATCGTAGCTAATCAAGAACAAATAAAAATACTAAAGTCAGAAATAGAAACCAAAACAAAAGTACGTGACGAATTGACGCAAGCCGCAGTAGCAGAGGCAGACGGAACTGGTGGTTCACAAAAACGAAATATGGGCCCTATCTATCGCGCCAAAAAAGCGGAAGCCGATAAGGCACAAGTTGAGTTGGATGAATTAATGGCAACCAATCTGCCACTCATCGCCGAAAAAGAAAAAGCAAATACAGGAATGGAATCCAAAGTGCAATCCGAAATATCGGAACTCAACCGAAGCGCCTATGGTGGACTTGCTGCACGCATGGACGCACTGGATCGATTGGGACAACAGAGCGAAGCTATCCTACTGGCGAATATTTTCATTATGCTCCTCTTTGTTTCTGTTGAAACAGCACCGATATTTGTCAAGTTGATTTCTCCGCGAGGCCCCTACGATTTTGTCTTACATGAGCACGAGCATGTTTTCCAAATGGCTAACCACGAAAATACCACCATGCTCGCCAACGCCGTCAAAAATAACTTGAAGGTCAATACCGAAGTTGGAGTACATCGATCAGAAGCAAAGGTCAAACTGGAGAAAGCTATCATTGATGCCGAATTGAATGAGAAACTGAAAGACTTGCGATCGGGAGGTTACGATTGGAATGGGGATGTTGTGGGAGTGTAATAAAAAACAAGATTAATATTTTATAAAGTATTGCTGAACGATCGAGAATAGTTAAGACCAAACTTAATTGTTTAGCTAGATTGTAATTTAGGAGTTAAAAAAGTCGGAGGTCCGAAGTCGGAAGTCCGAAGAACGAGACGCGGAGACTCTGCGTTAACTCTTCCGACCTCGGACCTCGGACTTCCGACTCCATACTGAACAATTACAAAAACTTTTGAACATTCTAAATGGTCTTTGACGCCAGCTAAAACAAAAATTGTATTTTACGCTACAATTAGAGTTAAACGCAAATCGTCAAAATCAGTTCAAATGAAAAAATCAATACTAATTCAGCTACTCACATTGCTGATGCTTAATGTAGTTTCCCTTTCTGCTCAGATAGAAGTTTCAACTAAGTTGGAAGATATCGCCATCGTCGACGAGAAATTAATGGTTCCTATGCGCGACGGTATCCGCCTGTGTACAGATGTATATCGTCCTAAAACAGACGAGCCAGTTCCCATCATTTTTTCCAGAACGCCTTACAACTTTAATTCATGGGGTGATGGTAAACAAAGAACCTGGACCAAAAAGCGCGCGTATGAAGCGGTGAAAAGAGGTTATGCTTACGTCGTTCAAAATGAAAGAGGTCGCTACTTTTCAGAAGGCAAGTGGGATATTTTGGGTTTACCCAAAACAGATGCACTAGATGCTTTTACCTGGATGCAGGATCAACCCTGGAGCAACGGTAAGATAGGAACACTCGGTTGTTCTTCTACTGCAGAATGGCAAATGGCCATTGCATCACTGGACCATCCGGCGCATGCAGCCATGGTACCACAAGGCTATGGCGCTGGTGTCGGTAGAGTCGGTCGTTTTCATGAACAAGGCAATTGGTATCGAGGTGGCGCTATGCAGATGTTGTTTACCTCGTGGTTGTATTCTGTACAAAACGATGATTTCCGACCAAGAGTACCGAAAGGTGCAACGCAGGAAGACCTTATTCGAATATCTCGTTTTTACGACCTGGCTTCTGAAGCACCCAAGGTTGATTGGTCCGATAAATTTGACCATTTACCAGTGAGTGATATTCTCAAAAATGTAAATGGTACCAAGGGAATCTACGACAATATGATTCCACGAAAACCCAATGATCCTGTCTGGTATGAAGGTGGGCTGTATCACGACGATATGCCTTTTGGAGTTCCCAGTTTTTGGTTTGTCTCCTGGTTCGACGTTTCTACCGGACCCAATATCGAACTCTTCAACCACGTCAGGAATAATGCAAAAGATAAGGCTGTTGCCGATAATCAATACCTAATAATATCTCCCTCTTTACATTGCCGGTTTACACGAGATACAGAGCAAACAATTGTAGGTGATCTGGATGTAGGTGATGCTCGATTGAATTATGATGAGCAGGTGTACAACTGGTTTGACTTCCTGCTGAAAGGAGAAGATAATAATTTTAAAAAAGAAACGCCTAGGGTACAGTACTATACCATGGGAAGCAACAAATGGCAAAGTGCAGAGCAATGGCCTCCTGCGTCAGTCGAGATGGTGCCTTTTTATTTGGCAAGCCAGGGCAGAGCTAATAGCTTGTATGGAGATGGTAAACTAAGTAAAACCGCAGTTGGAAAAAATGAAACGCCTGATGAATTTGTTTATAACCCATTAAATCCCGTTCCTTCCTACGGAGGTAACGTATGCTGTATTGGAAATGCAATTGACGGAGGTTCTTTTGATCAGCAGGTTATGGAGACACGGCACGACATTTTGGTCTATTCTACCGAGCCACTAAAGGAAGGTGTCGAAGTTAGTGGTTTTATAGAGGCCACGCTTTATATTTCTTCGGATGCCAAGGATACCGATTTTACGATTAAGTTGATTGATGTATATCCCGATGGACGAGCGTACAACTTGGATGAGACGATTCAACGAGTTCGGTATCGCGAAGGATATGATAAGGAAGTTTTTATGGAAAATGGAAAGGTGTACAAATTGGAGTTGAGCCCAATGTCGACGAGCAACTATTTTAAGAAAGGGCATCAAATTCGAATTGAAATTTCGAGTAGCAATTTCCCAAGGTTTACTCGAAATCTCAATACCGGAGGCAACAACTACGATGAAAAAGAATCAGTGGTTGCGCGGAACAAGGTGCATCATTCTGACAAGTACCCGTCACAAGTTCGCTTACCGTTGGTTCGGAAAAAGTAAAATTTGATTACCAGTAAGTTGTAATATCTATGAAAAACTTATTCCGAGGGATTTACTTTGTACGGATCGGTAATGAG
>ENA-ORXM01002726-ORXM01002726.1-marine-metagenome-genome-assembly--contig:-NODE-2726-length-19598-cov-4.036012_pt1 | contig 19598 bp, 13 predicted proteins | sample MGYA00237867_ERZ511480 | MGnify/ENA primary metagenome ERZ511480 (study PRJEB26309, sample SAMN06266103) | marine metagenome | isolation source: Algal blade | place: United Kingdom:Sidmouth, United...
TGTCTTTTTGGACGGCAATGGGCTGCCCGGTCGGTTTAACGACGGGTTTCATGTGGCAGAACTTGGGTTTGGGACGGGGCTCAACGCGCTTGCCACTTTAGCGGCTTGGCAAGCCATCGAGCAGGGTATTCAAAATATTGGTAGTGGTAAAATTCAAAATAATAGCGGGCAGTTTCTGTTCAATGGTATTTTAACCAATCAGGGGCAGGCTAGTATTAGTAATGCCGCTGAAATGCTTTTTCTGACGGCTGCTGATTTCGACAATCAGAGCAGCTTGACCAGCAGCGGAAACGTATCGTCGTCGCCGGGCTCCGCCTCGCCGAAGAAATCGGCACCGACCACACCCGCGAGGTGAGCCTCGCCGCCGAGCCGTGCGATCGCCACGGCCGCGTTGAGCGCGCAGCCACCGCTGGTCAGGGTCGAGTCGCGGGCCCGATACTTCACGCACTTGTCGGGCACCTCGTCGAGGAGGAACACGAGGTCTGCGGTGATCACTCCGGCGCAGATCACGCTGGTCATGGGATGCCCCCGACCGACCGCTCGTTCCGTGTCGAAGCGCGTGCCGCGCGAGCGGACCGTCTCGGCGAGCTGTCGCGGTTTTTGCGAGCTTGTATACTGCTAGGCTGACCGACGCCTGTCGAGAGCACGCTCGTTCGCGGCGACCCACCGGAGAGATTCCTCGATCGCGTGCAGTTCGTGCCGATGCGTGGTGCAAGCGCTATGGTCCGCCTCGTCGAGCGAAGATCGGCGGAACGCCGAGTGTGCACGACCCTCGCACGCTCGGCCCTGAGGTATCGAGGTTCTCTCGCGCGCCGACCGGCCTCTCCCGCTGGCGCTGTCTCCGGCACTATCTCGTGCATCCGAATCTCGTGCATCTGAAGTCGTGGATCGACATGGCCTACAGTCTCGCCACATCGAGGCATCGGCCGGGACGACGATCATTGTCAAGGCACGCTCCATGAAACCGGAGAGAACCCAGAGGCTCACCGCCGAGCCGCTCTACAAGCGAGCGGAGAGTGCCCTGGTGCAACGTATCGTCGAAGGGGTCTGGAGACCCGGTACGCGCCTTCCCAACGAGTTCGAGCTGGCAGCGGAATTCGGAGTCAGCCAAGGCACGATCCGTAAGGCGTTGGTTTCGCTCGAGCGGCGCGGACTGCTCGCCCGAAAACCCGGACGCGGCACGACGGTGGCCAAGCCCACGGCACAAGAGTCGCTCTATGCATTTTTCCGGCTGCGCGACGAGGACGGCAACATGGCGGTTCCCGAGCCGCTGTCGGAGCGGCTCGGCCGGCGGGCGGCCACGTCCACCGAGAAGAAACTGTTCGGAGAGGGCGAACCGCATGTCTGCACGCTAGAGCGCGTTCGCCAACACGGCGGGCGACCCTTCGCGTTGGAGCGAATGCGGTTCCCCGCAACCCTTGTCGAGGGAATCGAGAAGGATGCACCGTTGCCGAACTCTCTCTACCCTTATCTCCAGGAACGCTTCGGTCTGTCGATCATGACGGCCGAGGAGGCGATAACCGCGGTGATCGCCGGGCCGAGGGATGCGAGCGCGCTGACGATCGATGCCGGGGCACCGCTCCTCAGGGTCGAGCGCCGCGCGCGCGATCTGGCGAACAGAATCGTGGAGCTGCGCGTCTCGCTGTATCTGACGACGCACGCTCGCTACTGCGTGGAGCTCGCACGCGCTGATCCCTTCGCCGAATCGACTCAGAGATGATCGCGACACCAACCGATCGAATCGCGCTCCCCGTTCGGCCAAACGCCCTGTCCTCACTCTGCGACTGACGATCAGCTTCCTCGCCAACGAGCCGAGACCACGAATCGGCGGCCCCGGCTCGCTCATGCCCGGTGCTACTTCGAGAAGTTCGCGAACTCCTCGTCCAACTGGGTCTCGCAGTCGGTCACGGCGCTCGTGGCGGCGTCGATCCATTCGGAACCGAAGTTCTCCTCGTACCATTCCCAAACGGGCTGAGCCGCTTCCTGGAAGGCTTGCTTCTCCTCCTCGGTGGGGGAATAGATCTCGCCGCCGGCCTCGCGGAACTTCTCGTAGGCCTCGACCGCTTTCAGCTTGGGCATCTTGCGCGTGGTCCACTTCAACTCCTGGAAGCCGTTGTAGACGATGCGCTTCTCCTCGTCGCTGAGCCCCTGGTAATTGCCCTCGTTGATCCACCACATGGCGCCCATGTACGCGTGCCCGTCGAGGATCAGATAGTTGAGGCTGTCCTGGAACTGCATGCCGACGATGTCGGTGATGCCGTTCTTGGTTCCATCGACCACGCCGGTCGCCAGCGAGGTGTACACCTCCGGCCAGGCGATGGGGGTGGGCGAGCCGCCGAGCGCCTCCACCAGATTGATCTGGATGTCGGCCGGAATCGTGCGCAGCTTCAGCCCCTCGACGTCGGCCGGACTGCGTACCGGCTTCTCGGTAGTTGCGATATTGCGCCATCCACCGGTGTTGCCTATCGCCATCAGTCGCACGGCCCCGACATCGTTCAGCACGGCTTCGCGGAGCTTGGCGGTCAACGGTCCATCGAAGACGCACTCTGCCACCGCATCGTTCGGGAAGAGGTAGGGGAGATCGAGGAACTGCGCCGGCGGATACCAGCCGGCCAGTCCACCATTGGTCGTGATGAAGATGTCGAGCCGGCCATCGAGCAACGCCTCGGAGCACTCGTCCTCGTTGGAGCAGAACCGGCCGTTGGGGTAGATCTCCACCGCGAGCGAGCCGTTCGAGTCGCTCTCGACCCGACTCTTGAAGACGAGCGAGCCGTCGTAGTCCTCATCCTCCTCGGACCCGAGGAAGGCGATCTTCAGGGTCGTCGCCTCCTGCGCCTGCACCACCGGGAACGTGCAAGCCAGTCCCACCGCCGATGCGGCGACAAGCGCTTTCCAACGAACTTTCATGTGTGCCTCTCCTCAGAGTTTGTGGCCGAACGGGTCAGTAGAGCCCCAACACGCGGGGCACGAACAGCACGAGATTCTCGAAATAGGTGATGAGGAAGATCACCACCACCTCCACCGCGAGAAACGGGAGCAATGCCTTGGCGATTACCTCGACTCTCTCCTTCGCGACCGCCGACGCGACGAACAGCACCAACCCCATCGGCGGGGTTGCCAGACCGACCGTCACGTTAACGCACATCAGGATGGCGAAATGGACCGGGTCGACTCCGAGCTGCGAGACGAACACGCTGCTGAGCACCGGGCCGAGGATCAGTATCGCGGGGCCGGCATCCAGAAACATCCCCACGACGAACAGCATCATGTTCAGCAAGAACAGCAGCACGAGCATGTTGTCGGTCAGGCCGAGGACGAAATCGGCGAGCATCTGGGCGGCGCCGACCTGATCGGCGACCCACGAGAACGACTTCGACGCCCCGATCAGCATGACGATGATGCCCGAGGAGATCGCCGCGCGCAGCAGCACCCGAGGAAGATCTCGAACCTTGAGCGCACGCAGGATGAACAGCGCCACGACCAGCGCGTAGAAGGCCGCCACCCCGGCCGCCTCGGTGGGCGTGAAGAAGCCCGTGAGTATGCCGCCGAGCAGGATGACGGGCGTTAGCAGGGGCCAGAAGGTGATCTTGCCGGCGTCGTAGATCTCGCGAACGCTCGCGCGCTCGTTGGCCACCGGAAAGTCGTAGCGTTTGGCGAGTATCGTCACCATGATCATGAGCCCGCCACCGATCATCAAGCCGGGCACGATCCCCCCCGCGAACAACGCCGCCGGCGACACTCCCATGATGAAGGCGTAGATGATCATGATGCCCGAGGGCGGGATGATCGGCCCGATGACCGAGCTCGCTGCGGTGACCGCCGCGGCGAAGCGTCGGGTGTAGCCCTGCTTCTCCATCGCCGGGATCATCATCGAACCGAGCGCCGAGGTGTCCGCCACTGCGGAACCGGACAGGCCGGCGAAGAGGATCGAGCTCAGGATGTTCACGTGCGCCAGCCCGCCGCGCAGGTGCCCGATGAGGGTCTGGGAGAACTGCACCAGTCTCGCGGTAATGCCGCCGGTGTTCATCAGCTCACCGGCCAGTATGAACATCGGCAGCGCCATCAGCGGCACCGAGGACATGCCCGAGAACAGCTGCGAGATGATGGAGTTGAGATCCCGCGTGCCAAAGTCGGATCCCAGATCGTTCGCGATGACCAGGCCGGTGGTACCCAGCAGACCGAAGATGACCGGTACCGACAGAGCCAGGGCAGACAGAAAAAGCCAGAGAAAGGCTACTTTCATCGCATCAACTCCACCCGCATCAACTTCACCCGCATCAACTCCACCCGCATCAATCCCACCCGCATCAATCCCAGAGTCTCGATTCGGACTCCTCGAGGGTTCGGACAGGCCCGGCCAGCTCGGCGTCGGCGTCGAACAGGGCGAGCACGTGTCGCAGCGACAGCTCGATGTTGGCCACAACCATCAGCGCGATGCAGATCGGCATGACCATGTACACGTGCTTCCACATGATGCCGATCACCGGAATCCTCATCGGTGCCGCGAACGGACGGATCTCCGAGAGGTCGAGCCCGAGCACGGCGTTGATCAGAGCGGACAGCGGTCCGGGATCGATTCCCACCTTCCGAAGCGTCAAGTCGAGTCCGACGAGGAGCAGCACCAGGATCGCCAGATGCACCAGCAGCCCGTGGACGTTCCGCGCCCTCGGAGGCAAGGCGTCGCGCAGCAGATCCAGCGTCACGTTCGCCGAACGCCTGTAGGCGACCGGCGCGACGACGAACGCCAAGGTGGGCAACATGATCAGCATGACCTTGTCGGTCCAGGGGGCGGACACCCCGATCAGTCTCGCCGTCACTCCCCAGACGACCGCGCCGAGCATCAGCACCATCAGCACGATGGAGACAGGCTTGAGGATCGTCTCCACGACACGATTGACGTTGCGCAGGATTCCGATCACCCCGGCCAGTAGTCTTCTCATGTACACGCGCTCCTGCTTTCGCCAAGGCCCGGCGTAGGTGAGATCGGTCCGCGAACGGCGCGATACGAGGCGAGTCCGTCAGATCGTGTCACCAGCCGACCATACCGCAGCGGCAGGGACGACACCCGGGTGTCGCTTTCGGCCCTCGGATGGACTGTACTGTAAGGGGGTGCCTTCGGGATGCACGGACGGGCATGCCGACCGAGCGGGAAGAACCGAGCGGAGAGGGGCGCGCAGCGTCGCTCGCGAACGTCACGAGTGGTCCCGTGCCGCCAACTCGTATCCCCTCGATGAACGAGCAAGATCTCTCACCCTCCGCCTCGGCGGTCGGCTCCGAAGCCGCTCGTCGGCCGTTCGTCATCGGCATCCGCCTGTCCGTCTCCGCGGATCATACGCTCTATGAGTCGCACGAAAGTGGCCGGACAGCTGACCAGGCAGTTGCCGAGTAGGCGAGCTGCTCGACAGTCTTGAATCTTATATAATTTATACTATATCGAATAGAATTGCGTCGTCAACTGTTCCTGAACGGCTCGAACACTTCGGCGCGATCGAATTCCAGCCCCGATTTTCGCTCATCTCGGTTTCGCGGAACGCTTCGGCGTGCGTATCGTCACCGCCCCCTCTCGGAGCTGCGGCTGCCGGCCGAGGTGCCGAGCGATATTCGCGAATCGACGCCTCGCCTTTGCCCTCGGCCCTTCGTCGAGTGGGCACTGCCTGTGTGCCGTCATCGGACGAGTCTCTGCCGCGTCTCACACCGCGGGGCCTCGCGTCTCGGCACGATTGCGTGACGGGCGCGTCCCGGTAAGATCGCCGCTCCCCGCTCACACATCGCCTTCCGTCATCATGCTCTCGCAATCGGGCTTCGAGCCCGTCGACGCGGTCGCCGTCGCGCTGTTCTTCGTCGCCTGGGCGGCGCACGCGGTCATCGTGGGCCACTCGCCGCTCGGGCGGCGCACACTCTCTCACGAGATACGTGCATATCGCGTGCGCTGGATGGAGAACGCGGTGCGCCGCGAGACGAAGATGGTCGACGCGTTGATTCAAAACAGCCTGCAGCAGGGTGTCCTGTTCTTCGCCTCGACCTCGATCCTCGTGATCGGTGCCTTGCTCGCCGGGCTCGGCGCCGCCGAGCAGGCGGTACGCGTGCTCGGTGACCTCCCCCTGGCGAGCACCGATACTCGCCTCGAATGGGAGCTCAAGGTACTACTCGTGGTCGGCATCATCACCTACGCCTTCTTCAAGTTCGCGTGGAGCTACCGGTTGTTCAGCTACGTGATAATCCTGATCGGCGCAGGGCCCGATCGAAGCACCGGTCGGTCGGATATCGATGCGGCCGATCTCGCGGCTTGGGCGTCGAAGCTCGGGCGGCTGCACACCGTGGCCGCGCAGCACTTCACCGCCGGCGTCTACGCCTACTTCCACGCACTCTCGGCCATGGCATGGTTCGTCAGTCCCTGGCTGTTCATAGCCGCGACACTTTGGGTCTCCCTGGTGCTCTACCGGCGCGCGTTCGGCTCACGCTTCTTGCGCATCCTGACCGATCGCGACAAAGGGGTATCGGCGCGCGAACGATCCGTCTCCTCGGCGAGGACGCCGAACGCGAACCGTATCCGCTGACCGGCCCGATGGTCGGGAAACGGTCGTTCTGTCGAGGAGTCGGGCCGTGCTCGTCTCGGCCGGAAAGCGGGAGCGAGCACTCGCCCGATCGACGATGGGAACGCTGACGGCGAGCCGGAGGACAGCGTCGCCAATCGCTGTACCGCGCCTACCCGCAGTCCCGCGATCATCGTCACAGCCGTATAGCGAGGTCGCGCTGAGTGCCACGGGGTTGGCCGGAACGGGGGTGGGAGGTGCGCTGGTCGATCGAACGCACGCCCGGCCGAACGGCGTGAGACAGGTTGCGCCGTTCGTTCGCCAGAGGTCTCGATAAAGCGGGCAGAAAAGGCGGAACAAGGGGATAGCGGCGGCACTTTTTTGCAGAAAGTGCCGCCGTTTCAGTTAGTTGGCGTGGTCCGACCCTCGTCCTCGGTTACCAGCCGGTGGCTTCCTTGACGGCTTGGCCGAGGCCGGCCGGCGAGCGGGTGATCGTGACCCCGGCCTTCCCGAGCGCCTCGAACTTGTCGTCCGCCGTGCCCTTGCCGCCGGCGATGATTGCGCCGGCGTGCCCCATACGCTTGCCGGGCGGTGCCGTGACGCCTGCGATGTAGGCCGCGACCGGCTTCTTGACATCGGAGCTGATGAACTCCGCCGCCTCCTCCTCGGCCGTGCCACCGATCTCCCCGACCATGAGGATCGCCTCCGTCTTCGGATCGTCGGCGAACAGCCGGAGCGCATCGATGAAGCTCGTCCCCGGGATCGGATCCCCGCCGATACCGATGCAAGTGCTCTGCCCGTAGCCGAGATCGGAGGTCTGCTTGACGCACTCGTAGGTCAATGTCCCCGAACGCGAGACGATACCCACCTTGCCCGCCTGGTGGATCGCCCCCGGCATGATTCCGATCTTGCACTCGCCCGGCGTGATGACGCCCGGGCAGTTGGGTCCGACGAGCCTGACCCCGTTCATCTCGACGGCGATCTTTGCCTCGAGCATGTCGAGGGTCGGGATGCCCTCGGTGATGCAGACGATGAGCTTCACCCCGCTCTCGGCCGCCTCGATGATCGAGTCCTTGCAGAAAGCGGCCGGCACGTAGATCACCGTCGCGTCGGCTCCGGTCTCCTCGACCGCTCCCCTGACGGTGTTGAACACGGGCAGCTCGAGATGCTTCGTCCCACCCTTGCCCGGAGTGACGCCGCCGACCATCTGCGTGCCGTACTCGATGGCCTGCTCGGTATGGAAGGTACCTTGGCTACCGGTGAGGCCCTGACAGATGACCTTGGTGCCCTTGTCGACGAGAACGCTCATGCCTTTGCCCCTCCCACGGTATCGACGATCTTCCGAGCGGCATCTCCGAGATCCGCCGCGGCGACGAGATTCAGCGAGCTCTCGTCGAGGAGCTTCCGACCTTCGGCCGCCTTCGTCCCTTCCAGCCGGACGACGACCGGCACCTCGATTCCGGTCTCACCGACCGCCGCGATGATGCCCTCGGCGATCAGGTCGCAGCGCACGATGCCGCCGAAGATGTTGACCAAAATGCCCTTCACCTCGGGATCGGAGAGGATGATCTTCAGCGCTTCGGCCACCCGCTCCTTGGTCGCCCCTCCGCCGACGTCGAGGAAGTTCGCCGGTTGCCCGCCCTCGAGCTTGATGATGTCCATCGTCGCCATCGCGAGCCCCGCGCCGTTGACCATGCAGCCGATGTTCCCCTCCAGGGCGACGTAGTTGAGATCCCATTCCGAGGCGCGGAGCTCGCGCTCGTCCTCCTGGCTCTTGTCGCGAAGCTCCTCGAGATCCTTGTGGCGGTAGAGGGCGTTTCCGTCGACGTTGAGCTTGCCGTCGAGGCAGATCAGATCCCCCTCGGCGGTCACGACCAGAGGGTTGATCTCGACCAGGGAGAGATCCTTCTCGACGAAGAGCTTGCAGAGTCCGCCGAGGAGCTTTCCGAACTGCTTGACCTGATCCCCCTTCAGCCCGAGCCCGAAGGCGAGCTCTCGCGCCTGATAGGGCATCAATCCGACGAGCGGGTTGAGCTCGGTCTTCAGGATCTTCTCGGGCGTGTCGTGGGCGACCTGCTCGATCTCTACCCCGCCTTCGGTCGAGGCCATGACGACGACGCGCTGGCTCGCCCGATCGATGACCATGCCGAGGTACATCTCGTCGGCGATGTCGCAGGTCTCCTCGATGAGCACGGTGTTTATCGGTTGGCCCTCGGCATCGGTCTGGACCGTGACGAGACGGGTGCCGAGCATGGACTCGGCGTAGTCGGCCGCCTCGCGCGGTGTATCGACGAGGCGTACGCCGCCGGCCTTCCCGCGTCCGCCCGCGTGGACCTGAGCCTTGACCACGACCTTGTCGGTCGTGAGCTTCTCGGCCGCCGCGCGGGCCTCCTCGGGGGTGGAGGCGACGAGATTGTTCGGGACGGGCATGCCGTATTGCCCGAACAGTGCCTTTGCCTGGTACTCGTGCAGATTCATGAAGTGCTCCGGTTGGAGTGAATCGTGCGGTGGGGAGGATCCGGTGACTCGCGCGAACTACCGAACGGCGTGCGCGCCGGACGCTCCCCTCGTTTCACGCGCTCTTGCGAGCGGGTGCCTTTCTGTTGGCGATGTGGATCGCTCGGCCGTCCGCGCCGAGCGCGGCCTCGTGCATCGCCTCCGAGAGCGTCGGATGCGCGTGGATCGTGTGAGCGATGTCCTCGACCGTCGCGTCGAACTCCATCGCGAGCACCGACTGAGCGAGCAGCTCCGAGGCGCTCGGCCCGATCAGGTGCGCCCCCACGATCCGATCGTTCGACTTGTCACGGATGATCTTGACCAGCCCACCGGTGTCGCCCTTGGCTTTGGCCCGACCGCTCGCAGCGAAGGGAAAGGAGCCGACCTGGAAGTCGATGCCCTGCTCCTTGCACTCCTCCTCGGTCAGCCCGACCCAGGCGACTTCGGGATGGGTGTAGATGACGTTCGGCATGACATCGTAGTTGACGCTGGAGTGCTCACCGGCGATGCGCTCGGCGACCATCACTCCCTCCTCCGAGCCCTTGTGCGCGAGCATCGGGCCGCGCACGACATCGCCGATCGCGTAGACGCCCGGCACGCTCGTCTCACAGTGCTCGTCTACGTTGATAAGGCCTCGTTCGTCGAGCTGCACTTCGGATTCATCGGTCAGCACGCCGTCCGTGAACGCGCGCCTACCGACCGCGACGATGAGCTTGTCGAAGGTCTCGACGTGCTCACCCTCCTCGTCCTGAAAAGTTACGTCGACCTTCCCGTCCTTCACCTCGCTCGACATGACGCGTGTGCCGAGACGGATATCGAGACCCTGTTTCGTGAACGTGCGCAGCGCCTCCTTGGCGATCGCCGTGTCGAGCATCGGCAAGAACGCCTCCATCGCCTCGAGCACGACGATCTCCGAGCCCATGCGACGCCACACGCTACCGAGCTCGAGCCCGATGACCCCGGCGCCGATGATGCAGACGCGCTCCGGAACGGACTCCCAGTCCAAAGCGCCCGCGGAATCGACGACGATGTCTTCGGTCAGCGGCGTCGCCTCCAACTCGATCGGCACCGAGCCGGTGGCGAGAATGACGTTCTTCGCCGCATGCGTCGTCTCCTCGCCCTCGCGATCGGTGACCTTGACCTGCTTGTCGTGAAGGAGCTGCCCGCGGCCCTGCAACCAGTCGATCTTGTTCGACTTGAACAACGAGGCGATGCCGCCGGTGAGCTCGCTGACGATCTTGTCCTTGCGGGCGATCATCTTCGGCACGTCGAGCGAGAGCTTGTCGACCTTGATGCCGAGCTCGTCGAACTGATGGTTCGCCACGTCGTAGAGCTCCGTCGCCTCGAGCAAGGCCTTCGAGGGAATACAGCCGACATTGAGACAGGTACCACCCAGGGCAGGCTTGTCTTGCTTGTTGATCCACTGCTCGACGCACGCCGTCTTCATCCCGAGCTGAGCGGCTCGGATAGCGGCGACATAGCCTGCCGGACCGCCGCCGATCACGATCACGTCGTAGTTGTCGTCGGCCATGAGGATTCCGTCCGAGGTGGGGTTGATGGGGGTCGAGCGCGATCAGTATATCGCGATGGCGTCACCCCACCCGATCGATCCCGTATCGTCGGACGAGGCGCGCGACGGGTCGAAGAGCGGCCTCGAACGACCTGTCGGAAGAGAGCTCGGGGAAGACTCTCGGGGAAGGGGGGGAAGGGGAAAGCTTGGGGGAAGATTCAAGCCCGCACCGAAGCTTGTATCAAGATCATGAGTATCAGGATCATGACATGAGTATCAGGATCATGACATGAGTATCAAGATCATGACTTGTATCAAGACCGCGTGTGGAAAGGACGATCCTTGAAAGAGTTTCGCTCGAGAGGGGGCGGCTCGCCGCGTGACTCACCGCGCGACGAGGCACGCCCTTGCCCGAGCGCGGCCCCGGCGCCCGGAGCGCCCGTCATGTTTCCGCCGCCAGCCGCCGTCGCCGCCCCGCCTTCACCGACACCGGAATTCGAAGACCGGGGATTCGAGCCGTGGGAAGCCCACCGCCGGAACGGGGCCGGAGGAGGCGAGCGAACCGCTCAGCCTTCCTCGAGCACCGCCTCGAGCCGAGCGATCAGTGCCCGGCGCTCGATGTCCGAGCCGAGCTCGTCGAGCCGCTTGCCGAGGGCGAGCGCGAACCGCGCGTGGTCCCCGCGTCCGTCCGGAACCAGGAGGGCGGGGTCGATGCGTTCGGCCGCGCGCCCCTTCGACGCCGGCGTGCCGGCATCGAGCTCGAAGCGTTCGTCGAAGGCGGGATGGACGATCCGCTCTCGCTCGATGCCGCGCTCGACGAGCAGGTCGGAGAGCGTCGCTCGCGCCTCGTCGTCACCGTGGTTGAGAAACAGTCCGCCCGCGATCGGTCGACGCGCCACGATCCAATCGATCAGCTCGCTCTGATCGGCATGGGCCGAATAGTTGCCGATGCTCCTGATCGTCGCCGCGATCCGGAACTTCCGCCCGTGCAGGAACACCTCGTCCGCCCCGCCGCGAATGTGCGCGCCGGTGGTTCCCGGCGACTGGTAGCCGACGAACAGCACCGTCGCCTCGGGGCGCCAGATATTGTTCTTGAGATGGTGTACGACACGTCCCGCGTCGGCCATGCCGCTCGCCGAGACGATGATCGCCCCTCGCTGCACCTCGTTGATCGCGCGGCTCTCCTCGACACTCTCGACGAGACGGAAGCGCCGGTCGGCGAAGAGCCGCTCGGCCGGGAGCTCGATGTCCTCGAGCGCGTCCATGTGGCGGACGAACACCTCGGTGACCTTGCGAGCGAGCGGGCTGTCGAGGTAGACCGTCGCCTCGGGGATCGCTCCCTCGGCGAGCAGCACGCCGATGTCGTGCAAGAGCTCCTGACTGCGCTCGACGGCGAAGCACGGCACGACCACGTTGCCACCTCGGGCGAGCGCCGCGACGAGCTCCTCCTTGAGCGCCGCTCGGCGCGCGCCGAGCGTGTAATCGGCGCGCTCGCGGTCCCCGTAGGTGCTCTCGCAGATCACGTAATCGAACCCCTGCTCGGCGTCCGGGGCCGCGTGGAAGGTCTTCTCCTCGGGACCGAGATCGCCCGAGAACATCAGGCGCAGCGTGCGCCCACCCTCGGGTTCCGGGCAGCGGAGCTCGATCGAGGCGGAACCGAGGATGTGCCCCGCGTTCCACCAGCGCGCCTCGATGCCTTCCACGGGCGTCACCCACTGGTCGTAGTCGAGCGGCTCGATCCGGGCGAGCGCCTCGCGGGCGTGCTCGAGGGTGTAGAGCGGCTCGCGCGGCTCCTTGCCCTCGCGCACGCGTCGGCGGTTGTCGCGCTCGGTCTTCGAGGCCTGGATACGCGCCGAGTCCTCGAGCATGAAGCCGAGGAGATCGGCGGTGGCCCGGGTCGCGTGGATGGACCCCGTGAATCCGGCTTCGATCAGCTTCGGGACGAGTCCCGTGTGGTCGGTGTGAGCGTGAGTCAGGAGCAGGCAGTCGACGCTCGCGGCGTCGAACGGGAACGGCTGCTCGTTGAGCGCCCGCACGTGGCGATTGCCCTGGAACAGGCCGCAATCGACCAGACAGCGGCGCCCGCCGGTGTCGAGCAGGGTGCAGGAGCCCGTGACCGTGCCGGCCGCGCCGAAGAACGAAAGGCTGCTCATCGTCGGATACGCTCCGTCGTTAACCCCGTGACGGCCCGAGGGATAGCCGTGGAGAGTCATGGTAGCGCACCGTCGCGGCCTTCCGAGCGCGTCGGCGGCGCACGGTGGCAGCGGGCGGGCACCGCGCGCGGTAGAATCGTCCCTTGCCTACTCAGAAGCTGCGACATGCGGCAATGTGCGCCGATGCCGCCCCATCGTGACACGATCGTCGTCGGCGCCTCCGCAGGTGGCGTCCCGGCGCTGCGTACGCTGCTCGGAATGCTTCCGGCGGATCTCGACGCCGCCGTCCTGATCGTGATGCACCAGGCACGGAACGCCGGGCAGCTCGACCGCGTGTTGCGCGAGATCTCGGTGCTGCCGCTCGGCTTCGTCACCGAAGCCGAGACGCTTCGCCCGGGCCGGGTTTACCTCGCTCCGCCCGACGTTCACATGATCGTCGCCGGCGAGCGGGTGATGACGACCGCGGGTCCGCTGGAGATGCGCGCTCGTCCCGCGATCAACCCGCTGTTCCGCACCGCCGCGGCCTCGCGCAGCGGACGTGTCGTTGCCATCCAGCTGACGGGGTTGCTCGACGACGGCGTCGCCGGCCTCGCTGCAGTCAAGCGTTGTGGGGGGCGCGTGCTGGTGCAGGATCCGGACGAGGCGGAGTATCCCGAGATGCCACGCTGCGCCATCGAGGCCGTCGACGTCGATCACGTGGCCCCCCTCGCCCGCCTGGCCGAGCTCCTGCCCGTCCTGGTCGCCGAGCCCGCCCCCGATATCGCCGTTCCCGGGGACATCGCCATCGAGGCGCGCCTCTCCGGCCCGGCGCCCGACGGCGAACCGAGTCGTCCGGAGGATGTCCAGCGAATCGGTGAGCCGATCGCCTGCGCCTGCCCTGACTGTGGCGGCCCGCTCTGGCAGGTGGGCCGAGGCGACACCGCCGTCTACCGCTGCCACGTCGGTCACTCGCTCTCCGCCCGAGGGCTGCTCGGGGCGCAGCACGAGGTGATCGAACGCGCCCTCTGGGTCGCGGTGCGCTCCTTGACCGAGCGTGCCTCGACGCTCGACAAACTCGCCGAGAGCGCCGAACGCGGGGGTACGCGCGCGAGCGAGAGCTACCGGCGGCGGGCCGCCGAGGCGACGACGCACTCGGACACGGTACGACGCTTTCTCCTGTCGCTACACGAGGAGCCCTCGGTCCCGCCAGACGACGCGCCGGAGCGGAAAATCGGCGGATGAGCGGAGACGCTCCCTCTCTCGTCGTCGGCGTGGGCGCATCGGCAGGCGGCCTGCAGGCCTTCAAGGAGCTCCTGTCCGCGCTGCCTTCCGACAGCGGCACTGCCTTCCTGCTCGTCCAGCACCTCGATCCGAATCACGAGAGCCTGCTCTCCGAGCTGCTGGTGCCGCACACCGCCATGAGCGTGCGAGACGCCGAGCAGGACGAGCCGCTGCGTCCGAACACGGTCTACGTGATCCGCCCCGGCAGCGCGCTGGCGGTGAGGGACGGGCGAATCGAGCTGAGCGAGCCGACCTTGCACCGCGGGATCCGATTGCCGCTCGATCACCTGTTCCGCTCGCTCGCCCGCGAGTACGGTGCCCGCTCGGTGGGGGTAATCCTGTCCGGGGCCGGCAGCGACGGCAGTTCCGGACTTCGGGACATCAAGGGTGCGGGCGGTCTGACCATCGCCCAGGAGCCGGACTCGAGTGGCCAGCCGGGCATGCCGAGAAGCGCGATCGACACCGGCTTGGTCGATCTCGTGCTCGAGATCGCCGAGATGCCCAAGGCGCTCGAACGCTTCGCGACGTTACCGCCCGGGGCGCGTATCGATCCGTCGGTCGAGGAGAGCGAGAGCGAGACGCCCGGCGATGCCGAAGGCAGCGCAGCGCCTCCGGACGAGGTCTCCGACGGGGGCGGCGGGAGCACCGCTCGCGCGAGTGGACTGGAGGCGGCCGATCTGACCCGTCTCAAGGCGCTGCTCGCCGCCCAGATCGACTTCGATCTCGGCGTCTACAAGAGCGGCACCGTCGAGCGCCGCGTGCTTCGGCGCATGCTGCTCTCGGGGTTCGAACGCTCGGGGGACTACCTCGATCACCTGCGCGACCGACCGCTCGAGCAGCAGACGCTGGTACGCGATCTGCTGATCAGCGTCACCAGCTTCTTTCGCGACACGGAGGCCCATCGGGCGCTGCGCGAGGGCGTCGTCGAGCCACTGATCTCGACGCTCGACCCGGGAGACGAGATACGGGTCTGGGTCGCCGGCTGCGCGACCGGAGAGGAGGCCTACTCGATCGGCATGACACTGCTCGATGCGGCCGAGGAGCACGGCAAGCGCATCGAGCTGCAGATCTTCGCCACCGACGTCGATCAAGAGGCGCTCGCCTTCGCCCGAGCCGGTCTCTACCCCCCCTCGACGAGCGAGCAGATCTCCCGCCGGCGGCTCGAGCGCTACTTCCAGCCGCTCGACGGTCATGGCTACCGCGTGCGCTCCTCGCTCCGGGACACGATCTCGTTCGCGGCCCATGATCTGACACGCGACCCGCCGTTCTCGCGCATGCACATCGTCAGTTGCAGGAACGTCCTGATCTACCTCACCCCCGAGGCACAGCGACACGTGCTCGGCAACCTGCACTTCGCACTCCGGCCCGACGCCCACCTGGTGCTGAGCACCTCCGAGTCCCCCGGTGCCCAACCGGATCTGTTCACGACGGTCTCGAAGCCGGCACGAATCTACCGAAAGCTCGGTAGCTCGCGCGTGCTGCCGCTGCAGCGCGAGAAATCGTCGAGGCGGCACGAGCGAGCGCGAGTGAACGACACCGTGGGACCGGAGGAGGGGAGCGAACGCGTGACCCGCCCCCAGGTGCCCGACCCCGCCCGGCGCGCCGTCCTCGAAGCCTGGGTACCGCCGACGATCGTCGTCTCCGGCGATGGGGCGGTGCTGTTCATGCACGGGAATCTCAGCCCGTACCTGAGCTTTCCCCAGGGAGACGATCCACGCTTCACTCTCGACGCGATGCTCCGCCGGGAGCTCGCCACTCGTACCCGTGGGGCGCTCTACCAGTGTCGGCGACACGGACGTCCGATCAGCGCACTGTCGAGCCCCGACGACGGACGCGAGCGGCGCGTGCGCATCACCGCCAAGTCGGCCGCGGCGCTCGGCGATGGAGCGGTCATGCTGAGCTTCGAGGAGCTCGCGGACGAGCGTCACGCGGCGGCAGAGAACGAGCAGGACGAGCGGAACGTGACCGACTCGGACGCTCGGGAGGCGGTGCCGACCGAGGGATCGAGCAGGCTGCGCACGGAGGCTCGACAGACCTGGCCGGAAGCTGCGTCGGTGTCGTTGCTCGTGTCCGAGAGCCAGGACGACGAGGCGGTGCTCGAGCAGCTCGAGAGCGAGCTCCGGGCAACGCGCGAGGATCTGCGGAACACCGTCGAGGAGCTCGAGACCTCGAACGAAGAGCTACGCTCCTCGAACGAGGAGTCGATGTCGATGAACGAGGAGCTCCAGTCGGCCAACGAGGAGCTCGAGGCGACGACCGAAGAGCTGCGCTCGCTGAACGAGGAGCTCACCACGGTCAACGGGCAGCTTCGCGAGAAGATCGAGCAACTGGAGCAGGCGCACGACGATCTCGGCAACTTCTTCGCGAGCGCCCGCGTCGCGATGATCTTCCTCGACGATCACCTGCGCATCAAGCGCTTCACCCCCGCTGCCGCCGAGCTCCTCGGCATCGATCGCGGCGATGTCGGTCGCTTCACCGGGGACATCGCCCGTGAGCTCCTGCAAAAGGATCTCGAGAAGGAGGCGCGCGCCGTGCTCGAGCACCTCGAGACGCGCTCGCGCGAGTTGCACAGCCACGATGGGCGCTGGTTCGCGCGCCGCGTCCTGCCCTACCGTACCGAGAGCCGCCGCATCGAGGGCGTGGTGGTGACGTTGCTGGAAGTCACCGAGCTCAAGCACACCACCGAACGGCTGACCGCGCGCGAACGCCAGCAGGGGGTCATCGCCCGCCTCGGTCTCGACGCGCTCGGCGAGAGCGATCTGCAGGAGTTCATGGACCGTGCGGTCCGCGAGATGCGCCGCACGCTCGAGCTCGACTACTGCCACATACTCGAGCTCCAGCCGGGCGAGCAGCGGCTGCTCCTGCGCGCGGGCAGCGGCTGGGACGACGACATCGTCGGCGAGCGCGTACTGGAGGCCGGCTCCGGCACGTTCGCCGGACACACGCTCGGAGTTCCCGAGCCCGTCATCGCCGAGCAACTGGCCACCGAGAAGCGCTTCTCCGCCCCGGAGTTCCTGAACGATCACGGAGACGGCGGCAGGAACGATGGCAAGAACGATGGCAAAAACGATGGCCAGGACGATCACGAGCTCGCGAGCGCGCTCGCCTGCACCGTCCGCGACGGTGAACGCGCCTACGGGGTCATCGGAGGATACACGCGCGAGCCACGCGCGTTCTCGGAGGAGGACGCCGACTTCGTGCAGGCGGTGGCCAACATCGTCGGCTCGACGATCACGCACTACCAAGCGCGGCTGCGTGCGCGGCTCGAGCACGCGGTGTCGCGCACCCTGATCGAGCACGACGACGCGGACGAGATCCTCATGGCGGTACTCGCTCGGCTCGCCCGCGAGCTCGATACCGGTGTGGGCGAGATCTGGTGGAGGTCGGCGGCGGGGGCGGAGGGGCTCGACTGCCGGCTCTTCCACACCCTCTCCGGCGAGCGACGCCGGGATATCGAGGAGCGGCTCTGCGGGCGCGACGCCGCGCACACCGACGACATCGTCGCGCGAGTCGTCGCCCACGGGCGAGCGGTCGGTTCGACCGATCTGGGGGATCCGGCGCTGTTCGCCGGCGACGAGCGCGCCCGCACGCTCGGCTTCCGTATCGCCTTCGGCGTACCGATTCGTTCGGGCGACGCGTTGCTCGGCGTCATGACGCTCTACTCGCGGCGCAGACTGTTCGCGAACGACACCTTCCTGGACTCGCTCGAGAGCATCGGCCGGGCGCTCGGCGAGCGCCTCGTGCGCGTCTGCCACGAGCGCCGCGCCCGTCAGCTCGCGGCGATCACCGAAGCCTCTCACGACGCTCTGTTCAGTCACGACGCCGAAGGTCGGGTGATCGACTGGCTACCCGGCGCCGAGCGTCTGTTCGGCTTCGCTGCCGAGGAGATGATCGGCGAGTCGGTCGAGCGCCTGATACCCGAGGAGCGGCGTGACGAGATGCGCCGGCTGACCGGACGCATTCTCGCCGGGGAGACGATCGAGCCGTTCGAGAGCGTTCGTCTGACGCGCGACGAGCAACGCGTCGAGGTATCGGTACGGAACTCGCCCATTCGCGATGGCGAGGGTCGTATCGTCGGCATCTCCTCGACCGATCGGGACATCACTCGGCTCAAGGAGACCGAGCGCAAGCTCCGCGCGGCCGATCACCAGAAGGACGAGTTCCTCGCGATGCTCGGGCACGAGCTCAGAAACCCCCTCTCGAGCATCCGCAGCGCCGCCGATCTTCTCGCCATGAGCGACACCGAGGATCCGGAGATTCGTCGCACGCAGAAGATCATCGAACGCCAGAGCACGCACATGGCGAGCCTGCTCGACGGCCTGCTCGATGTCTCGCGAATCATCAACGGCAAGATCACGCTCGAGCGACATGTAGTCGACTTCATCGAAGTCTGCCGTGAGGTCGTCGAGGATTCCGCGGTACGAGTGGACGAGCGCGATCTCACGCTCGAGCTCCACCTGCCCGACGAGACGCTGGCGGTCGAGGCCGATCGGATCCGACTCGTGCAGATCGTCGACAACCTCCTCTCGAACGCGATCCGCTACACCCCCGAGGGCGGCGCCGTTCGACTCTCGCTCGTTCGCGAGCCGCCACACATCACCTTGCGCGTCGCTGACGATGGCATCGGCATCGACGCCGAGCTCCTCCCGCACGTGTTCGACGTCTTCCGTCAATCCCATCGGAACCTCGATCGGGCCGAGGGCGGGCTCGGGCTCGGTCTGTCGCTGGCGCGCTCGCTCGTCGCCTTGCACGGAGGTGACATCGAGGCGCACAGCGCCGGGGAGAATCAGGGTGCCGAGTTCGTCGTGCGACTGCCCGCGAGCACGCAGCCGCTGTCACCGAGAACGGCGGTCGGAAGTGCCGAGCGCTCGGCGCTCGATCTTCTGGTCATAGAGGACAACGTCGACACCGCCGACGTGATCGGTCGAGTGCTCCGCCGTCTCGGCCATCGGGTCACCACGACGGGGCGCGGCCCGGAAGGCGTCACCATGGCGGTGCGCGACAGACCGGATGTCGTGCTCTGCGATCTCGGACTACCCGACGGCGTCAGCGGCTACGATGTCGCCCGCGAGATCCGCGAGCGCGTGGCCACCGGCTCGATCCGGCTGATCGCGCTGTCCGGCTACGGCCGTCCCGAGGACAGGGCGCGGAGCCTGGAGGCGGGGTTCGATACCCACCTGACCAAGCCGGTCGGGATCGAGACGCTTCGACGCGCGCTTGTCGAGAGCGTCGTCTGACCCACCGGCGAGAGGCCGATGAACGCGAGGAGCCTCAAGCGGGTGCCGCGCGCACCTTGAAGAACCGTAGTCGCTCGGCGAGCTCGCCCGCCTCCCGATCCATCCGCTCGCTCGCCGTCGCGGACTCCTCCACCAGTACCGCGTTCCGCTGCGTGACCCCGTCGATCCGGTCCAAGGCCCCGTGGATGCGATCGATCCCGATCGTCTGCTCGCGGCTCGCCGAGGCGATACCGGAGATCAATTCGCTCACCTCCGATATGACGCCCACCAGCTCCTCGAGCGTCTGCCCCGAGCGGTCGACGAAACCGGCCCCGGACTCGACCTTGCTCCCACTGTCCTCGATCAGATCCTTGATCTCCCTCGCCGCCTCCGCGCTCCTGCCGGCCAGTTGCCGAACCTCGCTCGCCAC
>ENA-ORXM01002728-ORXM01002728.1-marine-metagenome-genome-assembly--contig:-NODE-2728-length-19595-cov-4.371145_pt1 | contig 19595 bp, 21 predicted proteins | sample MGYA00237867_ERZ511480 | MGnify/ENA primary metagenome ERZ511480 (study PRJEB26309, sample SAMN06266103) | marine metagenome | isolation source: Algal blade | place: United Kingdom:Sidmouth, United...
GACCTGGCTGGGGCTCGAACCCAGGACCCTCTCCTTAAAAGGGAGATGCTCTACCAACTGAGCTACCAGGTCAAAATATAAGTGCTAAGAGGTATTCTTAGCGGGTGCAAATATAAGTTCAATAATTAATTTTACAAGTCGATTTAAAGAGAAATTTTCGTTTTCTTTGAAATCGCCTTGAAATATATGATTTTTGTAAAAAATAGAAATTTGAAAATAATTTTGTTGGGGTATATGGGTAGTGGAAAATCTACGGTCGGGAAACACTTGGCCGTACTTTTGAATCTACGTTTTATTGATTTGGACAACTACATTGAAGAAGGCGAAAAAATGCCCGTTCCCAAAATTTTTGAGCAAAAAGGGGAGCTATACTTTCGCAAAAAAGAGCATTCGTATCTTGCTGAAATAGTTCAAAGCAACCAAGATTTTGTATTGGCCACAGGAGGCGGCACACCCTGTTACGGAAACAATCTAAACACGATTTTATCTGGTACGGATAACGTTTTTTATCTGAAGTTATCCATTTCTGAGCTTGCAAAAAGACTATCCAAAGAAAAACAGCAAAGGCCTCTAATCAAAAATATCACTGACGAAGATTTGCCCGAATTTATCGGTAAGCACCTTTTCGAGAGAAACCTATATTATGGTCGGGCTGCGCATCCGATTGAGTGCGATAACCGAAGTCCGGATGAAGTAGCTGAAGAAATCGGGCGATTGTCAGTCTAAATAGACAATATCGTTCTTGGGCCGAAATTTAACGTGTACATGTTCCTGAAGCGAAGTTGAAAGTGATATTCCCTTATAATCGGCTTTCACGGGATATTTTTTATGATTGCGATTCACCAAAACGGCCGTTTTTAATTGCTTCAGCGGTGTTTTTAAAAAATGGTGTACGCCATAGATAAGGGTCGTGCCCGAATTTAAAACATCATCGACAAGTACAACCGATTTGTTCCGATAATCGCCTTCTTCAATCGATGTTCTTACACCACTTTGAAGTGGGTTAGACTTGTCCATAAATACTTTGCAGAGTGTAATTTCAGCTTGGGTAATATTTTTTAGAACGTTTTGGATTTTTTTCGCAAAGTTAAGTCCGCCCCCGTCAATTCCGGCAATTACAATTTGTTTTTCTGCCACGTTCGACTCATAAATCTGATAGGCGATACGCTGAATTTTATGTTGTATTTGCTGATGGGACAGAATCTGGTTTTCCATGGGAAGAATGTTTGTATTTCAAATATAATGGCAAAGCTGCGAATTAAACAGGTTTTGATGTATTTTTCTAAGACAAGATATTTGGGTACAGGGTTAGGGATATGAGAGGAAATTTTGATGCGTTTCGTTAGGCATTGCTTTAGCGATTGCAAACTTCTGCTATTGTCTTCTCCTGTTATTTAAAAAAAACATTTTGTAGGGGCAAGCACGCATAAATTTGATTTTGTATTTAAATTCAGATTCAATTTGTATTTGAGTTTGCACTTGCTATGGGTTTCTCTGAGCACCGCAACTATTCCCCTGAAGCAGGGTCAGAGACGGTATCGGCATCCAAATAACCCTCAATATCCCTTCTATCCTTTTTTGTGGGCCGACCTGTTCCCTTTTTGCGATAGTGTTCCTTTGCTTTGTTCAAAAGTTCGTTGTGGGCAAACGCTTCCTTTGGGGTGGTATCCTTGCGGTAGATATCGACTAATTTGGCCCCGACCCGACTTTTAGGAATGTCAAGAACGGTGAGCTCAAGATTGATTTGATTTTTACGGACTATAATTTTATCCATCGGATAGACTTCTCGAGAGGGTTTCGCAACCTGTTCGTTAATACGAACGTGTCCCTTTTTGCAGGCCGTTGATGCTATATTTCTTGTTTTGAAATAGCGTGTGCTCCAAAGGTATTTATCTATGCGCATAACTATATGAAATGTTTGTTAAGGCTCTCCCCAAAAATAAGGGAAAATTGTATCTTGCCGCCTCTAAAAGCGATTAGATGATGAACCGAATAATTGTTCTGTTGGTATTCATAGGTGTGTTATGGTCTTGTAACGATGATGACAACGGAGGTGTACCTGCGCCCGAACCCCCAAGGCCCTTAGGCGAAGTGCTGGCTGAGGATGAGGCCAAAATTCAGGAGTATCTTAGAACCCACTACTACAATTATGCGGAGTTTCAGAATCCCCCGGAAAATTTTGATTACAAAATCGATTTAATGGAAATACCTGAGGGAGATACCGAAACTATTCCCTTAATAGATTCGATTCAAACAATCGATGTAAGTGTTCCATCAAGTCATTACCTAATAGATGGCGATGAAGAAACCGTGACACATAAACTTTATTTCTTGAACGCAAGGCCCGGGAGAGGAGATGGTCTTACAGTTGCCGATTCAGCTTTTGTGCAGTACGAAGGAAGTTTGCTAACTGGGGAGATCTTCGACGGGAATAATGTAAGTGCCCCGGTTTGGTTTGACTTGGCAGTTTTACAAGCACCCGCTACTTCCTTGATTTCAGGTACTGCGGCTAGAGGTTTTTCTGAAGGCATTCGAAATTTCAAAGCGGCCGATAGTATAGTCACGAATGCTGACGGAACATTTGAAATTAAAAATTTCGGGGTAGGATTTATCATTTTCCCCTCAGGTCTTGGTTATTACAACGTGGCTCGGTCTACCATACCGTCTTATAGTCCCCTACTATTTAAAATAGATCTTATGGCGGTCAAACAAACCGATCATGATGGTGACGCCACAATTTCGATAGAGGAGGATACCAATGGAGACGGTTACCTTTTTAACGATGATGCAGATGGCGATGGCCTTCCTGATTATCTAGACTCAGATAATCCATAAATTTCTTAATATTTTTAAACATAAATTGCCCCAACAATTCAGTTTGTCGGGGCATTTTACTTTAAAACTTCTATTACAGGCTTAACGACAAACTCACGATCAATTGATCCGGTCTTGCGTCGACCCTGCTAGGCCCTACCGATGTAATATTATCGTTGATAAAGGTTGCCTCATTGTCGCTGAAACCTCTTTCATACCGAATATCGATACCTAACTTTCCAAGATTGACACCTGCACCAAAGTTGGCACCTACCGTAAAATCGTTTTCGATATCATTGATGGCAATACCATCAAATTCAGTGTCCAGTATATATTGAAAGGCCGGGCCTGCAAATACGTGAAGCGGACCAATAACTTTAACACCTAGCAAGATAGGGGCGTCAAGTTTACTGACATCGAATTTATCGCCCTGATAGTCAGATTTGGTTTTACTGTAAACCAGTTCGGGTCGAAGATAAATGCGGCTTACCCCGATTTTTCCGTAAATACCGAAATGGTAACCGACATTACGGTCGGGTTCTCGTGCAGCGTCGCCGATCGACTCAAAATAATCGCCGTTTGCGCTGTAGTTTAGGCCACCTTTAAGGCCGAATCCTGAATCTTTTTGGGAAAATGCAGCTATGCTTACCATAGCAAAAACTGCTGTAAGAAGTGTTCTTTTCATTTGTTCTCGTTTTTAATACTGACAAAGTATCAAAAACGATACCATTGTCATTTTCTTTTCATCACCTTTAAAACGGCCTTCTCGATGGCTTTATTGTTCAGGCCATATTTCTCCATTAGTTGTTCAGGGGTACCGCTTTCACCGAAAGTATCTTGGGTAGCTACAAATTCTTGGGGTGCAGGATGTTGGTTTGCAAGGGTTCTTGCAATGCTCTCGCCAAGACCACCTAAGTAATTATGTTCTTCTGCAGTAACCACGCAGCCAGTTTTTTTAACAGATTTTAACACAGCTTCCTCATCGAGAGGTTTTATCGTGTGAATATTGATAACCTCTGCCGAAATACCCTGTTTCTTTAAATTATCGGCGGCCAATAGCGCTTGCCAGACCAAATGGCCCGTGGCGATAATGGTAACATCGGCACCTTCCGTCAAAAGCAATGCCTTTCCGATTTCGAATTTTTGGTCGACGGGAGTAAAGTTGGCGACTTTGGGCCGCCCAAAACGTAAATAGACCGGACCTTCATGGTCGGCAATGGCCAACGTGGCAGCTTTGGTCTGATTGTAATCGCAGGGGTTGATGACCGTCATACCGGGCAGCATTTTCATCATACCGATATCTTCGAGAATTTGATGGGTCGCACCGTCTTCACCTAAAGTGATTCCTGCATGCGAAGCACAAATTTTTACGTTTTTACCGGAGTAGGCGATGGATTGCCGAATCTGGTCGTAGACCCTACCGGTCGCAAAATTGGCGAAGGTACTGGCAAAAGGAATCTTACCGCCAATCGTCAACCCGGCCGCAATGCCCATCATATTGGCTTCCGCGATACCGGTCTGAAAAAAACGTTCAGGATTCTCATCAATAAATGGCTGAATTTTTAGCGAACCGACCAAGTCGGCACAAAGTGCAACCACATTGGGGTGGCTTCTGCCCAGTTCGGTCATCGCCGCTCCGTATCCACTTCTTGTATCGTTTTTTCCTTGGTCTGTATATTGCATACTTATATAATTGTCATTCTCGCGAAGGCGAAAATCTTTTATTTTAATATCTAAGGCTATTGCCTTGGGCTAGCCGGTTGTGCAGGCCTTTCAATAATCCCCCAACGTCTCCGGATTCTGCGCTAAGGCAGTTTTCAATTGCTCATCGTTGGGCGCTTTACCATGCCAAGCATGGGTGTGCATCATGAAGTCGACACCATTGCCCATAACGGTATTCATCATAATGCAAACGGGCTTTCCTTTTCCGGTTCTGCCCTTTGCTTCTTTTAGTCCTTCTATCACTGCTTCTAGATCGTTACCGTCTTCTATTTCCACCACATCCCATCCAAACACCTCGAATTTTTTAGAAAGGTCTCCCATAGGAAGTACTTCTTGTGTTGGTCCATCGATTTGCTGCCCGTTTCTATCAACCGTAGAAATCAGGTTATCCACTTTATTTCCGGCTGCGTACATAATGGCTTCCCAGTTTTGACCTTCCTGCAACTCCCCGTCACCGTGTAGGCTGTACACCAAATGGTCATCACCGTTCAATTTTTTAGCTAGGGCGGCTCCGATGGCTACCGACATGCCCTGGCCTAAAGATCCCGATGCGACACGAACTCCGGGCAAGCCTTCGTGCGTGGTAGGGTGCCCTTGTAATCGCGAATCTATCAACCGAAAGGTGCTTAGTTCCTCTACCGGAAAATATCCCTTTCGCGCCAAAACACTATAAAATACCGGGGAAATATGGCCGTTTGATAAGAAGAAAAGGTCTTCGCCGCCGCCATCCATATCAAATCCTTCCTTTAGCTCCATAATTTCGTTGTAGAGCGCAACAAAGAATTCGGTACAGCCTAGAGAACCCCCAGGATGGCCTGAATTTACTTTATGCACCATACGAAGGATATCCCTTCGCGTCTGTACGACACTATTTTGTAGTTCTTCTAAATTCGCCATCCGCTGATTTTCTTTTGTTGTGTTTCCAAATGTAATTGCAATCTTTTGGGAATACAAGTAGCGCAAGAAATATTTTTGATCCTTTCGGAAGAAGTAAAAAAAGTAGGCAGTTGGGGTTGCCAGTACCAGTAGGCAGTAAGTTGTAAGAAATAAGTGTACTCGTTGAGTTTTTCATATTCACAAACCACAAACCACAGACCCTTCCAAAGAACTTTATATTTTCCTTCACCCCAAATGAAGGTCAGTTGACTATCTTTGCGACCAAATTTTGAATTTGCAGTTTACCCTACATCATACAGACCCAAAAACAAAGGCACGGGCCGGAACTATGACAACAGATCATGGTACGATAGAGACCCCGATTTTTATGCCGGTGGGTACGGTAGCATCAGTAAAAAGTGTACATCAGCGTGAGTTGAGAGAGGATATTAATCCCGATATTATTTTGGGGAATACCTACCATCTTTTTTTGCGCCCTAAAACGGATATCTTAAAACAGGCCGGCGGACTTCATAAGTTTATGGGTTGGGACCGAAACATCTTGACCGATAGTGGTGGCTATCAGGTATATTCACTTTCCAACAACCGAAAAATTAAGGAAGAAGGCGTCAAGTTCAAGTCGCATATCGACGGTTCTACACATCTCTTTACTCCTGAGAACGTAATGGAAATTCAGCGGGTCATTGGTGCCGATATTATTATGGCCTTTGACGAATGCACACCCTACCCCTGCGACTATAAATATGCCGAGCGTTCGATGCATATGACGCACCGTTGGTTGGAACGCTGCATTTCGCATTTGAAGAAAACTCCTTCTGAGTATGACTATACCCAAAGTTTTTTTCCTATTGTTCAGGGTTCCACATACACCGATTTAAGAAAACGATCCGCCGAATATATCGCCGGGGTAGGGGCTGAAGGAAATGCAATTGGTGGCCTATCGGTGGGAGAACCTGCCGAAGAAATGTACGCAATGACAGATGTGGTCTGCGAGATTTTGCCCGAAGACAAACCCAGATACCTTATGGGTGTCGGAACTCCTATTAATATTTTGGAGAACATTGCCTTGGGTATCGATATGTTCGACTGCGTAATGCCTACCCGTAACGCCCGAAACGGAATGTTGTTTACGGCACATGGTACCATCAATATTAAAAATAAAAAGTGGGAAGACGATTTTTCGGAAATCGATGAAATGGGTATAACTTTCGTCGATACCGAATATTCAAAAGCCTACCTGCGTCATCTTTTTGTGGCAAAAGAATATTTGGGTAAACAAATAGCTACGATACACAACCTCGGCTTTTACCTTTGGTTGGTTCGCGAGGCCAGAAAGCATATTTTAGCTGGAGATTTTGCAGAGTGGAAAACCCGTATGGTCAAGCAAATGGATAAACGACTGTGATGCTGACGATTTTAGATAAATATATTTTGAAGCGGTACTTGGTCACTTTTGCAGTGATGATTTTGCTTTTTATTCCCATTGGCATCATGGCGCATCTGGCCGAGCAGATCGGAAAAATGCAAGCCAACGAAGCTCCTTTGGACGAAATCATAATTTACTTCGGAAACTTTACCATATATATAGGTAGCCTTCTCTTTCCTATCTTTCTTTTTTTATCGATAATTTTCTTTACGTCGAAACTTGCAGGGAACACCGAAATCGTTGCTATTTTGAGTTCTGGGGTTTCCTATTCGCGATTTCTGAGACCGTACCTGATCGGCGCATCCATTATAGCGCTTATTATGTTTATTATGGGAATGTTCGTTGTGCCTTCCGCAAGCAAGGGATTTAATGAATTCAAGTACAAATATTTAAAAAAGGGGAAACAAGATCGGGTAACGAACAATATTTTTACGCAGCTTAACAAAAACGATTTTATCTACGTAAGTAGTTTTGATCCCGCTCGGCAAATTGGTTATAATTTCACTTTTGAGCGCTTTGACGACGAGAATGAGTTAGAGTTTAAAATTTCTGCGGCTAATATTCGTTGGATAGAAAAAGACAGTCTATATCGGCTGACTACGTATAAAAAGCGAAAATTGCTAAAGGATACCTCCTTATTGGAAACTAAAAGGAGGCTAGATACCCTATTTACGTTTAAAATTGGTGACCTCACACCGGTTTCGTATGTAGCCGAGACCAAAGATATTTTCGAACTCAATCGATTTATAGAAGATCAGCGACAGAAGGGGGCCTCGAACATCAATACGTACGTATTGGTTAAATATAAGCGCTGGGCACTTCCGATTACGGCCTTTATCCTAACCATAATCGCGGTAGCGGTTTCGTCCGTGAAGCGCAGGGGGGGTATGGGCATTAATTTGGCATTCGGTATTATCGTGGCGTTTATCTTTGTGTTTTTTGATAAGGTATTTGGAACCTTGGCGGAACAGTCGGGATTTTCTCCGCTTCTAGCTGTTTTACTGCCAAACCTGCTCTTTGGAATATTAGCGGTCGTTCTATTACAAAAAGCAAAACGGTAGCCTGAACGCCCTGTCGAATAAGGCGAAAGGGTAGGAATAACTTTTGAATTTCAATCCATAAAATTTATGATCGTAGTGAACCTTGGAAACGGACATAATATTTTATATTTGCCCAACAAACTAGAACACCCAGACTTATGGAATATCTCGATTTTGAACTCCCTATAAAAGAGCTAGAAGAACAGCTCGATAAGTGTATGGTGATTGGCGAGGAGAGCGATGTCGACGTTACGGAAACTTGCAAGCAGATTGAAAAAAAACTTGTAGAAACACGTAGGGACATTTATAAAAATTTGACAGCTTGGCAACGGGTACAATTGTCTCGCCACCCGAACAGACCCTACACCTTAGACTACATTAATGCCATATGTGGCGATACCTTTTTAGAACTTCATGGCGACCGAAACGTGAAAGATGATAAAGCGATGATCGGCGGTCTCGGTAAGATAGGAGACCAGAGCTACATGTTCATCGGCCAGCAAAAAGGCTATAATACAAAGACCCGGCAGTATCGCAACTTTGGTATGGCCAATCCCGAAGGTTACCGCAAAGCATTGCGACTGATGAAATCGGCGGAGAAATTCGGTATTCCCGTTGTCTGTTTCGTAGATACGCCCGGAGCTTACCCAGGTATCGAGGCAGAGGAGCGAGGTCAAGGCGAGGCCATAGCGAGAAATATATTGGAAATGACCCGTCTGAAAGTACCCATTATAGTGGTAATAATTGGCGAGGGAGCTTCCGGTGGCGCATTGGGAATCGGAGTAGGAGATAAAGTTCTGATGTTGGAAAATACATGGTACTCGGTAATTTCTCCCGAGTCTTGCTCCTCGATCCTTTGGAGAAGTTGGGAATATAAAGAGATTGCTGCCGAAGCCTTAAAACTTACGGCTACCGATATGAAAAAATTAAAATTAATCGATGAAATCGTACGCGAACCTGCGGGTGGGGCACATGCAAATCGAGAGAAGACTTTTGAAATCATAAAGAACAAAATCAAGGCGCAATTTGAAGAACTTGAAAAGTTATCCCCAAAAGAATTGGTCGGCCAAAGAATGGAAAAGTATGCCCAAATGGGTGTTTTTAACGGTTAATAGTCCATTTTATCAAGCTCACAAAAATCCAGAGAAAGCTTTCTCCGGATTTTTTTTGTTATCAACACAAAATCGTAACTTATCAACATACAATTGTTAAACACCTGTGAATTATAGCTTACGTTAAGCTAAGGTTAATTGTATATTTTCGTAATCATGGAGAGAACACAGTCCGTTATCGGTCGTAAGATTGACAAGTCTACTATAATCAATTTGGAGCGTGGAAAAATACCGCCACAATCCGTTGATTTAGAAGAAGTTGTACTTGGGGCGATGATGATTGACAAAAAGGGTGTCGATGAAGTAATAGATATCCTACATCCAGACGTTTTTTACAAGGATGCGCATCGTTTCATTTATGAAGCTATCTTCAAGTTGTTCGAAACTTCAGAGCCGGTCGATTTATTAACCGTTTCGTCCCAATTAAAGAAAGATGGAAAACTAGAGGCAATCGGTGGTGATTTTTACCTTATAAAATTGACTCAGAAAGTGGCATCTTCGGCCCATATCGAGTTCCACGCACGAATAATCCTCCAGAAATACATTCAACGTAGTCTTATCAAAATATCAAATGAAATCATCGAAGAGGCCTATGATGAAGGTACCGATGTTTTTGATTTATTGGATAATGCTGAAGCGAGACTCTATGACGTTACCCAGGGCAATCTAAAACGTTCTGCTGAAACCGCTCAAAATTTGGTGATTCAGGCTAAAAAGCGCATCGAGGAAATCGCCAATAAAGAGGGTCTTAGTGGAGTACCTTCGGGTTTTGATAAAGTCGATAAATTAACTTCCGGTTGGCAACCTAGCGATTTGGTTATCGTGGCGGCCCGGCCCGGTATGGGTAAAACCGCTCTCACGTTGTCGATGGCACGAAACATGGCGGTTAACAATGACATTCCTGTTGCGTTCTTCTCTTGTGAAATGTCATCGGTACAATTAATTACCCGTTTGATTTCTTCTGAAACGGGTTTATCCTCCGAGAAACTCCGAACCGGAAAACTAGAGAAACACGAGTGGGAACAGCTGAACGTGAAAGTGAAGTCATTGGAAAATGCTCCTTTATTTATCGATGATACCCCATCGTTGTCGATTTTCGATCTTAGGGCAAAAGCGAGACGTTTAGCTTCGCAACATGGTATTAAATTGATTATCATTGATTATTTACAGTTGATGACCGCCGGTGGAAGTCAAAAAGGCGGTAACCGGGAACAAGAAATTTCGACCATCTCAAGAAACTTAAAAGCTCTGGCAAAAGAATTGAATGTGCCCGTAATCGCGTTATCGCAACTTTCGAGAGCCGTTGAGACGCGAGGAGGCAGTAAAAGACCTTTGCTTTCCGACCTTAGGGAATCGGGTGCTATTGAACAAGATGCCGATATCGTATCGTTTATTTACCGCCCCGAGTATTATAAAATCGACGAGTGGGATGATGAAGAGCGTAGCCCAACGCAAGGTCAGGCGGAATTTATCGTGGCAAAACACCGTAATGGTGGCCTTGATAATATCAGGCTCAAATTCATCGGGCAATTGGGTAAGTTCGATAATCTTGATGATTTTGATTCTCCATTTGAATTCCAGTCGAAAATGAACGCGAATGAAGAGAATCCGTTTATCACGAAGAACCTACCAGATGCCAATGAAGCCTTTGGCAGTTCAATGAACGACGGTTTTATTCCCGATGACGATGACGATGTACCATTTTAAACCGTTTATACTGCACTTCTACTTTAGAAAGGTTTAACATCGCCTAAAATATCAAGCACCGATTTTCGTTTATCTTTGAAGGTATCCTTTTAAGAAATGAATATAATGGTCAAATATCTTTTTGCTTTCCTCTTTATTCTTTTCTCCTTTTCCCTATCCGCATCCTCTATATTGATTCCCATGGATGCAGAGGGTCAAAAAAACCATTTAAAAGCGTATGGGATCACCTATTGGGTACTCACAAAACAACAAAAGGTACAATGGCTTCTAAACTATCGTGGAGGTTCTTTTCTGTTGCCCGATGGGGATGCTATTCGTAAGGAATGTCAGATTCGCGGGGTTTCGTTTGAAATCATATCCGATGGACAAGCGCAATCTATTTTGGACGCGATCAGTAGTCCCTCACAAAATCAAGAAGCCGTGGTTTTGGAAAAAGCTCCGAAAGTTGCCGTTTATTCCCCAAAAGGAAATCAGCCTTGGGACGATGCCGTAACAATGGTACTTACCTATGCCGAGATACCATATGTCACGGTTTACGATGAAGAGGTTCTTGGCGACAAATTGGCGATTTATGACTGGCTACATTTGCACCATGAAGACTTCACGGGCCAATACGGCAAGTTTTACGGTGCCTATCGCACCGCCCCATGGTATATCGAACAAAAAAAGGAAGCAGAGAACTTAGCGACGAAATTGGGTTACACAAAAGTGTCGGAAGAAAAAAGCGCTGTTGCCCAAAAGATCAGAAACTATGTAATCGGCGGCGGCTTTATGTTCGCCATGTGTTCTGCTACCGATAGTTTCGATATCGCACTTTCTGCCGAGGGTGTTGATATCTGCGAACCGATGTTCGATAACGACCCATCGGATGCGAACTATCAAAGTTTACTTGATTTTTCTAAAACCTTTGCCTTTACCAATTTTACGTTGGAGCGAAGTCCGTTAAAATATGAGTTTTCATCCATTGATATGACGAGCAAACGTGGCAATGTGCCCAAAGAACAGGATTATTTTTCATTAATGGATTTTTCGGCAAAATGGGATCCGGTGCCAACGATGCTTTGCCAAAACCACACCGCTTTGGTCAAGGGTTTTATGGGGCAGACCACTTCATTTGCACGGGATGAGGTAAAACCTACTGTTATGGTATTGGGTGAAAACAAAATCAATGGCGAAGCCCGATATGTTCATGGTATCAAGGGAAAAGGGTTTTTTACTTTTTATGGCGGTCATGACCCCGAGGACTACCAGCACAGGGTAGGGGACCCGAAAACGGAGCTGGAACTACACCCTAATTCGCCGGGCTATCGTTTAATTTTGAACAACGTATTGTTTCCTGCGGCCCGTAAGAAAAAGCAAAAGACCTAAAGTGTGGGTTTTGTCACGACGAATTGCTTGTCAAAGGTCAAAGTGAACGTACACCCTCTGTTTTTGAAACTTTTTACGTGTATTTCGCCAAACATGGCCTCGACTTGTGTTTTTACTAAATAGAGGCCAAGGCCCTTTCCGGAATCTTTTCCACTAAGCCTACCGTACATATCAAAGATTTTCTTTTTTCGATCTGGTGTGAGTTCTATTCCGATACCATTATCAGTAACCGCAATAGTGATAATATTTTTCCTCTTGGTTACTTTAATTTTAATTTTAGGTTTTACTCCCGACTTCGAATATTTTATAGCATTCAGGATAAGATTATAGAATATGTTTACATAATAGCTTTTAATACCGAACATTTGAACGTGGTGTCCTTCCACTGACATTTTTGCACCGCTTTCTTCAATTTCACTATCTAATAGAATAGAAACGTCTTCCAAGACCTTCTTTAAACTCACATTTTTAAAATTCTCCAGATTTATTTCCTTCAATGATAAAGATAGGTTGAGATCTTTGATGGTACCATCCAGTGCCTTACATGATTGTTCCATCATTACGAGCACCTTGTCATTTTGTTCACAAAGCCCCTTTTCGTACAAATCTTGTAGCCCCAGAAGATTTGCCAAAGGTCTTCTTAAATTATGCGAGATAACGTAAACGAAATTTTGCAGTTCTTTATTTTGGTCAACTATTTTCTGATTCGCTAAAATAGTTTTGGTAACATCCATTGTGGTACCTGCCATCCGAATGGGATTCCCATCACTATCATAGAAGGCTTTTCCACGCTGATGCACATAGCGTATCTCGTCATTATTGACCAAAATACGATGTACGATATCATGGTAAACATCCTCTTTAATACATCTCTCCACGTCAAAATTAAAGGCCTCTCTATCTTCGGGATGTATAATTTCCATTAATGTATCATAGGTGGCCTTAAACTTTCCGCATTCTTTTCCAAAAACCTTGAACAGTTGGTCAGACCAGAGAATTTGACCGGTTGTCATGTCATAGTTCCAATGGCCAACATTGGCAAGTTGTTGGGCCTCCATGTATTTGTACTCGCTATCTTGCAACTTGTTTAAAATGGCTTCCTTCTCCGTGATATCCTTCCTTCTCACGCAACAACCAGCTACTTTATCTAGTTCAATTATGGGATCATAAGAGATTTCATAGGTTCTGGCAACACCTTTTTCCTTTTTACTTTTCTTTACGATAAAAGATTCCCCTAAAAAGGCCTTTAAATAATCACGGGTCGTTTCACCCAATTGAAACGCCCCGTTGATATTATCACCTATTTTGATCGGCTTTTTTACTTGACTTTCGAATGATGAATTGAAGGTTAATAGATTAAACTCTTTATCAACAGACCAAACCGCATCTTTCGTAGTGTCAATTATGGCTTGCAATCTTTTTGATTGTAACTCGCTATTGGTTTGATAAAGCGTATTCGAGTTTCTCATTAATGTAATTGGATCTAACTTGAAAACCTATACTATATGCCAATCTTCTGATTCGCTTTTTCCAAAAAGGCTTTTAGTGCTTCCAGTTTTAGAGGTTTTGAGATAAAGTCTTTGACGTATGCTGAATAATGCTGTGACTTACGTTTATCTTCCTGTGTTTCTGAAGACGTAACGATCAGCACTTCATTAGACGATGGAAAAGCTTCCTGTGTCATAAACTCAAGAAACTCAAACCCGTTCATTTCAGGCATGTTTATGTCCAATAGAATCAGTTTGTTCTGGGTCTTGTTGTGCCTTAAATTTTCTAATGCCTCTTCAGGATTAGTGAAAGTTTTGACTTTATCTTCTAAGCCTAATTTTCGAAACTTTATGGCGTTCATAAAATTCACCAATTCTTCATCATCTACAAGATAAATGCATTCATACATTGCTATTCGGTTGAAAATTAAATAATTAAAAGTAAATGCTTATAGGGCTTATAAACAACATTTTGTTGTAAAAACTTACTTTTTGTATGTAAAAAACTTAAAAGAGTAAGAATAGGAAAGAATACTTAGGTTGGGTAAAGAGCGGTCGAAGGCTATAAGCTGAAAACTTGATATTCTTTACCAAGTTTGCGAGCAAGAAAAATTAGCTTCCGAATTTTAGGGTACGAAACTAAGACCTCGTAAACGCCGATGGGGCAGGAGCGAAGAAGTAAAAGAATTTTATCGCCGAAAGTATTGTAAACCGTTGGAGGTAAAGCGATATAGTGAATTAGGTAGATAAAAGCTTTTCTAAAATTCGCTCCACCCCAAAATCATCATTATTCGAAGTAGCATAATTAGCTGCTTTTTTCACATTTGAATGGGCATTTTCCATGGCAAAGCTGAAGTCTGCCAAAGCCAACATTTCAAGGTCATTATTGTAATCTCCGAAAACTAAGGTCTCCGAGGGAGTGACACCATATTTTTTCTGGATAAGATTTAAGGCGAACCCCTTGTTTGCGTTGGGGCTAGAGATATCGACCCAATTTTCTCCTGATATTTTGACTTTTAAATCACCTTCTAAATGTTTTACTTCGGGAAAGATGTATTTTTCGGAACTCTCAAAATGATAGATGGCAATTTTAAGGATTTCGCCACTAAAACCTTCAAGGTCATCTAGCACTTCGTAAGTTGTATAGTATTCCTTAAGCTTTTCCTCGAAACCTGATGAATCTTTTTTGATATAGGCACTATGCTTCCCACAAAGAACGGGATGAATATTCTTAATGGGTGCTAATAAATCGAGGACGCTATTTTTTGCTCCGTTTTCTAAGGGAGTGGAAATAAGCTCAGTGCCATTTTGCATGGCAAAGCCTCCATTCTCGGCGATAACGATAATCTCGTTTTTTATGGATTCCAGCTTTTCAACAATACTGTGATATTGCCTTCCGCTAGCTGCTACAAATAGAATATCGCGCTCTTGTAGCTTTCTAAAGAGTTCAAAGAAGCGTTTACTCACTTCGTGTTTGGAGTTCAACAAGGTGCCATCCATATCGGTGACGACCATTTTAACTGCGGATAGATCCATAAAAAATCGTTTTGAAAGCTGCAAAGGTATTTGTAATAGGTGGCATTATGGCTTATTTTGCAAGAAAATGAAATATTTTCCTCCCCAGACGGATGAGGTCCCTAGGGACCGAGGCCCTAAACTTAGGTGTGTCAAAGAGTCCAATAAAAAGTGCTCATGAAATTCTATCAGAATGAAATACGGTTACCCTCCCAAAAGAGAGGTTTTCACTTGATTACGAATGAAGTATTACATTCCCTCCCACAAATCAAGCAAATCGATAACGGCATGTTACAGGTGTTCATCAAACATACTTCGGCCAGTCTCACCATAAATGAAAATGCCGATCCAACGGTAAGAACCGATTTTGAAAGTCATATGAATGAGATGGTTCCTGAAGATGCACCGTATTACATACATACTTATGAAGGCCCTGACGATATGCCCGCCCATATCAAGGCGTCTTTGATGGGGGCTTCCGTGCAGATACCGATTACAGGGGGCAGATTAAACCTGGGCATTTGGCAGGGCATTTATCTATGTGAGCATAGAAACCATGCTTCTCAAAGAAATCTAGTGATTACTGCATTCGGTACATAAAAAAATCCGTCCGCCAAACGGCGGACGGATTTTTTATAGTGAGATATGTTCTTAATTCTATTTTACCTTTTCGACAATGGCCTTAAAAGCTTCCGGATGGTTCATTGCCAAATCGGCTAAGACCTTTCGATTAAGTTCGATGCCGTTTGCTTTTACTTTCCCCATAAATTGGGAATATGACATTCCGTGCAAACGTGCACCCGCGTTGATTCGGGTAATCCAAAGTGCGCGAAAGGTTCTTTTTTTGTTTCTTCTATCGCGGTAAGCGTACAACATCGCTTTTTCGACCGCATTTTTGGCTACCGTCCAAACGTTTTTACGTCTTCCGAAATAACCTTTGGCTTGCTTCATCACCTTTTTTCTTCTGGCTCTTGAAGCGACTGCATTTACTGATCTTGGCATAATTTTTAAATTTTTTGTAGTAGGCGGTCGAAAATCGACACTTTATTGATTTTGATATCGTAAACCTAAAATTTACGATTGAAAATTACTCTGCCCAACTCCACGGTTAATAAATTACCTAATTAGCGATTACTTTAATCGCAATTGTTCTTTAATACTATTGACATCATGTTGATGAACTAAGGTGTCATGTGTCAATTTTAGCTTACGCTTCTTAGACTTCTTCGTAAGAATGTGACTCTTAAAAGCGTGCTTCCTCTTAATTTTACCGGTACCGGTAAGCTTGAATCGCTTTTTGGCACTGGATTTTGTTTTCTGTTTAGGCATTTTTCCTATTTATTATGAATCTCACTATTTAATCTAAATAACTTCGCGACGTTATGTCTCAAAATTATATGGAACAAGCCCCAAAAGGGCTTGCATTAATTTCTATATACAGATCTCAACTGGGCCACTGAGCGCAGTCGAAGTATTACTTTGTCTTTTTTGGGGCGATAAACATGGTCATTCGCTTACCTTCCAATCGCGGCAATTGTTCTACTTTTCCAAACTCTTCCAATTCTTGGGCCAATCTTAAAAGTAATATTTCCCCTTTATCTTTATAAACTATTGATCGTCCTTTAAAAAAAACGTACGCCTTTAACTTTGCACCGTCTTTTAAGAACTTCTCGGCATGTTTCTTTTTAAAATCGTAATCATGGTCATCGGTATTCGGGCCGAATCTAATTTCTTTTACAATTACTTTAGAGGCCTTGGCCTTCATGGCTTTTTCACGTTTCTTTTGTTCATAAAGAAACTTCTTGTATTCCATGATTTTACAAACGGGCGGCTTTGCCTTTGGTGATATTTCAACCAAGTCCAATCCCATTTCGTCCGATATATCCAATGCTTTTCTTATAGGATATATACCTACTTCTACATTATCACCAACCAACCTAACTTCCGGTGCAAGAATTTTTTCATTGATTTTATGGGGATTTTTATTTTCCCTCCGAGGTTGGGGTCTAAATCTTTTTCGTATTGCTATGACTTTTACTTTTTAGTTAAACTTTAAATTATCTAATAGACTTTCTTAGAACGACTTTAAGGTACTATTTATTTCGGTATTCACCAAGTCTCTAAAATCATTCAAACTTATCGAGCCCAAATCATCTCCGCCGTGCTTGCGAACTGAAATAGTCTCATTGGCTTCCTCATTCTCGCCTACGATAAGCATAAACGGAATTTTATTCATTTCTGCCTCCCGTATTTTTTTACCGACAGTCTCGTTCCTGTCATCAATGAGAGCGCGAATTTCGTTATTTTCCAAGGAATTTAAAACTTTTTCAGCATATTTTTCGTGTTTCTCGCTCACGGGCAGCACAATAGCCTGTTCGGGATTCAACCACAGCGGAAAATTCCCTCCGGTATGCTCTAGTAAAAGGGCGATAAAACGCTCCATACTGCCAAATGGTGCCCGGTGTATCATTACCGGTCTGTGCAGTTCATTGTCGCTACCTTTATAGGTAAGGTCGAAACGTTCTGGTAAGGTGTAATCGACCTGAATAGTTCCTAGCTGCCAACTGCGGCCCAGGGCATCATTGACCATAAAGTCCAATTTCGGCCCATAAAAGGCAGCTTCGCCCTCTTCGACGATAAAATCCAGTCCTTTTTCTTTCGTAGCATTGATAATGGCATTTTCGGCAATTTCCCAGGTTTTTGGATCCCCAATGTATTTATCAAGATTTTGCATGTCCCTAATGGATACCTGGGTCGTAAAATCCGTGAAACCCAAAGAGCCGAATACATAAAGTACCAAGTCGATGACGTTCTTGAATTCCTCGTGCAACTGATCTGGAGTGCAAAAAATATGGGCATCGTCCTGCGTAAACCCACGCACGCGGGTAAGCCCGTGAAGTTCTCCACTTTGCTCGTAACGATATACGGTGCCGAACTCGGCGTAACGTTTGGGCAGCTCACGATAACTGAAAGGTCGTGTATTGTAGATTTCGCAGTGATGGGGGCAGTTCATCGGTTTCAATAAAAACTCTTCGTCTGCCTTTGGGGTATGAATGGGTTGAAAACTATCCGCTCCATATTTTTCATAATGTCCAGAAGTGACATAAAGTTCTTTTTGCCCAATATGTGGGGTCACCACCATTTCATATCCTGCTTTTTTTTGGGCCTTCTTTAAAAATTGTTCCAAGCGTTCGCGAAGTGCGGCACCTTTGGGTAACCATAGCGGTAATCCTTGACCTACTTTTGTTGAAAATGTAAACAGTTCCAGTTCTTTGCCCAACTTGCGGTGATCTCGTTTTTTTGCCTCTTCGATAAGGGCCAAGTACTCGGTAAGCTCCTTTTGCTTAGGGAAAGAGATTCCATATACCCGTGTCAGCTGTGGTTTATTTTCGTCACCGCGCCAGTAGGCTCCGGCGACATTTAAAATCTTTATGGCCTTCACGATTCCCGTATTCGGTATGTGACCGCCCCGGCATAAATCGGTAAATGTATCGTGATCGCAAAATGTAATCGAACCATCTTCAAGATTTTCGATAAGTTCGACTTTATAGGCATTCTCTTGTTTTTTATAAAGGTCAAGAGCATCTGCTTTTGAAACGGGGCGCATTTTGAAATCGTGCTTCCCACGGGCGATTTCTAAAGCTTTCTTTTCGATTTCGGGAAAATCTTTCTCAGAGATAGTGTGTTCGCCAAAGTCAACATCGTAATAAAAACCATTTTCAATGGCGGGGCCTATGGTCAGTTTAATACCGGGGTACAATTCTTCAAGGGCCTGTGCCACAATATGTGAAGTTGAATGCCAAAACGCTTTTTTTCCCTCCTTATCCCTCCAGGTGTAGAGCACCAAAGACCCATTGCTGTTTAGCGGGGTTACGGTTTCGACCACGGTATCGTTGAATTTGGCCGAGATAACGTTTCGAGCTAGGCCTTCACTGATACTTTTCGCAATAGTTATAGGGGTACTTCCTTTTTCAAACGCTTTGAGCGTACCGTCTGGTAATGTGATTTCAATCATCCTTTTTCTAATAAGGGGCAAAGATAACACTCCAGCCTTAGGCATACAATAATAGTATTGGTGTTTCTTGGGCGTTACCCAAGGGTCGGGCTATCCGCTAAATTTTTTTGTTTTGGTTAAAAACAAAAACGATACCGCTACTATCCCTAACGCAAAATGAAGGCCTGTTTTGAATCTTAATAAAAGAAAGTGGGAATTCTATGGAAAAAGGTATTTAAAGACGTACGAAATCACTTGCACATAAGAACAGAATGCATTATATTTAATGCCCTCTTCGAAATTAACATCACCTAAGATGCTAGCTTATAGGGGTTTGAAAAAGACGGGTAAAAAAACATTAAAAAAAATCGGTTAAGCCATTTTTTATTTAAAAAACCCTCTTATATTTGCACCCGCTTTGGGCGTCTGGCCGGTAAACGGGCAGGTCGCGGAAAAGCGTTTGGGCTGTTATTTTTGCGGTCCGTATTTCATGTTCATTGACATACTGTAGAG
>ENA-ORXM01002729-ORXM01002729.1-marine-metagenome-genome-assembly--contig:-NODE-2729-length-19594-cov-3.369934_pt1 | contig 19594 bp, 18 predicted proteins | sample MGYA00237867_ERZ511480 | MGnify/ENA primary metagenome ERZ511480 (study PRJEB26309, sample SAMN06266103) | marine metagenome | isolation source: Algal blade | place: United Kingdom:Sidmouth, United...
CATCTATGAGTGACATAATTTAAATTTGCACCTGAGCGCTAATATATTCTTGGGCTAATAAAGGGTCAACGAATAATAAGTTGTTGGAGGTGAGCTTTTGACAGCACAACAAGACAAAAAGCCTTCAACTCGACCTGTTTTCTGTATGGACCCTAATTGTGGTAAATTTAACTTTTCTTAACCGGAGAGTAAGTTTTTTTAATGCCAAACAAAATGGCGATTTGCTGCAGAGGGTTCACGATCATGATAAAATTGATGATTTTATGGCCTCTTATTCCCTAGTTTCAATCTTTAGTTTAGTAAACATTATCGTATTTTCTTTTATCCTTCTTTCATTCGATTCCACAATATTCTTCATTTTTTTAGTTGGAACGGCGCTATATTTTATTTGGATTTCTGCGTTTCTTAAGAAAAGGGCAAAGGTAGACCACGATATGTTTTCGGCCCACGCGGAACAACAGAACATTCTAATGGGCATACTCGAGAATATGAATGAAATTATTTTGAACGGTTCTCAGGCCAGAAGAAGAAATAAAACTTACGGTTAAGGAAAACAAAGGAAAAGCAATGACGTATAGCATTGCTATTGTAGATGAAGGCTTATTAGATTTAACAAGATTTAAAACTCCAAACCCATGGAATACATTCTATGCCAAAGAAGCGCTAGGGGTAAAAACCTGGGATGTTTATGATGATGTAATTGGAGCTTTCGGAGGAAAAATAGACCAGGTTTTTGCTATTGGTGGTGACGGAGAATTAGCTGGAGCCAAAAATAAAAAGGCAAATCGTTTTGAACCCATGGTAGTGCATTTAGGCCCGTTTAGTTTAAAAGATGGCGAAACAAAAGCGCACGAAATTAAGATTCCAAAATATGTTGGTTCGGTGCGAGCAATGGTTGTCGCAGGTAATAATTTGAAAGAATCCTATGGTGAAGTAGAGAAAACGACTCCAGTTCGTAAGCCTTTAATGATCTTGGCCTCGTTGCCAAGAAAGATTACCCCAGGTGAAAAGGTGACTTTACCAGTTACCGTTTTTGCAATGGAAAATAAGGTAAAAAATGTGACACTTAAAATAAAGCAAGACAAAGCATTTACCATTGAAGGGGAGAAAACACAGCAATTGACTTTTGCTCAACCTGACGAAAAGATGGCATACTTTCAATTGAATGTTTCCGATTTCTCTGGAATAGGAAAAGTAGTAGTTGAAGCTTCAGGGGGAGGAGAAACAGCATCCTTTGAAATTCCGATTGATGTCGTGAATCCAAATCCGGTAACATCTGAAACTACCGAGTATATTCTAGAACCAAATGCTAGTCAGACCCTAAATTTAGAGACCTTCGGAATCACAGGAACGAATACCGCTGAGATTGAATTCTCTACGTTACCTCCAATGAATTTTAATGGTAGAATGAAGTATTTAATTCGCTACCCGCATGGTTGCGTTGAACAAACAACTTCAGGTGCATTTCCGCAATTGTTTTTAACGGATGTTTTCGATGTTCCATCAGAGAAGAAAAAACGCATTCAACAAAATATAGATAGAGGAATCAAACGCCTAGGTGGTTTTCAAAACCCAAATGGAGGATTCTCTTATTGGCCTGGTCAAAATTATGTGAACGATTGGGGCACCACTTATGCAGGGCATTTTTTACTAGAAGCAGAAAAAAGAGGTTATGTACTTCCTATAGGTTTCAAATCAAGTTGGATTAAATACCAGCAGGGTATTGCCAAACAATGGCGAGCAGGAAATAATTCAGACCTGGCACAAGCGTATCGATTATACACCTTAGCACTTGCCAGTAATGCCGATGTGGCCAGTATGAATCGTTTGCGTGAAAGTAGTGGAGTTTCGAATGAAGGAAAATTTCGGTTGGCTGCAGCGTACGCGATTATTGGTCAAAATGAGGTAGCCAAGAAGATTTTAAGCGGAGCACGATTAGATGTCGAGAACAATTCCTACTATTATTACACCTATGGCTCTTCTGATAGAAATAGAGCGATGGCTTTAGAAACCTATGTGCTGATGAAAGATAAGGCTAAGGCACAAGATTTGGCTAAAGTAATAGCAAAGAACTTATCTGATAGAAGATATATGAGTACACAAAGTACATCATATAGTTTATTGGCAATGGCAAAATTTGCTGACATGATTGGTGGAAAGGGTATCAAAACGAACCTCGTGGTCAACGGGAAGTCGACCTCAGTAAATTCTGAAAAAACACTTGCTAGTCGTCCTTTAAATATTAAAAAAGGCAGTAACGGTATTTCCATTAAAAATAACGAAGGAAATACGGTTTACGTCAGTATAGTGAATAGTGGTGTACTTCCGGTTGGTGAAGAGAAAACCATTCAGAAAAATCTTTCTGCGCAGATGATTTTCAAAGGAAGAAATGGCTCAAAGATTGACCCAACTTCTATAACGCAAGGTACCGACTTTATTGCAGAAGTTACGTTGACCAATACGAGTTCAAATCGATTAAAAGATATGGCATTAACAGAAATATTCCCGAGTGGTTGGGAAATTGTAAACACACGATTTACAGATTTTGGTGATTTTGCGCAAAATGCAGTCACCTATACTGATTTGCGTGACGACCGTGCCAATTTCTACTTTGATATGAAACGTAACGAAACGAAAACATTTAGAATTTTGTTGAATGCCTCATATTTAGGAAAGTATTATTTGCCAGGCGTTCAAGCCGAAGCGATGTATGATAACGACTACGTTGTACGAACAAAAGGGCAATGGGTTGAAGTAATACAATAAAAGTAGTAAGTAGTTGAGTTCATTAAATTAAACTATTCAAACTATTCAAATAAAATGGATATTTTTTGTACTAGTGGCATCTATAAATATGCAGCTTAACGCTCAGACTATGGATGATTCTTTAAACCTGCAAACCATAAAAGAAAAGGGTATAGATGCTTACATAGCAACTGTTAAAAGAAAGAAACACAAAAAGATGTTGCTCAAATTTACCAAGGAACGCGATTCTTTAACAAAAATGAGAATTCACAAGGAGACCAGTACGTTTTATGAAATATGGGTTGACCATAGATCAATAGAAGGATATAGTTGGGGAGAAGGGTATAAACTTAGCAAAAATGATGGATCTATAGAAATGATTTGGTATGAGCACCCGATTAAATCAAGCGCCTTAGAGTTAGAAATTAATCCAGAAAAATAATAAAATGGTATAAATCGAAAAACTAAGGAGAATCTTTCGACTAGTATCTTAATTAGAAGAGGGAAAAAGCTTTTGAGAGGCCAAGACCCTTTTAGTTGAGTTTCCGAAGCAATAAATACAACCCATTTTGAACTGTATTGACTGAATTTCGACCGTTGTTGAATTCATCAACCCTTTTGCACCCATATTGATATTACATCATTGGCGTTCACGATCTGATATATTTTACGAGTGGCAGTTGAATTTTTATACTAACCCCCATTATAACTAATTATAGCGGCTAAATATGAATTGTTAACGCTAATTTTTACTTCCAAACTTGACTAGACTTTGGTTTTTGACGCAACACCAAATTCAATTTCGTAAGTGCCAGCTTAGCTTACTGATACCTCATTAATACTCGGCGTATAAATACCACCTTGAAATAGGCCCAGTAAAGCTATTGTTACAAAAGAACATTATTTTAAAATAAATAGTATGTAATTAGCTTTACAGCTAAAAAACTACGAAACTTCAGCATCTTCCTTACTTTTCAAAACTTTCGAAAAAACGAAGGCGCCAATCTCCTTTAGAGGTTCATAAAGTGTTGAATTCTCCATTGTTTCACTTTTTACTAATCCCACCGAAGCATTAACGCGCTCAAAGAAAATCAAAAGAGCACCCAAGATAATGGCCACTTTTAAAGTGCCGAAAAGCCCACCAGCAATCTTATTGAGTAGCCCTAACATGGCAAAGTCCGCAATTCGAGTCAATAATTTACCAGCCATGTGAACGAGTATTACGATTGCAATAAAGGTAATTACAAAAGCAGCGAGGTTAATGTAGCGTTCATCCCATTGCATATGTTCATGTAAATAATCACCAGCAATATATGAGAAATGAATAGCACCGAAAATACCTGCGATCAAAGCAACCAAAGAGGCTAATTCTACAAAAAGTCCATTTTTCAAACCTTTGTACAAGCCATAAGCGAGTAAAAGTCCTAAAACGATATCTAGAAAGCTCATAAATGAAGTGTTTCAACAAATATAGAACTTTGATTTGTACCTTTGAATTGTTACTTAGTCAAGATAATTCAATGTCTTCATTCGGGAACATAACATGAGAAAATGGTAAGAGATATAGCCCTAAAAGAGCGTTGGAACATACTAGTGGAAAAACTTTCTGCGCAATTTGCAGATGGTGACCCCCTTGAACTTGATGCCATCATTTATCTAGTAGGTCTACAAGAATTGGGGCAATTTGACAGGAAGTACAAGAAAGATGATAAGTTAGATTTAATGCATATTGCTATTTGTAGGTTATTAGAACCATATGGCTATTATGAGTTTGATTTTTTTGACGATGACGGCTGGCCGCATTATACAGTTAAAGAAGAGTTGCCGCCTTTGAAGGCCGGAGAACAATCTGTACTTATGAAAGAAGCCATTGTGGGTTATTTTCTAGAAAAAGAATATATTAAGTAGGAAGCATGACCGATTTCAAACCATATTATGCCGTTATATTTACTTCCACCTTAGACCAAAATATTGACGGTTATACAGAAATGGCACAACAAATGGAAGATTTGGCAAAACGACAACCAGGCTATTTAGACTTTGAGAGTGCAAAAGGCGAAATAGGACTTTCAATTAGTTATTGGGAGAGTTTAGATGCGATTGCCAATTGGAAAGCAAATACAGACCATTTATTTGCCCAGCAAAAAGGGATTAAAGATTGGTATTCATGGTACAAAGTCAGGATTTGTTTGGTAGAGCGAGAATATGATTTTGTAAAATGATAAGGTTTGCCTCCTTTTTTAAAAAACATCCTAAAAAACTCATCAGTTTGGTGATTTTACTAATCGCCTATTATTTTTGTCTTCCAAAGGAATTATTCAAAGCACCCACAGCGACGGTAGTTGAAAGTCGTCAAGGAACCTTACTAGGTGCAAAAATTGCTGAAGATGGGCAATGGCGATTTCCTGAAATAGATAGTGTACCTCGCAAATTTGAGATCTGTTTGGTACAGTTTGAAGATGCCTATTTCTATAAACACCCCGGTTTTAACCCTGTTTCAATGACTAAGGCAATCGGCGCCAATATTTCTGCAGGTAAAACAGTCCGGGGTGGCAGTACGTTAACACAACAGGTCATTCGCTTGTCTCGAAATAAACCACGATCGTATTGGGAAAAAATAATAGAGCTAATTTTAGCAACCAGATTAGAATTTCGTTATTCTAAAGAGGATATTTTAAAACTATATGTCAGTCATGCTCCTTACGGCGGTAATGTGGTTGGGTTAGATGTTGCCGCTTGGCGTTATTTTGGCTTACAGCCCCATCAGCTTTCTTGGGCAGAATCAGCAACGCTAGCTGTTTTACCCAATGCACCAAGTTTAATTTACCCAGGTAAGAATCAAAAAAAATTATTGAATAAAAGAAACCGACTACTACAAAAACTATTAACTGAAAACTATATAGATAGCACGACCTATGATTTGGCTTTACTTGAAGAATTACCACAGAAACCATATGCCTTGCCAAATAGCGCCTCACATCTCGTACATTATGTTTCTAAAACTGAAAGAGGAAAAAGAACGCAAAGCACTATAGATGAAAATTTACAGCGCAATGTAAATGCCATTGTTAAAAAACATTATCAACAGTTAAAGCAAAACCAAGTTCATAATGCGGCAGTTTTTATTTTGGATGTTAAGACACGAGAAGTACTAAGCTATGTTGGCAATACAAATACTGACAAAACCCATCAAAAAGATGTAGATATGGTTCAGGCAAATCGTAGTACAGGAAGTACTATAAAGCCATTTTTGTATACCGCGATGTTAGATGCGGGAGAGTTACTTCCTGAAATGTTAGTACCTGATGTGCCAACGCAAATTGCAGGGTATTCACCAGAAAATTTTAATGAAGATTATAGCGGTGCAGTAGAAGCAAAAAATGCGCTTGCGAGGTCTTTGAATATTCCAGCGGTTCGTTTATTACAGTCGTACGGATTACAAAAATTTAGAGACCAACTGGATGCGTTTGAACTGGGTGGATTAAATAAATCAGCTGATCATTATGGTCTAACTTTGATTTTAGGAGGCGCCGAAAGTAACCTTTGGGACCTTTGTAAAACCTACGCGAATTTAGCCTCCACTTTGAACCATTTTAATACTTCTTCAAGCGAATATTTTGACTCAGAGTTCACCGAACCCGTTTTTATAATGGACCATAAGGTCAGTTTTGGTCAAAAATCAACGCAGAAGACGATTTTTGATGCAGCAAGTATTTACCTGACTTTTGAAGCTATGAAAGAGGTAAATCGCCCTGAAGGCAATGAATCATGGGAGTTTTTTGACAGCAGCAAACAAATCGCTTGGAAAACGGGTACCAGTTTTGGAAATAAAGACGCTTGGGCAATAGGAATCACAACCGACTATGTAGTCGGAATATGGGTGGGGAACGCTGATGGCGAAGGACGACCAAATGTGACTGGAGTCACTAGTGCCGCACCCCTATTATTTGATGTTTTTGATGTGCTTCCGACTAGTAATTGGTTTCAAAAACCTTTTGATGAATTTGTTGAAATCGAAGTTTGTGCTGAGAGTGGATACTTGGCAAAAGATATATGTCCGAAGCGTAAAATTACCATCCCAAATAAAAATAATTATGTACAATCTTGTAGCTATCATCAGGTAGTACATTTAGATAATTCGGGTCAATATCGAGTGAATTCTTCTTGTGCTGATCTGTCGACTACGATTTCAAAATCTTGGTTTTCGCTTCCACCTTTGATGGAATTCTATTATAAAAGAACGCATCCTATTTATAAATCGTTACCTCCTTTTCGAAATGATTGTTTGGGCACCAATGCTTCTCCAATGGAATTTATTTATCCGAAATCTGGAAGCCGTATTTCTTTAACTAAAAATTTTGAGGGTAATAAAAATGAACTAGTTCTAAAATTGGCGCACGCCGAACCTGAAACGCAAGTTTACTGGTATCTAGATGATACTTTTTTACAGCAAACTAAAAATTTTCACGAAATAGGAATAGTACCTAATGAAGGAAAGCACCGAATTACTGCTGTTGATGCCTTTGGAAATGAAGTTAACATGACTATAACGATAGAGTAGTTTTCAGGCTTTGAATTAGGGAGTTTAAGCCCTATATTTAACATCCGAGTAAGGTAAAATAAGACAGAATTCATGGAATATGCTTTAGTTCGCGGTGAAATTAGGTCGGGTCATGGTGTTGCATCTGGAAAAGGCAAGGATGAGAGATATCCGGAAGGGACATTAAAACAACAATTTGAGCATTTTTTAAAAAAAGGTCTTGATTTGGGCAACTATTTTAGGGGTACTATCAATTTGGATATTTCTCCCAACTCGTATCAAATAAGGAAGCCAAAATATTTTTTTAAGAATATAGATTGGTCGGATTATATTCCTCCAGAGAATTTTTACTTTTTTGACGTTTCCCTGTCTTTTAAGGATAAAACCTATGACGGATTGATTTATATGCCCGATCCGGAAACTAAAGAAGATCATGTTCAAATACCAAATATGCTTGAACTTATACTCCCAAAAATTAAGGGCTTGTCATATGGTCATATAGTAGATGTAACGGTTAAAGAAAGCCAACTTGAAATAATCACCAATTAAGCAAATTAAAACAGAACGATATGGAATATATAATTTCACTAGATCAAGGTACCACTAGCTCGCGTGCCCTTCTTGTTGATGAGAATGGAAAGATACAGGGCATGGTACAAAAGGAATTCAAGCAAATATTTCCGAAATCAGGCTGGGTAGAGCACGATGCCTTGGAAATTTTGGCTTCTCAAATGAGTGTACTTTCTCAGTTATTAAAAGAACAAAATGTTAGTGCTTCAGACGTAAAAGCAATAGGCATTACCAATCAACGTGAAACCGCTGTTGTTTGGGATAAAAATACAGGTGAACCTGTCTATAATGCTATTGTCTGGCAAGATAAGCGAACGGCTGATATTTGTGAACACATGACCAAAAGTGGACTTACAGAACATGTTCGGAAAACTACAGGCTTAGTAATAGATTCTTATTTCTCAGGAACAAAAGTAAAATGGATTTTAGATAATGTAGAAGGTGCCAAAACAAAAGCGGATAACGGCGATCTACTATTTGGAACAGTAGATAGCTGGTTGGTCTGGAATATGACTAATAGAGCGAATCACATTACAGATTATACCAATGCATCTCGAACCTTGATTTATGATATTGTTAACTTGAAATGGGACGATAAATTATTGAAGTTCTTAGGTATTCCAAAGAGTATGTTACCAGAAGTGAAACCTTCTGCGCATCACTTTGGTGATTATGAATTAGATGGAGTGAAAATTCCCATAGCAGGGATTGCTGGAGATCAACAGGCTGCTCTGTTTGGTCAAGCGTGTTTTAAGAAAGGAACGGCTAAAAATACGTACGGCACAGGATGCTTTATGTTAATGAATACGGGGGAAACCCCTCAGTTTTCAAATAACGGATTATTACCACTATTGGATATGGTCTTGACGGGAAAGTAAATTACGCTTTGGAAGGAAGTATCTTTATTGCCGGAGCAGCCGTTCAATGGTTAAGAGATGGATTAGAACTCATAAAAGATGCTAAAGAAACTGAAGCTCTAGCTGATTCGATAGCAGGTGAAAATCCGGTTTATGTAGTTCCCGCTTTCGCAGGATTAGGAGCTCCATATTGGGATATGTATGCGCGTGGTGCCGTCTTCGGATTGACCAGAGATACAGGAAAAGCACATTTGGCAAAAGCCACTTTGGAGTCATTGGCATACCAAACCAAAGATATTCTAAAGGCGATGGAAGATGATTCTGGTATTCAATTGAAAAACCTTCGTGTTGATGGTGGGGCCTGTGCCAATAACCATTTGATGCAATTTCAAGCTGATATTTTAGATACTGAAGTTCATCGACCGGAGGTCATCGAGTCAACAGCAATGGGTGCTGCATTCTTGGCAGGAATACATGTCGGACTATGGAAGCAAGAAGATGTAGATCAAAACCGACCGATGAACCGTATATTCAAACCCACCTTTGATAGAGTAAAAAGAAAGCGGTTGTATGAAAAATGGCAAAAGGCTGTTGAACGAACGAAGGGTTGGGAAGAACAATAACGAACGTTATTGCGAGGAGCGAGGAGATAGCCGAGTGACAAAGCAATCCGTTTGTTTGGAACACGAATAAAAGTATCAATTATGGGAGAAAGATTGTCACGTCGCAAAAAAGCTCCCCGAAATGACAAGGAAAAAAAATGAAAAACATAAAATTCTCGAACCTAGATAGAGAATCCACCATCAAAAACTTCTCAAAAGGAAAATACGATTTAGTTGTGATCGGTGGTGGAATCACCGGTGGAGGTATCGCTTTGGATGCCGCTTCCCGCGGATTAAAAGTAGCTCTAGTTGAAAAAAACGACTTTGCCTCAGGTACAAGTAGCAAATCAACCAAACTCATTCATGGCGGATTACGGTATTTGAAACAGTTCGATTTTTGGCTAGTAAAAGAGGTAGGTTCTGAACGTGCTATTGTACATAAATTGGCTCCTCACATCGTATTGCCAGAAAAGATGTTATTACCCTTAATCGAAAACGGTTCTTATGGCAAATGGCTGACTTCCGTAGGTTTGAAAGTTTATGATATTTTGGCCCAAGTAACGGGTGATGATAAGCGCAAAATGCTTGAAAAGAAAGAAGCTTTGGATTTAGAACCATTGCTTCCAAAGAAAATATTAAAAGGGGCTGGTTATTACGCCGAGTATCGAACTGATGATGCACGTTTAACCATCGAAAATATCAAAACAAGTTTACAGTTTGGAGCGGAAGCATTGAATTATGCATCCGTAGAGGATTTTGAATATACTGACAAAAAAATATCTGGAGTAAAAATAAAGGATACTATTTCTGGTGATGAATTTATAATCAACACCAAATATGTTATTAGCGCGGCAGGGCCTTGGGTTGATGAACTTCGGTCAGTCAATAACTCTAAAAAAGGAAAGCGTCTTCACCTGACAAAAGGAGTACATTTGGTATTTCCAAAAGAAAAGCTTCCAGTAAAACAATCGGTTTATTTTGATATTCCTGATGGGCGAATGATGTTTGCCATTCCGAGAGGTAAGGTGACTTATGTAGGTACTACAGACACCAATTTCAATCTTGATAAAGACCATGTAAAAACAGATTTAGCAGACGCGATTTATCTGTTAGCCGCCGTAAATAATATGTTCCCAAAAATCAATTTGGAGATGGAAGATATTGTTTCGAGCTGGGCAGGTTTGCGACCATTAATTCATGAAGAAGGTAAATCTGCTTCTGAATTATCGCGAAAAGACGAGATTTTCACTTCAGATACGGGCTTGATAAGTATTGCAGGTGGAAAACTCACAGGTTACCGAAAAATGGCGGAGCGTGTCGTTGACCGAATCGCTAAAAAGATAGAAGAAGAACATAAAACCAAATTGAAGGAATGCTTTACTGAGGAAATTCCTTTAGCCGGCAATGTTGATTTCAAAAAGTTTAAGCATGTAAAAAAATATATGGCTGAAATCTTCGATCGGATTAAAGCAGATGGCTTTACCGAACATGATGCTTGGTTTTTGGTCACCAATTATGGAAAGCAAACCGAACTCATTTTAGATACGTATGCTACTTTGAAGGATGCTGATATCTATGAGCGCATGGCCAAAGCAGAACTTCGTTTTGGTATCGATTATGAAATGGTACAAAATCCGATGGATTTCTTTATCCGAAGAACTGGTCGTTTGTATTTTGATATTGATAGTGTGCGAGACTTGATGGAACCAATTTTACAAGAATTCAAGGTGATTTATAAAGTTGATGATGCTCAATTAGAAACTTGGAAGGCATCGTTAGATCGGCAATTAGACGAGCACTCTAATTTTTCTATGGATAGGGTATAATCAAATCGTCCTTGCGACGGGGCAATCTGTTGAAAATTACACCAAGATTCAACAGATTGCCGCGTCACCTTTATTATAGTGCGACTTCAACATTCGTTTGGCTGCTCGCAACGACCAATTGTCACCCTGAGCGTAGTCGAAGGGCTACGAGCTGCGAACTCAATCCAACTGATCAGTCAAAGCTTTAAAAACTCTTTTCGCATTTCCACCGTCATAAAGCACATGGTAAACGGCATCAATAATGGGTGTTTTAACCTTCTTGCTGAAATTCGTTTTTTGTTCAAATGCACTTTTAGCAGCATAATATCCTTCAGCGACCATTTTCATTTCCATTTGGGCACTTTTTACCGTGTAGCCTTTACCAATCATATTGCCAAACATACGGTTGCGGCTGAAAGTAGAATAGCCGGTAACTAATAAGTCTCCTAAATAGGCCGAATTATTAATGTTACGCTTCATTTTATGAACCCGTTTGATATAACGTTTCATTTCTCGAATGGCATTGCTCATCAAAACACTTTGAAAATTATCACCGTAGCCCAATCCGTGATAAATACCTGCTGCAAGCGCATAAATATTTTTAAGCATGGCAGCATATTCGGTGCCTATAATATCGTCAGAGATTTTAGTTTTAATATAATCACTACTCAAATTTTCGGCTATGTGCTTTGCCTTTTCCTCATCCGCACAAGCAATGGTCAGATAGGACAAGCGCTCTAGTGCAACTTCTTCCGCATGACATGGGCCAGTAATAACGCCTATGTTTTCGAATGGAATATCATATTTTTCATGAAAATGCTCTCCAACGATTAACCCCGTTTCTGGTACAATACCTTTGATAGCGGAAAAGATGATTTTATCCTGAAACGAATCAGTTATTTTCTGCAATTCTCCTTCTAGAAAAGCAGAAGGAATCGCAAAAATGAGAACATTCGCATATGCTATAATAGTATTTATATCATCTGTCAGGTTCAACTGTTCTAAATGAAACTCAATTGAGGTAAGATATTTTGGGTTGTGCTTCTCTTTTTGGATATAGTCAATAGCCTCTGAATTACGCATATACCAACCAACATTGTCTTGATTTTCCCCCAACATTTTTACAATGGCTGTGGCCCAACTTCCTCCTCCTAGTACTGCAAATTTCATTTCGACAACGATTAAATATAATTAGCAGACAAAGCTAAGCATTTAATAAATCGAAACCTTAATTACTCATTATCAGTTGTTTAAAAAATATGGCATAGCATTTGGTTTATATATTGTGAATTTTAACACCTTATATTATGAAAGCAAAACTACTCTTCGGACTAATCCTCATCGGAACCTTGATGACCTCGTGTTACACCGAGTCAATTATTCAGGATGAATTTATTGAAGAATCTGCTTTCAATACGGATCAGGTTTTACAATCGTACGACTTATGGTATGTTGATATTAATGCCACAACAGGAAACGGTGAAGTTCCTTTTTTACAACGAGCATTTACGGTTTCATTTGTTAATGGTGTCGTTTATGCTAACAATAATATTGTTGGTATTGGTAAAACGGGTAATGGATTCGGCATTGATGTCGGTAATTATGGTACACTAAATGGTACGATAGAAATCGATCATGATATTGACGGACTTTGGTTACTAGACATTTTCGCTGTAAATAATAATACGATTGAAATGAGAGACCCACGTTCAGGAACTTCGTATTTCTTAAATGGGTATCAGACTACTAATTTTGATTATGATTTTGTTTTCTATGATAATATCAACTACTTCATGCAAGAATATGATGCTTGGGAAAAAGTCTTCACTAGTGAAGAAGGAGCCCTAAATGAATTCGACGACGAGAACTTTTTACAATTTAGCCCCACTTTTTTTCGATCGTCAATTGATGCTAACGGAACGTCTATTGCAAATTTGCAATGGGATTTTGAAGGAGATTATCAGGTGTATGACGTAGAAAACGATGAAACGCTCAAAACTTTAACACTTGCTTACGATACCATGGGCAATGATTACTTTGAACTCTACGTTATTAATGACAGTACAATTGAGCTGTATCATCCGTCAAGTGAAACGGTATATGAATTTAAAGGAAGAGGATATCAGCAGTACTTAAAATCGGGTAAAAACTTGGTTACTAAGAAAAGAACAAAGACTTCGAATCCTACCATGAAGGTAGAGCGAAAAAGAAAATAAAAAGTAGGCTTCCGTTGATTGAAGGAAGTCGAAATCAAGATTTTTTGGTTGGTTATTTAGTTAGAAAACCCCTCGAACAGAAATGGCGAGGGGTTTTTTCTTGTTCATCTCTTAGGGGCAAGATGTCTTTTTTTAAATTCTGACGGATTTTCTTCCGTAACTTTTTTAAATGTCCTGTTGAAATAAGAAAGACTTTCAAATCCACAGGCATAACAAGTTTCGCTAATATTCTTTCCACTTAGTAATAATCGCTTAGCTTGACTTATACGATATTGATTTAAGAAACTAATAAAAGTACTACCAGTTGCTTTTTTAAAATAACGACAGAAAGCAGGTTTTGTCAAGTTACACATAGTGGCAACTTCGTCGACGGTTATTTTATTTTGATAGTGCTCGTCTACAAGAGCATATATTTCTCGAATTCGGTTTTGCTCTTTTTTACTGTACCTATTAACATAGGGTTGGGTATGAAGTAATTCAAATTCTTTGCTTTGGGCTAATTTTTTTAAAATGGTCATTGACTGCATGAAGAAATCGAAAGGAGATAGAAGATGCAATTCTTTTAGTAAAATACCAATTTCAGTTTTTGTATTTCCGGTAAATGCAAGTCCATATTTTGACAATTCTAAAAGTCGTTCCAAACTTTGTAATTCAGGAAATTCAGCGACAAAATCTTCTTTAAAAGAGGGTTTGATATGGAGCACTTCTTTACGATATGAGGTGGTTACTCCATGGTCAAAATTCAGATGTGGAATATTCGAACCAATAAGGACTAAATCGGTATCAGTAAATTGAGAAATGTGACTTCCCACATGCCGTGTGGCGCTAGCACCTTCAATATAAACAAGTTCGAATTCAGGATGAAAATGCCAAAAGAAGAGATGATTTAGTTTCGGATCATGCAAAAGTCGAAAAGGACTTTTGGAAGCTGAGCTAATATTTTCAAGCTGGATTTTCATTTCGTATTATAACAAAATTATCTTTAATTAAATAAAAAAAACTAAATTATGTTAATATAGTTCAAATTCATATCAATATCAAGGTAGAATACATTGAAAATCGATATTACTTTTACCCCATAAATAAATGTCTAATATTTTAACTTCATTAGTATGAAACAGCAATCTGATAAAATCGAAATGGCGAACAAGGCACATGAGGAAATTCCTGGAAATCCATCGACGGCTACAAGTAGTAAAATAAAATTGAATGACCGCTCAAATGGAGAATCATTGCGTGTTCTAAGTGAAGAAGATTGGAATTTTTGGATAGAGAACGGTTATATTGTAATTAAAAATGCAATTCCAAAAGCGCAAGCAAAAGCAACCGCCGACTTCATTTGGGAGTTTGATGAAAAAGACCCAAATGATTCTGAAACTTGGTACGCTCCGCCAAGAGCAGAGATGCAAATGAAAGAGCTTACTGGAACAGGGATGGTTGAAGTCTATAATAATCAATGTTTATGGAACAACAGACAAATGCAAAAAGTATATGACGCGTTTGTAGATGTATGGGGAACTGAAAAACTATGGGTGACTATTGACCGGGCAAACCTAAACTTCCCTTTACAACCAGGGGTAGATAAGAAAGGGTTTATTCATTGGGATTATGATCCTGAAACCAAACCTCAGAATGTTCAAGGTGTCTTGGCCTTGGCTGATCAAACAGATGAAAATATGGGAGGGTTTCAATGTATTCCATGGCTATACAGAAATTATGATACTTGGAAATTAACACAGCCTGAAGATCGAGATCATTTTCAACCGGACATCTCTGATTTGGAAGACGAAATCGTAAAAGTCAAAATGGAGGCTGGAGACCTTTTGATTTTCAATAGCACCGAACCCCATGGTATTCGACCTAATAAATCAAAAGATAAAGTCAGAATTGCACAATATATTTCAATGATGCCGGCGGAAGAAGACAATACAGAAATGCGGGAGTGGCGCATTAATTCATGGAAAAATAGAATTGCTCCAGCGGGGTATGCTTTTCCTGGTGACCCAAGAAATTGGGAGCAAACAAAATACGATACAGCGGTGTTAACTGATTTGGGTAAAAAGCTTCTAGGGCTAAAAGACTGGTAGCCTTTCATTAAAAAAAAATTCAACTATGTTATCAAGCTTGAGCTATTTAGATATAGCAATTATTCTTATTTATTTTGGTATTATCCTTTGGATTGCTCAATGGGCATCAAAAAGCAAATCAGATTCAGGTGGTGCTGTTGATTATTTTTTAGCAGGAAAAAACTCTGGATGGCTGGTTATTGGGGCATCACTATTTGCCTCAAATATTGGTTCTGAGATCATCTTAGGTGTATCAGGTGCTGGGGCACGTGGTAATATGCCGATGGCCAATTTTGAAATTATCGCATCGCTAGTTTTAATTCTTCTGGGTTGGGTATTTGTTCCCTTTTATTTGCGTACGGGAGTTTATACTATGCCAGAATTCCTTGAAAAACGTTACTCAAAAGCATGTAGAAGCTACCTTTCTGTAATTTCAATTTTGGCCTATGTGATTACAAAAATTTCATTAATCATATTCGCTGGGGCCTTGGTATTTGAAACTATTGGAATTCCATTTTGGACAGGAGCTATTATTACTGTAATAGCAACAGGTTTTTATACCGTACTGGGGGGATTGAAAGCTGTGATTTATACAGATATGGTTCAGGCTTTTATTTTACTAATAGGTACCATTGCGGTGACGGCTTTCGGATTATATGCTTTAGGCGGATGGGATCATATGATTGAGGTTATTGTTGCTGCATCTGAACAAGAAGGAAATCCAACCAAAGCAGATTTTTTTAATCTTTGGAGACCAATGGCGGATACCGAATATCCATGGACGGGAATGCTTTTTGGCGCTCCTATTTTAGGGGTTTGGTATTGGTGTACCGATCAATATATAGTGCAGCGAACACTCTCAGCAAAAGACGTCAACAATGCAAGAAAAGGGGCTTTGTTTGCTGGATATTTGAAATTACTTCCGGTATTTATATTTTTTATTCCTGGGGTAATAGCATATGCGCTCTTACAAGAAGGGGCAATTAATTTTTCGATGGAGAATGCTGATCAAGCGCTACCCGCAATGATAAATGGTTTTTTACCCTCGGGATTGAAAGGATTGGCTATAGCAGGGCTACTTGCTGCATTGATGAGTTCGCTTTCTTCAGCCTTCAATTCGAGTTCTACTTTATTAACAATCGATTTTTATCAGAAATATAAACCTGATGCTACCCAAAAAGATTTAGTGCGTTTCGGGCGTATTGCTACCATAGTTCTGGTTGTCGTAAGCTTAGGATGGATTCCTTTTATGAAATCATTAATGGGTGGAGGAATTTTCCATTATTTACAGAGTGTTCAAGCCTATATTTCTCCTCCAATTGCTGCGGTTTTTCTATTCGGTCTATTTTATAAATGGATAAATGCCAAAGGCGCTATCGTAGCTTTATGGGTAGGATTTGCGATTGGAGTTTTTAGACTTGTAGCTGAATTTTTGAGTAACGAAGGTACAATTCAAGTAACTGAAGATTCTTTGTTAGGAATGTTTTTAGGGATTAACTTCTTACATTTTGCATTATTCCTATTCATTTTTTGTGCTGTAATATTAATGGTCGTAAGTAAGATGGGGCAACCGCAACCTGCTATTGCGTTAGAACTCGTAACGTTTCAGAGAGGTTCAGAAAGGCCAAAAATTAAGTGGTCTTCTGATGTCACTTTAACTATCATTTTAATAGCTCTTGTGCTAGCCCTGTGGTTATTGTTTAGCGTCTGGGGGATTGCCAAGTAATAAAAAAGAAAAATAATGGACTTAAAACTTAAAAATAAAACAGCCTTTATTTCTGGGTCAACTACAGGTATTGGTTATGCAGCTGCAAGAGTTTTGGTTAAAGAAGGGGCTAAAGTGATTTTGAACGGTAGAACGAAAGAAAAATTAAGGGAGGCAGTACAAAAGTTACAAGATGAATTTCCTAAAGAAACGGTTTTAGGATTATATGCAGACTTTGGCAATGCTTTACAGATAGAAGAACTGCTAAAAAAATTACCAGAGATTGATATTTTGGTAAACAATGTAGGTATCTACTCTTCTGCTTCGTTCTTTGAAACTGAAGATGCCGATTGGAAACAACAATTTGAGGTAAATGTGATGAGTGGTGTTCGATTATCTCGAAAAATATTACCAAAGATGTTGACTAATAATTGGGGACGGATTTTGTTTGTTTCAAGTGAGTGCGCTACGCTGGTACCTTCTGATTTGATTCCCTATAGTATGACTAAAACTGCCATTTTATCAGTTTCCAGAGGCCTAGCGCAACTTACTAAAGCAACTAATGTAACCGTGAATACAATAATACCGGGGTCGACTTTATCAGATGGTGCTGAACAATTTTTAGAGAATGCTGCTCAAAAAGAAGGAAAAACAAAAGCCGAAGTAGAGGCTTCTTTTTTTACTGAGGTAAGAACTTCTTCGCTACTACAGCGATTTGCAAATGTGGATGAAGTTGCAAACATGATTGCGTATTTGGCTAGTCCACTTTCTTCTGCTACAAATGGTGCCGCTATTCGCGTAGACGGCGGTAGCATGGGAGGTATCTTATAATAAGATACTAGTAATGAACCTAATTTTCATATAATCTATTATTCATGACATAAACAAAACAAGTATTGGCTATCATTTTAATCAGCTGCTTTTTACTAGTGTCTTGTAATGAAGCAAAGAACAAACAAATTGAACCTGAGAAAGTAGAATTAAAAGAAATGAAAAAAGAAGATGAAGCCTTACTAAGGCATATCGTTATTTTTAAATTTAATGATAATGACGATGCAGAAGCAATACAGAAATTAAATGATAGTTTTATAGCCTTAAAAGAACATATTCCCGTAATAAAGGATTTTGAATGTGGCTTGAACGATAGTCCTGAAAATTTTCATCAAGATTTTACACATTGTTATTTGGTAACCTTCGCTTCTGAAACGGATAGAGATAGTATTTATACACCGCACCCTAAGCATCAAGAGTTTGTAGCAAGCTTAGGTCCCCATTTAGAAAAGGTATTTGTAGTCGACTATTGGGCAAAATAAGTTTTGATTCATTTCCAATTTGAGCTATTGGTGTTTTTCAAGCAATTGATTCTTTTGCAGCACAATAAACCTTATTTTTGCGCCCTTAAAATAGCAAGGCATGAAGAAGTATCTCAATCTTTTCGATTTTAAGCAAAAAGTTGACTACAAAACAGAGACTCTATCTGGGTTAACGGTTGCTTTGGCTTTGGTGCCAGAAGCGATTGCATTTGCACTAATTCCAGGGTTTTCACCTTTAACAGGTTTATATGCCGCTTTTGTTTTAGCATTAATTACTTCCATTTTTGGTGGTCGACCAGGTATGATTTCCGGCGCGACCGGTGCAGTAGCGGTTATTTTTATTGGCTTGATTCTAGAACTGAAAAGAAATTTTCCTGATATAGAACCTGAAACAATTTTAAACTACGTCTTCGCTACGGTTATTATTGCTGGACTATTACAGATTGGAGCCGGACTGTTACGTTTAGGTAAATTTATTCGATTGGTGCCTCACCCCGTCATGTTTGGTTTTGTCAACGGACTAGCCATTATTATTTTTATGGCTCAGTTTCCTAATTTTAGAGTTGATGGTTTAAAAACAGAAAATTTATTGGAAGGTTCGCCGATGTATATTATGCTAGGCTTGACTTTATTAACCATGCTGATTATTTGGGGGTTACCTAAATTGACAAAGACCATTCCATCTTCCTTGGTAGCAATATTGGTCGTTTCAGCCATTGTTATAGGTTTTGGAGTTGAAACCTTAACAGTAGCGGATACCTTAAGAGAAGGGCAAACCATTGAAGGCGGTTTTCCTCCTTTGTCAATACCGCAGATACCATTGACTTGGCAAACTTTTTCAATAATATTTCCTTTTGCTGCGATAGTCGCTGGGGTAGGTTTGATTGAAAGTTTATTGACACTTAATATTATTGATGAAATTACCGAGACACGTGGTAGTGGAAATAGAGAATGTGTGGCCCAAGGTACAGCGAACATCTTGTCTGGATTTTTATCTGGAATGGGTGGTTGTGCTATGATTGGTCAGAGTTTAATAAATACCTCATCTGGTGCAAGAGCACGTCTTTCTGGAATTACAGCAGCGGTAATGTTATTGGTGTTTATTATGTTTGGCTCTAGTTTGATCGAGCGTTTACCAATGGCAGCATTGGTAGGATTAATGTTTATGGTTGCTA
>ENA-ORXM01002734-ORXM01002734.1-marine-metagenome-genome-assembly--contig:-NODE-2734-length-19587-cov-15.129421_pt1 | contig 19587 bp, 16 predicted proteins | sample MGYA00237867_ERZ511480 | MGnify/ENA primary metagenome ERZ511480 (study PRJEB26309, sample SAMN06266103) | marine metagenome | isolation source: Algal blade | place: United Kingdom:Sidmouth, United...
GGTCCTCCACCCCGCGAGATCATAAACGACTTACTAATTAAACAACTCCTTTCTATTAATTAAAACCAAACGCACAGGAAAAACCATGGCAACTATTGGACAATTTAAGAAAACTGATGTCGGTTTCGACGGACGCATATCTACGCTCACTATGGATTGTGATGTCAGCTTCATTCCAAATGAAAACAAGAAAAATGAAGCAAGCCCCGATTTTTTCGTAAAGGCAGGTGAATGCGATCTTGGTTTTGCGCGTCACACAATTGCACAAGGAGATGATGGCCAGCCCTATATTTCAGTTTTTTTAGATGACCCTAGCTTTGCATCGCCGATTTGGGCGGCGTTATTTGAAGCGGATGGCTCTGCTGAGTTGGTTTGGTCGCGCTCTCGCAAAAACCGAAATAACTAAGACATTGCCGCCCTTAAAACAACAAGTCTCTGACAAGGATATAGAGACTGCGTTACACTCTGTAGCGCAGCTTGTGCATGTGTATGGAGATAAGTATTGGCCAATATTTGAAAGATTAGAGGAGGAAATCGAAAAACGACGTTCTATGTCAAAGCGATTAATTCAGGTTCTCCGTCCGGGGTGTAACTCAAAATAGACAATAATACGCTCTCTTAACTTCTCATCAAGCTAGGAACCCAATAGAATGACAGCTTCGGGTGTTTTAATGAAATTGTCCGCATTTTGAACAAGAGTAGGCAACTGGATCTGAGTTCGTACTCATGAACGGCATATCTTTATCTCCACTACGATCACAAGCGCCCTCTGCACCACACTTTCTACATTTGTGGATAGGTTTTCCGCCTCCATATCCAAGCATGTTTTGACTAGAGCGTGTGCCATTCCAATCATGTTTGCAAAATAATCCCATTTGAACCCTCTATTTAATTCCAAGTTTTATGTTGTCGCTAAAAGAGCATTTACTATTCTGATTGTCAATTATCCAAGTATTAAAGTCATCAAGATGGCCTACGTGGTGCAGAGAGTGTTGCTGACCTCTGCCGACAAGAAGGATTTCCCAAGGTATGTGTAATTATATATACTTTTCGTATCTATACTCATTTCTTGTTGAGAACAGAGCGCAAACCGAAACACCTTTTACACAAGTTTTTTTCCAGCCCATAGCTCCAATGAGTTTAGAAGTGGGCTTCAGATGATAACGACTTAATGGAATGTGTGGAACTACCTCATTCGAGAGGTATTTAGAAATTGTTTTGGTTTGAAAAAGCTCTGACTGCGCTTTGTTGTACGCGCGATTTAGGTTGGCCGATGCTCCAAAACCAAAATGTTGGCCCTCTCCCGAAGGCGTATTAAATTCCGATAGTGCCGCTATGATGAAAACTTTCGGAAATAAAGAAACTTCTAAAAATCTAGTGCCGTTGTGTAATTGTTCAAACTCACGATTGAACTTACCAGTCGACAAAAATTTTGAGACTGAGACTCGTTCTGCTCCTTCGAGAAATGCCCGATACAAAGTCATCGAACCAAATTTTCCTGCTGCAGAAGCAAATAGGTGTCCGGGCAGCACGGCCTCGCTATTCTCTTTTGAAAAAAATATTTTTCCTTCTTCATATTGAAATCTGGTCTGCGGTAGGGGTGTAAATATTCTCTCTAGACATTCTAACAAGGCTCGTTCGAGAGCTAGAACTTCGCTCTTTGCAGTCCCATATCCAGTCTGCCATAAGCTATTTTCTCTGCCTCTAATTGCTGACATGCAAACTAATGACGTTGAGTTCTCCAAAAATGAGTACTCAACGTCATATGCTAAATTCTTAAGTGCGCGATAAGTCGGAGACATTTTGAGTATTGTTGAATTTCTTAACCAGCGGTAATAATGATTTGCTGCCTTTCACATCCATGAAAGATAAACCATCTTCTGCTAAACCCTCATCTGATGCCCCAATATAAAATTTGTAGTCAGTATCGTATATTTCTTTGACTAACGAAATTACTTGCTGGAAACTCAGCGGAGACCAGCTGTGCTCTTTAGCCTTTTTTGTCCAGGGCATATCAAGCGCGCCGTACATAGGGTTCAGACGTAAGATTAATGGGATATTTCTTTCTTTGCATGATTCGATCAAAAACTGGCAGGTGAACTTGCACTCATTGATGCCGTCCTCTGGGGACTTTGAATAATCGCAATGGATCAGAACATATGCTGAGCAAACAATTCCTTTGTTTGCGATTTTGTCCAGTGCTTCTAAAAATGAGCCATTAGTGAATTTTTTATTCAAAACATTGGCTCTAATGTTTTCGTTATAAGTTTCGAATCCGATTTTTAAAACTTTTTCAATTCCTTGTAGCTCGTCGAGTTTACTCACAATCGCGTCGGTAATAAATTCATGCCTAGTTTCAAAGGAAATACGGTTTAGTGATTTATTCGATTTCGCTAGCGCAATGTTAAAGTCTAGGCTCTGTTCGGAAAAAGTTTCCTCGTCGAAAACTGAGCCTTCGTTACCTATAGCGATTGCAGTAACCTGATCCAAAAAGTCGTAAGAATTTTTAAACGCTGACAAAAGTTGTCGGTTGATTTGACTGTGGTCTATGAAAGCTTTGCTTGATGTCAGGGGGAGAGAGCAGAATGAGCACTGATATCTACACCTTTTTGTATAGTATAAAATCACAAGTTCTTTTTCGCCCATGAAGTTCCTTACTTGAGAAAATATAGGCAAATCATTTTCATTCGGCGAAAACAATAGTGACTGTTTCTTATACTCGTTCCACATTATGAGGCCTCTAAAAATGGCGCCGTTTGGCGCCATTTGATTTTTAGATTCAGCACATCCGGTGCGCAGTGCTTGTCTCGCCAATCAATCGAGCTAGCACAGGCGCGTCCTCTATGTCTTTTTTTGCTTCAGTCTCTACTTTTTGTTGGTCATCTTTCATACTTATCACCTTTTCTTGTGGATTAACGGTCGACCTTACTATCAGGTTTTTTGGGAACAATCAATTAAAAAATTACTGCTTGGGTTTTCGTCGAAAAAAGCTTGTTCGAAAACAATCATGTTATATTGAAAAGACAAACTCGAAAAAGGAGAAACGGCAGAATGGCTGATATATTAGGAATTATATTTGTGATTTTATTCGTTATGTTTTTCTTAGGGGCTTTTTCACGCAAAGGAAAAAATGCTCCGAATACAGGCGAGAGATGCCCTAGCTGTAGAAAAAGAACTTTACAAACCGAATGGACGACTAAAGTACATGAAAATCAATATTGTCCAAGTTGTGGATTTTCACATATTGAGAGATACTAGTAGTGTTTATATTTAAACTAATTGATCCGAAGGCCATTCATTAACAGCCTTTATACAAGCACTTTTCAACCGCATATACATACCTAGGCCCGTTGCGCTCGGGATTATAAGAACTGAAGTGATTCTCAAAGCATAGATTGTAATTACCATTTAAACGTGGGGAGGTCCATCTTTACATATCAGATAACTGTATTTGGTAGCCAGTTAAGCTGTCTGTTTCTGGTAAACAAAATTTGTATTTAGTGGTAAACAATTGACATTTGTAAAACCACTATGTTATTGAAACAGAAGCATAAATCACTTGCATTTCGCCGCATCCCCAGTGCGCCATTTTTCTTTTTACGAATTATTTTGACTGGTTAAAAACTAACCTGTTCTGGGGTCTTTTAGGGTTTTCTATCCGTATAGGAATACTCGCCTTAATTAGGCGCGTTTGACATTTAGTACGGAAATGTCATTTCTGATAACATCACACAATGCATTGCTAGACTCTTGCACAGTTGAGATCCGATTGCTTGGAATGCAGACCTATGTTCAGGCCGTCATGTCTTGGGCGGGTTTACGTCCTTGCGCAGTAAACAGAATAAAGACAGGCGGCAGGACAGAGCATAAGACGACGAAAATATATAACGCTGCCGCACCGTTATTTGCGCTATCATTTGCACCTCCATTTGCGAGGAGTTGCCCTGCGATTTTACCGCCAAAGATCATAGCAATTCCAAAGGCCATTGGCACGAGGACGACGAGTTTGTTGGCTGGGTCAAAGCGCACAATCGCAGTGGTTAAATACAAGCACCCCAATGTAAAGCCGAACTCCCACACCCAGCTGGCGATCATAAATGTTGCAATATCATGTGCTAAAAATAGGCCTAAAACCCCGATAAGAACAAGTGCAGACGCGACGAAATGTGGACGCTTTATCCCTGCCCGCGCGCCGATAATCGCCCCGACAGCGCCCGCTGCGCCGCCGAGCCATTTCAAAACACCAAACATCACACCAAATTGTTCCGCAGATGGATTAAAGTTTTGCGCAATAACGGCCAGAAAGAAAAACAGTCCTACATTTGCGAGGAGGTAAATTGTAAAAACGAACAGCATAATCCAACTGCGCGAAGCGGACCCCCATGACGGGAACCCTTTGACCTTAAGCGTAGATGGCAAGACTGACCGCGCAGGCATAAAAAGCGTACCGAGGCCTAAGAAAACAGTCATTAAAGCTAGTCCTATCATGGCGCCAGAAAATCCGCCTTTAGCAATAAAAAAGATAGGCAAAAGAATAAGGAAAAACGCAATCGACACCAGCTCAACAGAAAGCCGTGTGCCGTAAGCCCGTTCGGGGTCAGGCATGTCGCCAAGAACGCGAATCCCCAAAGCCGCCGCCAGAGAGCAGAAAAAACCAAAAGCTGCAAAGCCCACAAACAGGCCTATGCCTGATAATTTTGACGCGAGAAGAAAGCTGCCTGCCGCGCAAGTAATAATCACCAAGGACGCTACCCGCCAATTAACACGGTCCACCCAGAGCGGCCCCGTCAGCGTCCCGACAAGGTATCCAATACCCGCCGTCAAAGACAGGGCCCCTAATTGCTCAGGCGTAAAGTTTAGCGTTTGAGAGACAGTGTTCAACAAAAGCGGCATCGTGTTGAACACCAACCCCCCAATCGCAGATACCATAGAAATGGCAATGATTGTGGCGAGTGTGTTTTTAACGATCGACATTTTGGCCGCTCCAAAGAGGCATTCGCCGAGGGGACTGTCGCTCTTGGATATGCCTCTACTATAAAAGTAAATCGTGCCGCGCATTTTCATACGCGACACGACGAGATTTAATTATGCCGTGCTAAGGTTAGTCCTTCAGCTCTTTGACATTGTCTTTGACATTACGTTCTATCAATAAACGACGCGGATCCAACAAGACATGTGTTGGACGCTCTTTCATCGTAAACGATAATTCAGTTTCCGCCTCCGACAGGTTGATGCGCTCTAAGGACAGCCACTCATCGCCCAAAGTCTCTTTCGGGTCTTGGGTATAAAATCCGATTTCGACCCATTCGCTCAACTCCTCACCGTCTATTTCAGAGACAGAGGTTTCTTTACCGCTTTTTTCGTCTGCGATTAATTTATCAACACTTACAGGCAGGGTAACGGTAAACCCGTCCGTGTCATTCCCTTCAACCGTGATGTCGGCGTCCCCGTAAGACAGTTTCCAGAACGTAATACGGTCCCAATAATCTGTAATAAGGCCTTGATAGTCCGGCGCCGCAATCGCGCGTAAATGCTTTATAAGCTCGAGCGTGGTCGGATAAGGCGGACCTTTAGAACCGTATTCATCAAGGAAGTTTTTAACACCGCCTTGCAGGGCATCTGCGCCGAGATAATGGCGCAAGCCCCAAAAGACCCAATCGGCTTTTTGGTAGAACAAATAGCTCTGCTCTTCTGCAAGCGCGAGCGAAGCTTCTTTTTCTGACGATACGGCGCGAGTTGCCAAGTAAACATCCATGGAGTTTTTCTCCACTTTTTGACGGGCTTTTTGCCAGCCATATTTTTCTTGGTAAGCCGTCGTCGACGCGTTTTCGGTCAAGCCTTCGGATAGGATATTAAAACCTTTTACATCCGCAGGGACAATCTGATGACCAAACCATTGATGACCTACTTCGTGCATCGTCACAAATGTCGCGCGGTCAATTGACTTAGGGTCATCTTTTTTACCTGGATCGAGCAAAAATCCGCCTTCAGAGAATGGGACGGTCCCCGCAAAAGCTTGAGCAAAGCCGATATATGGGATCTCTAAAACCCGCATCTGGTGATATTTATAGGGCCCATATAATTTTGTGTAGACATCAAAGGATGTTTTAATCGCATCAATCATCAAATCGACATTATAGTGATGTTTCGCGTCATGGTAGATTATGATTTCAACATCGCGCCCATCTGGATTTTTCCACACATCTTTTTTGAACTCATACTTTGCGGACACAAATGAGAAGAAATTGATAATCGGATTGATCGCTTCGTAATCCCGACATGATTGTCCATTTTCAGTATATTCACGGATGAGCTTCCCGGGCGAGATCGCAATTTGATCAAGGTCGGTACACATCTTAGATTTGAAATCGACGTAATCCCCTTCTTTTGTGAAGAAGTTATATTGGCGCGTCTCCATATCTGTACGGTCTGCACGTTCGGGAAGTTTATCTAAATCATACTTACGACGCTTATCAGAATCGCGCATGCGCCTGTCCTGAATACCCATCTGAGGCATTATCGCCTGATTGTTTACGAATGTGCCATTGCGAACCATGATGCTACCATCGTTCAATTTCGGCGCATGATAAGTCGTATCGAAAACTATAGTCGTTTCCGCCCCTGGTGCTAGCGCAGGTTCAAACCGATAAAGATAATAATTATAATCTTCGATGGATTCGATGGTATCCCCATCCGCATTTGTGATAGGCGTTTCGTCGTTATTGACGCCCGCCATGATGCGGGTTGCGCCCGCTATATCCAATTGCAAAACCTCTTCGGGGTGCCGAGTTGGAGGGTTTATATAAAGCTCAGAAATCTCAGTCTCGTGGACATTTTTGATAACAAACTTCCCTTTAACCCGCGCTTCTTGAATTGACGGTTTAAAATCCACATCCACTTCAACAGATTGTATTTTTGGTATTTTAAGCTTGAATTCTGTTTCAAACAATTTTTCACGCTCAACAGTCCGTTTCTCACTTGCTTTGCGGTTATAGTAATCATTATCAATATTATAGGCTTTGAAAATAAAGCCTCCACTACCGACAAAGACCAAGCCCATCAGAGCGGCCGCAAGCCCCGTTCGCGAAGATATCGCGGCAGGAATAGACTTAAGTCGAGACAGCAAATCTACTTGTAAGCCGCGACGCCAAATCCAAAGGGAGAAAATAGCAAGAAGTGCGCAGAAGCTGCCCCAATAAATATTAAACCACTTAAACCCTAAAAGGTTATTATAGCCGTTCATTTCGGAGAGAGCCCCCGTGCCGCCTGCGCCAAACCCCATAAGAGGATGATAGAACGGAAGCTGGCCCATAAAGAAGCTTACGAAAATTAAGACACCTGCAGAGACCAACATTCCCAATACACGATTGGGCAGGAAGTTTTGAACAAACAAAGCCAAGACTGTCAAAGCCAGAATATTTGGGACAAACGACATGTAAGTAAACTTCAGATATGTCAAAACATTGACTGAAATATCACTGACAAAAAGTTGGACAATCATTGTAAAAATCATGCCGACGGTAAGTATCGTCAACAGCACCAACATCAGGCCAACCCATTTACCCGCAAGGAACGGCCAGTTCCGTGCAGGACTGGCATCAAGGATTTTATGGATACCCGCAACGCGGTCACGCCAGATCATTTCGCCAGCAAAAAATACAATTATAATCGCCATAGGTACGGCCAAACTGCCAAAGGCGATTTGGATCATAGACATGCTTGTAGGTCGTAATTTTTGCGGTGATAGGTACAAAGCAGACCCTAATGCAATTGCAAAAAACGTCAGCGCTAGTGTTACTAAAATTATGAAAGCAACGCTTCGTACCGTGGTGCTAAATTCGAACTTTAAACGCTGTAAAAACGTCACACAATCCGCGCGGAAACCCGTACTCGGCGTAACAGGCGCCATTGACGCTGGAACGGTAAGGTCTACTTTATCAGCTTTAGAAGGTTTAATTTTACGATTAACCAGACCCCGTTTAAATTTAGAAAAAACAGCGCCCAGCAGGCCAAAAGAAATAGCGGCCCAAAGAAGACGGTTTGCCCCGACCCAGCCCCATACAGGAAGCGCGCGGTCATTTTGTTCAGCCGCAGGCCAAAACTCAGTCTCAATGGCTAAGGCGTTGACACCAAACGGGTCACTTAATGCCCCAATCCAATCCGGTGGATCTTCACCGACAATGATACCTGTTGCGAAATACAACATGAACAGGCCGACAGCACTCACATAGACAAGCGTGCGATTTCGAGTCAGGCCCGCAATAAGTGTGAAAAAGGCCGTGACGAATAAGGCATTGATGAATGTAAAGACGATTGCGGGATATAGAAAATTCACAACATTAATCGGGCCAATGGACTCTTTATCGAGCCAAGGCGCAAACTGTCCTGCGAACAATCCAAGTGAACCTGCAAAAACACAAAAATAAGTCGCAAGGAACGCTCCGAAAATACGCGAGCCCGTCATCGACATTGTACTGACAGGTGTCGCATGCACAATTTCGAGCATTTTATGCGTTTCGTCGCGCATGACTCCGTTTACAACGAAGACAGCCCCGAAGAAAATCGCGCCAAGGTTAAATATACCTGTTTGCACGGCCAATGTGATAGAGCCATTGGCTTTGACCTTCTCGCCCGTCGTGATGGACACAGAAAATACATCCGATGACAGCACGAGTGCACTAATGATGAACATTGCCGCGCAGGCGACCCAAAAACCGACTTGCCGAGTTTGCAAGAGCGATTCAAATCCTATGAGTTTACGGAACATCTGGGCTACACCAACTTATAGAGATGCGCGAAATAAGCGTCTTCTAGCGTCGGATCGGCCAGCTCGAAACCCGCCTCAGGTGCTGTATCCGCAAAGACGGAAATAATCACGCCACCCATAAGCAGTCGTGTCGCAAGCACGCTATATTTTTCTTTGATCCCATCAGCATCGGTCTTGTCGACGGTTTTACGCCAGACTTTGCCGCGAATTTTATCAATCAAGCTTTCAGGTGCGCCTCTGGCAACAATTTTGCCTTGATCCATAATTGCCATATCGGGGCAAAGGTCGCGGACATCTTCGACAATATGTGTGGAGAGGATAATAATTTTATCTTCGCCTGCCTCAGACAATAAATCTAAAAAGCGCTGACGCTCAAACGGGTCGAGTCCCGCTGTGGGTTCATCGACAATCAAAACTTTGGGATCGCCAAGCATAGCTTGCGCCACGCCAAACCGTTGGCGCATACCGCCTGAAAATGTTGCGACGGCAGCCGTTCTATGGGTCATTAAATTCACGCTTTCGAGCAAATATAGAATCTGGTCTCGTCTTTGTTTTTTATCCGTTATGCCTTTTAGGACCGCAATGTGGTCAAGCAAAGCTTCGGCGCTCATACGCGGATAAACTCCAAAGTCTTGCGGCAAATATCCAAGGGTTGAGCGCATAATATTCGGCTCTAGCGCGATATTATGACCGTCATAACTGATTGTGCCCGTGTCAGGTGTTTGCAACGTCGCCAAAGTCCGCATGAGCGTTGACTTACCCGCACCATTTGGCCCCAAAAGACCAAACATGCCAGGTTGAAGGTCAAGGCTGACATCGTCCATAGCCTGAACTTTCCCAAAACTCTTACTGACACTTTTTATCGAAAGCATAAAATCCCCTATACGCACATATTAATATTCTATTAATGTAGAGTTATATCAAAAATTTAAACGCGTCGAAAGTTTTTTAAATTTTGTTAAAAAGAGAACGAACATTTCTTCAATCACTTTCTCACTTCCCAAAGATTGCAGACACGCTGCAAACATGGCATTGACGTTTTTGGATAAGTGCTAAGATTTCAGCTTATCAAAAGTAACGCGATAACATTTTGCCCACACACATTTTGTAGAGGCACTGTTTGCTAAGACATTTCTGCAAGGAAAATTTGTATGACACTTTCACGTCGAACTCTGCTTCAAAACTCCACAGCTGCATTCGGCTTGTCTGTCTTACCCATAGCGGCCTGCCGCGACGTGGGCGAAGACATGAGCAAAACAGCTCAGACAAGTCCCATTACAGAGACAGCCGTTAACGGCGCTTTGGGCCAAGACGTGGCCGCAAAGACACTCTTGGAAAACGCCACGGACTTTATGTTAAAGGCCTATCCTGAAACCACATCAAGTGCCGGCATTGATAGCGGAAAATACGCCGCCTTGAAGGCAAAATTAACAAACCGCTCTCCGGCTGGCCAAGACCGTATTAAACGCGAAGTTCGCGCGATATTGGCAGATTTAAACGCGGTGGACACGACGGCCCTAACACCCGAAACCGCCTTAAACATTGACGTGACACGATCCGTTTTTAAAATGACGTCTGAAGGGTTTGATTTTCCTTTTGGCGACGTTGCGCTCTTAAATTCCAATTGGTCTTATCGGAATAGCCCCTACGCCGTGGCGCAAAACACAGGGGCCTTTGTTGAAATCCCAAGCTTTCTCGACTCGTCGCATTCTCTTGAGACACAAGACGACGCTCAAAGCTATCTCGACCGTATGCAGGCCTATGCAGGACAGTTAAACGGAGAGACAGAGCGCACACGGCGCGACGGCGCAGCAGGCGTTATACTGCCTGATTTCTTGATGGAAAAAACGCTCGGGCAATTACGCGGCGCGCGTGACAAATCACCTAATGATTGGGGCATTGTAAAATCACTTACAAATCAATCTGCTAAGTTTGGCGACGCAATCATAAAAGACGCACAACGCATCGCTAAAGACGAAATCGGCCCTGCACTTGATCGCCAAATTGCAGCCCTTGAGCGCCTCGCCCCAAGCGCCAATTCTGATGCGGGTGTATGGGCCAAACCTGACGGCGATGCCTATTATGATTGGACGTTACGCGCGGGAACAACGACAACTTTATCAGCCGACGAAGTCCACCAAATGGGTCTAGAAGAACTCGCAAGCTTGCAAGCCCGTATGGAGCCTATCCTGAAATCGATTGGATATACGAAAGGCTCTGTAGGTGCGCGTATGACCGCGCTTGCAAAAGATAAACAGTTTTTGTTTGCAACAGGCGATGAAGGCCGCGCAGAAATTATGGATTTCATCAATGCGACCGTCGATGATATACGCGCGCGCATGCCCCAAGCTTTTGAAACCCTTGTGCCTGGTTTTTTGGAAGTCACCCGCATTGCCCCCGAAGTCGAAGCCGGCGCGCCGGGCGCTTACGGCGGCGCAGGGTCTATTGACGGAACAAAGCCCGGACATTTTTGGATTAACTTACGGTCAACGGATTTGCACAATAAATTCACGCTCGCAGATTTAACCTATCACGAAGCCATACCGGGCCATGTCTGGCAGGGTGAGTATACATTCAAACAACCCCTCATTCGGTCTCTACTGGCGTTTAATGCCTACTCTGAGGGGTGGGCACTCTATGCGCAACAAATCGCGGATGAATTAGGTGTGTATGATGATTTTCCTGTTGGGCGCTTAGGCTATTTGCAATCACTTGCGTTTAGAGCCTGTCGACTTGTTGTCGATACAGGGCTTCACGCCAAACGCTGGACACGCCAAGAGGCCAATGAATGGTTTGTGACTAATAATGGCTCTAATCCCGAAGAAGTACGCGGCGAGATTGACCGCTATTGCGCGTGGCCGGGTCAAGCCTGTGGTTATAAAGTGGGGCATAGCGCGATTAATCGTTTGCGCGTAAACGCCAAAAATCAGCTCGGCAGCGCATTTAATTTCAAACGCTTTAATGACGCGGTTGTCCTTGGCGGCAGTGTTCCAATGACTGTACTGGGACGCGTTATTGATGATTACATCGCGCGGGACCTGCCTTAAATTAAAAAAAAAGGCGAGACTGCATTATACAGCTTCGCCTTTAATTTAGATCTGCAATTTGGCGAGACGCCTACATTGCGATTTTTTTACTTTTGCCAATATCAGGCAGTTCGTCGGTCAGATTTGCTTTTGCAATTTCATACGCAAATCCTATAGATGATTTATCCGACGCCCAAACATGGGCTTTTTCAGGTTCGAACTTAAGCATCAAAAGCTTAGGGTCCGTTTTTCCGTCAGGATACCAAGCGGCCACAATTGGGTTCCAAAACTTGTCGACGGTCGCAGGGTTTCTGTGAACGGATAATTTCCCTTCCACATAGGCCTGATAATCTTTTCCAATATGACACATTTTTACCGTGCCGGGCTGCATCATAATACGAGCGCCCAAATCACTGGTTTTATCCGAGTAAAAGTAAATCACATGTTCGTTTTCGTCATCATCAATTTGGGGTGTCATCGGCTGCATATGATCATCAGGATTCGTTGATCCAAGCATAACACATCGGGCATCTTCGATCTGTTCCATCAATTGATCTTGCGGATTATTTTCAAATTTTTCTAAGCTTGTCATATATCTCTCCCATTCGGTTTGAACGTTATGTGTTGATATATAAACAACGGGTTTCTGGACCTTACGTTCCAAGAAACTCGGCCTTTTATCGTTTTATTTGGGAAGCTCGAATGTCGGGAGCGACTGAAATGCAGATTTCAAAGCCTCGCCCCAGCCACCGGAAACTTCCATATAATAAGGGTCTGTCTCAGAGATTCTAAACTGTCCGCCCGTCTCTAAACTATCAGCTGTATAGGTCTGCACATCCAGTGGAAGACCGACAGATAAATTTGCCTTAAGGGTCGAGTCAAAAGATAAGAGAAGCAGTTTCACCGTATCTTCAAAACTCATATCGGGGTCATAGGCCCGCACTAAAATAGGCTTACCGTATTTGGTTTCTCCAATTTGAAAAAACGGACTGTCGGAACTGGCCTCTATGAAATTCCCTTCGGGATAGATTAAAAACAGACGCGGCTCCATGCCTTTAATCTGGCCCCCTAAAATCAATGTCGCATTAAATTCGGCGCCGGCTTCTTGGCCGCTGCGCTCATTGGCATGGATGACCTCGCGCAATGTCTTGCCGATCAGGCGCGCAACTTGGAACATGGTCGGGACTTTGAAAATTGATGGGTCACGCTCGTCTGGTGTCACAGACCGTTCACTCAATAAGCTTACGAGCGCCTGCGTTGTCGCCAAATTACCTGCTGTCATCAGCGTTATCATACGCTCACCCGGCACGCTCCAATTATGCATTTTTTTAACAATTGAAATGTCGTCGACGCCCGCATTCGTGCGCGTATCTGACATGAAAACAAGGCCTTTGGAGAGGCGCATTCCGACACAATAGGTCATAATTTATACTACCTTAAAGGGGCTATTGCTGGACTTGAACCGACACATCTATAGATTCGCCGCTACCGCCCATTGTAAGGCCAGAGATAGGGGCCGCTTGTGTATAGTCAAGACCTGTTGCGATTCTAACATAACGCGCATCTGGCGATATCTGATTAGAGACATCAAATCCTGTCCATCCCAAACCTTCAATCCAGACTTCTGCCCAAGCATGGGTGGCTTCTTGGACAATTCTGTCATCCATCATCAAATACCCGCTGACATAACGTGCGGGATATCCCGCTTCGCGCGCTATAGTTATGAATATATGTGCATGATCTTGGCAGACACCTTTGCCAAGGTTTATCGCGCCTTCGGCCGTGGTGAAACTATCCGTCACCCCTGTGACGTAAGCCACTTTCTTGGCAATCTTTTTAGATAACTCATGAAAAATACCAATGTCCTGCGACCCATTTGGGAACCCTTTGAGTAAGGCGCGTACATTTGGGCCGGGCTGAGTTAACGGCGTTTTTCGAAGAAACAGCCAGAGCGGTGCATATCCGCCGTGATCGCCAATCACACCATTACGGTCCGTCATTTCCAAAGTGCCTTTGGATTCAATTTTGATCTGTTTAATATTATCAGAAATACGGATAAGGTGGACCCGGTTTTTAAATTCGTCCTCATATTCTGCTTCGACTTCGCCGCCCTGAATATCAATATTCCACGACAAAACCTCCTGCCCAGAATTTGATTTCGGTGTGAGCCTGAGTTTTTGCAGGCCATAGACGGGCGGCGTGTGAAAATTATATTGCGTCTTATGCGAGATGTTTAATTGCATGATTATTTCAAAAACCTGTAATCTGTCTCAATTGACAGTGAGAGGGTGTTTTTATCCCGCAAGAAGCCTTTGATAAATTCATGCAAACCCGTTGCAAAAATCTCGTCAATTGAATCGTCCGAGAGCTGTTTCAAAAGCTCAAATGCTTTGTCCTGCGAAGGCGTGCTTTGACCATATCCTATGTCCAACTGACTTAGGTTGCTCAAGATTTCACCCATGCAGAATGCGAGCGATCGGGGGAGCCTTTTATCCAAGATTAAAAACTTAGCTATGCTGACAGGAGATACGTCATCGCTATAAAGCCAGCGATAGGCGCGCTCTGCTGAAACCGCCCTTAAGATCGTTTCCCATTGTACATTATCGAGAGAGCTTCCGATTGGCGCTGCGGAGGGTAATAAGACGTAATATTTCACGTCTAATATACGCGCCGTATTATCCGCGCGTTCAATAAACGTACCGATACGTGCGAAATTATAAATGTCATTTCGTAACATCGTGCCGTGCAAGGCCCCTTGCACTTGGGCGCTCAATTGACGAATGAGCGATAAAACTTCGGGTAGCTCTTTATGGTTGATTGGATTTTTGAACGTCTGACTTAATCGTAACCACGCATCATTGACCGCTTCCCAGACTTCACGCGTCAGATCAGTCCGTGCAATGCGTGCATTATTTCGCGCATTGCGCATGGTGGAGATCACACTTAACGGATTGTCAGGATTACGAAGCAGGAAATCGATGACCTGATCTCTGTCATATTCTGAATATAGCGCCTCATATGCGTCGCGAACGCCCGCAGTCGTTATGACGGACGCCCATTCTCCGTTATCTGATTGCGCCCGTGTCAGGGCTATTCTAAATCCTGTTTCAACGAGACGCGCAATGTTTTCACTGCGCTCCAAGTCCCGAAACATCCAATAGATACTACTTGCTGTTTTACCGAGCATATCCCTACGCCTCCAAAACCCAAGTGTCTTTTGTCCCGCCGCCTTGGCTGGAATTCACCACCAAAGAGCCCTCTTTCATCGCTACCCGCGATAATCCCCCAGGCGTAATGTCAATTTTATCTGGGCTGACTAACACAAAGGGCCGCAAATCAACGTGGCGCGGCGCTAGGCCTGATTTTGTGAAGACGGGTACGGTCGACAAAGCGAGTGTGGGCTGAGCGATATATTTACTCGGGTTTTCGAGCAGCTTCGCTTTAAACTTTGAGAGTTCCTTTTTAGACGCGGCAGGGCCGATTAACATGCCGTACCCGCCCGAGCCGTGCACTTCTTTCACAACAAGTTCGCTTAAATTATCCAAAACATATTGCAAAGAAGACGGCTCTGAACAGCGCCATGTCTCTACATTTTTCAAAATGGCCGACTCGCCCATATAAAATTCGATTATATCGGGCATATAGGAATAGATCGCCTTATCGTCTGCAATTCCAGCCCCCGGAGCATTTGCGATCGTGATGCCTCCTGAACGGTAGACATCCATAATTCCAGGCACGCCCAATAGGGAATTGCGATTAAATGTGAGGGGATCTAAATAATCATCATCGACACGGCGGTACAGTACATCAATCGGCGTATACCCTTGTGTTGTGCGCATACAGACGCGCCCTTTTACAATTTGTAAGTCATGACCTTCGACAAGCTCGACCCCCATTTGATCCGCCAGAAAGCTATGCTCAAAATAGGCGGAGTTGTGAATGCCGGGTGTTAAAACCGCCACGACAGGCTTATTTTCACAATTCTCTGGGGCGCACTTACTAAGAGATCGCCGTAGCGCTGTCGGGTAATTGCTTACGCGTTGCACCTTAGTTTGGGAAAACAGCTCAGGAAACATTTGCAACATCGTCTCACGGTTTTCCAGCATGTACGAAACACCTGACGGCGTGCGGGCATTATCTTCTAACACAAAGAAATCATCAGCCCCTGTACGTACTATGTCTATGCCGACAATATGTGTGTAAACACCTCCAGGGGGTGACATGCCAATCATTTGTTGAACGAATGCGTCATTATTTGCGATCAGGTGCTCTGGCAGTCGTCCTGATTTTACGATTTCTTTTTTATGATATATATCGTGAATGAACGCATTTATGGCCTTAACGCGTTGCTCGATACCCTTGCTCAACCGTGCCCATTCCTTAGCGGATATAATCCGTGGTACGATATCAAAGGGGATGAGCCGCTCATCGGCGTCCTTTTGTCCATAGACATTAAAAGTTATGCCAGTACGTCGAAATACGGTTTCTGCTTCGCGTGTCTTTTTCCGCAGCACTTTCGCGTCTTGCTGGTCAAACCACTCAGAATATTCGCGGTAAGGATCCCGAGCTGACTTATCTGTGTCAAACATTTCATCAAAAAAGATAGATCATTCTCCTAGGGTTACCGCCCATATCAAAGACCGAAAGGGAAGCGGATACAAGTAACAACGTGTGTAAATGTAGTAAGGTTCCATTTTGACTTTAATTCATGCGCTATATGATACATGATTAGCCTGCCTGTTTAACCTAAGGACGGTAAATTGTGCATATTTTTCAGCTTAAGCTATACGTTTCGATATGCCCTGTAGCGGTCTAATTCAAACGAATATCAGGTTTAAAACATTCAAGCTGAATTTTTTAATGGATATCCGAACAAGGAAAGGTCGACAGGCTAGGCAACTCTCTCGACAAAAGAAACTTCCATTTTCGACAGAGAGATAGTGGACTTCAAATATCTTTATTCATAGCACTGTACGCACTATGCCTAATTCCTTTGGACTTTATTTTGCATTTGGGCCTTCAATCAGAGCTAAGTCTGACCATAGCTTTATAGGCTTATACTGTGCAAGGGAGAGCTTAACTGCGCCAAATTTGACTTTATTCATGCCAATACATGTTGGGTATTGAAGATGAAATAGAATGAGTTTCTGTTTTATCAAAAAATGCTCGCGCTTTTCTAAAACTCTTAGAAAATTAGATAAATCTAACCCTGCTTTGACTACACGGTATAGCCAATCTTCAAGTTCGCACCTATCGGACATCACACATATCTGCTAATAATATTTTTCAGGGCTAAGACTTGACCTGCGCCCAAACTTTCTACCATTCTCTGGTAGAGTCATTTGATTGTTTTGGCTTCATGCGGCCCTCTGTTTCAAGTATTGATTTTGAGCATACTTACGCGGGATAAGATTGCCCAATGATGAGTGCGGTCTGGTTACATTGTAATCCTCCTACCAGAGTGTGATGTGATGACGGGCTTCAGTGAGTGATGAGAACAACGTCTCGTTCAAACACTCACTGAAGCTACCGTTATAGTTTCAACAAAGCCGTTTTGTTGCGGTTTGCTAGGCGCGATGTAGTGCCAACCGATCTTGGTCTCCTGAGACCATTTGAAAATAGCCATATTCGTGAACTCCGTGCCGTTATCAGAGACAAACGTCTTTGGCTTTCAGTCACGTCTAGCGATGATCTCGTTAAGTTCATGCGCTACTCGTCCGCCAGATAATGATGTGTTTGCGACAAGCGACAAGCGCCAAGCACTCGCGGCTATAGTCATCGATAACGGCCAGAACGCGGAAGCGTCTTCCGTCGGAGAACGCATCACTGACAAAATCTAATGTCCCATTGACTGGCAGGCGATGTTTACATCGCCGAGAGGGTGCGTTCGTTGAGAAGGCTCGGCAGAACCATCGGCCTAGGCGTGCCCAAGGCCCGTTTACGCCCGCCACGCTTGCGAACTTGTAGCTTCTCCTCCCGGTTAAGCCGCCTGAGCTTTTTGTGATTCATTGTAATGCCATTACGTTATAACATGACGACAATGCGACCATAGCCGAACCGGCGGCGCTCACGCGAAACACCCCAGATAGCCTTCCTAAGGTCAGCATCATCAGGCCGAACGCTGCTGTAACGCACACTAGATCGTTCATCAGCTAAAACATTACACGCCCCTTCGCGTCATCAGCTACGCAAATTGCCTGTCAGGCAACGCAACGCTAACTAATCTCATGCGCATTGCAAAGGTGAGCCACAGCTTCTCGCTTTGCGGCACGCGCCACCACTTTTTTGTGGCAATATCCTTGAACTTAGTATTGTCCAGCATCTACTCCACTAAAAGCTTCTTCAGCTTATTGTTCTCCGCTTCCATTGCCTTGAATTTACGCGCATCCGAAACGTTAAGCCCGCCATGCTTAGCTTTCCATTTATAGAATGTCGCCGAACTGACGCCGTGCCCTCGGCACACATCCTTTGTCGGCAAGCCATTCTTCTGCTCTTTGAGTATTGCAATGATCTGTTATTCGCTGAACCGTGATCTCTTCACAGTAGTCTCCAAATCTTTTGAAGACTTTACCAGAAAATGGAGGAAGTTTGGGGGTGCAGGGCAGACTTTATGTTCTATTCTATATCGGCCCAATCCTGAAAGCCTACGCTTATAATTCTTATAAGAAAATCGCCTACTTCCGTGCTGTGCAAACAAACGTCTTGTATCAGAAGAAGCGTCCACGCGCTTTTTTATAAACCCTCTAGATTCTCAGGTTTGATCCAAAGGGTACTATAGTCACAAATTTGCACGGGTTTATGCACTTACCTAAATGCATCATAAAGCGGCTTCATCAACTCATCAGTATTCCTATAAGTATTTAGGAAGATTTAGATAGGTTTGAACACGCACTCATTATTTCATCAAATCATCACGCGATATTTGCTAAAATATTACGCAAAAAAAACCCCTCGCGATTAAGCGAAGGGTTAATTTATATATGGAGGTATTTAAAGTGTATATTCTCTAACTCTATTCTCTGTATAAACCGGGCAGCGACCTACTCTCCCGTGCCTTAAGACAAAGTACCATCGGCGCAGAGAGGCTTAACGACCGAGTTCGGGATGGGATCGGGTGGGGACCTCTCGCAATAACCACCCGGTTAATGCAAAGAATAAAGTTAAAGTAAAGATATCGTATAAGTCCGATATGCTCGGACGAGCAATGCCACACTTTCGTGTATATAATGCGGACGGTATATTAACCGCCGCGCATGGGCGCCTTGACCTAAAAAAATCAAGCCAATCGAGTTATTAGTACTGGTAAGCTTCACATGTCACCATGCTTCCACACCCAGCCTATCAACGTGGTGGTCTTCCACGACTCTCAAGGGAGTTCTAGTATTGAGGGGGGTTTCCCGCTTAGATGCTTTCAGCGGTTATCCTGTCCATTCATAGCTACGCTGCAATGCCGCTGGCGCGACAACAGCTCCACCAGAGGAATGTCCACCCCGGTCCTCTCGTACTAAGGGCAGATCCTCTCAAAACTCCTACTCCCACGGTAGATAGGGACCGAACTGTCTCACGACGTTCTAAACCCAGCTCACGTACCGCTTTAAATGGCGAACAGCCATACCCTTGGGACCTTCTCCAGCCCCAGGATGCGATGAGCCGACATCGAGGTGCCAAACAACGCCGTCGATATGGACTCTTGGGCGTCATCAGCCTGTTATCCCCAGCGTACCTTTTATCCGTTGAGCGATGGCCCTTCCACGCGGGACCACCGGATCACTATGACCGACTTTCGTCTCTGCT
>ENA-ORXM01002736-ORXM01002736.1-marine-metagenome-genome-assembly--contig:-NODE-2736-length-19565-cov-3.696942_pt1 | contig 19565 bp, 14 predicted proteins | sample MGYA00237867_ERZ511480 | MGnify/ENA primary metagenome ERZ511480 (study PRJEB26309, sample SAMN06266103) | marine metagenome | isolation source: Algal blade | place: United Kingdom:Sidmouth, United...
GTGAAATCCGAGTAATCATTTTAAAATCAGTGATTATGTCTTTAAAAAATGATTTATTCCTGAGAACCTTAGCGGGTCAAGAGGTAGAGAGAGCACCAGTCTGGCTAATGAGACAAGCCGGTAGAATTCTCCCACAATACAGAGCCATTAGATCAAGTCTCAGTGGATTCAAAGAACTTTTATTCACTCCAAAGTTAGCAGCAGAAGTGACCATTCAACCCGTTGATGAGTTGGGTGTTGATGCAGCAATAATCTTTTCAGACATCCTTGTCATTCCTGAAGCGATGGGTTTGAATTACAGCATGGTCGAAAAGAAAGGTCCACTCTTCGATCAAACTATTGGTAGCGTTTCAGACATTGCAAAACTTTCCTCAGGTCAATCAGCGGCTGAGTCCTTGGACTACGTTTTTGAAGCCATCCACATCACTAAAAAAGAACTTAATGATAGAGTACCTTTGATTGGGTTTTCAGGGGCACCCTGGACCCTTATGGCATACATGATCGAAGGGCAAGGTTCAAAGACATTCTCCAAAGCAAAAAAATTCTTGTATCAACATCCAAAAGAATCAGAAGCATTATTAGATTCCATTACAGAGACCATCATTGCCTATTGTAAGCTCAAAATAAAGGCTGGTGTGAATGCCATTCAGATATTTGATTCCTGGGCATCAATGCTTTCTCCGGATATTTACAACCGCTTCATGATCAAGCAATTGGATAGAATATGTAAAGAAATTACAGAGGTACCCATCATACTATTCAGCAAAGGTGCATGGTTTGCCTTGGGCGAAATGAAAAAATTGGACTGTCAAGGCATAGGTTTGGATTGGAACACAAGGCCATCTTATGCGAAAGAGATCGTAGGTAATGATAAGGTCTTTCAAGGCAATGCTGATCCATGTCTCTTATATGCGAATGAGGACGAAATCAGGCTAAAAACCAAGGAAATGCTGGCTCAATTTGGTTCAAAACACATAGCAAATTTAGGTCATGGAGTATACCCGGATACCCCGTTATCAGGCGTAAAAACCTTCGTTAACACAGTTAAGGAATATAAATATTCTTAATCTTTTCTGACTTAAATAGTGATTTTTCAAATGCATAGCTTATTTTTGGCGACGACTGCAAACCAAATTAGTAAATATCTATGGGCTGGTTCAAGAGATTGAAAGAAGGAATACAAACTGCTACCCAAAATAAAAAGGAAGCACCGGATGGGCTTTGGTACAAATGCAAAAATTGCAAAGAAGCCTCAACCTTAAAGGAAGTAAAGGAAAATTACTACAAATGTCCTTCTTGTGACTACCACGAGCGTATTGGCTCTCACGATTACTTTGACTTGTTATTTGATAATTCCAAGTATGAAGAATTATTTCCAAATTTACTATCAAAAGATTTCTTGGAATGGACGGATGTCAAAAAATATTCAGACCGCCTGGAAACTGCCAAAGAAAAGACTGAGTTAACAGATGCCATCGCTGTAGCTTACGGCAAGATCAATAAAAATCCCATAGTAATTTCTGCCATGGATTTTTCTTTCATTGGAGGCTCGATGGGTTCCGTAGTAGGAGAGAAGATCTCTATGTCTATAGATTTCGCAATAAAAGAAAAAGCACCCTTAATGATCATATCAAAATCTGGCGGAGCTAGAATGATGGAATCAGCTTTCTCATTGATGCAAATGGCGAAGACTTCTGCCAAACTAACTTTGCTGGCTAAAAATAAATTACCTTATTTATCGTTTTTGACCGATCCAACAACTGGTGGAGTCACCGCTTCATTCGCCATGCTTGGTGATTTAAACTTTGCTGAACCTGGCGCCTTGATCGGCTTTGCTGGACCAAGGGTTATTAAAGAAACAATTAAGAAAGACCTCCCTGAAGGATTCCAAACATCTGAGTTTTTAATGGACCACGGCTTTTTAGATTTTATTGTAGATAGAAAAGATCTGAAAGATAAATTAGGTTCACTATTGTCCATGTTTGCCTCAAAAAAGTAGAATGACTCAAGAGCTTTCTTACGATCAGTCAAAACGAGCGCTCCCCTTAATACATTTTTCACTGATCGTTGGAATAATCCTTGTTAATGTGTTTTTCTATTTCTCAATGGGACCAAATACTATTGAGGCAAGCCTACAACTTAACCCAATTAGTATGGGTATTCTTGTTTTATCTGCAATGCTCATCTACTTTTCGAATTACATGTTTTCCAAAACAATCCAAAAAATTGGGACGGATACACTGAATGCTACTAATACTCAGGCGATCACTGCAGCTTATATTTTAAAATGGTCCCTCCTTGAAGCAGTTCTTTTGATCAATTCTATCTCAATCTATTTCATCTTACCACCTTCAGCTTTTTTTATTCACTTATTAATGATCCTATTTACTTTAGCGATCTTGATTGTGTCAAAAGCGAAGACTTGACATTTGAGAATAAACGCTAGCATTCGCTGCGACTTCCAATCGCACGCGTCTATAAGACCGCAGCATCCTCCTGCAACATAAAATAAATTCCAAAGACTAAGGACTTAAGACTTTTACCCAACAACCTCTTCCACAACCACAAACTCCTTTACCAAAGGATCTAAATTTTCTACCAAAAAATCAAGATAAGCCCTCCCATGACTCAAATAAAATGGTATGAAGTTATCCTTTCTTTCTTGAAGGCTCCCTTCAGGGAAAAGTTTCTCTTGCAATTTGAGAACATGTCGTAATCCAACTTCATACTTGGATTTTTCAGATTTCTTTATCCGTTTTTCCAGTTTGTCAAAATCTTTAAGTTGAGATACCATAGTAGCTTCTACCGAAGATGAAAGAGACTTATCGATCTCCTCGACCTTCTGCTTTAACTTTTTAAATAGAAGTTCCAGTTCCTCTTTTTCTGAGGTAAGATCTAGTTCGTGTTCCGTATTTTGCTTAATAAAAAAGTCAGTCAACTCATGTTCTTTATGAAAAAGATTATCTAAAGAAAGATCATACTTAGATCGTTTTGAAGACAACTGACTATTGATCCAAAGAACAGAATTCCTCCTGATCAAAACTGGAAAGTTGATCTTGAAGTGTTCAAATTGCGTTTTGCGCTCCATCCAATAGGCCAATTCTCCACCGCCACCCACATAGGCTAGGTTGGGAAGGACGAACTCTTGATAAATTGGTCGCATGACTACGTTGGGACTGAACTTCTCAGGATGTTGATCTATCTCATTTTCCATTTCATCCCTTGTAAATTTGAGATCGGTATCTAGCACCTCAAAACCACTGTCAGTTTCAACAATTCTATTTCTGATTCCAGTATCCATGTAGAAGAAATTGATCTCCCTGGGATGCGCTTGCTTTTTGATGCCAACTTTTTCAAGAGCATCGATCGTATCGGTCACCAATTCATGAGAAGTATTTTTGAATATTTCTTCCTTAATTATAGATTTGAAAGATCCTTTTAATTCAGGGTCACTCAAGTTGATTGCGATCAACCCATACTTTTTAAACAAAGTTTTGACATAATTTTGAACGGCTTGTCCGTAGGTGTCGAAGTTCTCAAAAGAAGTTGCAAAAATATTATATATCTCTATGGCATTTTCGCTTTCGCCCAATATCTCTTTTAGCTGAGCTAGGATAGGGGCAAGAGATTTGGTTTTCATTTTACCGACTGAACCTGTTTCTCCTGATTCCCAGACTAGTTGTTTTCCAAAAATGTTTGTGCTTTTGACTTCATCAAAATCATGGTCTTCACCACCAGAAACAAAAAGTGGCACAAAGTTATGCTTCGGATACTTCTTCTTAAGCGTTTCAGCCAGGTTAATCGTAGAACAAATTTTATAAATAAAATATAACGGCCCCGTAAGCAATGAGGGCTGATGTGCCGTGACGACCGTGAAGGTGTTTTTATCTCTCAGTTTCTCAATACTGTCGAAACAGTTTTGACAAGCTTTAAGCGGAGTGTATTGTTTTTTCAAAACCTCCACGAGTAAGTCTCTGTCTATATTTTCTTGAGATTTATCTTTGATAACCTGATCGAATGATTCTAAACTTGACTCATATTTGTAAAAGGGTCTTAGCTTTTCATCGCCACCTTGGTACCAAACATCCCTTTGGCTCAGTTGCTCCACCTTTTCAAATGGGATAAAGCTTTTTTGAAAAACAATTGTTGGTGTAATAGATTCAGACATTAGCACATTTATTTATTTCTATAAATCATTTAATCAACAAACTATGCAAAGGTAAGTTGTTAGATTGTTTTATTTTGTGGTCATTAATTTTAATTTAGGAAGAGATCGATAAATAATTACTTCATGGCAAAATACATATTAGCATTAGACCAAGGAACTACCTCTAGCAGAGCCATTTTATTTAATAAAACAGGGAATATAGTTGGTCTAGAGCAATTGCCGTTCAAACAGATTTTTCCAAAAGCAGGGTGGGTTGAACACGATCCTAGCCACATTTTAAAATCTCAACTTAGAGTTGCTAAAAAATTAATGAAAGAAAAAGGGCTCAAAGCAACTAATATTGATTCCATAGGCATCACCAATCAAAGAGAAACTACGATAGTTTGGAACAAAGAAACTGGCAAGCCAATTTACAATGCCATTGTTTGGCAAGATCGTAGAACGTCAAGTATTTGCGACCAAATGAAGAAAAACAACTTGACCAATTATATAAGAAATAATACGGGCCTCGTTATAGATGCCTATTTTTCAGGTACAAAGATCAATTGGATTTTAGATAATGTAAAAGGCGCTCGCAAGCTTGCCCAGCAAGGCAAATTGCTATTTGGAACAGTGGACAGCTACTTGCTATGGCACCTCACAAAAGGAGTCGTTCATGCAACAGATTACTCCAACGCAAGTAGGACGTTGATATACAACATAAAAAAGAAAACATGGGATAAAAAATTGCTCGAATATTTGCAAATACCTGAGTCGATGTTACCTGAAGTTAAGAATAGCTCAGGACATTTTGGATTGACCGATAAAAGGATATTCGGAGGAGAAATACCGATCTGTGGCATAGCAGGCGATCAACAAGCTGCCCTATTTGGACAGGCATGTATTAAGCCCGGGATGGCCAAAAACACTTATGGTACAGGATGCTTTATGTTGATGAATACAGGCGACAAATTAGTGAAGTCAAAAAATGGATTGCTGAGCACGATCGCTTGGGGACTCGATGGAAAGATCACCTATGCGCTGGAAGGATCGGTCTTTATAGCTGGTGCCGCAGTCCAATGGTTGAGAGGTGGCCTGAAAATATTGAAAACTTCTGCAGAGTCCGAGAAAAAAGCAAAGCTAGTGCCTGATACTGAGGGCGTTTACGTGGTACCAGCCTTTACAGGACTAGGAGCACCATATTGGGATATGGAGGCGAGAGGAGCTATCTTGGGATTGACTAGAGGTACAAGGCAAGCACACATCGTTCGCGCTACCTTGGAATCTTTAGCCTACCAAACCAAAGATGTCTTGCAAGCTATGGAAAAGGATGCAAATCTACCATTGAAAAAGCTTAGAGTGGATGGCGGAGCTGTTGCTAATGATTTTCTAATGCAGTTTCAAGCCGATATTTTAAAAGCAAAGGTCGAGCGTCCAAAGATCATTGAAAGCACAGCACTCGGTGCTGCTTATTTAGCGGGTCTACACACTGGATTTTACAGTAAAAAAACAATCGCCTCTACAGGAGGATTAGATAAAACATTCAAACCTAAAATGAATTCAAAAGTAAGAGAAAAAAAATACGCTGGCTGGAAAGCCGCGGTGAAAAGAACTAGATCTTGATGACTCCAAATTTAATAAATCCAGAACAACTTTTTACTCAACATAGAAATGCTGTGCTTCTTGACGTTCGTACTCCTGCCGAATACAACAAAGGCCACATTCCTAAGGCGTTAAACTTCCCACTGTTTGACAATGATGAAAGGGTTGAAGTAGGCACTTTGTACAAACAGGTTGGTCCGGATGACGCTTTGATCAGAGGTCTTGAGTTGGTCGGACCTAAAATGGCAGGCTTTGTCAAGGAAGCGAAAAAGATCATTAAAGATAATGAAGCGGTACTGTATTGTTGGAGAGGTGGAAAACGATCTAAAAGTATGTCTTGGTTGTTTGATAACGTTGGTATTAAGACCAATGTTATTAAAGGTGGCTACAAAAGTTACAGAAAATATGTCCGTACCAGTTTTCAAAGCCTGCAGCCTAATTTTATAGTTTTGGGAGGACCAACTGGATCCGGTAAGACCAATATCTTGCATGAATTGCGGCGGCTAGGAGAACAAGTTCTAGACTTAGAAGGGTTAGCCAATCACAAAGGCTCAGCATTTGGTTGGATCGGAGAAAAAGAGCAGCCAGCCATCGAACATTTTGAAAACCTTTTGCTCGCTGAGATCAACGACATGGATCTAACGAAACGCATCTGGTTAGAAAATGAATCAAGAATGGTCGGTAAAGTGTATCTGCCTGATGGATTTTGGGAAAAAATGAAAGCATCAAAATTGATCAACATTGATATCCCTTACGAAGATCGGGTCCAAATACTCGTAAACAACTATTCTTCAGATAACGCTCCGGAACTCATTCGTTCTTTTGACAAAATAACAAAACGCCTAGGCACAGAAAACATAAAAAAAGCAAAGGAGGCCATTGAAAAAGATGATTTTCATGGAGCTGCACGCATTGCCCTTAAATACTATGATAAGCGCTATGCTGAATTACTTAATAACAACAAGTCTCCTTCGATAACTCTGCTCAACTTCAATACTGGAGACCCTCAAGTGATTGCTCAAAAGTTGATCAGCATCTAAAACTTACAACTCCCGCGGAGTGGCAATTTTGTACACCAGTTGACAAGTCAAAAAATCCAAAACCTCAGAGGGGTGACATTATTGTCCCTTTATTTTAACAAACTTACTTTATTAAAATCTTACCTTTACGACACATGTTAAAAACACAAAAAATAAAACTCACCCAATACTCTCACGGCGCAGGATGTGGATGCAAAATAAGCCCGAAAGTATTAGATCAAATATTGGTGGAAGCAATGCCATCACCACAATTTGACAATCTTCTAGTAGGCAACAAGAATAGAGATGATGCAGCAGTTTATGATCTAGGCAATGGACAAGCAGTGATCTCAACAACCGACTTTTTTATGCCGATCGTCGACGATCCTCAAACTTTTGGAAGAATAGCAGCAGTAAATGCTATCTCTGATGTATATGCCATGGGTGGACAACCGATCATGGCCATTGCAATTCTTGGATGGCCTATAAAAGACATACCAATAGAATATGCCAATAAGGTAATAGAAGGCGGTAGAGCAGCTTGTTTTGATGCCGGAATTCCATTGGCCGGTGGTCACAGCATAGACAGTCCAGAGCCAATCTTTGGTCTTGCAGTTTCGGGAACCTTAGCAACAAAAAACCTAAAGAAAAACAAAGGGGCAAAAGTTGGTGATCTTTTATATATCACAAAACCATTGGGCGTTGGTATTTTATCAACAGCACAGAAAAAAGGTTTACTCCAAGAAGAACATACAGACCTAGCTTCAAACAGCATGGTACAATTGAATAAAATCGGGGTAGCTTTGGGAAGCTGTGATTATGTTCATGCCATGACAGACGTGACGGGTTTTGGATTACTAGGTCATCTTTCAGAGATGTGTGAAGCATCTAACGTTGCCGCCCAGATACATTTTGACAAAGTACCACTTTTGGATAAAGTTGCTATTCATGATTACATCAGAAAAGGTTCCATACCTGGAGGAACAAATCGTAATTGGGATTCTTATAGTCATAAAGTAGCACCAGTTACTGACTTGCAACGCGCAATCCTAGCAGATCCGCAAACCTCTGGTGGCCTATTGGTTGCTGTTGATAGAAAATCGAAAGATGCCTTTGAACAAAAGTGCAAAGATGGAGGACAGGGCTTTTGGCAAGTAGGCGAGATACAAAAACAAACCAAGCACTTGATTGAAGTTTCATGAGATACTTTTTAAAAAGAATCGTTTACGGTATTGGAGTGATCATCGCCATTGTGATATTGGTGACCGCTATTATTTTTCTGGCTCCAGTAGATCCCGCTCAACTCACTTTCGGACAGAGAGCAGAAACCAGCACCGTAGAAAACAAACGTAAAGAACTTGGTCTGGACAAACCACTATACATCCAACTAGGCATGTATCTTTCTGATATTTCTCCAATAAATCTTATAGACAAATCTTCTTCGCGTTTATCAAAGTATTCTTACAATAAACTATTAAATCTAGGATCAAAATCATTGATACTAAAAAAGCCCTATTTGAGAGAATCGTACCAATCGGGGAGGGCAGTATCATCCATATTGGCAGAAGCCATTCCAAAAACGATTTTGCTAGCTTTTTTCGCCATACTTCTTGCAACCATCATTGGGATTTCACTTGGAGTGATCGCTTCCTTAAAGCAGAATTCGTTCACAGATAACATCGCCGTGGTTTGTTCGGTCATTGGTTATTCCTTACCTTCTTATGTTACTGCTATTTTATTGGCTTTGGTTTTTGGTTATCTCCTTGGAGATATTACCGGACTAAATGTCCAAGGTTCAATCATTGAGTTGGATGAATTTGGTGATAAGAAATTGGTTCTAAAAAACATCATACTACCTGCTATTGCGCTTGGTATACGTCCAGTGGCGATCATTACATTATTGACGCGTTCAGCTATGCTAGATGTAATGAGCATGGACTTCATACGTACTGCCAAAGCTAAAGGCATCTCAAGATTTAAGTTACTCTTCAAACATGCACTCCGTAATGCCATGAATCCTGTCGCAACTGCCATCACAGGTTGGTTTGCAGCATTACTTGCAGGAGCATTTTTCGTGGAGAATGTTTTCAACTTCAAAGGACTTGGTGATATTACAGTGACTGCATTGCAACAGTTTGATATTCCTGTGGTACTAGGAGCAGTTTTATTTACGGCGATTACCTTTGTAATTGTAAATATACTGGTCGATGTTGTTTATCGATGGTTAGATCCAAGAGTAACATGATAGGATTCAGGTGTAAATAGTAAAGAGTAACTTGAGAAGTTTAGGGTTTTATCAAATTGATTTTCCTAAAGTAAAACTTTACTCTTTCATCTTTGAATTAATATAACTAAATTGTTTATTATCATATACTAATTAATTATATTAAAACTTTTCCTGCCCCAAATGCAGCATCCGGCTATATATTGTTGTAGTAGAAGATAGTTAAGGACTTAACCGATTATTTCTTACATATTAAAATTTAAAAAATGAAAAAAGTATTTGGACTAATAGTCTTTATAGCCCTGCTGTTGGGCTCGTGTCGAAAAGATGAAATAAATCTTGAAGATAACAACAATCAACCTGATCCTACATTGACAATTGAAGCCTCCGTTTATGGTATCATCAAAGATGCTTCGGATAACCCGATTGAAGGAGCAATGCTAACAATGGGTTCTAACAATCAGATTTCAGATGAAAATGGGTACTTCAATATCAGTGGATTTGCAGAAGAAGGTCATGGTTTACTGAAAGTTTCTAAACAAGGATTCTATGATGCATTTCCTGTTTTCAATGCTAATGAAAGAAAGCAATACTTAGAAGTGGAATTAGTACCAAGAGAAGTTTTAAACACAATCCTTTCAAGTCAAGGTGGCTCAGTAAGATTAAGCAACGGAGCCGAGGTTAATTTTGCTGCGAATGGATTTACAGATGAAAGTGGACAACCATATAATGGTGATGTAAAAGTATACTTGCATTATTTAGATCCCTCTTTAGATGACATTGCTGAATTCATGCCTGGAGATTTATCTGCCTTCGATATAAACAACGAAGCTACTTTATTGACATCAATGGGGATGATAAATGTACAGCTTGAAGGTGCAGCTGGACAAACGTTGGATATTAATCAAGCTGCTACGATCAAAGTACCCGTTCCAGCAAGTTTACTATCAAGTGCTCCTTTAAACATTCCATTATGGTATTTTGATGAAGATACAGGATACTGGATGGAAGAAGGATCCGCTGTTTTAAACAATGGATTATATACTGGAACTGTTGAACATTTTACTTTTTGGAACTGTGATGTCCCTAATGATTTTGTCAATTTGGAAGGTCAAATAATTAACGAAGGTGTTTCAGCAAATGCCACTGTCAAAATTATTGTTGAAAGTACTGGTGATCATAGAAGCACTAAAACAGACGTAAGTGGATACTTTGAAGGAAAGGTTCCTAATGGTGTGAACTTAACTATGGAATTTATAGATCAATGCGGAGCTGTAGTTTACACACAAGATCTAGGTGCACTAAATTCAGATACCAAATTGGATCCGATCTGGCTTGAAGGCAATAACACTTATATGAATTTTATTGGATCAGTTGTAAACTGCGATGGAGAAGCTGTGCAAAATGGTTATGTCAGAATTCAGACAGATCTATCTTCCCTAACATCAGTTATAAATGTTCTCAACGGCTCTTTTGAAGGCGCAGTCGCAGTTTGCGATGCTAAAAAAGTTACAGTCACAGCTTATGATATAGATGACTTAGAATTTGGATCATCAACAGAGTTTGATGTTGTTGAAGAACTATTAATTGATGGTTTGGTCGCTTGTGGAAATGAAATCGAAGAAGGAGTTTTATTTGAATACCAGAGTGGTGCGCCATTGCACATAATTGGATGTGATGCGGTTATTTTGCAAGATGATGCTTACAAATTTACGTTCACCGATAATCAACCTTTAGGCAAAGTAACATACGATAACACATTTATTAATTGGTCGGGAGATCTAGATAACCCTCAATTAGAGTTTACTTATTCATGGACTGGATTTGATACTATAGATCACTATTATGAAATTATAGGTGGGGAGGGAGAATTTGTTGAAATAAATACAGAACCAGGATCATACTTGGTGATGAAATTGAACAACTGTATAGTGAATAAAAAGAGTGCCGTTAATAATGATTTACTCGAAACTAATGAAGGTGTAAATATTACTTTCACAGGATTAGTACAATAGTCTAATAGACAAAATTGATGATCGATCCAGAAGTAATATTAAAATGTTTAAAAGGGGAGAAGAGTGCTGAAAAAGCACTCTTCTGCGCCTTTGCGCCTAAAGTATACACTATTTGTTCGAGATATAGTGCTAATGGTTTAGAGTCGAAAGATCTACTACAAGAATGCTTTATTATTATTTTCAAGAAATTGAATACATATGACTCCAATAAAGGAGAAATTGGTGCCTGGATTTACAAAGTTTGTATCCGTACAATTCTAAATATACTTAAGAAACAAAATAAAAATACCCATGTTATTTACATGGAAACCCTTCAAGATATCCCTTTCTCAGAATCAGAGCTGGAAGAGGTTGGAGAAACAGATCTTATTTCATCCATTCAAAAACTTCCAAAAGGTTATCGAGATGTTATTAATTTGTTTGTTTTTGAAAATTGGAGTCACAAACAAATAGCACAACATTTAGAAATTTCTGAAAGCACATCGAGGTCCCAGTTGAACAGAGCTAAATCAGCTTTAAAAATTATTTTACTTAAATCTAAAAAAAAGCACTATGAGAAAAGATTGGCTTGATAAAAGATTAGAGCAAAAGTTAGAAGGTTTTGAAATGCCGCTTGATCTAGAATCTGCATGGGATAACCTTGAACAAATAAGAAAGAAAAAAAAGAAGAAAGTATTTATACCTTGGATTGGAACGTTTTTAATATTGGGCTTATTTAGTTTTCTAATTTATCCTCACCTCGAACCAAATGAATCTCAATCAAAAGTAATCAAGGCAAGGATTGACTCGATTGAATCGTCAACAAAGACAGAGCGCTACGTTGAAACCACAACAATTGGAAATACAATGGAGCACAGTAGAGAAAACTTCCAATTCCAAGATAACTCAACTTCAATTCCTAAAGCAACATCTACATTTGCAAGTGAAAGTTATTCTAATAAAAAATCTTTCAAAGAGCATAAAGTCTATGTTGAAGATTCCTATATCATAGGTCCAAGTAGTATTACTTCAGATGAAATAGATTTAGATGAAATAGTTGCAAGTACAACAGACACAAATTCAATGCAAAAAAAGATTTCAAAATCACCTTTTTCCGAAATCTTAAAAAAGAGTGAGCTTAATGTGATCCCAATTTTCCCACTAACTCAGATATCAGTTGTAGAAAGCATATCTGAAATGAAAGTTCCGGAACAGCCACAACCTCAACCTGAAATTAGTGTAAAAACCAATCAATTCGGTTTTGTTGGAATGTACGGGATAACAAAGGTAAAAAGGACAAACATAAACTTAGATGAAATTGCATTTAAGCAATTAGAAGAAAGTGAGAAACCTATTGATGTAATAGGTGCCGGTATTACCTTTACTCATATTTTGAAGAATAACATTTATCTAAATACAGGTTTGCTTTACCATCAGTGGAGTGATCGATTAAATATTCAAAAATCAAGTACAATTAGTGAATTACGCGAAAATATTCCTGTTGAAATTCGTTCATACAATAACGGTTTGATTGATACCCTCTATGGCAATGTCATGGTTCAAAATGAACAGATAGGTACATTCGATATTTGGAATAAAAATACTTTGATAGGTGTACCATTAGGCGTAGGCTATCATTGGAAAATCAAAGATCGAATGAGTATTAAAATAGGAGCTGGGTTCTTGACCAGTTATCTTTTAAACTCAGAATCAGATCTACTCAATACTAACAACAACGAGCTTAGTCGTATTGATTCAGAAGAATTTAATTCATTCTTATTTCAATTTAATGGAAACTTGTCTGCAATTTATAAATTAAATAATACGTGGAATCTTTCACTTGGCATTCAGACATTACAAGACCTGAATGATCGCAAGAAAAGCAATGCTTCTTATAGTGCCAAATACAAGAGTTATAATTTGAACTTAGGGCTTAGTAAAAATTTCTAGTTCTTTCCCATTTTTCCCATAATCCGATTTTTCCTTTCTCAATGTTCAACGCATAACAGAGAACTTTTTAAACAGTTCTCCTTGCTCGTTTATAATTTTTAAATAATAAAGACCATCAGAAAGATTTCTTACATCAAGGTTATACGTTTTCAAATGTACACCTTCAATAACCTTTAATATCTCACCAGAAGGACTATAAATATGGACAGCATTGAATTCATTTTCAGATTCCAAATATAACGTATTTGAAACAGGGACTGGATATATATTGATAACAGCAAAATTATCTAAGGCATGAGCAGTTGTTGGAATCTCACCGTCACAATTTTCATCTATGTCATTACCAACAATCTCTATTGCTCCTGGGTTTATAGCTGGATTATCATCATCACAATCTTCATCTGCCAAGTATCCATCTCCATCATTATCAATGGCTTCTAAGGATACGATAACCAATTCTGTATTAGTTATTACTGGAAAATTAAAATCAAAATATATTGCTGCCTGATTTGTCAAAGAATCTCCCAGCACCAAATTATCTAGACTTTTGATCTGATAAGATACATGCCCATCATTGAATTCATCTTCAAAGGGCAATAGAATGTTTTCAAAAAAGAAAACCAACTCATTTCCATTCTCAATTTTCCATAACATCGGATCGCTAGAATCTGAAAACCGAATAGACTGGATGTCAAAACGAGTGGTATCTATTTCATTTACCACAACAACATTCTGTGCGGGTCCTGTTCCTAGATTTTCAAATCGAATTTTATAAGTCAAATATTCACCAACATTGTCAGGAGAAAGATGTTGTCCTTCTAAACAAGTAATATCATTGGGATCGTAAGAATTGATTAAAGTGTCTCTTAACAAAAAGAAATTGTCTGCTAGGTTGATGTCATTTTCAAAAGGTAGAATATAAGCCCTGGTCCTCAACTCATCATCAAGGTTAAGAGGCGGGTCGTCCATTGGAGAATTTAGTGTAAAGGTTAGGTTGATTTCATATTTTTGAAATGGAAACAGTTGCTTAAAAAACCATGTGATCTCCCCATCTTTTTCCGAGTCAGTGGCCCAGGTACTATTTTCAAACTTCATTAACTCAGGATCATATTTGAAAATCACATCAGTATCTACTGCTGTCGTCCCTTTATTATGCATTATCATCTTATACGTTGTTTCAAATCCTGGACGTGAAGTTTCCAACGGTATAATTCTTATAGTAAGATCTTGAAATGGATCTGTAGCAGCCATACACAAATCTTGCAGATATGGAATGGGATCCTCATCACTGTTGAAGTCAATATTTTCTGGAATAAAATAAAAATTCTCCACCTCAGGAGTGATGATTACTTGTTCTGCAAAAATCGGCAACTCATATTCTAAAAAGAAGGGGACCATATAAAAGCCTTGTTGCGCGCCATCATCCACATTAAATTTTATATAGGTATCTATTGCTGCTTGCAAACTGCAATTAACACCAGGATTGAATGTGATACCAAGATCTCCTTTGAATCGAGTTATATTAGACAAACCTGGCCAATAAGAACAATAAGTACTAAGGACGACCTCTTCTTGATCTAAAAAATCTAAATAATTTCTAACACCTTCAAAGTCAACATTGTCTACACAGACATACTCAAGTTGAGGATTGTCTCGTGCCAGAATACTTTCTGAACTACCGTTTTTCAAAAACAAGGATTGCAAATTATTATCATCAATAATTACTCTTTTCAAATAACCGTTTGAAGAACCATCTAAAGTGGTTAACAAATTCTCCTTGCAATTTATTGAAAACAGATCTGGGCAGACGGAAATGTCTATATTAGTTAAATTGTTTTCATTAACCTCAAGGGACAATAAAGACGAAGGCAATGATATGTTTTCTAGCAAATTGTTTCTTGCTAAAAGGGTTTCCAATACTGGTAAATTACTAAGTGCCAAATTGGTAAGTTTGTTTTCTCTACAGGTAAGTTCTTTTAGATTGGGATTCCCATCTAAGGTGATCTCAGTTATCTCGTTTGAGCCACAATGTAGGGATTCTAAGTTTTGATTTTTGGAAACATCTAACGATTCAAGTTCATTAAAAGTAAGTGTGGCAAATTTAAGTTTGTCCAAGTCACCTAGATCTAACGCCTGTACTTTTGTACCACCAAATAATAAAGTATCAAGATTTTCTAATTCATAGAGTTTTGCAAAATAAATTTCGCTTTGCCAAACGGAAAAATTTGAAATCTTAGGAAGCTTAAAAATATCAACAGATTCTATTGCCCCTTGATTAATATTTAACGATACAAGCTCGGGGAGATCGTGAATTTTTAAAGAATTAACAGTACAGTTTCCAATAATTAAATTTGTTAGTTCAGGTAAGAAATTAAAAACCAGATCATTTTCAAATATTGTTGAATTTGTATTAAAAAATACTAGGGAAGGTAAATTTTGTAATTCAACAGAATCCAATGTTGAACTAGCTATATATACATTATTTAAATTTGGAAGATTTTCAAAGTTTAAAATAGGTAAAGAAGAAAAGGTACATCTAAATCTTTCCAAAGAATGAAAAATAGAGACATCAAAATTGCCTAACTCCACTCGATCAAGTTCTATAAACCTAAGCTTTGTAAGCCCGTCCATATTTATAGTTTCTACTTGAACATACTCTAGTTGTAGATCTATAAGATTTGTTTGGTCAGCTATATTAATATCTGTAAGACCCGTGTTGCCGATTTGTAATATTTCTAACAGTGTCAATCCAGTTAAATCAAGTTCTGTCAAAAGATTTAAAAGAAAATTAAGTTCCCGAAGTTGAGTTAAATCACTTAAATCAATTGAAGTGATTCGCTGATTAAATAAATTTAAATAGGTAAGATTAGTGAAGAACCTGATTTCGTTGGCATTCTCAAACCGGATATCTGTAGCCTGTCTGTAAGATAAGTCTAAGCTGTCTGCAGCTAATGCCTCCATTTGAGAAATTTCAGAATCACCGTTACTGTCAACTCCCACGTCGATAAGTGCGAGCTTGAAATTTGGATCTTCAAAAACTATATTTTGGCTGTATAAGTTTCCATTGTAAATGAAGCAAAAAACTATCAGGACATTTGAAATTAATAGTCTAGCCATAGGATATGTTCTTTTAATTTTTTGTAGCAAAATTTATGGGAATCCAGATTCAATTATTTCTAACAAATATAGGCAATAAAGGATTCTATTAGCACAAATGATAGGATATGGGTATTAACTTACAAAAACTGTACTAAAATGAATCTGTGAAGTCGATATAGCTTACAATTGTTTAATATCTTAATTATAGTTATTTTTATATTGAAACTAAAGCAAAGAAGATGAAATATTTTCTTAACAAACCATTCAAATTTCTTATCTGCATCTTTTGCATTAGCACATCCATTGTTAATCTAACTGCCCAAGAAGATTGTGAATTCCTTGTGTTTAAATTCTCAATCAGCGATTAGCATTTTCGAAATTGTACTATGCTCGGGTAATACTGGGGACAATTTCATGAACGCTTAAGCCAAAACCCTAGATGCCTATCACCTATATCAAGCTCATATCCAACTTATGTGCCTCCTCACATATATGTATTTTTTATGATACCTAGTTGCATGCTTATGTCAATCCTTTAAACCCCTCCAACTTCTCCTTCAACTTACCCTTATAAGTTCTTCCAACAGGCAATAATTTATCCGCCAACTTTACAAATTCTCTTTCTAATTGTGAAAGATGTAGCAGAGACACTGCATAACTTTTGTGTATCCTACAAAAGTAAGAAGGAAAAATGGCCTCGATATCCGTTAAGGTTTGTCGACTTAGTATTTTCTTTGCCTCTGTGTGATAGATCACATAGTTTTCATCTTTTTCAATGTACTGTATTTCTTTCCAAGATAACTTATGTGTGACTGCACCACTTTTAACATAGATGATATCAGCAAAATCATTTTCTAAATTTTCCTTCGGAGAATATTCATTTATTTGCTTTTTGGAGAGCCTTTCGCAGGCTTGCAAAAACCTTGGAAAGGTAATGGGCTTAACCAAATAATCTACAGCTTGCAAATTAAACCCCTCTACTGCATATTCGGCGTAAGCCGTCGTAAAAATAACAGCAGGAGGATCACTCAGACTTTTGTAAAGATCTACGCCAGACAAAACAGGCATGTTAATATCCAAGAATAAGATATCAATCTGATGTTCTTTTAAGTAATGAAAAGCTTCTACAGGATCTCTAGATACTCCAACCAGTTCGATGTATTCAATGCGATCAATGTAGGTCCGCAACAATTCCAATGCCTTGATCTCATCATCAACAATGTAGGCTTTCATCATTTGAGATCAAGTTTTAATGTTGTAAAATAAAATTCATGCTCTTCGCTAGCGAGCAAAGTGTGCCTTTGTGGATAAACCAAAGACAATCTTCTTTGTACATTCTCTAAACCAATACCATTGGTCTTATCTTCGCAATTAATAGACGTAAATTTCGTGTTCTGAATTTTTAATTCTAATACACCTTCTTGGACTTTGATTTTAATACTTACCAAGCATTTCTTACTTGGTTTTATACCATGTTTAAAAGCATTTTCTACCAGTGGCAAGAGCAAGACCGGTGCAATTTGCTGGTCATTTAAATTCCCCTCTAAATTAAATGAAATAGTAGTATCATCCGTTTCTGCAATTCTAAGTTGCTGAATCTCGATGTAGTTTCACAGTAATTCCATTTCCTTCTGCAAAGGCACCAATTTATCATTGGACTCATAAGTCAGGTAATGCATGATTCCTGAAAGATTTTCTAATCCAACAGCTATTTCTTTCTCTTCCTTCTGGATAGACATGCTGTAAAGATTATTCAAAGCATTGAATAAAAAATGAGGGCTGACCTGGGCCATGAGAAAAGACAATTTCTTTTCTAAATGATCTTTTTGTAGTTGATGACTTTTACGCTCTTTTTCAAGGTACAATTTAAAGAACCTGATCATTGAAGCTATGCCCATAACTGACAAAAGCAAAAATGAATTTCTCAACAAAGGCACTTGCGAGAAAAATGAGCTTGTAGATGGATTAAAACAAAAATCCAAAATGACACTAAAAGTGATTGCACGGTCGAGTAGGGTAGCTATCACAAAATTTATCAAAAACAAAATTGAGAACATCAAATAATTTTGTTCTTTAATAATATATCTGGGAACTATAAAATAAATTAAAACATAAGTAGCCATAACTATAATAGGCAGACGCATGACATTATACCATACCACATCCAAATAGGTCGAGGGACACTCAAATAAGAAACTAGACCATAGGACAAATATGGACCAAAATAAAATATGTTGACCAACTCTTTTCAAAAGTTTTTACTTCTATTATTTAAAAGAACACTTCTACAACAAGTAATCAATAACAATATATGCTGCTAAATTCAATAATGCACATTATTGAAGCCAACGGTCAAAAACCGAGGGCTAACGGTAATTACTGTTGTTAAACTACAAATATTATGCGAAGACATCAATTGTAAGATTCTCATCCTATTCGCCCTTAAATTTGGTGCATAAACATGATTTATTTATTAACCTAAAATGTGATATGATGAAATTTACCTTCCTATTTCTAAGCTTTGCCGCAATCGTTGGATTTATTAAATTAGGCCCGTCATCGGAGCCAGATGTTGTCTATCCGGAATCAATGGACAAAATGCATTGGTTAAACCTTACAGAAGCTCAAGATCTTAACGCTAAGGAACCAAAGAAGCTTTTAGTAGATATTTATGCACCTTGGTGTGGCCCATGCAAGAAGCTAGAACAAACAACTTTTTCTGACCCAAAAGTAATTGAGCACATCTCAAAAGATTACTACGCAGTAAAATTTAATGCAGAGTCTGGTGAAACAGTTAGATTCAACGGAAAAAGTTTTTCTAATCCTAAGTTCGACAAGAACAAACGTCCAATGTCGAGAAACAGTCCACATGAATTTACACGAGCAATGGGTATCACGGGATATCCTACCATATTGGTTTTGGACGAAAATTTAAATGTCCTCGATAGACATGTGGGGTATAAATCTCCGGAACAATTGATTGAACTTTTGAAGTAGTTTTAATTTGGAGTTTATTTACGTCTTAGTTAGAAATCCTTTCCCAATAAATTGGGAGAGGATTTCTAGTTTACTAGTTAAAAAGCACTTACCTATAATATTATTTCATTAGACAAGTTTACAACAATATATCGCAACCAAACAATACATAACCTACATTGTCAAAACCAGCAAAAATACTGCTATTAATTGCAAGTCTGATTGTCTCATTTAATTGGACATGTAAGGCTAATAAACATCAATTAAGGTTTCACATAACTGGAACAAATATTCTCAACATGTATACACACACACACACTCGGTTTAGTCAAAAAGTTAGCAACCTTAGAACGCAATACATTTATGGCTATAGTTCGTATCAAAGCTACATACATTTTATTTGCTCCTAAACACCTAAATTCTTTCGGACAAATATATTGAACATTCGGACAGTTCGAATAGCAGTTCGGACAATTCCAGTACATTTTATTAAAGGATTTGATCACATTTGGGAAACCTTAAGATTATGAATAGATCAATTGAACTTCTGAATA
>ENA-ORXM01002737-ORXM01002737.1-marine-metagenome-genome-assembly--contig:-NODE-2737-length-19556-cov-4.128138_pt1 | contig 19556 bp, 14 predicted proteins | sample MGYA00237867_ERZ511480 | MGnify/ENA primary metagenome ERZ511480 (study PRJEB26309, sample SAMN06266103) | marine metagenome | isolation source: Algal blade | place: United Kingdom:Sidmouth, United...
ATAGTGTACTTTTCATTTTAAAATCAAAAATTTTCTATGAAAATCCTCAAACGTATTTTTTTAATTTTATTCGTAATTATAGCAGTGGCAGTATATTTTAATTTCCCCAAACTGAATTTCATTTCTGGCTATGCTTCAAAAAACATGGCCTCTACCGTTTTCCTAACAAATCGCAGTGCAGAATCTGTTGAAATGAACGATAATGATGTACCCCTAATTAATCTTGCTGATGTAGAGACGGATGGCAACAGCGCATCTGCTTCTGTTTTTGGACTTATGGAAAGAAAAGCAATTTGTAATGAAGGATTAGGCTGTACATTAGTTAATGATGACTATGACCCTAACACTAAAATACCAATTCCACAACGCGTAAAAAATGAAAATAATCTAGCTTTTCCTTACGGTGACAAAGAAGGTAAAGACACTGTTTTTGATAATGTAGATTACGACCTTTTACAAAAGGGGATAGAACTAGCTTTTGCAAATAACGAAATTCAAAAAACACGAACTGTTTTAGTAGCGCATAAAAATCATATCATTGGAGAAAAATACTTAGAAGGTTTTACGAAAGACACCCCAATTTTAGGATGGAGCATGACCAAGAGCGTACTGGCTACTTTATATGGGGTTCTAGAATATCAAGGAAAAATAGATTTGAACGAACCCGTACTATTAGACGGTTGGGAGAACGATGATAGAAAAAAAATTACTTTGAACCACCTCTTGCGAATGCAAAGCGGACTTGCCTGGGATGAAGACTACACCTCAATTTCAGATGTTACCCGTATGCTTTTTATGGATGCGGATATGACTAAGGCTCAGGGCGAAAAAGAAACAATAGCTCCCCCAACTGACGTGTGGAACTATTCTTCAGGAACTTCAAATTTACTGTCCGGTATTTTGAGAAAACGTTTTAGTTCTCACCAGGACTATATCAACTACCCCTATGAAGCCCTTATTGATAAAATAGGAATGAGCAGCATGCTTATAGAAACTGATATGAAAGGAAATTTTGTTGGGTCTTCCTATGCTTGGGCCAACACACGCGACTGGGCCAAGTTTGGACTACTTTATCTTAACAAGGGAAATTGGAACGGAGAACAGCTCTTTGCAACTTCTTGGGTTAATTATGTATCCGAACCCACCATACATTCCAACGGAACGTACGGGGGGCATTTTTGGTTAAATGCCAATGGAAAATATCCAGATGTTCCCAAAGACCTTTATTCCGCAAACGGGTACCAAGGCCAGCGTGTATTTATTATTCCTTCTAAAGATTTGGTTGTGGTGCGTACTGGCCTAGCTGAAGAACCTGACTTTGATATTAATCTCTTTTTGAAAAATATACTCGCAGCTATCAAATAACCAATATTTTTAAGGCTCACGAAACACGTAAGAAAAAGCTTAAATATCTTTTTATTGTAGTTACACAACAATTTTCTCTTGCCTTGCAACAATAGTTTCGTTGTAAAGCAGCTTCATGCTAAGTTTACAGTGTAATAAAAAACAAGAATTAAATTTTTTCATTTTCATATAGTGTTCTCGATGAAAGAGCCTTTTCCGGACAGGGAAGGCTTTTTCTGGTTTTAAGAGGCTTGTATTTTCAGAAAATACAACTTAAACACTTCATAAAGCCCTATATAGATCAAGGGATGTATTTATTTTTTCCAAAATTGGGCTTTCGTTTTTCCAAGAAGGCGTTTCTACCTTCCTTTGCCTCTTCTGTACCATAAGCCAAGCGTGTGGCCTCCCCAGCAAAAACTTGTTGCCCCACCATACCATCATCGGTTAGGTTCATAGCAAACTTTAGCATTTTGATAGAAGTAGGTGATTTTTCCAGAATTTCTTGTGCCCATTGGTATGCTGTGTCCTCTAACTCGTCATGAGGAATAACCGCATTTACCATACCCATTTCATAGGCCTCTTGTGCAGAATAGTTTCGGCCCAAGAAAAAGATCTCGCGCGCTTTTTTCTGCCCTACCATTTTAGCAAGATAAGCAGAGCCATATCCCCCGTCAAAACTTGTGACATCTGCATCCGTTTGTTTAAAAATAGCATGCTCCTTACTGGCCAGGGTTAAATCGCAAACTACATGAAGGCTATGCCCACCTCCAACAGCCCAACCTGGCACGACGGCAATAACTGCTTTAGGCATAAAACGTATTTGACGTTGAACTTCTAGAATATTTAAACGGTGCATACCATCTTCGCCAACATATCCTTGGTCTCCCCTAGCCTTTTGATCACCGCCACTACAAAAAGAATAAATCCCATCTTTAGTGGAAGGGCCTTCTGCAGAAAGTAAAACTACTCCAATAGAAGTATCTTCTTGCGCATCATAAAAAGCCTTGAACAACTCGCTGGTTGTTTTGGGTCTAAAAGCATTACGGACATTTGGTCTATTAAAAGCAATACGGGCTACACCATTGCTTTTTTTATAAGTTATGTCTTCAAATTCTATAGCGGTTTGCCAGTTTGGTTTTTGCATCATAAAAGTTTAAGCATTGCAAAGTAAAACAATTTGAAAAAACAAAAGACTATTACAACAATTTGTAAACCCTATTTTATTAAGTAAAATAATCTTTTTCCTACACGTATATATGTAATATTAAACAACATACCTTTCTATAATTTTTAGTTGAAAAATTTTTCTATTAGAGAAAAGTAGGTATGAATTTATTACAATAACCAATAAACAACCTTATTTACAGTATTTTAGATTAAAAAAAATTAATTTAGCAAATTATATGCATTTAATTTCTAAAGAATAAATTTCAGATAATTTAAGTTTTACATTGTACTATCTTAGTCTTTTTCTTAATATATTATAGGATAGTAATTAGATATGGGTAAGAAAAAACAAAATATAGAGATTTCGATAACCGATTTAAATGCCATAGCCAGAATAGGTTATTGGCAGCTAGACACCAAAGCTGGCATCTATTTACTAGACAATATATCCTGTGAAATTTTACAGCTACCCCACGATACGGTTTTAACTAAAAACGAAAAACCACCAAATTGTTCAAACCAAGACAAATGGGATCACATTCAAGATTTGCTAAACCAGGCAATAGCTCACAAGACATCATTTAACCATGAACTAATGGTTGTCCTTCCTGAAGGAAAGGAATTATGGATACTTCTGATAGGAAAAGGAGATTACAGTAACGGAGAGTGCATAAGTGTTTCTGGAATGCTACAGGACATTACGGATAGAAAAGTATCTGAAAAAGAATTGTCCAATAAAAAAAGACTATTGGATTATACAGAAAACAAAGCAAATTTAGGACACTGGAAATGGGATTTGACCATGAATCTAATTACATGTTCAGAAAACATATCTCGTGTCATAGGGACTCCTTTTGGCAAACCCATTACAATTGAAAAATTAACCGAAGGCATACATCCGGAAGATTTGGAATATACCCTAAAGCATTTAAAAAATGCAGTAAAAAACAAATACTTTAAAACTCTTGTTCACAGGTTTATCTTTGAAAATGGTGTTGAACGTGTTATTCAAGTTTTAGGAGAGCCTATTTTTAATGATAAGGATGAGTTAACAGGTTTTATGTGTAGCTCTCAAGATATTACTGCCAGAAAGCACTTTGAAAACGAGCTTCTTAAGAGAAACCAATTATTTAATGTTGCTCAGGAAAAAGCGCAATTTGGATATTGGCAATGGGACCCTCATACAAATTTTGTTACTTGTTCGGATAATATGGCGCGTGTTCTTAGCGTCAAGGAAAATGAGCAATTTCCTTTAAGTAAATTGTTGCAAGATGTCCACCCCAAAGACGTAGATTATTTTAATGATTGTTTAAATAACATAGTTAGAACCAAATCTTTCGAAGGCTTTTTGCATAGAATTATCGTTCATGGTAGAACCAGATACATACAAGTGTATGGTAAAGTTAACACAAACAAGGACGGTAATGTACTCCACGTTTTAGGTATCTCACAAGACGTTACCAATCAAAAAAGAATTGAAAATGAACTTGTCAGTAAAAACCAACTTTTAAATTTTGCTGAGGAAATTTCAAAAATTGGTAATTGGCAATGGGACCTCTCTACCAATATTATTAGATGGTCTGCAAACCTCTATCGTATTTTTGAAATCAATGAAAACGATGAAATAATTTTTGATACTTATTTTACACATATACATCCTGAAGACAGGAAAATGGTAACCACCAAAATCAACAATCTTAGGGAAAATAAAATTTTTGAAAGAGTAATTCATCGTATTGTTTTGCATGATGGATCTATTAAAACAGTGGAGCTTTTGGCCACGGTGAACGTTGACAAATCTGGCAACCTAATTGAAATGATTGGCACTTTACAAGATGTAAGTGAACAGCGTGCCCAAGAAATTAAATTTAAGGGGCTTTTAGAGTCTGCGCCTAACGCAACCCTTATCTTGGGTGCTGGCAACATTGTAGAGATGATTAATAAGGAGGCCGTAAACTTATTTGGTTACACCTCGGAAGAGCTTGTTGGCAAATCTGTGGAAACCCTTATTCCTTTACGGTTAAAAGAAAAGAGAGCACCACATAAAGAAAGATTTCTTGCCAATCCTAAAATTCAAAAAATTGATATTGGCGAAGATTTCTATATGAAAGATAAAGCTGGCAACGAAATACCGGTAGAAGTAACGCTAGGGCCACTTAGGATTAAAGGTGGACTTATAATTTCCATGGTAATAAGAGATATTTCTACTGAAAGATCCGCTGAACGTAAAATTTTAAAAGCAAAAAATGATTTAGAACTCTTAACAAAAGAGCTTACCGCACAAAATCATCAACTTGCGGATTTTACCCAAATCACCTCCCATAATCTACGTGCTCCTGTAAGCAATCTGAACTCTCTAGTTGAGATTTATAAAATGATGGAAGATGAAGAAGACCGTAAAGAATTGTTTACGAAATTTGAAACCGTAATCTCCCATCTAACGCTCACCTTAAATACACTTATAGAAGCTTTATCTGCAAAAAGTCACACTTCGTTAGAGCGCAATGACCTTTCCTTTAGAGATACGTTAACCAAAACAGAAGAAATTTTCACTGCGGAAATTCAAAGGACAAATGCCGTTATAACCAGTGACTTTTCTGAGGTGAATTCTATATGTTACCATAAAATATATTTGGAAAGTATCTTTCAAAATCTAATTGGCAATGCATTAAAATATAAATCCAGGACACACGCCCCTCAGATAGAGGTCTATTCAAAATTAATTGATGGAAAAGTAGTTTTAAGCTTTAAGGACAATGGTCTTGGTATTGACTTAAAAAAACACGGACACAAAATTTTTGGGTTAAACAAAGTATTTCATAACCATCCAGAAGCAAAGGGTATTGGCCTTTTTATGACCAAAACGCAAATTGAGGCTATGGGCGGTAAAATTACAGTTAACAGTGAAGTAGATCAAGGCACTACTTTTAGTATTCATTTTATTTAAAAAAACATGCAAAACCCCTTTCACCTGTGTATTATTGACGATGACGATATTTACAGGTTTACTATTATTCAATCGGCAAAATTCTCGAAGATAGAACACAAAACCTCTGTTTTTCCTAACGGAGAAGAAGCTATCACTTGCATTACGGACAATCTAAATAATCCGGACAATCTACCGCACCTTATATTATTGGATATAGATATGCCTATAATGGATGGATTTCAGTTTTTAAAAGATTACCAAGCTATTGAGTCAAAATTAAGTAGGCCAATCTCTATTTACATGGTTTCTTCTTCTGTAGACCCGGAAGATATTGAAAAAGCAAAGAGCTACACCTCCGTTGTGGATTATTTATCAAAACCATTAAAAAGCGATAAACTTAAAGAAATTATGGAGAGAACGCTGCAAAATCTAAACGTATAACCATACAAGTACCAATTTTAAAGTTTAAGTGAAGCGTATAACAAAGCACAGTCGTAATGGATGATAAGAGCGGAATAGCCATTCGTGCCATGTTACGGATTGGCACTTGGAAATTAGAAGTAAAAACAGGGGTTTACATGCTAGACAAGGTTACTTGCGAAGTATTACAACTGCCCTACGATACTAAATTGGTTAGAGGACAAGATACTCCTTTTGAGAGACCTAGCGCTACCGAAAAATCAATTGCAAAAGGTGTTAACGAGTTGATAAAGTCTGGCACGCCCTATGATGACGAACTAGAGTTCAAAACCCTAAAAGGAGATTTAATATGGCTCCATGTTATTGCAACTCGTAAATTGGAAAATGGGAAATGCACAGAGATTTTTGGTATCGTGCAAGACATTACAAAAAGTAAAAAATCTCAAGAAACGTTCTATAAACAAAACCAATTACTAAATCTTGCAGAAGAAAAAGCAAAGTTAGGGCATTGGAACTGGAATACTAAAACCAATACATTCGTTTGCTCAGAGAATATGGCACGTATGATAGACGTCCCAAGCAACATCCCAATACCAATGGGCACCTTGTTATCCAAGGTAAATACAGAGGATAAGGAATATGTTGAAAAACAATTGGCCTTAAATCTTAAAAATAAATTTTTCAACAATTTTACCCATCGGATGCCGCTCTTAGATGGCACTATAAGAATGATACAAGTATCAGGAGATATTCACCTAGACGATAATGGAGAAATAATAAATGTTATCGGTATTTGCCAAGATATTACCAGTTATAAAGATATAGAAAGTGAGTTGGTCAGAAAGAACGAACTGTTAAGCTTTGCCGAACAAAAAGCCTTATTAGGCCACTGGGATTTAAATGCTGTAACCAATGAAGTCTTCTGGTCTGCTAACTTATACTATCTTTTTAAGCAGGAGCAAAACTCTAAGCTAGAATTCAATACCTATATTGGCTATGTACATCCGGAAGACCAGGCCATAGTAACCGAACATTTTGCAAAGGCAAGAGAAAATAGACGATTTGACAAGATCATACATCGCATTCTTTTAAAGGATGGTACTATTAAATGGATCTTATTAATGGTAGAGGTCATTGTAAATGAACAGGACGAAATAACAAAGCTTGTAGGTACTTGCCAAGATGTAACCGAACAACAATTACAAGAGGCCAAGTTTAAAGGGTTAGTAGATTCTGCCCCTAGTGCAACATTTATTATAGGTACAGGTGGCATTGTACAAATGATAAACAAAGAAGCAACCAAATTATTCGGTTACGCTACGCAGGAAATTATAGGAAAACCTATAGAGAAACTGATTCCCCCTAGATTCAACGAAAAAGGAGCTATACAAAAAGACCAATTTTTGACAAATATGAAGGCAGTAACCATAGACCTTGGCGAAGACTTTTATATGATACATAAATCCGGCAGAGAAATTCCTGTAATTGCTACTCTTGGTCCATTGCAAACAGATGAAGGATTAATTATTTCCATGGCGGTGCGCGATATTACTTCCGATAAAATAGCAGAAGCCAAAATTTTAAAGTCAAATAAAGCTTTAGAAATCCTAACCAAAGAACTTACAGCTCAAAATCATCAGCTAGCGGACTTTACACAAATAACCTCTCATAATTTAAGAGCACCGGTAAGCAATCTAAATTCCCTTGTGGATTTATATAAATTGATGGAAGATGAGGCTGAACGCGATGAATTGTTTAAAAAATTTGAAACGGTTATTTCCCATCTCACCTTAACACTAAACACATTAATCGAAGCTTTAACGGCAAAAAGTCATACTTCATTAGAACGCAGCAACCTTTCTTTTAGTGAAACCTTAACCAAGACCAAGGAAATTTTCACCGCAGAAATTGAAAGAACACAAGCCATAATTAAAAGTGATTTTTCAGAAGTAGATGTTGTTTGGTACCACAAAATCTATTTAGAAAGCTTTTTTCAAAATTTAATTGGAAATGCATTAAAATATAAATCCGATAACCGTATTCCTGAAATTACGGTAAGTTCAAAAATTACTGATGGTAAAGTTACCTTAAGCTTTAGGGATAATGGCCTGGGAATAGATTTAGACAAACACGGGCACAAAATATTTGGCCTAAACAAAGTGTTTCACAACCACCCAGAAGCCAAAGGGATCGGCCTCTTTATGACCAAGACTCAAATTGAAGCTATGGGCGGAACTATTACGGTAACAAGTCAAGTGAATCTTGGCACTACCTTTACTATTCATTTCATTTAGAGGTATGCAACATATAGTTCCGTTTTTCTTTATGGAGAAGAAGTTTTCGGTTTTATATCTGCCTATCGGAACAACCCAGAAACAGTACTCGGTCTTATTTTATTTGGACATTTAAATCTATTAAGGCTCCTTAAAAGCGATAGACTTCGAGAAACAATAGAAAAGGCATAGATCTTAGGGAACTAAAAGAAGAGTACTACATCTTCTTGTTTTTTTCTTCAATCCATTTAGAGAGGTACTTTGTGCTTTGCATCGTCTGGTGCATCAACAGACTTCCTATAAAATTTTCTAGCCTATGTGCGCGTAAATTTTCCCGTAAACAAATTAATTTCCGTGAGAGTTTCTCACTTAAATTTGCTCGGTTATAAAATTTATTAATGATAGCCACTCCATGCTGCTGTGCTGCATTCCATTCTTTCTCATTCTTGTAAAGCCCTACAGCTTCATGTACAAAATCTTCTGTAGTTTCGGCAATTACTCCACTCCATGGCAAATTTTTATGCATACCCTCTGCCCCTATTCCAGTAGTAATGCTAGGTGTGCCATTCAACATCGCCGTTGTTAGTTTTCCCTTTATACCCGCACCAAAACGCAATGGCGCCAGATTTAAGCGCGCTTGTTCCAAGATTTCATTTGCGTTTTCAGTCCATCCTTTTATATGAAAACCTATTTCAGGTTTATGCAACTCGCTAATCTGTTGAGGCATGTAAGCTCCATAAATGTAAACTTGGGCTTTAGACAGTTCTTTTCTGATCAAAGGCCAAATCTCTTTATAGAGCCACAAAACCGCATCTACATTAGGTGCATGTCTCCCGTTTCCAATACACACAAAATTTGATCGTTTGCCAAAACTCACCCATTTTTCCTGAGCTTCCGGTTCTATTTTATCCAGAAAAAAAGGCAAATGCAATACTAAATTCGAATCTAATTTTAAGGTTTCCGTCAGCAATTGCATCTCAAAAGTAGAGACCATTAAAGACAAATCGGATCGGAGAATACTGGCCACTTCGCGCTTGGTAATATCATCTTGCATCCAAGCATCTATTGAAAACGGTATATCTTTTTTATGACAGATCTCCCTCACCTTTCTTAGAGAATGTAAATCTTCCGTATCAAGTATTTTAAGGGCATCTGGCGCATTTTCAGAAACCCTCCAGCCAAACTGCTCTTCCGTCAGGAAACGATCAAACAGAACCACTTCAGGGTCTAGTTCTTTAATAAAAATGTCAAAAGCAGAATCGTTTAAAACGATGGACCTTGACCGAATACCCAATTCCTGGGTGTCTAGAGATAGTTCTGTTGGGGAAGCCGCACTGGCAAAAGTGATTTCGTAACCTTCGCTTCCAAAGAAATCCAGTAGCTCCAGCATCCGGTTTCCTGCGGCAGTAGAAGCGGGTTCCGGCCAAGTAAAACCTATAACCAAAAGTACGTTTTGTTTCACTTTACCTTATTTTCCTGTAAATAACTGGTAATTAAAATACAATTTCTAAAATAGAAATTACATCCTGTCCGCAAACATTTTTGAGATACTGGAACGCAATTTACGCTCGTAGTCCTCTTCCAACCACTCTTTGTAATTTTTTGTATTGTTCATGATACAGTAGGAATATTGACGCACACGGTATTTAATTTCCTCTTTGAGTTCTTTTGCCAAAATACGGGCATCAAAAACATCTTCCGAATTCTCTACACAAATTTGGGCATGCTGGTCAATACTGCGTTCCAACACAATTTTAGATCTAAGTCCTTGTGCAAAAACTTTTTTGTATTCTTCTTTTATATTGAACTCAATGTTGGTAGAGTTTTTAAATTTTTCACGAAGAGCTGCCGGCATTTCATAAACAAATTCCTTTTCAATTTCTTCATCATTCTTGATGTTTTCAAGATAAAAATCGGGAAAATGAAAAATTTCCTGCCAATCGATTGGTGCATCCCATAAACCAAATCTAGCTACATTATTCCCTAGATCTACAACAGTAAATTCGCTCTTATTGGGCATTATACGGGACCCACGACCAATCATCTGAAAATATAAAGTTAACGACCTTGTAGCCCTATTCAAAATAATGGTTTCAACGGAAGGCTCGTCAAAACCGGTGGTAAGGATGCTTACCGATGTAAGTATAGCATCTGGTGTATTAGAGAACCACTCTAAGATCTCCTTTCGCTCAGAAGCCGTATTCTTATTATCTAAATGCCTAACATTGTACCCGGCCTTTTTAAAGGTTTCATACACGTAACGAGAAGTGTTGATACCGTTGTTGAATATTAATGTTTTTGTACCCTCTGCAATCTCTTTGTACGCAGATAACAGTTTGCCCAACATACTTTGGTTACTGTACAGTTCATCTGATGATTTAACGGTGTAATCTCCGCTAATACCCAGTTTTAGACTCTGCAAACTTACATCATAGTTATACATATTACCTTGAGCCAAGAAATTTCTCTTGATCAAAGCACCTATGGATTCACCAACTATCAACTTCTGATAGTTGTCTTTCATGGGCAACTTAATATTGGAACTCAATGGCGTTGCCGTAACTCCTAAAATTGTAGATTTTTTGAAAAACTTAAAAAGCTTCCTAAATGAATTATAGTGGGCTTCATCAATAATGACCAGACCAATATCATTGATTTCTACTTTCTCTTCCTGTAGTCTATTGTTCAAGGTTTCCACCATGGCAACAAAACACATAAAATCATCCTGATCCGTAAGTTCCTTTACCTCGCTATTTATGATTTTATTCTTGACACCAAAACTTTTCAGCATTCTGGAAGTTTGCGTGCTTAGTTCGATACGGTGCGTAAGCACAACTACTTTCTTACCTGTTTTTTCAATATAACGCCGAGCAATCTCAGAAAAAACTACGGTTTTACCACCACCTGTAGGCAATTGATAAAGTAGATTTCCTGTTTCTTCCGGATCCTCAAGATGCTTGAAAATGGTATTCAGATCTTCAATCTGATAGTCGTACAGTTGTTTTTCGGTAGTATTTTTTTTTAACTCCAAGTAGGGTCTAAAATTTAGCGTTCAATATTGCGAGCAGGTGGGGTTTCCCATAATTCTCAATTTTACAAAATTAAAGGAAATTTGTACTTATCTGAAATTTATTACAACTAAATCGATAAAAAGAAGAAACAAAAGCTCCGCCCCAACTAGATAAATAGGATGTTTATCTAACTTTTTATGATACGTACAACATATAATTAATAGCCTCTATGCATGACAACCTCATTTAGCAATTTTTTGCCTTTAATTAGCCTTTCATAATTATCCAAAATTTGTGGCACTACAGAATTTGTATCCGAAACACTGGCGTAATGTGGTGTCATCTGTATTTTTTCATGACTCCAAAAAGGATGTTCTTTTGGTATTGGTTCTTGATGATATACATCTAACCCTGCACCTGATAGATGACCATTGTTCAACATCTCCAACAAATCTTCATCAACCATATGCCCTCCTCTAGCCACGTTAATTACGTATGCATTCCGGGGAAGCTTTTTAAATAGTTTTTTATTCAAAATCCCAGAGGTTTCATCCGTAAGAGGTAAAAGACAAACTAAAATTTGAGCGGTCTTTAAAAAATCATCAAAGCCAGACGCTCCAGCATAACAAGTTACATTATCGATGTTTTTTTCTGAGTTAGCCCAGCCCCGAACTTTAAATCCGTATTTAACTAAATCCGTAGCCAATTCTTTTCCCAAAGCCCCCATTCCCATAATACCAACTGTAAAATCCGAGATGCGATGGTATTGCATAGGCTTCCAGATACCTTTAATTTGATTTATTTTATACTGATCAAGATTTTTTAGGTGACTTAATATGACCGCCAACACATGTTCGCTCATGTCTTTTGCCAACATATCATCTACTACACGTGTTATGGGAAGATTTTTTGGGGCAGTCTCATCCTCGATAATAAAATCAACTCCAGCTCCACTAGATGCTATTAACTTTAAGTTGGGATAGTCCACCAATGCACCATTTGGATGCTTCCAGACCAACGCCATTTCTATTTTCTCTTTAGGATGATTTTCTTGGTAGCCATAAACTTCAAGATCAGGGTCTTTAGTTAGAAGTGCTTTTTTCCAAAGCTCAATTTTATCGTCTTGCCTAATGATTACTATTGCCATATTTAATCTATTATATCCAACGCTCTGGAAAAACCCTCCCCAAATTGCCAATTTTCTTCTTCCGTAATCGAGTAAATTTTCACAATACGTTCTTTGTATTCCGGTAAAAGTCCGTTCACGGATATAAACTGAACCGCTTCCGTAAAGGAATTCATCATGCTTTTATAGAATGAATCCGGTATGTTTCTGCCTTTTTCAAACACTTGGGCTATTTCTAGATTATAGAGCATAACATCTGCTATAAGATGCGGATCCACACCCAGTTTTCTAAAATGCTTTATGAATTTTTGAGCCACGGAGCGCCTTGCCCTTGGTCTTTTACGTCTTACAGGGAAGTATTCATTGCTTATTTTTGTCTTGGCCTCCTGTACTAGCTTATCTTCTTTTGGATTGAAAATAAAGTTATAATACTCTTTTACTTCAGGAAAACGTTCATAAAGATCCAAAAGCTGCTCCTCTATAGCGCCTTTATCTATTTCAGAGAGGTACTTCTTTAGCTTCCTTTTACTCATTTGATATCATTTGATTTCAAAAATAACCCAACAAAGGGAATCCGCCTACATTCGTACTAAAAACCTTATACTTCTCATAAATTTTGTATAAGAATACTGACAATACTTTGGAAAATTGATAATAAAAATGTATACTGTACTCTTGTAGTAATCCTAAACATACTAGATATATGAGGCAACTAAAGATTATCAAGCAAGTAACAAACCGTGAATCGAAATCATTGGACAAATACTTGCAAGATATCAGTAAAATTGATCTGATCAATGCGTCTGAGGAAGTAGAACTCGCACAAAGAATACGTGCTGGAGATCAAGCAGCCCTAGAAAAATTAACTACAGCCAACCTACGATTTGTAGTCTCCGTGGCCAAACAATATCAGAATCAAGGTTTAAAGTTACCCGATCTAATTAACGAAGGTAACCTTGGGCTTGTAAAAGCGGCAAAACGCTTTGATGAGACCCGTGGGTTTAAATTTATATCGTATGCCGTATGGTGGATTCGCCAATCTATTCTTCAGGCTCTTGCTGAGCAGTCACGTGTAGTACGTCTACCGTTGAATAAAATTGGTTCTATAAATAAGATAAAAAAGACATTCTCTTATTTAGAACAAGCGCACGAAAGACCACCATCTGCAGAGGAAATAGCCAAAGAGCTAGAGATGACTGTTAGCGAGGTGAAGCAATCCATGAAAAACTCGGGAAGACACGTTTCTATGGATGCGCCCCTTCGCGAAGGTGAGGATTCCAACCTATATGACGTACTTCGTAGTGGTGAATCTCCAAAGCCGGATAAAATCCTTATGCAGCAATCCCTGAATACTGAAATTAACCGCGCTTTGGAAACTTTGTCCCCAAGAGAGGCAGATGTCGTTAAATTGTATTACGGAATTGGTGATCAGCAATCTATGACTTTGGCGGAGATAGGGCAAACTTTTGACCTTACGAGAGAAAGAGTGCGTCAGATTCGCGAAAAGGCCATTAGAAAATTACGTCACAATTCAAGGAGTAAATTGCTTAAGACCTATCTAGGATAGGTTTATAAAAGCAGTAACAATTAAAAAAGCCCTGACGCAAAAACGTCAGGGCTTTTTTTGAACAACTAATATTCACTAAATAACTAAGAAAAATTTAATTTGTTAATCTGTTCACTGTTTAAGATTTCATTCAAATTTTTAATAAAATTTAAATAGGCTGCATTGTCTGGGTTTTGATTTGCCATAGTTGTAGGTATTAAAGGGGTTCAATGGATTTGGGATCCTGATTACATATAATCTAATTCAACCAATTCGTTTAAACTTAAAATCTCATTTAAGTCTTGTAGAAATGATAGGTATTCTTCTCCGTAGGTATCGTAAAGCATAATCTGTATAGGTTAAGTTAATATTTTGATTCGGTGTCTTATTATTATGATGTAAACTTATTCATTAAGAGAGCCTTCAACAACAAATTGTGGTGTAACGAATGAAAAATGTTGTCAAACCTGTTAATCTTGTAAAGATGCCCTTCTCAAGAACAAAACCGGTGTGCAATTCATCGTAAAAATGACTCATTTCATCTGCTACTCTCTGTATTTCAAACTTTTAACGGTTTTGAACACCAATGTTTACAGGCTGTCCGGGCTTTTTTGGCCAGCACAAACCTTATCTATGCTACTTTATTCTACTAACATAAGCTTTTGGATATCCAATTAAAAAAATCAAATACCAAATATGATTTTTAGTAAGTAAAGTCGGCTTTTAAAATAGAAACCAAATCAATTTCTCTTCCTCTATCTATATAGCAATAAGCATGCCTTTTAAAACGTTATCAAAACATAAATATTAGGTATTAGAATCTCACTTAAATATTTACAAAAGGTATCCGTATCTCATTCAGACCTATAACATGAAAAACAAAGCACAAATAGCCACTCTAATATTTATGTTGACCAACTTTTGCATGATTGCTTCTGAAGGTATTTTAATAAAGATGCATGTTGAACCAAATTTTTCTTCTGTTTCTACGAAAACCCAGACCATTACTTTAAATAGCCATGGTTTTAAGGCAAGACAAAAGAGTAGTTTTACTATTGCGGGTCAAACGGAGTATCCCCAACGCGGACTGACTGTAATTCATTTTCATTCTGCTGACACTTTTGAATTTAAAACCTTTGACACCTATTCCAGTTCTGATGAGGCAATAAAACTAACAGCCATATTGAAGAAGTTAAAGGCTAGCAAAGCCACCTTTGCCATTTTGGCCCATGATTCTGCGGTAAATGGTGAATTAAACACCTCAGCTGAGTTGAAGCAAATGGGTTTTGAGAAACTTGGGGCGCTTAAAGGTCGACAAGCCTATGTTATGCATAATTTTAATGGTATGATTACGGAAGAGGTAAACGATAGTTCTCTAACAATTTCTGAGGCTGTTCCGAGTATATCAAAAGATGAAGAAATTTATTTCCCGCGTATCACCTATGAATTCGAACCCAATAACAACCGGTATATAGCACATGCCGGAGGTGAAATAGATGGCGTTAAATCTACAAACAGCAAAAATTCCTTAGATGAAAACTATAAAAAGGGATTTAGGCTTTTTGAACTTGATATTATTGAAACATCTGACGGAAAACTAGTTGCTGCCCATGATTGGGCCATGTGGGCAAGATTTACGGATTATTCCGGAACGCTTCCTCCCTCCCATTCGGAATTTATGAAGCATAGAATTTACGGGTCGTATACAACGTTGGATTTAAAGGGAATCAACGCATGGTTTAAAGCGCACCCCGATGCTACCCTAATTACCGATAAGATAAATGACCCCATTGCTTTCGCAAATCAATTTGTAGACAAAAATCGCTTAATCATGGAACTTTTTAGCCCTATGGCTGTAGAGGAAGCTTCGCAGAATGGCATAAATGCCATGATTTCCCAAGAGCCTTTATTGAAAATAAGAGGCGATAAAATCCAATGGCTGGCTATTAACAACGTAAAACATGTAGCGCTCTCCCGTAGAATATTAGCTGCACAGCATAAATTGATATTACAATTACGCGACGCAGGTATTAAAGTTTATGTCTTCAACGTAAACTTTGACCCAGGTAAAGATGAAAAGTATGTACAGGAGAATGAAATAGGCCTGGTGTATGGCATGTATGCAGATAAATGGATGTTTGATACACAGGACGGAAAAAAAAGTAAATAGCCTTACATTTTTTAGAATTTAACCTCATAAGTAATTCCTGCTGAAACTCCATAAAAGAATTGGCCAGAAGCAAATGCCAATTCTTGGCGAGTAGCTCCCAGATTAGCTCTGTAAATGTTTGGATTGTTCTTACCCGTAAATTGGTATTCCAAGCTTAAGCGTTGCGACTCTACATATAAAAGAGTTTCTGCTAATAGTTCATCTCCCGAAGTCAATTGTCTTAATTCCGGAGAATACCCCATACCCACATTTAATCCTAGATAGTTTTCTGCATCTTTTAAGTATTTCCGAACCAGTAGGTTTCCAGAAAACCGGGTTAAATTATCTGGCATAGGTGTTATATAGGAACGTAAAGAGAAATAGTAATTACCTCTATAATGCCCTAAAGAGTTAGTTATTACAGATACGTTGGTATTGTCATAACTAATATATCTTCCCCCAGCCGAGAATTCAAAAGCACCTGGAAGATTCGCATAGAGATCACCGCCAAATTTATGTTTAGGATATATAGAAGCTTTTGACAATCCGTAATTTAAATACGCATAAAATCGATTTGAAAATTTTGGATAAAAATCCAATTCGTACTGTACCCCGTTTGTTTCTAAACGGTTACTGTAATTTATTCTAGGAATAAGGGTTCCTGCCAAAGTTTGCCTATTGTACGAAATACTAGAATAGAACATAGGGTCATATCTGGTATCATAAACCGTTGCGGAATTTCTTACCGAAACTTTATTTTTAAACACTTCCTCCGTAACGGGTGTTTTTGCTGCTAGCGTATCTAATCCTTCTAGCTTTGGTGTTTCTGCCGCCTTTACTTCCGTAAGACCTACTATTTCGTTTTTTACCTCAACAGAATCATCTTGATTGAACCATCCGGATTCCGGATATGCTGTATCTGTTATACCTTTTTCGGCAAGCTTCTTTAACCTTTCAACCTCAGCATCATTATCAAGATAAACTAAAGCCTTATTGGCCAAACCTATTGCAGTAGCATTGTTCTTGGCATAAAGTTCATTTTTAATAGCAGCTATCCACACATCTCTATTCTCCCTATCCGATGAAACTATGATGTTGAATTCATCCCGTGCCTTATCATATTCACCGTTCCAACTATACGTGCTAGCCAACAAAGAACGAGCCGCTTTATCTTTTGAACCATTGCCTACCAATTTGGTTAGCATCGTATTTGCTGCTATATAGTCGCCTCCATAGGCTAAATTCCTAGCTTCATTATAACCCACATCTTGACCATTGGCCAATATACCGGCGAAACCCCAAAACAACAGTAGATATGTAGTTTTAAAACTCATTCTAATTCAAACGTGTTTAGAGCGGTCTGCGTATTGGGCATTTCATGTTTTTCTATGGATGCGGTAATTCTTTTCTTCTTGGCCTCTCTTCGTGCACGTGCTATCTTATCTTTTATTTCATGGGCGCTTGAACTATTCTCCTGTACTTTAGCTACTAATTCTAACGCTTCTTTAGGTCGTTCGGACCAATAGTAGACATCAAACAAGGCAGAATAAGAATCAATATAATTCGGATTCATCTTAATGCATTCTTGTAATATTTCAATTGACTTATCATAATTACCCATCCAAACATTAACCCTACCTGTTAGAATTTTAGTGTCTATATGGCTAGGAGCTTCCGATAGGATATATCTGCTTAGTAACAAAGATTTCTTATACTCTCTTTCAAAAGCCAATTCTCTGGCAATCATATAAACCTTATCAAAATTCTGACCGTTGTAAACGCTATTTATCCAGACTATCTCCGAAGCGTCGAATTTTTCTTTTTTAATCGAAAAAATAGCTAGGCTATCAGGGATTATTTTGTTGTTATTGGTAACATAAGCGTTCATAGACTTAAAGGCCATTAACTTATCCTCGCTATTAGAACTTCCAAAAGTGGACCCCACTTCCATATTATCATCCAAAGAATAAACAGACCCGTCAGAGTAGAATTTTTCACCGTCTACAAACTCCTTCAATTCATTCTTATTTCGCATTAAGGGAATGTTTTTATTTGATTGGAATTTTTCACTCATATCCAATGCATTTCCCATCCAAGCAACCTTCTTAGGCATTGTAAGTTCGTATTTGGATTCCATTAATGCTAACAATGTAGGGGTAACATCAAAATGGGAATTTACCGCACTCATTTTTCTTGTTTTCTTTAAAAGCGGACTATACATTATCAGCGGCACATGAAAACGACTTATATTGTTTCTTTGTGGTATTGGAATCAATCTGTGATCGCCGGTTATTATAAAAATGGTGTTATCATAATTAGGCTGTTTACGGTACTCTTCAAAAGCGTATTTAACAGCGTCATCCGTGTAAAGCAATGAAGCAAAGACATTGTCATTCTTTTCTATTACTTTCTCGGTTTTACCATCAAAATTCCCCTGAGACAATAGTTTAGCAACCTCGGCTTCATATAAATCCTGTTTAGGAGGCATAAATGGTTCGTGCGTGCTAATCGTCATATAAACCTCCATACGAGGCTGCTCTGCATTACGGTGCAAACTCATACTTTTTTTAAATAGTTCTTTATCCGGATAACCCCAAGAAGCACCTGCGGCATCTTCTTCCTGCATCTGGTACTTACTACCAAACCCCGACTTGTCTAAAACAAAATCCAAATTTTCGCTTGAAAGGAAACGGTCTACATTATCAAAAGAACTATTAGTGCCTTGGTAGAAAGAAGTATGATACCCATTGTTTTTAAGTATACTGAACAAAGTGAGTTTATTAGGATATTTTTCAAGTTCCATAAAACCACTCTTCCCAAAAGGTAATGAACCTAGTAATGATGGTAGTACACCAAAAGTACGTCCGGTATTACTTAGGCAATTTTCCCAATACAAGGATTTTGTGGTCAACGAATCTAAAAAAGGTGTAAACCCACCATACTCCGCTCCTTCCCCCACAAAATCGCGCCCCAAGCCTTCCACCATTATGAACACAATGTTCGGCTTTTCCTCCTTTAGCTCAAAATATTCTCCCAGTACGTTTTCTGTAGGTTGCGTTTTTATCAAAGGAAACTCCACATCAGAATTATACGAAGTGTCTTCCGTAGATGTATCATATAAATTAAGAGCTAGGTATTGTGTTTTATTGTGATTTATGGGTTTACCTTCAATAAAAAGAGTAGCAATGAACATACTAAGTAAAATGATGGTAAACGGATACATTTTACTAATGTGATGATAGTATTTTGATGAAATTTTGTACAACCCAACAAACATGCTAATAATTACTGTGAAGGCTAAAGGAATAATCCAAGAGATTCCCCCAGAATTAGCAATCGTCATTTTTATATCCTTAAAGCTATAACCCAATAAATCGGAACCCAAAGGAACCAAGGCCGTACAGAAATAGCTAATAAGCGTTGCCTCTATAAGCAATAGAATTAAGAGCAATACAAAAATCAAATTGAAACCATATCTAGGGCGTAAATTTTCCCAGAAGTTAAATGGGAATGCCAAAATCACACCCACCAAAGAGGTAAAACCCATTTGATGTACAACAGCTATAAAAAAACTAGAGCCAAAGATAATAT
>ENA-ORXM01002738-ORXM01002738.1-marine-metagenome-genome-assembly--contig:-NODE-2738-length-19555-cov-13.790944_pt1 | contig 19555 bp, 14 predicted proteins | sample MGYA00237867_ERZ511480 | MGnify/ENA primary metagenome ERZ511480 (study PRJEB26309, sample SAMN06266103) | marine metagenome | isolation source: Algal blade | place: United Kingdom:Sidmouth, United...
AATAATTCTGTTGCTGAATGCAGCAGACCTTCTGGCTACGTGTCCAATAATGATGACTGCAATGACAACGATCCCAACATCAATCCCGATTCTGATGAAAGCTGTGATAACATAGACAACAACTGCAACGGCTTAATAGATGATGGTGTCCAGACAATAACATATTATGTTGACTCAGATAGAGATGGATTTGGTGACAAAAATAATTCTGTTGCTGAATGCAGCAGACCTTCTGGCTACGTGTCCAATAATGACGACTGCAATGACAACGATCCCAATATCAATCCTGATTCTGATGAGTTATGTGATAATGTAGACAACAACTGCAATGGAATAATAGATGATGGTGTCCAGACAAGAATTTATTTTGCAGACTCAGATGGAGACGGCTTTGGTGACAAAAATAATTCTGTTGCTGAATGCAGCAGACCTTCTGGCTACGTGTCCAATAATGATGACTGCAATGACAACGATCCCAATATCAATCCTGATTCTGATGAGCTATGTGACAACGTAGATAATAACTGCAACGGCAGCACCGACGAAGGCATAACACAAATTACTTTCTACAGAGACCGAGATGGTGATGGCTTCGGTGATCCGGCAGAAGCAGTGCGCGGCTGTACCCTTCTAGTCGGCTATGTGAATAATAACCTGGATTGTGATGACGAAGATGCCCATATCAATCCTGGAGCTGTAGACATCTGCGATGGATATGACAATGACTGCGACGGGGTGTTTGATGAAGATGGTAACTTCAGTACATATTACCAAGATCTCGATAAAGACGGATATGGTGACCCACTTACCTCTGTTAGCTTATGTATACCACCATCAAGCTTTGTCAGCAATGACTTAGATTGTGATGACACGGATAACACCATCCATCCTGGAGCTGAAGAAATCTGCGATGGCATAGATAATAATTGTGATGGCAACATAGATGAGAAAGTCTGCGCCGAATATTCTGAAAGGCTATGGGTAGACAACAATCAAAATATGATTTATGAGCCTGGTGAGCTTGGCTTATCAGATATCACCATAAAATTAAGTAAAGAAGGTCGAGCACTGGGACAATCATTCATAACGGATTCCGAAGGCGTATTCACGATCTCAGGAGTGGAGGATGGCTCTTACAAATTAGAGATAGACTTCAATAGTGTATCTGAGGCGTATTATGCACATACCAGCAATGAAGTATTAAAACTGGATCATAACTTAAAAATTGCACTTCTGGATGAGCTATTAATAGAATCAGGAATCATTGATTTCCCAGAAATTTCATTCCTCGAACATAGTGCAATACGAGGTCAGGTATATGACACAGAATTGCATTCAGTCTATGAAGATGTAAAAGTGACGTGTAACAGATTAGATTCTGAGCTTCCAGAAATATTTATAACTCAAACTAATACAGAAGGAGAATACGAATTTGTAGGACTAGAATCAGGTGACTACTATTTAGAATTTGAAATTGACTCATTTAATACTTTTATCCTGAATTATGAAGTGAACGAAGGCAGCACCATAATCGCCAGCTCAGACTTGCAAAACAGTGCAACAATAGGTCTTTCTCGAGTTATAACTCTACAACCAGGAGCACCTTTTGAAACAGCAAATGCAATAACCAAACTCAGATCAAACAATACACTCAGTACAGATAATCAACTTACTATTAACTCAAGAGTTTTACCTAATGACCTGATAAAATTAGAATGGAACCCACTACCTGACAATCAAGGAAAGTATGTGATACAAAGAAGCAATAATCAGAATACAAATTTCACAGATATTAGCACTTGTAACACTTGTGACGTCTATCATGACCAGCCCAATAATCCTGGACGTTACTACTACAGACTGAAATATGTAAATACAACAATTAATGCATCTGCCCTCTACTCTAATCTTGTAACTGAAATCATCGAGACAGAAGAGACAATATTCAAAGTCTACCCCAACCCAGCAAAACAATATGTCAATATCGTATCAGATGAACTTGATATTCTTGCAAGGCTATATAATACAAGAGGGCAGGAAATAGATCTGATAGCGAATAAAAATTCAGAAAATGAAAACTATATGATTGATATATCAAACATTTCAAGTGGCATCTACTTCTTGGAAGTCATATCATTAAATAAACGTGAGATAATAAAATTAATAATCACCCAATAAAAAGCTATAAAAAGAGCTAAAGTAGTATTTATCCGTATCTATTCATGTAACGAAAAAATAAAGCTAAATATAAAATACCACCACTAACCACACTACCCTCATGAGAATTTATAATTACACTAAGGTGCTCTTGGTGCTTGTCTGCTTAATGTGGACAATCATCCCAGCCGCAGGTGCAAAACCCATACCTAGACAAAGTCTAAATGATAAGATAGATAGCTTACAGAGTCAGCTATCTCTAAAACTATCTTGTGCGGAACGGCTGGACATTTTGCACCAAGCATGCGATCTACTTTATAGACAAGACTTGAATTATCAGAAACTATTACTATTTGCGGAAGAAGGCATCCAGCATGCCAAGAAATTAAAAGACGTAGAGAAAGGTTCTGATCTTGCTGTATGGATACTTAGAGCCAACATCTATCTAAGAAGCTATGACAAGAATCCAAAATACTACAGTTACCTCAAAGAGCTCTATACCAGCAACCAAATATCCAAGGATAAATACATACAACCTCTCTATTCAGAAATATACTCTTACATCGACTATGGAAAATTCAAAGAGGCTGAAAACAAGATGCAGGAATTTGAACAACTCATAGATAAAAGTGAACCAAAACAACTTCTCTATTACCTTGACATATATATAATTTTCAAAAAGAAAGCTGAAGAGTATCTGGATGCATCCGTAGCTCTGGAGAGTTTTGTGACTGAATCCAAAAAAATAGATGATCCTAGATTCGAGGTGATAGGTCTTTCAAGAAATTGTGAATTCTTCATGGAAGACTCCATTAATCTTGAAAATGCCAAATTCTATGCCCAAGAGGCCTTGGGGGTTGTGAAAGCCAAGAATGTTCATCAATACAAACAACATATATTACTGCAATTATCAAAAGTATTCTACAGGAAAAATGATATTGAAAATTTCTCAAAAACCTTCTACCAAATAAATGCAGATTCGATAAGTAATGATAAAATTCTTAAAAAAGATTATCACTTTTTTGCAGGTGACATCTCATTCGATAGACAAGAATATGAAAAAGCCATTAAGGAATATTCCAAATCAATACAATTGCTGGAAAATTCTGACTTTAACTCCATGGAACAACTTACCAAGAGGGTTGAGAAATGTTACATAAAATTAGATGATTATAAGAAAGCCTATAAGTATGCACATAGACTAAACGTTCTACAGGACTCACTGAATACGGAAGAAAATGTAAAAGCAATCAGAGTATTCGAGTCTAAACTAAAATCAAAGGATGACGAAACACAGAGGCTAAAACTAGAAAATAAGATTCATGCGCAGAAAAAAAGTACGATATACATAGGCTTTTTTTCCAGTCTTATACTTCTAAGCCTCCTCTTCTACAATAGAATATTAGATGAAAAAGTTAAGGTCAGAACTGCCGCTCTTCATCACAAAAACAACGAACTTAAATCCAGTCTGAGCGAATTAGAACAATTCAGCTACATTGCTTCTCATGATATAAAGGAACCTATGAGAGTCGTATCCAGTGTGACAGGTCTTATCCAGAAAAAACTTTCTAAATCAGAAGGCCAGGATACTTACGCGGAAGAATTTTCCTTAGTCAATAATAGCATCAATCAATTATATAATCTTATAGAGGATCTATCCCAATTCATAGATTTCAAGTCAGCCCAGGTAACGCATCAACTAGTGGATACCACAGTGCTGACATCTCAAATAGAATCAATGTTGGGAGAACAAATTTCAGAGCATAATGGTCGGGTGAGCTATGATCAGCTTCCAGAAATATACAGCAGCCGCTCTTTACTGACCGTTATTTTTAAAAACCTGATAGAAAACGGCCTCAAATACAACGAAAGCGAGACACCTACAGTACAAATTCTTTACGAATCCACAGAGAGCAATCACATATTCAAATTCAGAGATAACGGCATAGGCATCAATAAGAAATATCATGATTATGTCTTTGAAATGTTTAAAAGACTGGAATCACGTAGTAAGAAAGGGAGTGGACTAGGCTTAGGTCTGGTCAAGAAATCAATAGAAAAACTAGGCGGTAGTATCTGCATCAAAGACAACCAGTTAGGCACAGGCAGTGTATTCGTCCTCACTCTACCTATGAACTATTCTACTAACAACTGATACTATCTGTCCAATAATTGCCTGAGATCTGTATCAAAGCCTTACCTTTAAGTTGTTGTAAGTAACATCTTAATTATGAATAGACCAGGCTGGATTCTGATAGTGGGAATTCTGATGCTAATGATAGGTGGTTGCGGTGGCGTCGTAGCAGATCTTAAACAAATCAAGACTGAAGAACTCGTAGCTTTTGTAGGTGAGATGATAGAAGAAATCCAAGTAGAAGTGGAACATTCTGAGCTCGAGCCTAATGATATTGTGGCCATCAAGAAATTAGTACCAGAAGTCGAGCTATCTGAGTCAGATACGATTCTTTCAAGAGATAAAATCAAGTCTCTCATCGAATCTGCAACCTACATGTCACCAGAGGCTCAGAAAGCGATTGTCAACCATGGGTATCTAGGTATCGTTATATCCTTAACTTATGGTATCATCGGCATTTTATTCTTCAGTTGGAAAGATGAGCGAATTGTAAATTTAACCTACGGTATTCTATTCGTTTCATTAATATTTGTTGTGTATCAATTTGTGAGTCTCAATAATCTGGAGATGTCCAGCATATTTAAAGTTGGACAAAAATTCAATCTCGGATTAGGTGGAATATTTGATTTATTTCTCTTGCTAGTCATAGCCATTTCAGACAAGACCTACTTTTCCGCCAATAGGATCACCGAAGATCACTATGATGACAAGGTAGACGATTACGGTACAACGTATAAGACCTAGTGGATAAATTCTGGATTTTCCTTAGTTGTCTGATCTCACGCATACTTTTTAAAGCCCTCAGCGGTTATGATAACTTTGAGCTCTTTGGAGACGCAAAGCGCTATGACCTCTTGAGTGATGGCATACTGCGTGGCGAGGGTAATATGGATATAGTCGCATATTTGGCCGCGCCACTCTACCCCTACTTGTTAGCTGGATTGAAGACCCTCTCACCGCTACACTGGCAATGGCTCGCAGTAGCTTTTCAATTTTTGCTAGTAAGTTATTCTGCTGTGTGCATCTATCAGCTCGGCAAAAACATATTCGACAATCGATGGGGTGCTATAATAAGCAGTGTTATCTACATTACCTATCCACTGACGCTATGGTATAATTTCACCTTGTCTCAGGAGACCTGCTTCCAAGCCTTCTTGATCATTTTTTGTCACCATTTCATTTCCTTTCAGAAAAAAAAAGAGCTAAAATCCCTACTGCTTGCCACTACATTTTTCAGCCTCAGCATACTGACCAAGTCTCACATAACATTACTACTTCCCTTCCTATTCCTATATTTCCTATACGTCAGGCAGATCAAAGCCGCGCTGACCTTCATTGCGATCATCCTGATATTTTCACTCCCTCACGGTCTCAAGAATCTGAAACAACACGACGTCTATACGCTTTCATCACACGGTAATGCCACTTTCTTTCTACTGGGTTATAGCGATTACACGTATGATTGTATTCTTCACGAGCGGGGAACTCCTGGTCGCTTTGCAGCACAGGGCTGTGTTCCGCATTTTATTTTTGATAGGACTTTCGAGTTTGAAAAACATGGGCTGGTCAATCAACTTTCTGTCAAAAAAAGAAACAAAAAAAGATTCCAGATGGCGCTGGAATGGATAAATGAAAATCCTCGTAAAGTCCTCGAGCTGAAATCATATGGTCTCAAACGCTTTATCTTGCCCGGGCTCGACTACCAGATTTTTAATTTCAAATATTGGCTGATGAGTTTTATTGCAGGACTACTGCTATATCTACCAGGCTATTATGGCCTTTACCAAGCCCTCAAGTCGCCCACCTGGACACATCTGCTGATGGTCAGCCTGATACTTATCTGCGCAGCTATATTCATCCTACTGATTCCAGTGAACAGATTCAGAATCATCACCATGGAGCCATTGCTCTGCGTCTATGCCGGCCAGACTTACTATTCTGTCTTGACCCAAGTCTTTAAAAACTTCAGAGCACCTGACTGATACCAACTGACCAGATATATCCCAGCGCTCAGCTCCACACCATAAGGCTGCGCTGATACGCCATTCTCAATTTTAAAAGTCTCCAACAATTCTCCTTGCAAGCTATACAGTGAAAGCCTACCCTCACCCTCTGAATCTAATCCTGACTCAGTGCTAATCCTAAAACCCACAGGACCAGGATTAGGATACAATACATACGACTCCTTTAATTCGGGCTCCTCTACAGCCACACTCCTTAACTCTACGATCCTGAAAAAATCCAACCCCGCATCCACCAGATCATTAAGATCATTATTGTGAACTTCAAAAATCACCTGCAGCTCAGAATCCAAAGGAAAATGATCTGATATGGATAGAGGCTCACTCGTCTTCCACAACACCTCATCCAATGTTTCCATTGTGAGAGATTCTACTAAGACAGTATCTTGTCCATCAGTCAGGTATATCTCAATTGCATCAGTTGTCACATTCAGTGAAGGTGTGGTCGCCCATAACCAATAATCAATAAGAATCACAGGCTCTTCCATATCGCTCACATTAAAGGTGGGCGAAGTCAACGTCGCTGTGCCTATGAGTTTTCCCAATCCCAAATCCGTCGATTGCCCCGTCACATATGCTCTTATCCCTGCATCATTATCAGAATCGGCCTCAGGCGTAACCAGTAGGTTCAGCGCAGGATGACGTATTCCTATAGGTGCTGCTCTGAACCACTGCCCTCTATCGCCATCAAAATCAGATTGCCACCCCAAATCCAAACTGAAAATATCCTCATAGCCCCTATCCAGTAATATTTCTATAGTTGGCATAGGATCTTCTCCATCAAAAAACGCTGCATCGACAAACTCGGTTTTATAACCCCACTGCCCTACGATAAAATCATACTCTCCTGCAAACACTTGAAACAATGAAAAACCACCAGCGGCATCGGATGTCAATTGTCTAAGAGTTCCATTTACCACCGTATTGATTTTAGCACCTTCCAGGGTCTCTCCAGTCTCTGCATCTTTGACTAGTCCTCTCAGCGTTATTCGCTTTTGACTTTCAAGTTGAAAATCTTCTATCGCTACCACCCCATTCTCCAATTCCACTGTTCTCGTTTCCGTTACGTAACCAAGTGCACTGACCGTAACTTCATAGGTACCTGCGATAGCCGTTCCTGTCTTGTACGTGCCAGTGAGATTACTGTATTCTTCAATATCTATTTGAGTGCTGGTGATATGGGCATTGAGCACTGGATCTCCAGTATCCTTTGAAGTTATGGCGCCTTCCAGATGACAAGCCCTGACATAAGTCGGCCCCACCACGTGCATGGCATTTCCGATGTCTCCCAGAATTATATTACCCGATGGAAAAAAGGGATAAGCACCCCAGTTGCCTAGAAAACCATTTCCTATGTCGGTCCCAAAATAGGTGTCTAAATTGCCCACCTCAATGAGATTATCCGGTCGAGAAGCATCTACGAGGATACAGCCATCTGTATAATAAGAAATGATAAGGAAATCGTTCCAGACATGAACATTGTGCGGTATCACGCCAGTGTTCAAAGTTGCCCGAGGTCGGAATTGATCCAAGAATTTCATATCGGAAGGATCTGAAATATCGTAGGCTGCAACAGGAGCATTTGGCTTCTCGTCCGTTGTGAATATAATATTACCATCATCTGACAACCAGGTGTTATGTGTAAACTCAAAAGGAGTGGATTGCGAACCCATCTCTGTTATATTGTTCACATCTGATACGTCGTATAAAGTAAACGTTCCTCTGAAAATTTCTGAACTATAAAGCACTTTGTTTCTGGCATAGACATCATGAGAGTACTCTGCAGCCGCCTTGCCTACAAAGTTGGGATTGCCTTCATCCGTTCCGACATCGTATAGCAGCACACCTCCACCATTTATCCAACCGCTCTCCCCATTACATCCAGCCAAATATGCAATTCCAAACTCATCAATATAAATATTATGGCAATGATAGATTTCCTCTTCTCCAGGGACCAGGGGATTAATGTTTCTATAAGTAATCTCAGGCAACCCAGTAAAATCAATTACTAATATGCCATCCGAAGTCCCACCCTCGTCAGCCACTACGTATGCATGATCGTTCCAGGTTTTCATATCACGCCAAGTACTTTCTTGTTGTGGTATGAAGAATACTTCTTGAGGATCTGTGGGAAGGGTGACATCTACAATGGATACACCATCGAAGGTTCCCATGATGGCGTATTCAGAGCCATCCGGTGCGACATAACCCCACACATCATTACCTTCCACATCATATTCTACAGTGGAGAGTAACTCCATGTTGAGTTGTGCAGAGCTGGAATGCGCGATAATAGAAAGGGAGATAACTGAAAAGATTAGGGAAAATTGACTTTTGATGTTCATTTTAAGATCATGATTAGTTCTATATAATTAATGTGAGCCGAGGTGGATTCGTCACTGCTAAGTACGATGGATTGCACTCCTATAGCTGTACACTGAAAATACACTTCAGCTTCACTCTGGATCAGCATACCGCTCGTCCGCCAGGAAATCAGGATCAGAAAGCGTCTTGAGAAATGCTATCACGGCCGCTTTTTGTTCATTATCCAGAAATATGGAATCCATCAGTGGGTCTGCATTGATGGAGGGCTGCCCGCCGGAGACGTAATGATCCATCACTTCTTCCAGGGTGGAGAAGCGACCATCGTGCATGTACGGCGCAGTGAATTCTATATTTCTCAGAGTCGGTGTTCTGAACTTTCCATTGTCCACTCGCTCTCCTGTGACACCACCTCTTCCCAGATCCACGAAGTCCTCAAAATCCGGCGCCACATCCAGCCCGTTATTCCTATATAAGTTATCTGTAAATAAAGGCGCCACATGACAATGGAAACATTGGCCATCAGGCAACTCTCCTTCACTATCATCGAAGAAAATCTGAAACCCCATGCGCTCCTCATCACTGAGTAATATTTGCCCCAGCTCTGCCTTGTCATATCTACTCTTTCCAGAACTGACCAAGCTCCGCTCAAATTGTGCCAATGCCTTGGCTGCCAGCTCTTTCGTTATTTCTTGCTTATTGCTTATCCCAAAAGCGGCTCTGAAAGCTGCCGGATAATCCTCATCTGCCCGCAACTCATCGATGACCTCTACCCAATCATGATGTAACTCTATGGGATCCTCCACCGGTAACAAAGCTTGCTCCTCCAGGCTACTCACCCGACCATCCCAGAACAATCCATTGAGATGATAACCCACATCCAGTAAGGACATGGAGCTTCGCGGCCCTGCCACTCCATCTATACCAGGACTGACAGCCAGGTTATCTGTAAAGCTGCCCTCTTGCAGATGACAACTGGCACAGGCCATCGTATTATCTGCACTCAACCGTGTATCATAGAACAATTGCCGCCCCAGCTCCACCCCTGCCTCTGTCATAGTATTATCCTCCGGAAATTCCATCTGTGGAAACGTGGGTGGATTCATGAGCTCATAGGGAACCGGATCATGAGGAAACGACAGTAGACTATCTTCAGGGTTGACCTCTGGACCGTCGCTGCCGTTGTCAGGCTCACAGGCTACTACACTCAGTAGCAGTAGGCCATAAAATAATATTCGAAAGTTGACTATCTGCTTCATATACAATTAACAGAATTCTTAGAGGATTTGTTATCAATTTTCTGTTACTGAAGCCGACAAATTATTGCCTATCAGTACCGCTATCTCCGCATCTGAAAGCCTCGGAGTCACTCCAGCCAATACTCGCTTGAGATCTATCCGCATATCTATTGCCCAGTCCTGACCTGCTCTGAAAGTAAGATTATCTTCCAGTGTGATCGTTTTCGTCACATTCTGCAAGTCGTGGACCTGAATGGTTCTTGTACTATCCGCCATTTCCAGTATGATATTGAGCTGGGAATAAGTATCTATCGTATCATTATGAAAATTCCTGACCAATTGTACCACCTTGTTCTCCACATTGATATCGACATAGGGTTTCAGCGATTCCAGCTCTGTCTGATCATAGCCTAAGACGCAACTGTAACTGTCCACATCAACTTCGAAATCCGTGTGCCCGATTTCATAGCGGGAGGATTGCGATATGGAGAGGTAATCATCTCTCTTTCCAGGTTGGAATTCCATGATCGTATCCACTACCTCTCTCGGCATCCCATCATTATGGAAAGTAAATACTGACAAAGGCAATTCAAAGGAAAGAATCTTGACCGTGTCCATATCATTCAAGGGATATTCATTCCCGAACCTTAACTGCAACGTATCATAGCCCAGCTCTACATCCAGGCTCACAGTGGGCAATTCGCAACAATCATCACATGGGGTGACTGCCGTGACGTCAAAATTTGAAGCATTACTTTGCAGGCATCCTTCCACAGAGTCTTCGCAGCCGATACTACTCAGTAGCAATACGATAATAAGTAGGGACCACTGCTTCCTGATCACGTCTATACTTTTTGTCCTGCGGCTAGTTTTCTGACGATCTGCTTGACCTGTGCAGAAAAATCCTTATCTAGAATCCAATTATAATACTGCTTATCATTCTGAAGTATTTCTGCGGCATTCTTGCCAGCATATTTCCCAAAATTAAACAGAACTTCTCCTTTGGGATTTCTCTTGAATCTTTGGGTGGCGTCTACGGTATTGGAATTGGAGGTGAAGGCAGACAGCACAGCTATGTCATTCTGGATAGGTGAAGGATGTGTAAATCCATCTCCGTCTATCATATCCACATTCTCATATTTCACCAGCTGTCCCTGAAGGACTTCCACCGTCGCTCTGACATCAGCCAGGGCATCATGAGCATTGTCTATGTGCTTATTGCAGAATACCTTGTAGGCTGCAGACAAGGTCCGTGGTTCCATCTTGTAGAAGATCTTCTGCACATCCACACTTCTTCTGTTATCCATGGAAAAGTCTATACCCGCTCTGGCAAATTCCTCCATCAACATCGGTATGTCGAAACGATCTGAATTGTACCCTGCCAGATCCGCATCGCCGATGAAGGCCATGAGCTGCTCCGCTACTTGTGGAAAGGTAGGCTTATTGGCAACAGCTTCCGGACTTATGCCATGCACGGCAAAGGCTTCCTCTGATATGAGAACGGCTCCTGGATTAATGAGCATCTCCAGTTCTTCTGCTCCTTCTTTTCCCGGAATGAACTTAATCAGTGCTATCTGCACGATCCTGTCCTTGACGACATTGAGCCCGGTGGCTTCTATGTCAAAAAAAACAAGATTCTTTTTTAAATTGAATTGAACTTCGCTCATTTATTGTTTTTGTAGGACACCTTCTTTGGTAGCCTCATTCATGGCATTGTGTAATTGCACTGGATTCCTTTTCTTCCTCATCTTCATATTCAATACTTCCACCAGTAAGGAGAAGGCGATGGCAAAATACAAATAGCCTTTAGGAACGGCACCCACCTCATTACCCATGAATGAAAAGTGCGCCAGATGGCAGCCCTCCAATATCAACATGAATCCTATCAATATCAAAAAGGACATCCCCAATATCTGAATCGTCGGATGCTTATTGACAAATCTGCCTACTGGCACTGCAAACAGCATCATGATGATAACAGATAATACGACGGCCACGATCATGATGATCAAGGCGCCATCTATCCCATTCGTCATACCGACTGCGGTCAATATGGAATCAAAAGAGAAAACAATATTGATCAAGGTGATCTGAAATATGGCATTACCCAGTGTGGATTTCTTCCTGGCTGCTCCTTCTTGAGTATGATCATCACCTTCCAACTTATGATGGATTTCTGTCACACTCTTGTATAGTAAGAAAAGACCACCGATGATGAGAATGATGCTCTGGCCCGAAAATCCCGCGTGGATAAGACTATTGTCGATCTCGAGCCAAGGAGCGCTCATGGCTATGAGCACGGAAATACCCAATAATAGAAAGATTCTGAGCACCATAGCGAGTACCAGACCTATATTGGTCGCCTTTTTCTGGTCTTTCTCGTCCACCTTCCCTGCGGCGATGGATATGAATATGATGTTATCCACACCTAGCACTATCTCCAAGAAAGTCAAAGTGAGAAAACTCATCCACACCTCAGAACTGCCAAAATCAGGCATTACCATCAAAAATGACATCATTTACAATTGTTTAGTATGTAAAGATAGACATTTAGATAAGTATCATACGTACAAAAGCCCCTGAGTGAAATTCAAACAAGGGCTCAAAAAAACCACATCGATCAACTAAGGCTCAGCATGCTTCTTACTAATATCTTGTGGGGTTTCCTGGCACTGAAATGAATAATGTTATCCCGTTTCAGATCTCCGAGAACCCTGGCCACAGTCTGACGGGAAGTGTCTGTAATGTTGGCTATTTCCTTGTGTGACAAACCATGATTAATGAGAATTTCTTCGATTCCTATTTTGATGCCTTTCAGCTCAGCAAGTTGTCTGATGAATTCCACTATGCGGAGTCGTGCTTTCTTGAATACAAAGTTGCTCATTCTGTTCTCCAGATTAGACATTTTCTGGATGAGTATGTAGGTGAGTTCTTGGCACAGTTGCGGGTTTTTCTGTAAGAGGTCCTTGAAGAAGCTGACAGGTATAACAAAAAATTGAGAGTCTGAAATGGCCTGTGCAAAGGCTCTTCTCACCTTGACATTTGTCATGACATTCTCACCTATGAGCTCTGACTTATAGACGATCTCCTTTATCAAGGTTTTGCCCATGTTAGTCTTGACACCGGATTTCACTGAACCTTTATTGAGAATGAATATACTCTTTACGGTATCTCCTGCCTGGAATAGAAAATCTCCTTTCTTTTTTCTCAGGTACTGCGCCTGGTGAGCAATCTGTTCTATCTGTTGATTATTAAGAGACTGAAACAGGTCGAGATCTCTGAGTATCAAATATTTGGATGAATGCACCATAACCTTGTTTTTTATTCCATTAGATGAAGGTGAGACCAAATACCCCTATTGTCTGAGGAATTATTTCAGACTATGCTTTGGCAAAAATAGGCATAAGTATGGTTTTACTGACTTAGTGTCGAAATGGCATAAGATATATTAACGTTTTTATAACATATGTATAAAATCACCATATAACTCTTTGCAGCTCAATGAATATGGACTTAGTTGTATTATGACACTAAATATCACCTCCTGATCGACCATCCTTAGAGTATCGCCGACACTAAGTAATGACCCTACAAGGGCTTTCTTTACATTCTCTTAACATTGGCCGTAAGGCCCCTTATTATTGAAATTGATTTTTATATCACCAATAAAAGCATATGCAAGAATCAGGCATCAAAAATCCCAAGGCTCAGCTTTCAGATCACGGTATCAATGAATGGACGAAGGCCCACTGGAATCTCACTCCCAATCAACTGATCAAGGAAACCCTGCAACGTAACGAGGGAACGTTGACTTCCAATGGTACACTGGCCATCAACACGGGAAAGTTTACCGGAAGATCGCCTAAGGACAGATACATAGTCAAAGATGAACTGACGACCGATAAGGTAGACTGGAATGATATAAATCAAGCGTTCAGCCCGGCAGATTTCGATCTGTTACAGGAAAAGGTACTCGGCTACCTGCACGGCAAGGAGCTCTACATCAAAGATGCCGCAGCTTGCAATGCACAAGAATATCAGCTCAAGGTGAGACTCATAGCGGAGTATCCGTGGAGTGCACAGTTTGTCCACAACATGTTCGTGAGATTAAGCGAGGAGGAAATCCTGAATCATACTCCGGAATGGACGATACTCTGTGCCCCGGGTTTTCAGGCTGATCCTAAGACTGACAATACGAGAGCTGCAAATTTCTCCATCATTAATTTCTCCAAGAAGATGATCCTCATAGGCGGCTCGGGTTATACGGGAGAAATCAAGAAAGGTGTATTTTCCGTTCTCAATTTCAATCTGCCTACACATGATGACGTACTCCCCATGCACTGCTCGGCCAATGTGGGCAAGGATGGTCATTCTGCCATATTCTTCGGACTGAGTGGTACTGGGAAGACAACGCTATCCGCTGATCCTGGAAGAGAGCTGATAGGTGATGACGAGCATGGCTGGTCTGAAGCGGGCTTGTTCAATTTTGAAGGTGGCTGTTACGCCAAATGCATAGGGCTGAAAAAGGAGAACGAACCGGATATCTACCGCGCCATCAAGCCAGGGGCCATACTGGAAAACATCCAGTTCTTCCCAGGCACTTCTCGCCCTAATTATGAAGACACGACCATCACACAGAACACCAGAGTCTCCTACCCCATCCACCACATAGATAATCATTATAAAGGTGGCACTGCAGCACAGCCCAAGAATATTTTCTTTCTGACTTGCGATGCTTTCGGGATCTTGCCTCCGATCTCCAAGCTGACACCGGAACAGGCGATGTACTATTTCATATCCGGTTATACCGCCAAGGTCGCTGGTACAGAGGAAGGTGTAAAGGAGCCGATGGCGACTTTCTCTGCTTGCTTCGGAGCACCGTTCCTACCGCTGCACCCCAATGAGTATGCGCAGCTACTAGGTCAGAAAATAAAAGAGCATGAAGTCAAGATATGGCTGGTCAATACAGGCTGGACTTCTGGCGCCTATGGCGAAGGACACAGGATCTCTCTGAAAAATACGAGAAGCATCATCAATGCTGTTCTCTCTGGAAATCTGGATGAGGTGGATTACAAGCAGACGGACATATTCAATCTGAGTATACCGACTAGTTGTCCTGAAGTGCCTAGCGAGTTACTCGATCCTAAAGCTTCCTGGACTGACAAGGCTGCTTATGATGAGAAGGCGATGGAACTGAGCAAGATGTTCAATGAGAATTTCCAGAAGTTTACTGACAAAGTATCTGAAGACATATTATCAGCAGCACCTCAGATGATGGAGATGGCTGAGTAATAAGATATACATAATCGAATTTAAGTTTTTGAAGAAGGACGGCCTGCTGGTCGTCCTTTTTTTTTGTGCTCCACCATGCACCCATTAACTCAGTGGTAGAAATACAGATCACATGAAATCGAATGGGCCTTCAATCAAACACGAGTCTTTATTTTTTTAATAAGAACATGCTGATCCGAGAAAATCATCCAACTAAAATCATAAACAAAATTGATCATTTTATTCTGGCTATTGATATGATAACCAGTCAGGTATCCAAAGTTGAATTGCTTGTCATCCAATACCGCTCTCGCTACGTTCTTACTCTGAAGTTTTTTTCCCAGCAACTCTTGCAGGATCGAGCGATTTCTGTGCAAGATCTTATCTATATGATCGGTCGCTGACTTCGTATGGGCCTTGAGTTTCTTATGGTAGTAGGACTTGCATAAGGCAGAACAAAATTTCTTATCCGTTCTGCCTGTGATCATGGACTTGCATATGGGGCAGAATCGGCGGTGGGTTGTATTCATAGTAGTCGTACCTTAACCGTTAAGGTACGACTATTATAGCTAACTCCATCATTTTCAATTATTTATACTACTCTGAGATTGAATTATTTTCTACATTAGTCATATGAAAATCACCATGGATCATCCTTGCTCTAGGGCCACTACACTAAAAATTCATATTCCTGTCAGTGCCAGGAATTGGAATATGGCCTTAAATAACCGTCCTGGGAGGGAATATAAACATCATAAGAATAATCGGACTTATGTGGGTACGCCCTCCCTTAGCTACATATTTGTTTCTTTTTATAAATTGAATACACTCATAAATGAATGACAATCACAACTTTTAATTCGTGGATACACTGATCTTGCTAGAGAAAATAAACAGAAATGGTGCTGACCGTATCTTACTTAACATGGGTTACGATGAGTCATCCGTAAATAAAATCAAAACAATCGCGGGACGTCGTTATTCCGTTACTCTGAAAAGATGGCATATCCCATATGATAAAACAGCTTATAATGCTTTTCTTGCACTGAATCTTCCCCATGATATAATATCCGGAACCACTGAAGGTATCCACAAGGAAAAAGTTTCTTGTCATAACAGTGTCCATACCGGCATAGATGATAATCAATCATCGACCTCAGCATTGCCTACAATCGATATCGTAGAGGCTACTGACATAGCAGAGAGGACTGATCAGAAGTCCACTACTGTGACTATGAGTGGGGGGTCATTCAGAGTAAGCATACCTTATGAGCAAGCTGATGTAAAATTCATAAAAAGCCTGTATGGCAGTTACTGGCGTCAGGCAGACAAGCTATGGGTCATGAAGGCCGTAATTCCCAATGCTCAGGCATTGCAAGACCGCTACCAGGTATGGTCTGAAGATGCGTTTGCTGAATTACTGGAACTGATCCGGCAGCAATCAGATCCGATTATTCTGGAAATGTATGTACCCCCAGGTGAAGCTGGCAAGGTAGCTCTGCGGCTATCTGGTCATAGTGCTGATTTTACCTTTCTGAAACGTATACCTCAAAGGCAATATCATGCCAAGTATAAGCGATGGACGGTGCCCAGGGATAAGAATATCTTAAATGCCATCCATAAACATTATAAAGCAGCTGGGGCTAAGGTCATCAATAGGATTCCGAATAAGGATAAGGCCGTCTACATGAAGCCATCTGAATCCAATCAGGCAATGTTGCAGAAAATTGTCCATAAGGTGGGAGATGTGCATACAGCAACAGTAAAAAAGTATGCCGATACACTGATCGCGCAAAGCTATAGCAAGAATACCATAAGAGTGTACATGGGAGAGTTCTGCAAGTTTCTCCAAGACCCAGCAATGGGTGACATCAATGATAGAACAGCTACAGAGGTAAATGCGTACCTGTCTAGAATAGCAGAAACCAAGGTCTCTGATAGCCAACTGAATCAGATCGTAAGTGCCATTAAATTCTACTATACCAAGGTTGTTTTCTGCGATAGGGTCATGATAGACAAACTACAGCGACCCAGGAAAGGGCGACGATTACCCAGAGTACTGAGCATGTCTGAGGTCCAGCGCATGCTAATGGCTCTAGATAATGTAAAGCACAAGTGCATGCTGTATACCTTGTATAGTAGTGGGATGCGATGTAATGAAATCGTAGCGCTCACAGTGGACGACTTATTATGGGACAGAGAACAGATATTTGTCAGAGCAGCCAAAGGTAAGAAGGACAGGTATGTTCAGTTTTCCGTATGGACACGTATGGTAATGAAAGACTATATAGATGCGTACCAGCCGCAGCATTGGGTATTTGAAGGTGCTGACAAACGGACTAATTACTCATCATCCAGCATACGCAAAGTAGTCAAAAAGGCAGCACGTAAGGCTGGGATCACTAAATCTGTAACGACCCACATGTTAAGGCATAGTTATGCCACACATATAATGGACCACGGGCTGGATGTCAGATTCATTCAAACTCTTCTAGGACATAATGATGTAAAAACAACGATGATCTATACACATGTGACAAACAAGAGTCTGAAGAAAATAGAGAGCCCATTAGACATTATGGTCAGAAACCATATCAAAAATCGGAACAATGATATTAAATAGGTACTGATATAAGGTAGTTACATGTCATGAAAAAAAATGAAAGGGATTAAAATTGAACCATTCCCAAATTGGGATATAGAAAATAGTGTTATTGAGAGAGATGTTAAAAAGCACATTTCTACATCAAGCAAAATCAAGAAAATAGTCAACAAAGTAATGATGACTATCAACTTTTTTAATAATGGAGATAGAAGAGTCAACTTTATGATTCCCGAAGAATATAAGGGAAGAACATATATGTCTGTATTTCCGAATCCAATACAACTTTATTTTTCATATTCAATCGATGCACTAAAAACGGCAGATGCATTAAGACTTGAAGAATTTCCGAAATATTCAAAGAAGATAAAAGATGAAGAAAAATACATTTTGAATATAACTTCTGATGAAACCCACCCAATTTACAATAGCTACCTACAATTCAAAATTAGCAGCATAATAATGCTCACATGCTCTCTTGAAGCATTTATAAACTCAATGATAAAAGAAGACTTTGAGCATCTCGATATAAACCAGAACAAACTCACACAAGAGCAAATACAGAGAAAGTTGAGTATAAAAGAAAAAATTACAATTGTAATGCCTCAATATTATCGCATCGACTTCAAATCAAAATATAAAACTGACTATGATTTAATTATGTCTTTAGTGAGATTGAGAAATGAATTTGTGCATTTAAAAAATTATAACAAATCACCAATGTCTACAGAATACCAATCTCTATTCTTAGATTTGATGAAGTTCAAATCATACCAAAGCATTAAATCAGTAAAGAACTACATCAATACATACAAACCAAATTTTATCAAAGAGCAAAATTAATACAATGAGAATCTTAATAATATCTGCACTTCTCTTTATAGTATCTTCGTCATACGGACAAGAAAGAGTAAACAGGAAATCAGGGAAATTTTCTTCCATAAAATTGGGCGAATTAAACTCCGCTAAAGGATGGATGCTAAATGAAGATGAACAATGGGATTCGTTACTAAATACAATTCCAGTATGTATGCGAAGCGATTTAGGCCTTCTAAAATATGAAAGAACTGGATTGGGAGTAGATAACTTCAAACAGTTTCAAATTAGAGAATTTACGTATAATGATTCGACATATATGGCCATTATAAAGAAACACAGATTTGGAACATATCAATATCCTAATATCAAAGAAGGCTGGAATGAATATGAAACTTATAAAACTTATATTGTTTCTAAAATTGATTTTGATAAATTGTCAGACATAAAGGATTCGTCCAAGAATCAAATTGAAATGGATATTATTGATGTATTATTTTCAAATTATGAATCCTCAGAATTGCCAGCTCTAAAAGCAATGGCAATTAAATTTGAGCCTGAAAACAGAGGTGATAAACTCATATTTCAAATTGCTCCATACAAGGAGAAAAAATTAGTTCAATTCATAATCTTCGAGCTCAGTAAATATGGTAGACCAAGTGTGACTAATCCTCATCGAATTAAAGATGAATATGGATATAAATCAATTGAAGTATTAGGAACAGAAGAGCTTTTTAACCATTGTTACTATGAAACATCATATCAAAACTTCAATAGATTAATAAAACTTGAATGAAGCACGACATGTAACAATAGATATGACGTAAGACTTCCTACGGTCGTCCTCCGCATATCATTATCCGTTACCCGTAAGCAAGTATTAGTCTTGTATGAGTTTTTGTTTTACTTGGCTTTTTGTTTTCAGTTCTATCATTCCCCACCCTCGGCCAATGTGGAACGGCCAAGCGCTCACGCTCTGACTTGATAGTGCGGT